>Ga0114968_10004404_pt1 | contig 10517 bp, 10 predicted proteins | sample M_130807_EF_Meta_FD_87020 | JGI IMG/M metagenome (GOLD analysis project Ga0114968, IMG submission 87020) | Freshwater microbial communities from Lake Montjoie, Canada to study carbon cycling - M_130807_EF_MetaG | ecosystem: Environmental > Aquatic > Freshwater > Lake | place: Lake Montjoie... | reverse complement strand
GTTTGCCGCTCCCCAGGGCGCAAGGTGCGCAGCCGGACTCATGGAGACCACTTGGTCACACGGCACCGCACGCAATCCGTGTGATCCGTCCTCGATCGTGCACGGCGCGAGCACCGCGTCACCTTCCACGTCGGGGTCAGGAAGTGTGCCCTGCACATCCACCTGCGGTGGTTCGGCCAGCGCAGGTTCACCGCGTAGGGCACCGATGAGTGGTGCGCCCAAGGCACTCAACGCCGCAAGTGCGGCGACGGGATTCCCGGGCAGACCCAAGAGCAGGCGACCATCGAGCAATCGCACCAAAAGCGCATCCGCACCAGGAGTCAGGCGAATTCCATCGACGAGCCAGTGTGCATCGAGATCGCGCAGCACGCGCCGCAGCAGGCTCGTGGCACCGGGATCAGTTGCACCTGTCGTGATGAGCAGATCCGCGGATGAGTCGTCGATCTCGCGCAACAGCAACTCTTCGGTCTCGGGTGCTCGCACCGCAGGGTTGCCACGCGCCCCCAGCTCGGCGACAAAGGCGGCCACGGTGTGTCCGAGTGCATCGCGAACGCGGTTCTGCCGCGGTAGACCGCGGTCCAGCAGCGTTGCCCCCAGCACCAACACGCCGACCACCGGAGGCCGCCACACCACAAGCTCGTCATGCCCTGCTGCGGCAGCCGTGGCGAGCACGCCGGGCGTGACAGGCGCGCCCACCTCCAACAGTCGAGTTCCCGCCTGCGCATACTCGCCCTGTCGAACGATGCCCACGCCGATCGCGGGTCGCGCAGTCTCGTCTGGAAGTCCGGTGAGTCCGTCGAGCCCCCACAACATCAGCCGCCCGTCGGCACGCGAACGTGCTTCGGTTTCGTGCGCGGGAATGACGGCATCGCAGTGGTGTGGCAGTGCCTGGCCGGCATGCACGGGAAAGGCATGTCCGGGGCTGAGCACATCGCTGATTTCGTCGATGAGCCACGGACCTTCACCGCGAAAGGCAAATCCGTCGAACTCGGCGCTGTCGACGACGGGATCGTCGACCAGGCTCACGAGTGACTCAGCAAGCACGCTTCCCATTGCCTCATCGAGACGTGCCTCGGTGCGCTTGGCGTGCCCCGCCGTGGCCGCCACGTGACGTGCCTTGTCCCAGGTGAGGGGTGCGTCGAGGCCGAGGGAACTCACGAGGTCATGCTGGCATGTGGCAACGGCCACGGCCGCCGCGCAACGTCATGTGACGTGAGACGGCGTGAGGCGAGCTGAGGCGATCTCAGGCAGGAAGAATGCGGCCGACGCCGCTGAAGTGCCGACCCCACCACGAGCCGCGAATCGGGCTGACCCGCACGCCCTTGCCATACCCGGCGGCGTCGACCATCTTGCCGTCGCCGATGTAGATGCCCACGTGATGGGCACTGCCGCGGAAGAAGAAGATGAGGTCGCCGGGGCGGGCGTCCTTGAGCTTGATGTTGCGCATGGCCCGGTACTGCGCGGCCGAGTAGTGGGGAAGTTCGCGACCAATGACCTGGCGATAGACGTAGCGCACGAGTCCGGAGCAGTCGAAGGCGTTGGGGCCGACGGCACCGGCCCGGTACTTGTCACCGATCTGAGCCTTGGCAAGGGACACGATGCGGGCGCGCAGGGCCTTGGCGCGCAGGGCCTTGGCGTCCGCGCGAGTCAGGACGCCTGCCCCCGCGGTGGCCGCTTCCGCGTCCAGAGCGACATTGACCGTGGACTGTGACTCGACAACATCTGCTTCTGTTGTGGCGCCGAGACCCAGGGGAACGGGAGGCAAATCTGTTGCGCCTGTTACTGAAGTGGCACTCGAGTCACCATCTGCACGGGCAGGCACAGCGATGACGGCTGCGACCAGCAGCGCAGCAGCGGTTGCCCGGCGCGCCTTCTTGGCGTTCACTCGCACGTCGTGCCCCATTCCGTTGGTGGCGTTCCTGCCGTCTTGGCTGAGTGAACGTACGGGGACAGGCATGTATCTCGGAATGGTAACGTCCACATATCGGACGCAACGTTGGGGCAAAGTGGGATGAGTCACAGCAGTTCCAAATGCCTTGTCACATGTGCACAAGTCGGCTAGCAGACCTGCCTGAGCAGCCTGAATGTCGCCTGTCGTTACGGTAGGCCGGTGACGCAACGACGAGGCGCCCTCGCCAAGGGATTGGTGTTCGTCGGTGCCGGCACTCTCATCGGCAACGGTGCCGCCTACCTGCTCAGCATGGTTGCGGCCCGCGTCCTGACCCCTCCGGAGTTCGGCGCCCTGGGCGCACTGTTGGGCATCCTCGTCATCATCTCCACTGTGGGGATCGCCACTCAGGCACTCACCGCTCGACGCGTCGCAATCGCCACCCCTGGAGCTGAGCGCACCTCGGCTGAGGGCGATGCCATACGCCTGTCGGTCTTCGCGGCCGCCGCGATCATCGTGGGCGGCATCGTCACGTGTTGGCCGCTCAGCGTGGTGTTCGCCATCAATCCTCTGGCCGTCGCGTGCGGCATTGCTTCGATCGGCTTTGTCGTCATCGGCTCGGCCGCGATGGGCGTGGCTCAGGGCCGCGAAGAACACATCCTTCTCACGTGGGGGTTCATCACTAACGGCGTGTGTCGTGCGGTGGGCGGCATTGTCGGTGTCGTCATTCTCGACTCGGTCGTGGGTGTCGGTCTGGGAATCCTGGCGGGCACAGCCGTGGGTGCTGCGATCGCATATCGAATCTCGTGCCCCGGAGCGTGGAGTACCAAGCTCACCCGTGGCACGGGGGCGGAGTTCGGCCACACTCTGCACGCACTCATCGTTCTGTTCACCCTGACCAACGTCGATGTGCTGCTCGCACGTATCTTCCTGACCGAGCAGCAATCGGGCGAATATTCCGTGGGCGTGCTGCTCGCGAAGATCGCGTTCTTCCTCCCCAACGCCATTGTTCTGGTGCTCTTCCCCAAGATGGCGGCCAATCAGGCTCGCCGCACGGTGTACCTGGCTACCGGACTCACCGCGCTCGTGGGTCTTGTCATCACCGTTGTAAGCCTTGGACTGGGCACTCTTGTCATCCGGATTCTCGGTGGCGCGCAGTACACCGACCTCGGCGGTGAAGCATGGCTGTTCGCCCTCGAAGGATCGGCCTTCGCACTCGTACAGGTCTTGCTCTATGCGCGACTCGCATCCGAGGATCGGCGCGCGGTCACCACCGTGTGGGTGGGGCTGGCCGCACTCGTAGCCATCATCGCGCTGTGGCGCCACGACTCTGTCGCACAGATCGTCACGACTGTGGTGGCAGTCTCGCTGATCCTCACCGTGGTGGGACTGATCATGGATAGGCGACAAGCGCCCACCAGTCCGACGGCCATTCCGTTGGAGCCGGCGGAGTGACCCGAACCCGCGTTGCCGTCGCGGGGATCCTCGCGCTCGCAGTCCTCGTTGGCATCGGTGCGATCGGCTGGGGCCTTGGTCGGGCGTCGGCGCCAGAGCCGCCCATCGTCGTCGCTGCCGGACCTGCACCATCTGCGGCTGCCACCATCGACACTCTGCCCAATGCGCTGTCGTCTCCTACGTCGACACCGTCGTTGTCGCCATCGACCGCACCACTTCCGGTGCTGCTGACCGCGGCACCGGGTCTCACGAATACACCTACGACCGCAAGCGGGTTTCGGGTCACTCGAGCGGGTATCGATCCCATCGCACTCGCGTCTCAACTCGCCCTCGCATTCGGCATTACTGACGACCCGCGCTCGTCCTCATCGCAGGTGGTCGTGGGTGATAACCCAGACGTCACCGTGAACCTCACGCCACTGCTCACCTGGGAGTTCGCTGATACGCGCGCGGCTGCCTCGGCTCCGCCAGGCAAACTCCCCACGCGCCAGCAGGCGATCGATGTCTCCTCAACCTTGCTGGGCAAGCTCGGAGTGGACATCGCGAGCGTTGACTGGCAGGTCGATCGAGTCGATCAGGGCGTACGCGTTACCGGCTGGCAACTCGTCGTCGGTCAGCGCAGTTCACTGTCGTGGACCGTCACCATTGGGCGCTCCGGCTCTGTCGTGTCAGCCACGGGTTTTGCGGCTGGACTTCAGGAAGTCCCCGGATACACGGTCGTGGGCGCGGCGTTTGCTGTGCAGCGATCAGGCATCGCACCGTGGACGGCGCTGCCGCCCGTTGCTGTCGTCGCGGCCCCCGCGCCGGCCACCTCGCCCACCGCGGCCCCGGACGGTCGTCTCCAGGTACCCACCCAGCAGGTCGTCGTCACGGAAGCAGTCCTCGGACTTGCCCAGTACGCCCAGCCCGACGGCAGTCTGCTGATCCTGCCCTCCTACCGCCTCAACGGCGCAGACGGATCTGCCTGGTCGATTCTGGCGATCACCGGAACCGACGTGTCCTTCGGACCCGATCCCACACCATCGGCTCCATGACATTACGGTTGTCGGTGCACGTCACCGGGCGAGGTGGCAGAGCGGCCGATTGCAGTCGCCTTGAAAGCGACCGAGGGGAAACCCTCCGGGGGTTCAAATCCCTCCCTCGCCGCTCCACAGACATGTCGCATGGCACGACTGCACAACGGTGGAGGACGCCGTGACCATCGCCGGATACACGCCGTTACAGGTGCTGTGGATGGTCGGAGCCGACCTTGCGATACTCGCGATCGTCCACGCACTCATCGGTGGCCCCGCGCCGCGCTGGCCTGATCGGTGGCTCACCAAAGATGTCGGCCCACTGCATTTCCTCCCTTTTGAGACCCCGGCGTTTTATCGGCGGCTGCATGTGCCGTGGTTGGCACGACATCTTCCGGAAGCCGGTGACACATTCGGAGGTGAGAGCAAGAGTCGCCTGCCGGGCAATGACGTGGCATCGCTCGAGAGGTACCTCATCGAGGTGCGCCGGGGAGAATGGGTGCACTGGCTTTCCATGCCCACGTGGATCGTGTTGATCTTCCTGCCGTGGAACACGTGGGGACTGATCGTCCTGTGGGCAATCCTCACGATCGGCATCAACCTGCTGTTCTTGTCCGTTCTACGCTTCAACCGGCTGCGCATCGAACGCATCCTTGAGCTCACCACCGGAAGGATGGCATCGTGACGAACTTCGGCGTTCGGTCCATGACAGCACAACTCCAGCGCGTCGCAGTGCGCCCACCGTCACGTCGAGGGGATTACGCGGTCGCGCATTGGGCGCAGCCGTTGGACCTCGACCTGCTCGAGCGCCAGCATGCAGCATTCGTGACTGTGCTTGCGTCCCTCGGCTGCACGGTTGAGACTCTCCCGGCCGCCGACGACATGTGTGACGCCTGCTTCGTGTACGACCCCTCGTTTGTGACCGGCCGCGGTGTCCTGGAATTCCGTGGCGCCAAGGCGGTGCGCGCAGGTGAACCGCCACTCCTAGCCGCCCAGCTCGCCGACCTCGGGATCCCCACGATTGCTCGACTCACCGCGCCGGCGACCGCCGACGGCGGCGACATGTTGTGGCTGGACGAATCCACGCTCGCGGTAGGACGTAGTTACCGAACCAATCAGGCGGCCATTGACCAGCTTCGACCGGTGCTGGCAGATGAGGGCGTGACGATCGAGACCTTCGATCTTGTGCATGACCTTGGCCCGGAGTATTGCCTGCACCTCATGAGCGTGATTTCGCCCGTGCGAGATGACCTTGCTGTCGTCTACGAGCGGCTGGCTCCCGTGGCGCTGCTGCAGGCTTTGCAGGCACGTGGCATCGAGGTTCTCGCGCTCCCTGAAGAGGACTACCTGACGCTGGGATGCAACATTCTCGCGGTCGCTCCCGGTGTCGTCGTGATGGCCCGTGGCAACGATGCAACCGTGAAGAAACTGCGCGACCACGGTGTCGAGGTACACGAGTACGACGCCAGTGAGATCAACAAGGGCGAGGGCGGGCCTACGTGTCTGACCCGCCCCCTGCTTCGCGCGTAAGGCGGGCTAGGCGCTCAACGACGCTGTGTCGATGACAAAGCGGTAGCGCACATCGCTGGCGACCACGCGGTCCCATGCGTCGTTGACCTGCTGCACCGCAATGGTCTCGATATCGCTCACGATGTCGTGCGTGCCGCAGAAGTTGAGCATTTCCTGTGTCTGCGGAATGCCACCGATCATCGAACCCGAGATCGTGTGACGCAGATCAAAAAGCGAGAAGGCGGGAATCTGCAACGGTGCCGGCGGTGCTCCCACCAGAGCCATCACGCCGTCGAGGGTGAGCAGTGACAGGTAGGGAGTGAGATCGATGTCTGCCGAGACGGTGTTGGCGATGACGTCGAAGGAGTACTTCTGTGCCTTCATCGCCGCCTTGTCTGACGACAGCAGGAAGTGATGTGCACCAAGGCGACGGGCATCCTCTTCCTTGGCCGCCGAGTGGCTGATCATGGTGACCTCGGCGCCCATGGCCACTGCGAGCTTGACGCCCATGTGTCCGAGTCCACCCAGACCCATGACGCCCACGCGCATGCCCGGGCCAACCTTCCACTTGGACAGTGGATTGAACAGCGTGATGCCGGCACACAGCAAAGGTGCAGCTCCATCGAGCGGCAAGTTCTCCGGGATGTGGAGCACGTAGCGCTCCTTGACCACGATGCGCGTGGAGTAGCCGCCGTAGGTGGGGGTGACGCCATCGCGTTCGCGCCCGTTGTAGGTAGCCGTGTTGCCGCCATCGAGGCAGTACTGCTCCTCGCCGCGCACACAGTTGGCGCAGGTGCCACACGAGTCCACAAAGCAACCGACACCCGCGCGGTCGCCGACCTTGAATCCGGTGACGTTGCTGCCCACCTCTGTGACGATGCCGGCGATCTCGTGGCCCGGCACCATGGGGAAAATCCCGTCGAACCACTCGTTGCGTCCCTGGTGGATGTCGGAGTGGCAGATCCCGGCGAACTTGATGTCGATCGCGACATCGTTGGGACCAACCTCGCGACGCTGGATCGTGTGGGGCACCAGCGGGGCGCTCGGGGCGGGAACGGCGTAGGCGAGCGTGTCCATGGGGCTTCCTTAGTGAGGGATGGTCAGGCGGGTGTGCCGAACAGGTCCTCCAGGACCGCCCGCATCACCGCGCCGTCGACATCCTTGCCGGTCCAGAGCTTGATTGCCACCAGGGCTTGGTTGACCAACATGCCCAAGCCATCGATGGTGATGCAGCCGCGGGCCTGCCCGGCTCGAATGAGGTTGGTGGTGGGGGGATTGGTGATGACGTCTGCGACAACCATGCCGGGGCGAAGGGTGTCGACATCGAGATCGAGATGGGCGTCTACATCAGGATGGAATCCAATGGACGTGGCATTGATGACGATGTCGATGGTGCTGGGGATCGCGATGGTGTGATCCCACGCGATGAAGTCAGACGTTGCCGGCGTGCGGGACGCGATGAGGTCAGAGAGTTCTTGACCGCGTCCGCGGTCGCGATTGACGACCGTGATGTGCGCGGCGCCCGCGAGAGCTGTCTCCACCGCGATAGCGCGCGCGGCACCACCGGCACCAAACAGCAGCACCCGACTACCGGTGGGGTCGGCGCGGGTCAGCATCGCCTCGACGAATCCGCGACCGTCGGTGTTCTCACCAATCAGGTGGCCGTCGCGGTTGACCACGGTGTTGACGGCGCCGATGACGGCGGCTGAGGGAGCAAGTTCATCAAGGTGCTCAAGAACTGCAACCTTGTGCGGCAGCGAGCAATTGAACCCAAGCCACCCCATTGCCACGGCGCCGCGCACAGCGCCGGCAAGGTCAGCCGGCGCCACCTCGCAGTTGATGTAGCGGACGTTCAGGCCGGCGGCGACATAGGCCGCTTCGACCATGGCGACGGTGGGGTTCTCATCCGCCTTCTGGGCGAACGAGCCGGTGAGGGCGCTGAGGAACGAGGGCATGCGCGGAGCCTAGGCCCCGCGCACCGGTCCCAGAACCTGGTCCTTTTCCTCGACCTTGAGCGCGCCCGTCATGATGGCCACCGCGTCGTTCATGCTGTACGTGGTGGGCGAGATGACCGCTGAACGACTGCCCAAGCGCTGCACGTGAATGCGGTCGGCAACCTGGAACACCTGCGGCATGTTGTGCGAGATGAGGATGACGGGCAGGCCGCGGTCACGCAGCCCTTCGATCATCTTGAGAACCTGATTGGACTCACGCACACCAAGTGCCGCGGTGGGCTCGTCGAGGATGATGACCTTGCTGCCGAACAGCTGCGCACGGGCAACTGAGACCGCTTGGCGCTAGCCACCCGACAGGGTCTCCACCGCCTGACTCATGTCCTGCAAGGTGCCGATGCCCAGACGAGTCATCTCGTCCTTGGACTTGACCTTCATGCCCTTGTGGTCGAGCTGACGAAACACCTTGCCGAAGAAGCCAGGCTTGCGCAGCTCACGACCCAGATACATGTTGCTGGCGATATCGAGAGCAGGTGCCACAGCGAGGTTCTGATACACCGTTTCGATGCCGGCAGTACGGGCATCAATGGAGGACTTGAAGGACACCGGCTTCCCGTCGATCAGGATCTCGCCAGAGTCGGGTGTCTCGGCACCGGAAATGCACTTGATGAGGGTGGACTTGCCCGCACCGTTGTCGCCGATGACGGCAAGAACCTCACCGGGGTAGAGCTCGAGGCTGCAGTGGTTGAGGCCAACGACGCGCCCGAACGTCTTGAGCAGGTCTTTGGCCTGCACGATGGGCTGCAGAGTTGTGACGGTGCTCATGAGCGAACCTTCCGAATCCACTGGTCGAGTGCCACGGCCGTGATGACAAGGATGCCGATCGCAAGGATCTTGTAGGCCTGATCAAGACCGGCCAGCGAAAGTCCATTGGAGACCACACCGACGAGAACGGCGCCGATGAAGGTTCCGATCAAGGTTCCGCGACCGCCGAAGAGCGAAGTGCCACCGATCACGACGGCCGTGATGGAGTCGAGATTGGCATCCGGAATGACGTTGGGGCTAGCCGCATTGACGCGGCCGATGGTGATCCAGCCCGCGATAGCAAGGATCAATCCGCCCACGGTGTAGACCGAGAACAGCACGCGATTGACGCGAATACCGGCGAGTGATGCAGCCTGCGGATCATCGCCGACGGCGTAGACGTGCTTGCCCCACGCGGTGTTGCGCAGCACGTAGGCGAAAATCACATAGAGCAGGATCATCATGATGACGCCCCACGTGATGGTGAAGGGGCCGAGCTTGATGACGTTGCCCATGACCTTCAGAATCGGGGCGAGTTCGGTGTCGCGCACGGTGCGCCCTGTGGCATAGATCAGGGTCAGTGCCGTGAAGATGCCGAGGGTGCCCAGCGTGACGATGAAGGGCGGCAGCTTCAGGCGCGTGACGAGGAATCCGTTGAGCGCGCCAGCGGCGGTGCCGACGATGAGGCCAATGATGAGGGCCATGGGGCCGGGGACACCTTGATCGAAAGCGGTCTTGGCCATGACCATGCTGGCCAGAACCGCGATCGCGCCAACCGAGAGGTCAATACCCGCGGTGAGAATGATGAGGGTCTGAGCAACGGCAATCGCACCGACGATCGACACCTGCTGCATGATCAGCGACAGGTTCGCGGGCAGAAGGAACCGATTGTTGAGCAACGTGAAAACGATCATCGCGATGATGAGCACCAGGAGTGGGCTCAGCCACGGGAATCGATGAAGAGCTCCTTGGACGCGAAACATGAAGCCCTTGTTGTCGATGTTGTCGATCAGGGCCTCAGCGTCGGATGCTGATGTGGGGGTGCTCACCCGGTGCCTCCTCAAACGGTGGTGGTGCCGCTCAGGTTCACACCTTTGCGTGCGTCGTGCGCGAGATTAGTGAAAGTCGTACCAATAGGAAACGGGGGCCGTGGGGAGATCCCCACGGCCCCCGCCCGTTGCCTAACGGCCAGGGTTTAGCCCCAGGCGTTGTCGAGGCAGTACTGAGCATCCTTCTGCGGAGCCGCGGTGACCGTGGTCTGCGGATCGTCGGTGCAGAGGTTGACGCCCGTGTCAAAGAAGGCCTTGCCATCAGTGACCATTGCTTCGGTGCCGTTGGTGGCGTAATCGAAGATCGCCTGGACACCCTTGTCGGCCATCAGCAGCGGGTACTGCTGTGACGTGGCGCCGATGATTCCGGCCTTGACGTTCTCCACGCCGGCCTTGCCACCGTCAACCGACACGATGACAACGTCCTTGCCGATGGTCTTGCCAGCAGCCTTGAGGGCGTTGGCAGCACCAGCAGCGGTGGGCTCGTTGATCGTGTACACGAGGTTGATGTCAGGGTTCTTCGAAAGGCAGGTCTCCATGCCCTTCTGGCCACCCTCTTCATTTGCACCGGTTGCCGCGAGGCAAGCGGTCTCGTAGGAGCCGCCCTTGCCGGTGGTGTACTTGCCGGTCTTGGCAGAGCCGTCCATCTTCATGAGATCAGGCACCTCGATGCCCATGCCCTTGAGGAAGCCATTGGCGCGGCAGTAGTCGTCCGAGACGACGCGATCGTTGAAGATCACGAGCTCAGCGATGATCGCCTTGGCGCCATTGAGCTTGCCTGCGGACCACTGGCCGATTGCCTCACCGGCGAGACAGTTGTCTGTCGCGAAGGTGATGTTGACGACGT
>Ga0114968_10004403_pt1 | contig 10519 bp, 7 predicted proteins | sample M_130807_EF_Meta_FD_87020 | JGI IMG/M metagenome (GOLD analysis project Ga0114968, IMG submission 87020) | Freshwater microbial communities from Lake Montjoie, Canada to study carbon cycling - M_130807_EF_MetaG | ecosystem: Environmental > Aquatic > Freshwater > Lake | place: Lake Montjoie... | reverse complement strand
GGGGCAATTGGATATTTAGATTTCACTGGAAATATCGATACCTGCATCGCAATTCGTACTGCGTTGATCAAAGATGGCAAGGCTTATGTGCAAGCGGGCGCTGGTGTTGTTGCTGATTCAGATGCTGAATCTGAAAATCAAGAGTGTCATAACAAAGCCGCGGCCGTTTTAGGCGCAATTAGCGCTGCTAATGATTTGGTAAGCAAATGAATCGTGCCCTCGAAATAACTTTCTCAGCGGTTATCGTGGTTGCGCTTACATTGATGTTAAGTCGCTCGCTCAAGTTATCTTCACGATACGAACGTAAGCCGCACAAACTCTCTGATTGGAACGCACAAGATCAGGGAATTGACCCAACTCTAGATAGCGAGTCTGATCGATGAGCGTTCTAGCTGAAATTATTGCCGGCGTTAAGGAAGATTTAGCTGAACGCAAAATTCCACGAAGTGAAATTGAAGCTGCGGCATTTGGAGCGGCTTCGGTAATTGATTGTTTACCGATTATGCGCGCCCAAGAGATGGCAGTGATCGCCGAAGTAAAGCGTTCATCTCCAAGTAAAGGCACTTTAGCAAACATTGCCGATCCGGCAGCGCTAGCTGAGCAATACCAAGAAGCCGGTGCAAGTGCGATTAGCGTTTTAACTGAGCGACGTAGATTTAGCGGTTCTTTGGCCGATCTTGATGCAGTTCGTAAACGAGTTACGTTGCCTATTTTGCGAAAAGATTTTATGGTCGATGAATATCAATTCTTCGAAGCCAGAGCACACGGCGCAGACCTGGTTCTGCTGATTGTGGCCGGCCTTAGCGATAGCCAACTACATGAATTTGCAGCGCTAACCAATGAATTAGGAATGCGTGCACTCGTTGAGGTTCACACTCATCAAGAACTAGAACGTGCTCTTGAAATAAATCCTGAACTAATTGGAATTAATTCGCGAAACCTTAAAACTTTAGAAGTTGATCCGAAGGCATTTGCCGAGCTCTTGCCCGAGCTTCCGGCTGAGTTAATTCGGGTTGCTGAATCAGGAATTTCCCAGCGTAGCGATGTGGAATTTGCCCAGAAATATGGTGCGAATGCGATTTTGGTAGGCGAGGCCTTGGTCAAAGCGGGCGATCCCAATTTGGCGATGCGCGACCTATTGGGCCAAAGGTAGGCTTACTCCATGTTAGATTCGAAATTGGTTATCGATGGCCTTGGCCATTTTGGTCCTTACGGTGGCCGTTTCGTACCCGAAGCTTTGATTGGCGCACTCGAAGAACTAGAAGCCGCGCATTCTTCAGCGCTGGAAGATCCGATTTTTCAGGCAGAGCTTGCCGAACTGCATCGCACCTATAGCGGTCGCCCAAGCATTATTACCGAAGCCAAGCGTTTTGCCGAGCATGCCGGTGGTGCGCGCATAATTTTAAAGCGCGAAGATTTAAATCACACAGGTAGCCACAAGATAAATAATGTTTTGGGGCAAGCCTTGCTGACCAAGCGCATGGGCAAATCTCGCATCATTGCCGAAACTGGTGCGGGGCAGCATGGCGTCGCATCCGCAACTGCCGCAGCGCTAATGGGTCTCGAGTGCGTGGTTTATATGGGCGAAGAAGATACCAAGCGCCAATCGCTAAATGTGGCACGTATGAAATTGTTAGGTGCCCAGGTTGTGCCGGTTACCTCCGGTTCACGCACGCTAAAGGATGCAATTAATGAAGCGATGCGCGATTGGGTTACCAATGTTGAAAATACCCATTACTTATTAGGCACGGTTGCCGGGCCGCATCCATTTCCTACGATGGTGCGCGACTTTCATAAAATTATTGGCGAAGAAGCCCGAGCTCAAGTAATTGAGTTAACTGGAAAACTTCCTGATGCAGTGCTTGCTTGCGTTGGTGGCGGTTCAAATGCAATTGGAATTTTCCATGATTTCATTAAAGATACAGATGTACGTTTAATTGGTCTTGAAGCAGGTGGCGATGGTGTCGAAACAGGTCGGCACGCGGCAACAATAAGTGGTGGAACACGTGGCGTTCTTCACGGAACTCGCTCATATGTTTTACAAGATGAAAATGGTCAGACGATCGAATCACATTCGATTTCGGCGGGTTTGGATTACCCAGGCGTTGGCCCAGAACACGCATATCTTCACGATATCGGCCGTGCTGAATATCGCGCGATAACTGATGCGCAAGCAATGGCGGCATTTGCGCTACTCTGCAAAACCGAGGGAATTATTCCAGCAATTGAAACTGCACACGCACTTGCCGGTGCGCTACAAGTTGGAAATGAACTAGGCCCCGACGCAACGCTACTAATTAATCTTTCTGGTCGCGGCGATAAAGATGTGCAGACAGCAGCTGACTACTTTGGAATTCCACTTTAGTGAGCACCAATACGGCCCTTGATCAACTCTTTGTTAAAACTCGTGCTGAAAATCGCGCAGCATTAATCGCTTACATTCCAGCTGGTTTTCCCTCACAAGCCGGTTGTCATAAAGTGATTGAAACACTGGCTAAAGCTGGGGTAGATGCGATTGAAATTGGATATCCATATAGCGACCCAGTTATGGATGGCCCAACTATCCAAGCCGCAGCAACACAAGCGTTGGAAAATGGAACTGGCGTAACTGAAGTTTTTGCAGCACTCAAACATGCAACTGACCAAGGTGTGGCTGCAGTAGTAATGACTTACTGGAACCCAATTGAAAAATATGGTGTCGCAAAATTTGCCCAGGCAATTGCCGACAACGGTGGTTCTGGGGTTATCACGCCCGATCTAACCATTGAAGAATCTGATGAATGGCGCACTGCGGTTGATACCAGTTCGATCAATCCAATCTATGTTGTCGCGCCGAGCACCAAGCCAGAACGCTTAGTCAAAGTTACTGACCAATGTGGTGGATTTATTTACGCCGCTAGTTTGATGGGCGTAACTGGCACTCGTTCAGGGATATCAAGTGGTGCCGGTGAATTGGTCGCGCGCCTGCGCAAAGTTAGCAATAAACCAATCAGTGTTGGCCTTGGTGTCTCGAATCGCGAACAAGCCAAAGAAGTTGCTGCGTTTGCAGATGGGGTAATTGTTGGTTCGGCATTTATTAAAGCAATTCAAGATGCGCCCAATGAAGCAAGCGGATTAGCTGCCGTTTCGCACTTGGCTACCGAATTAGCTAAAGGAGTTCGTGAAGCAAGATGATTTTTAAGCTAGTTGAAAAGTTTGCGCTCGGTAAATATGGCAAATGGTTTGGCCTTTTGAGTCGGTTAACTTTGGGTGGCGTGCTGCTTGCCGCTGGCTGGTTGAAGATTATTACACCTGCCAAATCTCAAATGGCAGTTCGCGCTTATGAAGTACTGCCAATCTCATTGGCTAATTTCCTTGGCATATTTTTACCTTGGTTTGAAGTTGGGTTAGGAATTCTCTTGATCTTGGGAATCGCGGTACGGCTCTCAGCTTTCTTGGGTGGCGCACTGATGGTTGTCTTTATCGCAGCAATTTCTCAGGCTTGGGCGCGTGGCCTCTCGATAGATTGCGGATGTTTCGGCGGTGGCGGCACTGTGGCTCCCGGTGAGACGAAGTATTTGAGCGAAATCTTGCGTGATGCTGGCTTAGCGTTGTTAGCTTTATATTTATTTCGCTACCCTTTGACTCGCTTTGCCGCAGAAAAAATAACGAAATCGAAGGAGATTCAGTAAATGGCAACTAGTTCATCTGGTGGAGATAAGTTCACACGCAATTTGGTAATCGGAATGGTTGCTCTAGTTGTTGTTGTCGGCGCTTCGTTCTCATACTTCGGTTCAAAAGGTTCGACAACCGCGGCAATTCCATCGAGTGTTTCCAAGGCCGATGGTTACGGAATTGTCTTTAATGCAGATGTTCCTAATGTGCCAACAGTTGATGTTTATGAAGATTTTCAGTGCCCAGTTTGTGCCCGCTTTGAGGCGATCAACGGAATTACGTTAGAGAAAGCGATTCAAGAGAAGAAAGCTAAAGTTGTTTATCACGTGCTTTCCTTCCTCGGCACCGAATCGATCTTGGCAGCTAATGCAGCAGCTTGTGCTTCCGATGAGGATAAGTTCTTAGCTTTCCACAAAGCTTTCTATGCCAATCAACCAGCCGAGAATGCTGGTGCAATTAATGCCACATTCTTAAAAAGCATTGGTGCTGCAGTCGGAATTGACTCGGCTAAATTCGCAGCTTGCGTTGATAATGGCGGATATTCTGAATGGGTAAGAAATGTTGCTGAAGCTGGTGCTAAGGCAAACGTTAATTCGACGCCAACGGTAAAGGTAAACGGTAAAGAGCTTGACCGTAATACCGAATACTTCAATGTTGAGGCTTTCGCTAAAGCTATTGCAGGCTAGCTAATGATCTCTTCAATTCCAACGCCAAGTAACTCGGCGATCGGAATTGGACCTCTTACTGTTCATTACTATGCGCTTTGCATAATTGTTGGTGTTGCTGCTGCTATCTGGCTAGGCAATAAGCGATACCGCGTATCAGCAAATAACAGCGAAACGTCAATTGGCGTGGTTGCAGATGTGGCGATTTACGCGGTACCTGCCGGCATCATCGGTGGTCGCATTTATCATGTAATCACATCACCTGCGCCATACTTTGGTGAAAATGGTAATCCGATCGATGCGCTAAAGATCTATGAAGGCGGCTTGGGCATCTGGGGCGCAATCTCATTAGGCGCTCTGGCTGCATGGTTTGCCTATCGCAAGCGGACAATAGGTTTAGAGCTACCAAGTTTTCGATTATTCCTAGATGCGCTAGCACCAGGAATTTTGATTGCGCAAGCAATTGGACGAATTGGAAATTGGTTTAATGGCGAACTCTTTGGTCGCCCATTTTCGGCACCCTGGGCACTTGAGATTCCGCTCACTAAACGCCCGATCGGGTATCTCAAATATGAAACCTTTCACCCGACTTTTCTGTACGAAGCAATTTGGTGCTTGCTAATTGCGACGCTATTAATTTGGCTGACGCCAAAACTAAAGGCGGGCCAGAGTTTTGCCATTTATGTGTTGCTCTATTGTGTGGGCAGATTTGCCATCGAGTCGCTACGGATTGATGAAGCAAATAAAGTTTTGGGGTTGAGGATCAATTTATGGACAGCGCTAATCGTTGGACTTTCTGCCGCTTTCGCGGCGCTTCGTTTCGCACGGCCTAAATCAGATCAGATCGGGTAGTATCTAAATATGGCATTAGAGGATGTTTACCAAAGAAATTTACATCACCGCACTCATCGTGCTGGCTGGTTGCGTGCTGCCGTACTTGGCGCAAACGATGGTTTAGTTTCCACTGCCTCACTAATGATTGGCGTTGCTGCGGCGCGAGTAAGCGATAGTTTCTTAATTACTGCAGGCGTCGCTGGAATTTCAGCAGGCGCGATGTCTATGGCAGTAGGTGAGTACGTTTCAGTGCGTGCCCAAAATGATGTTGAAGAATCTGATCGCTTACTTGAAATTGAACATTTAGCCGCAGATCCCGAAGGCGAATTTCTTGAACTAGTTGAAATCTATGTTCACCGTGGTCTTACGCCAGAGCTAGCTCGCGAAGTTGTTGCACAAATGCATGCCAAGGATCCGCTTGAAGCACATTTACGTGATGAGCTAGGTCAATTTGAAAGCACTAAAGCGCGGCCAGTTCAAGCAGCTATTGCATCGGCGCTAAGTTTCACGCTAGGTGGCCTGATTCCATTTGCAGGAGCTTTCGCTCCGACTGCCGGTGCGGTCGCGGTAAGCATTGTGGGCTTCACGTTAATTGGACTATTGGCTACTGGCCTAATCAGTGCTCGCTCTTCAGGGGCAGCAGTTCTGAGACCAACTTTGCGGGTCATGATCGGTGGCTGCCTCGGCATGGCAATCACTGCGGGCATCGGCCATTTTGCTCACCTTAGCGGTATCTAACTCACTAGTAGGTTTTATTTCTTAATCAGGCAGGGTGTAGATCACATCCAATTAGCCAAATTTTTAGCAGATTCGGCTTACCTTTCTACTCCCTAGATTGCTACCCTTCTCTATCGCGCAGGTGATGAGTAAAAGTTAAGACCAGGGCCAAAGTTGTCCCGTGAATTAAGCGGCACAAGACAACTAGTAGCAAAGGAACTGGCGACAACCTAATGGCAATCCCAAAAGAGTTTCCACCAGCACAAGGTCTTTATGACCCAGCTAACGAGCATGATGCATGCGGCGTTGCAATGGTTGCTACTCTAAATAAAGTTGCCACTCATGAAATTGTTGCTCAAGCCCTAACCGCTCTTCGTAATCTTGAACATCGCGGTGCATCAGGAGCCGAACCAGATAGCGGTGACGGCGCCGGAATCTTAATTCGTGTGCCTGATGAGTTTTATCAGGCGGTTTCTGGATTTAAATTACCTGCTGCCGGAAGTTATGCGACAGGTATTGCTTTTGTCGGTCAGAGTTTTGATTTCCGAAATGAAATTGCAGCGATCGCCGCTGAAGAAGGTTTAGTTGTTTTAGGTTGGCGCGAACTTCCAATTAATGCGTCGTCCCTTGGTAAGACTGCTCTTGGCGTAATGCCAAAGTTTGAACAGTTGTTTATTGCTGGAGTTAACGGTGAATCTGGCATCGCGCTAGACCGCTTGGCATTTTGTCTGCGCAAACGCGTGGAACATTCGTTAGATGTTTATTTTCCATCGCTTTCAGCTCAGACAATTGTTTACAAAGGAATGCTTACAACCGGGCAGTTAGAAGAATTTTTTCCAGATCTAAGTGATGCGCGCGTTAAATCACCGCTGGCACTGGTTCACTCTCGTTTTTCTACAAATACCTTCCCATCTTGGCCGCTAGCTCACCCATACCGATTCATTGCGCATAACGGTGAAATTAATACCGTTAAAGGAAACCGTAACTGGATGCGGGCACGTGAATCACTTCTTGAATCAGATGTAATTCCTGGCGATTTCAAGCGCTTATTTCCAATCGTTGAAATGTCTGGCTCAGATTCAGCCTCCTTTGATGAAGTACTTGAATTGCTATATCTGGGTGGACGTTCTCTGCCGCATTCAGTTTTGATGATGATTCCGGAAGCTTGGGAAAATCATGCAACGATGTCGCAAAAGCGACGCGATTTCTACGCTTTCCATGCATCCCTGATGGAGCCGTGGGATGGACCTGCTTGCGTAACTTTCACAGATGGAAACCAAGTGGGAGCAGTACTAGACCGCAACGGTTTGCGACCTTCTCGTTACTGGGTTACTAAAGATGGTCTGGTTGTTTTAGCCAGCGAAGTTGGCGTTCTAGATTTCGCACCTGAAGACATTGTGCGCAAAGGTCGTTTACAACCAGGCAAGATGTTTTTAGTTGATATCGCTGCTGGTCGAATAATCGAAGATGATGAAATTAAAGATTCATTGGCAGATGCCGAAACCTATGGTCAATGGCTGCAAGATGGCATTGTTAAATTAGCTGACCTGCCATCACGCGAGCATATTGTCTACCCACACTCATCGGTGGTTCGACGTCAACGGGCATTTGGCTACACCGAAGAAGATCTGAAAATTTTAATCACCCCAATGGCACGCAATGGTGCTGAGCCACTTGGCTCGATGGGAAGCGACTCACCAATTGCAGCAATCTCAGCTAAACCACGTTTGCTCTTTGATTATTTCTCACAACTTTTCGCTCAAGTTACCAACCCACCTCTCGATGCGATTCGCGAAGAGTTAGTTACTTCACTCGGTGGATCAATTGGTCCAGAACATAACTTGCTTGACCCTGGCCCAGCTTCATGTCGCCAAATTTCGTTAGCTTTCCCAGTTATTGATAATGATGAATTAGCAAAAATAATTCACGTAAATGCTGACGATGAGTATCCCGAACTAGCGGCATACGTTGTGCGCGGTCTATTTCCGGTAAATGGCGATGGACAAGCACTTCGCAAACGAATCGATGAAATTAAGCGTGAAGTTTCTAAAGCTATCGATGACGGCGCTCACTTGATCGTGCTTTCAGACCGCGATGGCGATGCTGAAGATGCACCTATTCCATCTTTATTGCTTACATCTGCAGTTCATCACCATTTAATTCGCGAGAAAAGACGTACCCAGGTTGGCTTAGTTGTTGAAGCTGGCGATGTACGTGAAGTCCACCATGTGGCTTTGTTAATTGGTTACGGCGCAGCTGCGGTAAATCCTTACCTTGCGATGGAATCTGCCGAAGACCTAGTCCGCCAAGGCGTAATAACCGGCATTGCACCTGAAAAGGCGGTGCGCAATTTAATTAAAGCACTAGGCAAAGGCGTCCTGAAGGTAATGTCCAAGATGGGCATTTCAACCATTGCTTCGTACACCGGCGCTCAAGTATTTGAGGCTATTGGCATTAGTCAAGAAGTTGTAGATGAGTTCTTTGTAGGCACGACATCTCGCCTAGGTGGAATCAGTTTAGACATCATCGCTCAAGAAACTATTGCGCGCCATCACATTGCATATCCGCCAGGGGGAGAAGTACCTGGTTCCAAGCGCCTACCAACAGGTGGCGAGTACTCATGGCGTCGCGATGGCGAACCACATTTATTTGATCCCGAAACTGTATTTGCTCTACAACATTCAACTCGCAACAAGCGCTTTGACATTTTCCAGCGTTATACCAACCGAGTTGATGAACAAAGCCAGCGCTTGATGACACTTCGTGGCCTATTCAAATTTGCTGATGGTGTTCGCCAGCCTATCTCAATTGATGAAGTCGAACCGGTATCGGAAATCGTGAAGCGTTTCTCAACTGGGGCAATGTCACTTGGCTCGATTTCGCAAGAGGCTCACGAGACCTTAGCTATTGCCATGAACCGATTAGGTGCTAAATCAAATACTGGCGAAGGCGGCGAAGATCCAGCTCGCTTTGTCAAGGAAGCAAATGGCGACTCTAAGCGTTCGTCAATTAAGCAGGTTGCATCTGGTCGATTCGGCGTAACTTCTGATTACTTAGTAAATGCCGATGATATTCAGATCAAGATCGCCCAGGGTGCTAAGCCAGGTGAAGGTGGCCAGTTGCCTGGCAACAAGGTTTATCCGTGGATTGCCAAGATTCGCTATTCAACTCCAGGCGTTGGCTTGATCTCACCACCACCGCATCACGATATTTACTCAATTGAAGATTTAGCGCAACTAATTCATGACCTAAAGAATGCGAATAAGAATGCTCGCGTGCACGTAAAACTTGTTGCCGAGGTAGGTGTTGGCACAGTCGCAGCTGGCGTTTCCAAAGCTCATGCAGATGTCGTTCTTATTTCTGGCCACGATGGCGGCACTGGCGCTTCGCCACTTACTTCGCTCAAGCATGCTGGTGCACCGTGGGAACTTGGCTTAGCTGAAACTCAACAGACCCTGCTACTTAACAATTTGCGTGATCGCATTGTGGTTCAAGCTGATGGTCAGTTAAAGACTGGTCGCGATGTTGTTATTGCAGCCCTATTGGGTGCCGAAGAATTCGGTTTTGCGACAGCTCCACTAGTTGTTTCAGGTTGCATCATGATGCGCGTCTGCCATCTTGATACTTGCCCAGTTGGTGTTGCTACACAGAATCCGGAACTGCGCAAAAACTTTAGTGGTAAGCCTGAATTTGTGGAGACCTTCTTTGAGTATATTGCCGAGGAAGTTCGCGCCTTGTTAGCGCAACTTGGATACCGCACATTGCTTGAAGCAGTTGGCCATGTTGAGTCCCTTGATACCCGCGATGCGGTTAATCACTGGAAAGCATCCGGCCTAGATCTAGCGCCCTTGCTGGTACGACCAGATGTTGAAAGCCCGCTACACAACACCGCAAAGCAAGATCATGGTTTAGCCGCAGCTCTCGATAACAAATTAATTGCGCTAGCCGAAGTGGCACTTACCAAAGGTGAGGCAGTAAAGATTGATCTGCCAGTTCGAAATGTTAATCGCACGGTCGGAACTATGTTGGGGGCAGAGATAACTCGTCGTTACGGCGGTGATGGTTTGCCGGCTGGCACTATCGATGTGACTCTTCATGGCTCGGCTGGTCAATCACTTGGCGCATTTATTCCAAGTGGTCTAAAGATTCGCCTTTACGGTGATTCAAATGATTATGTGGCTAAGGGAATTTCGGGTGGCACAGTTGTGGTTCGCCCTGATGAGAAAGCTACTTTCAAATCTGAAGTTAACGTAATTGCCGGAAACGTCATTGGTTATGGCGCAACGTCTGGAAAAATCTATGTCCGTGGCAAGGTAGGCGAACGGTTCTGTGTTCGTAACTCTGGTGCGATTGCAATTGTTGAAGGTATTGGTGATCACGGTTGCGAGTACATGACAGGTGGCACCGTTGTGGTTCTTGGTGCAACCGGGCGAAACTTTGCAGCTGGTATGTCTGGCGGTCGGGCTTTTATGCTCGATATTGATAGCGCCAATGTAAACACCGAAATGGTTGATTTGATGGCAGTTCCAGAAGATCAAAAAGAATTACTGAAATCGTTGGTTTCAGATTTCCAAGTTGAAACTGGTTCTGAAATTGCGGCAGCGCTATTAGCTAATTGGCCAGCGGCGATAGCTAGATTCACTTTAGTT
>Ga0114968_10004402_pt1 | contig 10519 bp, 8 predicted proteins | sample M_130807_EF_Meta_FD_87020 | JGI IMG/M metagenome (GOLD analysis project Ga0114968, IMG submission 87020) | Freshwater microbial communities from Lake Montjoie, Canada to study carbon cycling - M_130807_EF_MetaG | ecosystem: Environmental > Aquatic > Freshwater > Lake | place: Lake Montjoie... | reverse complement strand
GGCATCGTGAACACACCGGGAGATTTTGGCCGCCAGGGCGAGCTACCCACGCATCCGGAGCTGCTTGACTACCTTGCTGATGAGTTTGTGAAGAGCGGCTGGAAGCTGAAGTCCCTGCACCGTCTCATCATGCTGAGCAGTGCTTACCGCCAGTCTTCGGTGAACGACGCCTCATTGGATGCTGATCCCGAAAACAAGCTCTACGCGCGCTTCAAGCTGCGCCGCATCGATGCCGAGACGCTGCGCGACTCCTTGCTGGCCGTGACCGGCACACTGGTGCAATCGAGCTACGGCCCGCCCAGCGGCATTGGTCGCGATCCGCAGGGCCGAGTCGTCACTGGCATCGACAAAGGCACGATCACACTCAACAAGGTCGATCCCGCTGGTGCGGACGATTTCCGCCGCTCGATCTACGTGCAGGTGCGCCGCAGCAAACCTGTCACCGTGCTCGACACCTTTGACGCGCCCATCATGACGCCCAACTGCGAGCTGCGCGCGCAGACCACCGTCGCCCCGCAGTCCCTGCTGCTCATGAACGATACCTTCGTGCTCGAGAGCTCACGCCGCCTTGCCGACCGCCTGGAGGCTGCGGTGCCTGGAAATCGCACTGAGCAGATCAAGCGCGCCTGGGAGCTGCTCTTTGGCAAACAGGCAACGCAGGCTGATGTCACGCGTGGCATCGCCTATCTCGATGAGCAGACCAAGGCTCTCGCCGACTACAACCACGGCATCCAGCATGCGAAAGGCGTCGTGCCCAATCCGCCGCAGGAGGCCATGGCCAGCCTCTGCCAGATCCTTTGCAGCTCGAACCGGTTTTTGTACGTGGAGTGAAACGGGCCGGCTGATGTGACAACAACCTCGCTGGCATTTTGTGACGTTCCGCGCACTCCTAGGTTATTATGACGCAGCGGCGTGCCCTTTTTATCGGTTCCGGCATCATCGGAATGGCCCATGCCATTACGGCGCGGGAGGCTGGCTGGGAGGTGACGGTGCTGGAGCGCGATGGCCGCGCACTCGGCGCCTCCGTGCGGAATTTTGGCACGCTGTGGCCCATAGGTTGTGCGTTTGGGCCGGAACGCGAGCAGGCATTGTTTGGCGTAAAACGATGGAAAGAACTCGCGGCGCAGGCCGGCTTCTGGATCAAGCCTCAGGGATCGCTGAGCCTGGCCTATCGCGAGGAGGCATGGGCGGTGCTGCAGGAGTTCGCGGGTGCGGGTGATGAATTCACGCTGCTTTCGGCAGAGGAAACCACACAATGCTACCCGGCAGCCAATCCCCAGGGTTTGCGGGGGGGCTTGCAAAGCGCGGCGGAGACAGTGGTGCATCCACCCTCAGCCATGGCTGCTTTGACCGGGCATGCACGGTCTCTCGGCATTGAGATTCACTTCGGCACCCCAGCGGTGAAAGTGCATGATGATGCCGTGGAGACAAGTGATGGCCGACGGTTTGTTTTTGATCAGCTCGTCATCGCGGCGGGTGAGGAGATGCGGCTTTTGTTTCCGGAGGAACTTGCAGCGGCGCAGGTGCAGCGCTGCCGTTTGCAGATGATGCGCACGGTGCCGCAGCCCACGGGCTTTGATCTTGGCGCTATCATGGTCAGCGATCTGACGCTCTGCCATTACCCGGCGTTTCGTGAGTGCCCCAGTACTCCCAAACTGCGCGCGCGCCTTCAGGCGGAGCTGCCGCAGCATCACGAGTGGGGCGTGCATGTCATCGCCGCACAGCATCATGACGGCACACTGACCCTGGGAGATTCACATGAGTATGGCGATGACTTCGCGCCGGACAGCCGAGCTGAGGTGGATGAGCTGATCCTTGATGCTCTGCGTGACTTTGTGAGCGTGCCGGACTTCCGTATCGCCGCGCGCTGGCATGGCGTGTATTTGAAAAGCAAAGTCGGACAAACTCAGGTGGTGCTGCAGCCGCGCGAGCGTGTGACCATGGTCACCGCGATGGGCGGACTAGGAATGACCTTGAGCTGGGGGCTTGCCGCACGCACCCTCGAATCATGGCAACAATGAACATCAAACTCGTCATCTTCGACTGGGCAGGTACCCTAGTGGACTTTGGCTGCCGGGCACCCCTTGCTGCCTTTCACACCGCCTTTGACAACGCGGGGCTGCCCATCAGCGAGGAAATCGCCCGGCGTCCCATGGGTGCGCACAAGCGCGATCATGTGCGCGAGATCCTGCACTACGCGGAAATCGCTGAGCGCGTGAGATCGGAGCTGCATCGCGAGCCGGATGAAGCGCTGGTTGGGCAGATCTATCAGGACTTCGCCAAGCTGCTGCCCGCGCTGCTGCCTGCCCACGCGCAGCCCATTCCAGGCGCGGTCGAAACACTGCAATGGCTGCGCGAGCGCGGCATCTTCATCGGCAGCACCACCGGCTACACCCGTGCCATGATGGATGTGCTGGAACCCATCGCTCGTGCCTCCGGCATTGATCCTGAGCTGGTGATCTGCGCGGATGAGGTGCCGCAGAGCCGCCCCGCGCCGTGGGCCTGCTTTCGCATCGCGGAACAATGCGGTGTGTATCCGCTGTCATCCTGCGTGAAGGTGGGCGACACACCAGCGGACATGGCGGAAGGACAAAACGCAGGCATGGTGTGTATCGGTCTCAGCGAGAGCGGCAATGAGGTGGGACTGAGCCAGGAAGCACTTGCCGCATTGAGCCCCGCAGAGCGCGAGAGTCTCATTGCAGCCGCGAAAGCGAGGCTGACGGAAACGGGCGCGCATGCCGTGCTGCGCAGCGTGGCGGAACTGCCGCATTGGATCGAAGCCCAGGCCTCATGAACGCCAGGGCGGCCATCTTTGACCGTGCAGGAACGCCGTTCCGTCTGGAGGAGCTGCCGCTGCCTGCGCGACTCGCAGACGGTGAACTGCTCGTGGCGATTTCCCTGGCGACGGTTTGTGGTTCGGATCTTCACACCGTGGCAGGACGGCGTCAGGAGCCGGTGCCCTGCGTGCTTGGGCATGAGGGCGTGGGCCGTGTGATCGCTGCGGGCGCAGGACGCGAGAGCTGGATGGACAAACGCATCACTTGGTCCTCCGCAGACAGTTGCGGCGCTTGCGCAGCCTGCACGGCCTGGGATCTGCCGCAGAAGTGCGAGCACGTGTTCAAATACGGCCATGCGACAGTGCACGAAGGCGGCGGCCTGCACGGGACCTATGCCTCACACATCGTGCTGCGGCGCGGAACGCATGTGGTGGAGGTGCCTGACAGCATTGCCGATGCGGTGGCCGCCTCCGCAAACTGCTCTCTGGCGACGATGGCGAATGTCACCGAGCACCTGCCTGTGCCATGCCGTGTGGTGGTGGTGCAGGGCGCGGGCTTGCTGGGACTGCATGGTTGCGCGTTGCTGCGTGCGGCGGGTGTGCCGCGGGTGATCGTGGTGGATACCGATGCAGCCCGGCTGGCGAAAGTGGCGGAGTTCGGCGGTGAGGCCCTGCGCAGCGAAGAGGTGCCGAACCGTGCCGCCGATGTGGTGATCGAGGCGGCGGGCGTGCCATCGATCGTGGCGGAGGGACTGCGGATGCTGCGGCCTGGAGGGCATTACCTTTTTGTCGGCATGGTGCATCCCGATTCGGTCCTGAACATCACCGGGGAGTCCATCATCCGCGGCTGTGTGTCGCTGCGGGGTTTCCACAACTACGCACCGCGTCATCTCGACCGCGCGGTGGCGTTTCTGGGTGAATCCGCCGCGCTGCCGTGGCCCACACTGGTGAGCCCGCCGCTGCCGTTGGAACGATTGGACGAAGCCTTTGCCCTCTCCGCCACGCGCCGCTGGGCACGTGTGGCGGTGACGATGTGTCATTGATGTAACTGAAGCGCGCCCGAAAACACCTTGCCATCGTGCATGCAAAACTTAACGCTTCCTGCATGAATCAGCCGCAGTCACTCGACGATGTCCTCGCCACCTACCGCGAACACGGTCATCGTCACTACGGCGAAGACGTGACGGAACTCCAGCACGCGCTGCAATGCGCGACCTTTGCTCAGCAGGCAGGCGAGCCGGACGTGATCATCGCCTCGGCTCTGCTGCATGACTACGGTCACCTCTGTCATCAGCTCGGCGAGGACATCGCGGACCGGGGCGTGGACGCGCGGCATGAGCACATCGGCTACAACAAGCTCAAAGGCCTGCTGGCAGATGAAATCGTCGATTCAGCCAGACTGCATGTGGCGGCCAAGCGCTATCTTTGCTGGAAGGAGCCGCAGTATCTCACCGATCTGTCCGCCGCCTCCCTCCAGAGCCTGCACCTGCAGGGCGGCCCGATGAATGATGAGGAAGCCGCCGAGTTTGAGCGCGAGCCGCACTTTGACATCGCCGTGCGCGTGCGGCGTTACGATGACATGGGCAAGGTGACAGACATGCAGACTCCAAGTCTGGAGGATTTCGCACCTATGCTCCAACGCTTTGTCCTCAAAGCTGCATGAGCACCACCACCGCGCGACCTCTGGCCCGCTGGATGGAGCGCCCCTGGTTCTTCACGCTATGGAGCGTGCTCACGGCCTTCGGCGCGTACGCTTGCATGTATGGCTTTCGCAAGCCCTTCACCGCCGGGGTGTATGACGGCACGGAATGGGGGACGCAGCTCAAAACCTGGCTCGTCACCGCGCAGGTGCTCGGCTACATGCTTTCCAAGTTCATCGGCATCAAGGTGATCGCTGAAATGACTGCGGGCCGGCGGGCCACCGCGTTGCTCATGATCATCGCGGTGGCCGAGGCGGCGTTGGCCTTGTTTGCAGTGACCCCCGCACCGTTCAATGCGGCATGGTTGTTCGTGAACGGTCTCTCGCTCGGGATGGTGTTCGGTCTGGTGCTCGGATTTGTGGAGGGGCGCTGCCTCACGGAATTGTTCGTCGCGGGCCTGTGCGCTAGCTTCATTCTGGCCGACGGAGTTTCGAAATCGGTGGGCTCGATGCTGCTTCACAGCGGCGTGACCGAGCGCTGGATGCCCTGTGTGGCCGGGCTGATCTTTGCGCTCCCGCTAGTGCTTTTTGTGTGGATGCTGAAGCAGATTCCCGCGCCCTCTCCACAGGATGAAGCTGCCCGATCAAAACGCAGCCCGATGACGGGCACCGAGCGCCTCGCCATGCTGCGGCGGCACGGTGTGGGCTTGTTTGGCATCGTGCTGGCCTATCTGCTCATCACCGTGCTGCGCAGCATCCGGGCGGACTTTGCGCCGGAAATCTGGAGTGGCCTGGGCCTGGGCAACCAGGCTGCGATTTTCACGCAGTCCGAACTGTGGGTCACTCTCACCGTGGTTTTGGCCAATGGCGCTCTCGTGCTGGTGCGGGACAATCGCCGGGCGTTTCTCACCGCCCTGGGTCTGTCTGGCACCGGGCTGGTCCTGGCCCTTGCCGCCCTGGCGGGGCATCGCGCCGGAGTGCTGCCGCCATTTGCGTTCATGGTGCTGCTCGGGGTGGGCATGTATGTGCCGTATGTCGCTGTGCATACCACGATCTTTGAGCGCCTCATCGCCCTTACCCGTGAGCGTGGCAACATGGGCTTCCTCATGTATCTGGCCGATGCCGTGGGTTATCTCGGCTATGCCGGGGTGATGCTCGCCCGCAGCGCGTTTCCCTCCGAGGAAAACCTCCTGGGCTTCTTCACGCTGCTGGCCACCGCCCTCCTCCTCGCCGCATTGATCGCCATGCTGGGTGCCATGCTGTTTTACACCCGGTATGCGGCGAAGCTGGGCGGGAAAACCCAGGCCGCCGAGGATTTGCAATGCTAGTTGGGGACGACGGTCTGCGTATGACTGCCACCCCCCTTATGTCCCGTCCCCAGCTCTGCTCACGTCGTCACTTCCTGCATGCCAATGGCTACAGCCTCGGCACCCTGGCGCTCGCTTCGCTGCTGGAGCGGGATGGCCTGCTCGCCGCTCCGGTGAAGCCGGAGAGCATCACTGGCGAGATGCGCTACGACTTGCTGCCCAAAAAGCCGCACTTCGAGCCCACCGCCAAGGCCATGATCTCCATGTTCATGATGGGCGGCCCGTCGCAGATGGACCTGTTTGATCCGAAGCCGATGCTCACGAAATACGACGGCCAGAAATTCCCCGGCGAGATCAAGTACGACAACCTCGCGCAGGCATCATCCAAATGCTTTGGCTCGCCCTGGAAATTCGCCAAGCATGGAGAGTGCGGCATGGAGATCAGCGAGCTGCTGCCAAATCTGAGCAAGGTGGTGGATGAGATCACGCTGATCCGCTCCATGACCTCCGGCGTGAGCAATCACGCGCAGGGCCTCTACGCGATGAACGGTGGCCGCATCACAGCCGGACGTCCGGCGCTGGGTTCTTGGCTGACTTATGGTCTGGGCAGCGAGACGGACGAACTGCCCTCCTACATGGTGCTCTCGCATCCCGGTGGCCTGCCCACCTTCAGCGGCGAGCATTTCACCAATGGCTGGCTGCCCTCGCTGTTTCAGGGCACGCTCGTCCGCGCCACCGAGCCGCGCATTCTGAATCTCGATCCACCGCCTTCGCTTTCTGGCGCGCCGCAGCAGCGCCAGCTCGATTTGCTGAAGGCCTTCAACGAAGACCACCTCGCACTGCATCCCGGTGAGCTCGATTTGCAGGCACGCATCTCCAGCTACGAGCTCGCGGCCAAGATGCAGGTCGCCGCGAAGGAGGCTCTCGACATTTCGAAGGAGCCCGAGTACGTCAAAAAACTCTACGGCGTCGATAATCCGATCACCAAAGACTACGCCACGCGCTGCATCATCGCGCGTCGTCTCGTCGAGCGCGGTGTGCGCTACGTGCAGGTGCTCAATGCTGGCCAGTCCTGGGATCAGCATGGCTCGCTCATCACCGCGCTGCCCAAGAACTGCCAGGCCACCGACCAGCCGAGCGCCGCGCTCCTCATTGATCTCAAGCAGCGCGGCCTGCTCGATAGCACCGTTGTCCACTGGGGCGGCGAAATGGGCCGTCTGCCCGTGTTGCAAAACGATGCGGGCCGCGAGAAATGGGGCCGCGACCATAACACCTACGGCTTCAGCATGTGGATGGCCGGCGGCGGCTTCAAGAAAGGCTACGTCCACGGCGAGACCGATGAATTTGGCCACAAAGCCGTCATCGACGAAGTGAAGCACTACGACTACCACGCCACGCTGCTGAAGACCTTTGGCCTCGACCACACCAAGCTCACCTACAAGCGCAACGGCCTCGCCGCCTCGCTCACGGACAATCAGGGAGCGAAGGTGGTGGATGAATTGCTGGCCTAATGTTTCGCTCAGCGTGCACCTGACATGACTGCCGCCGCTGCTCCGAATCCACTGCATCGCTCGGCGGCCTGGAAGTGGACCATCTGCGGCCTGCTGCTGCTCGCCTCGGCGATCAACTACATGGACCGCCAGACACTGGCGAATGCGGCGGTGCGCATCACCAAGGAGTTTCGGCTCTCGCAGGAGCAGTACGGGCACATCGAGGCGGTGTTTGCCTATTCATTCGCAGCGGGTTCCATCGTCTTCGGTTGGCTGTCAGATCGTTTCTCCGTTCGCTGGCTTTACGCCATCGTGCTGACCATGTGGTCGCTCGCAGGACTGGCGACGGGCTTTGTCCACAACGAGCAGGAGCTGCTCTGGTGCCGCATGGCGCTCGGTTTTTTCGAGGCCGGTCACTGGCCTTGCGGCATTCGCACCACGCGCGCGCTGCTGGATGCGCGGGAACGTGCGTTCGGCAACAGCGTGCTGCAAAGCGGTACCTCCGTGGGCGCGATCATCACGCCGCTGATCATGAGCGGCCTCATGACGACCGAGCTAGGAAGCTGGCGCACGGCGTTTCAAGTCGTCGGCATCACCGGCTTTGGCTGGCTGGTGCTGTGGTTTGCACTCGTGCGCAAGGCGGACCTGCTTGCGCCGGTTCGTTTGAGAGAGACTTCGGACCAGAGCGATGGCTCCAGCCTCTGGAGCGTCATTTTCAGCCGCCGCATGCTCATCATCTTTGTGGTCATCGCCGGGATCAACACGACGTGGCAGATCCTGCGTGCGTGGCTGCCCAAGATTCTTCAGGAAGGCCGTGGCTACTCCGAAGCGGATACGCTGTGGTTCACCTCGGCGTGGTATCTCGCCACGGATGTCGGCTGCCTCGGAGCTGGCGCGCTCGCGGTGTGGCTGGGGCGGCGCAAACTTTCGGTGCATTCTGCGCGTGTGATTGTCTTTGCAGGTTGCGGGGCCTTGTGTGCTTCCTGTGCTTTCACGCCATGGCTTGAGCATGGATGGGTGTTACTCGCGGTGTTCATGCTCGCGGGTGCCGGGGCGCTGGGCGTGTTTCCACTGTATCATGCCTTCACGCAGGATCTCTCGGGTCGCCATCAGGGCAAGATCACCGGCATCGCCGGAGTCGTTGCATGGGTCCTGCCGGCGCAGGCGCAGCAGTTCTTTGGCCGGCTCGCTGATCGCACGCATTCTTTTGATCAAGGGCTCATGCTCGCCTCATGCCTGCCACTCATCGCGGTTCTGCCGCTGTGGTTGTTTTGGGAAAACAAATCGGAACGTTCTTCATCATCATGAGCTCATCATCCTGGACCCGTCGCTCCTTCCTCATGGCCAGTGCAGCCGCTGCTGCCACAGTTCATGCCGCACCTGCGCCAGCACGCAAAAAAATCGCGCTCATCGCCACGGTGATGTTTAAGAACTCGCATGCGATGCATTTCGTGGACCGTCTTGCCATGGGCTACGTGTGGGCTGGGCAGTGGCTGCCGCCGCAGACGGATCTGGTGTCTTTGTACTTCGCACAGTTTCCCGCCACCGATCTCGCGCGCGGCCGCTCGGAGCGCTATCACATCCCAATTTATTCCAGCATCGCCGAGGCTCTCACACTCGGCGCCGGCAAGCTCGCAGTGGATGGTGTCATCCTCATTGGCGAACACGGCGACTACCCTGAAAATGAAAAAGGGCAGACGCTGTATCCGCGCTACGAGTTCTTCAAAGAAATCGTGAAAGTCTTCGAGGCTAGCGGTCGCAGCGTGCCTGTTTTTAACGATAAACATCTCTCCACCGAATGGAGCAAATGCACCGAGATGGTGGCCGATGCGAAACGGCTCGGCTTTCCTTTTCTCGCCGGGTCTTCATTGCCCGTGACACGCCGTCTGCCTGCGGTGGATCTGCCTTGGGGCACACCGCTGGCGGAGAGCGTGGGCATCGGCTACGGCGGCATCGAGAAATACGACTACCACGGTCTCGAAACCGTGCAGTGCATGTCCGAGCGCCGTCGTGGTGGCGAGGTCGGCATCAAAAGCGTGCTCGCCCTGCGTGGCGCAAAGATGTGGGAGCATGCCGCCACTCGGAAGCACACGCAGCGTCTGCTCGGCGCTGCGCTTACTCGCAGCCAGACCTGGCCGGTCGAAGGTTATCCCCTGGAGCCGGTCAGCTTTGACTGGGCGCGCAAGACCTTTCCCGAAGCCTTCGCGTACTTCATCGCACATCGCGATGGCTACCACACCACGCTCTTCATGCTGCCGGTGCGCGACTTCAACTACGCGGGCTTGAACTCCGAAACAGGTGAAATCACCTCCTGCCAGATGTTCCTCCCCATGCCAGGCTCAAGCTCCACCACCGCCGACTTCTTCAATCCGCTCATCCATCACATAGAAGACATGATCCTGCACAACCGTGCGCCATATCCGGTCGAGCGCACGCTGCTCACCTCCGGCATGCTCATCGCTGCGGTCGAGTCGTTGTATCGCAAAGGAGAAGTCATCGAGACACCGGAAATGGCGGTGTCCTACACAGCACCGAAGGAGTCGCTGTTCTGGCGCGAGTGAGCTGGAACAGTCATACCAAGGTTCAGCGATAAAATTTGGTCACCGTAGCGTTTGAGGCACTATGAATGCACGGCTCATCGCTGCTTTTTTATTGTTCCAGGTGATCAGAGTCGTCGCGGATGCCCCGGTCGCCGCATGGTCCAAAGACGTCACCATCAAGCCCGTCTCTTCCATCGAAGGCCGTCACACCACCCACAGCTACTACATCACCAATCCCGAAAGCCCCGACGGCACTCGCGTGCTGTACTTCACCTCCACCGATCCCCAGGGCCATCTCGGCGAAGTCCGCATGCAGGAGCGCGCTACGGGGAATGAGACCGTGCTTGCTGACAACGTACACACCGAGGACGCGCACCGCGTCGCATGCCAGCAGTGGCTCTCCGGTGGCAAGCGCGTGGCATTTCACGAAGTCATCGACAAGAAATGGCGCGTCGTCGTCGTGGATGTCGCGACCCTCGCAAAAACCGTCGTCGCCGAAAACCACCAAGTCGGCTTCGGCAGGCCGGAAGGAGATCTGCTGCCCATGTATGGCTGCCATTGGAATCCGGGGCCGTATCGCGATCTTGAAGTGTGGGACGCCACCACCGGCAAGACCACCACCTATGCCAAGATCTCCGAGGTGGAATCCAAATACGGCGACTGGCTGCAGAAGGAGTTCGCTGGCAAGCCGTGTTCTGTCTTTTTTCCCGTGCTCAGCCCGGACCTGAAGCGCGTGTTTTTCAAAGTCGCCGCAGGCAATGGCGGGG
>Ga0114968_10004397_pt1 | contig 10526 bp, 8 predicted proteins | sample M_130807_EF_Meta_FD_87020 | JGI IMG/M metagenome (GOLD analysis project Ga0114968, IMG submission 87020) | Freshwater microbial communities from Lake Montjoie, Canada to study carbon cycling - M_130807_EF_MetaG | ecosystem: Environmental > Aquatic > Freshwater > Lake | place: Lake Montjoie... | reverse complement strand
CGCTGACGGCGACGCTGATGACGCAGAGCCGATGATCGACATGAATACGACCCCGTTGATTGACGTGATGCTGGTTCTACTGGTCATGCTCATCATTACGATTCCTATTCAGCTGCACGCAGTCAATATGAACGTGCCGATTGCCACAGCGGCGAGTACTCTTAAACCAGAAAAGATTGAACTGACCATTGCTGCGTCAGGCGACATTGAGTGGCAGGGTATGCCAGTGCAGTTGTCAGAGCTCGAAATCTTAATGCGTAGTGGTGCGCAGCTTGCCGATCAACCGGTGTTGCAGATTCGCTCTGACCGGCATGCCAAATATTCTGTGTTGGTGTCAGTATTAGCGGCGTCACGTCGTGCTGGATTAAACAAAGTTGTGATTGTTGGAAACGAGCAATATGCCAACTAAGACGGTGGCTGCCGACGTTTTCACCGTCAATGATTTTGAGGCGCTTCAAAATAAGGGATTTTGGCACCGCTACGGTGGTCTTGTCGCGGTTGTGGCCCTGCATGTCGCGTTGGTATGGTTCGTTTTCAACGGCCTGACGCATCAGAAGCCAACACCGACTAAAGTCGTCGCGCAAACGCTCATTCAAGAAGTCGCTTTACCACGCGCCACCACGCTTGCAATGCCAATACCGGTGTCTCTGCCAGCGCTGGTTGAACCGCAGCCACCCGCGCCTGCGCCCGTTCAGGTTGAGCCCGAGCTACCTGCACCGCCACCACCACCTCCCCCAACGCCGGAACCGCCACCACCACCTGAGCCGGTGCCGCCGCCACCTCCACCTCCTCCGACGCCGGAACCACCGACGCCGCCTCCTCCAGAGCCTCCGCCGCCTCCTCCGCCGCCTGAGCCGGAGCCGGAGCCGGAACCACCGCCACCGCCTGAGCCCTTGCCCCCACCGCCGCCGCCACCACCTGAGCCCGTGCTGGTTGAGCCCGTGCCGCCGCCACCGCCACCGCCGCCACCGCTGCCGGTAGAGCCCCCACCCCCCGCGCCGGAAAAGCCGGTGGTTAAGCCCGTTCCGGAGCCCAAACCGGTGCAAGCCCCGCCACCACAGGTTCCAAAACCCGTGGCGGTCCAACGGGCTGCTCCCGCTGCCACGCCGCCCGCAGCCAAGCCTGCGGCAACGCTTGCACCTGCAAGCGCACCCGCTCAAACCCAAGCTGCGACGCCCAGTGCACAGTCGTTAGAGTCAGAGTACGTGCGGCAAATAAAAGCGATGCTCAATGCGACCAAACGCTATCCCACCGGTCGTCAGGCTAGCTTAGAGCGCCCTGTGGGAAAGGTTCGGATCGTCTTCGTGCTGAACCGTAGCGGCGCCTTGGTCAGTGCCCAGGTGCACGTCTCATCAAACAGCAATATGCTGGATGATGCTGCGTTGTCTGCAGTACGACGTGCGACCTATCCCGCTTTTACAGGCGATCTATGGAGGGGGCAAAATACCCATGAGTTTTCAGTGGATATTGACTTTGTACCGCCGGGTACGAAATAGCAGTTTCGCCTACATTGGTGGCGCCCACGGGCTGTCTAGCTACTTGATGACGAGACCGTAAAGCGTGTCTTGACCGTCGTTTTTCTCTCCGACGACGTTTAACAGACGCACCAAAAGGTTGTAGACGTCAATATTTCTGACGGTGTCGAGCTGGTTTCTTTTTATTTGTGGCCCGTGAATAATAAACAGCCCTTGCATCGCAGGGTCGCTTGGATCATGCCCGTGTTGCCCCGGAATCACTTTTTGACCCGCGCGCGCGATCGTGCTCCAACCGGCTTTCGCTAGACAGACAACCTGCGGCACCCTTCGGTGCGTTCCAAAGTGATATTTTGCTGGGATGTCCTCTTTGGCCCAGCAATCCATGTTGGGATTTTGTTTTAAGTGACTCAATAAAACTGGCTTGTCTGTGACGTTTGCGTCAAAACCCGCTAAAGGCCCAGTCCACTGGATCCGGACGCTAGCTAGCTCTTTTGTGTAAGCAGATAGGTCAACCGCACGGTCGGGGGTAATGTGCGCCATGCCATGATCCGAGGTCACAATAATGGTTGTTATCTCTGCTAAACCAAGGGCGCGAAGCCCCGCCAAGAGTTCACCAATCGCTAGATCTGCGCTGATAATCGATGCGTTGACTTCTTGGCTATCAGGCCCAAATTCATGCCCCTTCGAGTCGACTTCAGAAAAATACAAAGTCGCGAAATCGGCGCGGTCTTGATCTCCGCGGTTCAGCCAACGTAACAGTTGTTTAGTGCGCTCTGACGAGCTCAGGGCGTGTTCATATCGCAACCAATCGTTTGGCTGTACACCATGAATTGGCGTTTCTGAACCTACCCAAAAGAGCGTCGAAGAGCGTTTGCCTTGCTTGTTCAGCGTGACCCATAGTGGTGTGCCCTCTTGCCACCAAAGCGGGTTTTCAATTGCATGTCGATCAGACAGCCTGAACACTTGATCCGTTTTAGTGGGATCGTACATGGTGTTGTTCACAATGCCATTGTGGTCTGGGTAGCGCCCAGTGATCAACGCAAAGTGATTTGGAAACGTGATGGTCGGAAATACTGGTTCAAATTTTTTAGCGACAGTCCCTTGTTGTGCGAGGGATAAAAGATTTGGGGTGATACCGCGCTCAAGGTAGTCATTTCTGAAGCCGTCAATGCTCACCAAGACGACTAAGTTTTTATTCGGACGGACACGTGGGCTGTCTTGCGGTATGGCAGTTTGTGCCGCTGCCTGCTGCAGAAGGACTGCAAGTAGTAGCGAGGTAAATTGGAGTAACAGTTTCATGGTTGGCCCCGTGCAAACAGCAATATTCAGAGGTTTAAACCGTAGCACGCGTTTGTGACGCCTAGCGTCACATTGATCTACTGTGGCGGTTTTTCGCGATAGGCGCAGCCCTACGTATATCGAGCGAGTCACTTTTTGTGCGTTGCATTGGGATGTACACTGCATTTTTCAATTTGCAGTCTGATCGATAGGAACCCAAATGTTAAAACTTGCTGCGTCTTTGTCGCGACTTGGTACTGAATCTGCCTTTGAAATTTTGGCGCGTGCGCAAGCGCTTGCTGCGCAGGGTAAAGATATTATTAACCTGGGTATCGGGCAGCCAGACTTTAAGACCCCTAAGCATATTGTTGAAGCGGGGATTCAGGCGCTGCGTGACGGTCATCACGGTTACACACCGGCCAACGGTTTGCCTCAGGTGCGCGAGGCCGTGGCCGCCGATCTAGAGCGGCGCCACGGCTCCAAGGTTGACCCAGACTGTGTGGTGGTTGTGCCCGGCGGCAAGCCAACGATGTTTTTTGCGATTTTGATGTTTGGCGAGCCGGGTGCTGAAATTATGTACCCCAATCCAGGTTTTCCCATTTATGAGTCGCTCATTAAATACAGCGGCGCGACCCCCGTGCCAATCGCGTTAAGCGAAGACAAAGATTTTGCCTTTGATGCCGACACGGTGTTATCGCAGATCACACCCGCTACGCGCCTAATCATCATCAATAGCCCTGCCAACCCAACGGGTGGGGTCACGCCTAAAGCCGAGATTGACAAACTGGTGGCTGGCTTGGCCAAACACCCTGATGTGGCAATCCTCTCTGACGAAATTTATAGCCAGATGTTGTACGGCGGGCGTGAGCACGTCTCGTTGCTCAACTACCCTGAAATTCGTGATCGTTTGATTATGCTCGACGGTTGGAGCAAAACGTACGCCATGACCGGTTGGCGCTTAGGCTATGCGGTGTGGCCTGAAAGTTTAGTGCCTCATGTCACGCGCTTGTGCATCAACGATCACTCGTGTGTTAATGCCTCGGCGCAGTTTGCCGGTTTGGCCGCTTTAACTGGCCCCCAAGATGCAGTGGCTGAGATGATGGTTGCTTTTAATCAGCGGCGCAGCTTAATTGTTGACGCACTGAACAGTCTGCCAGGTGTGCGTTGCTCAGACGCTGCGGGGGCGTTCTATGCGTTTCCGCATGTCGGTGGGACTGGCTTAACCTCACGTCAGGCGCAAGACCTGTTCTTAAACGAGGCGGGCGTGGCCACCATCTCTGGTACCAGCTTTGGCGCCTGGGGTGAAGGCTATGTACGGTTTTCGTACGCGAATAGCGCCGAGAACATCGAGCGGGCCATCGAACGTATCCGCAAGGTGCTGTAAAACCGCGACACCCAAGCGCCACTGATGTCTGAGCAGCATGCCCTGATCTATTCGATCGCTACGTTTTCGTTGGCAACCTCTCTAACGCCCGGGCCAAACAATCTAATGCTGTTAGCCTCGGGCGTGAACTTTGGCTTCAGGCGCTCTGTGCCACACGTCGTGGGCGTCTCGCTTGGTTTTTTTGTCATGCTGGTGGCAATTGCCTTTGGCTTAAACAGCTTGTTTCAGGCCGTACCGGCCATCTATCAAGTCATGAAAGTGCTAGGCTTTGCCTATCTGGTGTACTTAGCCTGGGGTGTCGCCACTAGCAAACCTTTGCCCGCACCGGGGCAGCAAGGCGGGCATTCCGGCCCACTGAGCTTTTTGGGGGCGCTGGCGTTTCAGTGGGTCAACCCCAAAGCGTGGCTGATTGCGGTGAGTTTCTCTAGCAATTATTTGCCACAGCAGGCAAGCTCTCTGTTTATATTTTTGGGGTGTTTACTGGTGGCGATCGTCAATTTCCCCAGTATTTGTGTGTGGTTGTGGATGGGCACCAGGCTCGAGCGCGTGTTGCGCGATCCCGTGCGTCGAAAAATATTTAATTGGGTAATGGCGCTGTTACTGTTAGCGTCGATGTTACCCGTGCTATGGCTGTAAATTATTTTGTCTTGAAAAGAGGCTGACATGAAACACATACAGGTACGAGGATTGAACTTTGCTTACCTTGAGCAAGGTGAGGGCCCACTCGTTTTACTGCTGCATGGATTTCCTGATAACGCGCAGACCTGGAGCCATCAGATGCCTGCGTTGGTTGCACAAGGTTATCGCGTGATTGCGCCTTACCTGCGCGGCTATCCACCCAGTGATGTGGGTTCGGGTGGCTATTACGACAAAGCCACCTTAGTGGCCGACATAGCGGCTTTGATCCAAGCCTTGGGCGAAGGCAAGCCCTGCCACTTTGTTGGTCAGGACTGGGGGGCCATCATCGGTTACGGCCTGTTGGCGGCCTACCCAGAACTCATTGCGCGCGCTGTGCTGATGGCCGTACCGCATCCAGGGCAGGTCACAAAAAGCTTGATGGATGCCAAACACATCCAGCGTTCGTTTCACTGGTGGTTTTTTCAGCTGCCGGATTTGCCAGAAAAAGCTTTAGCTGAAAACAATATGGCCTTTATTGATTATCTCTGGAACTACTGGACCACCGAAGGCTATCAAGACGACGCGCACATGCAGTCGGTCAAAGAAACCCTCGCACAGCCTGGCGTGTTGGCCGCGACCTTGGGTTATTACAGAGCGATGTTTGATGTGGCCAAGGCCGATCCCGCGCTGGCTGACTTGCGAGCCTTGATGGCGCGTCAGATCAACGTGCCAACGCTTGCCTTGTGTGGCGGGGATGACCTGCGCGCCGAACTTATGCAAGCGCAAGAGCAATATTTTGACAACGAGTATGACTTTAAGCTGATTGCGAACGCAGGGCACTTTTTACACCGCGAACAGCCACAGGCCGTCACACAAGAGCTGCTGGATTGGTTTAAAAAATGAAAACAAACGTGCCGTCCTCGCTTTGGATGGCGAATATTCTTGGTGCCGGACAAGTTTGCTCTTGGGGATCGCTCTATTACAGCTTTCCGTTGCTCGCACAGGCAATGGGAGCCGAGCTTCTCTGGTCTAAATCCGAAATATTTTTTGGCGCCACGATCAGCATGTTGGTCACGGCGGTGTTTACCTATCCCGTCGGCGTAGCGATCGATCGAGGCTATGGTCGTTGGATGATGTCGGGCGCTTCCCTGATCGCGGCCATGATGTTGTGGTGGTGGTCAAGCGTCAGTTACTTATTAAGTTTTTATTTGCTGAGTGCCGTGATTGGTGCGTTGCAGGCCGGTTGCTTGTATGAACCCGCCTTCGCCGTCATGGCCCGCCGCGGTGGTGCTGCCAACGCGCGCGCGCGGATCACCACCATTACCTTGTGGGGCGGATTTGCGAGTACAGCGTTTATTCCGCTTGAACAGTATTTATTGGATACCGTAGGCTGGCGGCAATCGTTACTTGTACTGGCGTTGATCAACTTGTTATGGGCGGCGATTTACTTTTTATGTATCCAGCCCAAGTATGACCTTGAGCACACAAACGTTGCGCAAACGCGCGAAGACAATAAAGCGCGCGATCATGCCGTTGTCAAAGCCGCTTTTAAAAATTCAATCTTTTGGTTGTTGTTATTGGCGCTCACGCTGTACTCGATCATGTTCACGGTGTTTATTTTTCATGCGTATCCAATCTTGCAAGAAAAAGGCTTAAGCACGGCTGACGTGGTGAACGCGCTCATTGTGCTGGGCCCTGCTCAAGTGTTGGGACGGATCCTGATCGCATATTTTGCTCCGCGTGCACCGATGCGCCTCTTAGGTTCGGTCGTGGCTTGCGTGTTTCCGTTTATCTTTGGGATTTTGGCGAGCATTGAAATGCCAGCGTTTTGGCTCGTTGCGCTATTAATTGGGTGCTACGGTTTGGCGAATGGTATTTTTACCATCGTGCGAAGTTTGGTGGTGCCTGAAATGCTCAGCCGCCATGCGTATGGGGCTTTGAATGGCTTATTGACAATACCCACCATGGTGGCGCGGGCAGTCGGCCCGGTTGCTGCAGCGAGCTTGTGGATGTTGGGTGAGTCTTATCACATTGTTTTAATCGCAGTGTGTGGCACTGCGATTTTGTTTGCCCTGGCATTTTGGGCTGCGAGTTGGGTGAGTCGTGCGCGTGAGGCTTAGTGAAGTTTGTTGGCGGGAGTGGCTTTCTGCGTGTGTCTTCGTGCAGGTGAGTTAAGGTGCCTAGCGCAGGGCACGCTGCTGACTGCACTTAGCTCAATGCATGTGGCGCGCGATAAAAAATACACCGGCAAAAGAAGCAAACATAACGGTGGTCAGCCAGCCTACTCCGCTTTGGCGCCAGACTGTTGCACTAACTTAGCCCACATGGGCAAATCGCTAGCCAAAAACGTTTGAAAGGACGCCTGACTATTACCGATTGGTTCAGTGCCAAAATCGCGAAATTTGTTTTGTACGTCTGGCTGCGCAACGACCGCGGCGATGTCGCTGCTGAGCTTAGTCACGATTGCGGTTGGGGTTCCGGTAAGCGCAAAGAGGCCAAACCACGATTTCAAATTGATTTGTGGGTAACCGCTTTCAGTAAAGGTCGGCACGTCCGGCGCCTGCGGACTACGGGCTTCACCCGTGACGGCAAGCGCTTTCAGTCGCGCACCTTTGACCTGAGCGATCGCCTCGGGCAAGTTGGCAAACATTAACTGAATTTGACCGCCGACCAGGTCGTTAGTGGCGAGCGTGCCACCTTTGTAGGCGACGTGCGTCATTTGTGCACCAAGCTCTGAATTAAATAATTCGCCCGCCAAGTGGGCTGCAGTCCCCACACCACCCGAGCCGTAATTCAACTTTTGAGGATTTTGCCGCACATACTCGGCAAACTCTTTAACCGTGTTGGCCTTGAGTGAGGGGTTGACTACTAATAGCAAGGGCGCAAACGCTAAATTGGATAGCGGCGTAAAGTCTTTGGCGAAGTTAAACGACAAACCCTTGTAAAGCGACGCGTTGATGGCGTGACTTGAAGTTGCCATCAGTAGCGTGTAGCCATCAGGGGTTGCGCGTGCCGCCTCGGCTGTGCCGATGTTGCCATTACCGCCGGGGCGATTTTCAACGATCACCGGCTGACTCCATTTGATAGCAAGCTGTTGCGCCACTGCGCGTGCGACCATGTCGGTTGTGCCACCGGGTGCGTAGGGCAAGATGATGCGAATCGGTTTGTTCGGGTAGTCGGCTTGCGCAAGACTCATCCCGCTAAAGGTCAGTAGTAGTGCAATGATCGAGAGGCGCTTGAGTGCAACAAATATCTTCACGAGTTTCCTTTTTGAATATGCAATCATTTGCGTCAAGAACAGTTTGAAAATAAGAACAAAAATTAGTGGACTAGACCAGCGGATGGCACGTAGGGTGGATCAAGCGTCACGCCCTAGAGAAGTAACGCTCTAGAGACGTAACGCACGATCTGCGGTCGTTAGTTAGGTCGCTAGGATGGTCACGGGACTTTGATGAATTTCTGTAGACATCGAACGTAATCAGGCCTTGGGGTGGTGGGGTACGAAGCTGCCCAAGAGGTGTAGGCGACCTCACCAACGTACATATCGCCATGACTATCCACTGCCATGCCGTGTGGTGCAATAAATTGACCTACGCCGGTGCCGTGAGGCTCTTCTGCGGCGACGCGCGCCTGAAGATTGCCGGACAAATCGTAAATGCTGACGCGCGGTCCGGTGTTGGGCATATTTCTGTTGACGGGCAGATGTGGGCCAAGCTCACCGACATAGCAAAGCGGGCACTTGCCACCCGTTAAAAACAGCCCGCAGGGCCGATGCATGTTTCCCCATTGTCCTTCGTACTTGCCTTTGCCGTTAAAAATCTGGATGCGGTGATTTTCGCGATCGGCAACATAGACCAAACCGTTGGTGTCGCACAAAATATTGTGTGCAATATTGAACTGACCTGCGTCTGTGCCGGGCGAGCCCCAAGAAAACAATAATTTGCCGTCTGGACTGTACTTGTGCACGCGTGAATTGCCATAGCCGTCTGACACATAGATGTCGCCTTCGGGCGACAGCGCCGTGTGGGTGCAACGGTTAAAGGGCAGGCCGCTCATATAGGGTGAGGCTTGGCCAGGTAAACCAATCTCTAACAGGATTTTTCCGTCAAGCGTGCACTTGCGTACTGTGTGATCACCATCGTCGGTTAAATAAATCGTGTCATCAGGCCCCATCTGAACGCCGTGGGCGCGTTTGAAGACTCCTTCGCCCCAAGAGTTTAAAAAGTTACCGTCGCGATCAAAGACCACCATTGGGTGCTCTCCACGGTTAAAGGCATAGACACGATCCTGGCTGTCGATTCCCACGGCCGCGACGTCGCCAAATTTCCAGCCTGCAGGCAGTTTGCCCCAGCCTTCAGCCACTTGATATTTAAAGTTTCCTTGCCCGATGATCGTAGTCATGATTTGTCTCCTGGGTCGATGTCTGTTGAGTCATTGTTATTCTGTGATCATCATAAGGCAGCCTTTCGCAGTCCGCCATCAATTTCTTGAAGGGGTATCTGTTAGCTCTTTTTGGTGGTAGCCTCATTGTGTGGTTTAAAAAAATATCAGGCAAAGTCCCTGAACGGAGACAAATCATGTTGCGTAGCATTTGGCTAGGTGTTGTTCTTGTTTGTTGGTCTGTTTTGAGTCAGGCTCAACCATAGCCTGCCGACGTCATTGAGGCAATTTTAGAAACGCTCGCAAGGCAACCTGGCGTACAAATCGTGGTCGACCTTGAGCAACAATGCGTGCGCGCTCCTGGGCTAGCTGAGCAGTCGTTTGAGATCGCACCTTTTTCAAAGCATTATTCGTAAAGACACCCACCAAAGCGCTCGACCTCATCCTGGGGTTGAGGTAGCGCGAATCCCCGTCTGTTAGGGCGGGGAGGATATCAAATAAAAGGATGAAGTGCATGAAGATTGCAGTGTTGGCCGGCGATGGCGTAGGCCCTGAAGTGACCGCCCAGGCAGTGAAAGTGTTGCGCGCGACGATGGGTGACGCAGCGTTGCAGTTGACCGAAGCGCCGGTTGGCGGAGCCGGTCTTGCCGCAGCGGGCGATCCCTTGCCGGCTGCGACGATGGCGATTGCTAAAAGCGCTGACGCCATTTTGTTTGGCTCGGCCGGGTTGCCAGGGGATGAAACCACTCCCTATGCGATGCGTGCAGGCGCAAGCTTATTGCGCTTGCGCAAAGAGCTCGATTTGTTTGCCAACTACCGTCCTATTTTTATGTTTCCCGAGTTGATTGGCGCCTCATCACTCAAGCCGCACTTAGTCGAAGGTTTGGATTTATTGATTTTGCGCGAACTCAGCAGCGATATTTATTTTGGTGAGCCACGCGGCGTGAGCACAAACGCACAGGGAGTGCGGGTCGGGATCAATACGATGTATTACACCGAACCTGAAATCGAGCGCATTATTCATGTGGCCTTTAAAGCTGCCCGTCAGCGCAAGGGCAAGGTTTGTTCGGTGGATAAGGCTAATGTTCTAGAGACGATGCAGCTTTGGCGCGAGGTGGCTGAGCGTGTCAGTCAGCAATATCCAGACGTTGAATACTCAAACGCGTTGGTTGACGCCTTTGTGATGATGATGATGCGACAACCTAAGCAGTTTGATGTGGTTGTGACGGGTAATATGTTTGGCGATATCGTCTCAGACGCAGCGGCAATGTTGACAGGCTCAATCGGTATGTTGCCTTCGGCCTCGCTGAGCCCAGATGGTCGTGGCTTGTACGAACCTGTTCACGGCACCGCGCCAGATATCGCTGGAAAAAATATCGCTAATCCTTTGG
>Ga0114968_10004395_pt1 | contig 10529 bp, 11 predicted proteins | sample M_130807_EF_Meta_FD_87020 | JGI IMG/M metagenome (GOLD analysis project Ga0114968, IMG submission 87020) | Freshwater microbial communities from Lake Montjoie, Canada to study carbon cycling - M_130807_EF_MetaG | ecosystem: Environmental > Aquatic > Freshwater > Lake | place: Lake Montjoie... | reverse complement strand
TGAAATATTTGTTGGCGAAGCACCGCACCGCAAGAAGTTCATCAGCAACATGGCAATGGCACAGCAGGCAAACGAGTTTCAACTTGTGTTTACTGTTATGCCGGACATTACGATTGAAGCGCGGGGAGACGGGCTGATACCCGAAATCCTGCGGGTTAGGAGCGCATGGAAGCTCGCAGCGTAACCTGGCTGCATCGTGGTGGTGCTGACATGGCATCCTACCGATTGAGGGCGCAACTGCCCTCAGCGTATTGCAAACACAAATCAAGGCTAAATGCTCAAGGCGCGGATATAGCCGTATTTGCCAAGCCGCACCCCGATGATGCAATGCTTTGGCATCACATGAAAGGGCAAGGCGTGAAAATGGTGGTCGATATTTGCGATGACCATTTTGAGCATCCACAGTTAGGAAAACTTTATGAAGAAATGGCTAGAGAAGCTGATGCAGTTGTGTGTCCGACTGAGGAAATGGCGCGACGAATTCGCCGCCATGCGGAAAGGGATGCCCAAGTAATCCCCGATTCGTGGGAAAACCGAGGTCAACCGCACGCAGACGGCAACAAATTTTTGTGGATGGGGCATCAGAGCAATCTGAAAGAAATCATGCCGTATCAACAAATGTTGAAGCCGTACGATATGACCTACTGCACAGGCCCGAATGATTTGATTGAATGCGTGCCGTGGTCGAACAGCGCACAAGAGCAATTGCTGCACCGAAGCAACATTGTTTTGCTACCAAATGCCGAGGAAACTTACAAAAGCCCCAATCGGCTCATTAACGCAGTCATGGCGGGTTGCTTTGTAATAGCGAGTAAGATTGTTATAAACAAGGAATTCAGACACTTTTGTTACCTTGGGCCGGTCAAGGGCGGGTTGCAGTTCTCGCAAGCGTACAGGCACGAATTGAATGACTTGGTGCGGGAAGGACAGCGATACATCCAAATGCACTATTCCCCCGAACAGATTGGAGCGGCATGGGATACGCTATTCGACTCCATTTAGGGGCTGGTGATAGGTCTTGGCCTGGCTGGATCAACGTCGATTGCGTCGGGGATCAGGATTTGCTGTCCGATGTAACGAAACTTGATTTGCCGGATGACCACGCCGACGAAATTTCCGCTATCCACTTGTTTGAGCATATTGAACGTCTTAAGGTGAAACAAACCTTACTGGAATGGCGGCGGGTGCTGAAGCCAAGTGGTCAATTATCGCTTGAGATGCCATGCCTTGATAACGTGATTGCCTTGTGGAATGCGGGTTATCGGCATGATGACTTGATTGGGCGAGCATTGTTCGGAATGCCCGAACCTGATACGATGCGGCATCATTGGTGTTACTCTAAAGCTGAAATCGGTGCGCTGTTTACCGAAGCAGGTTTTCAGAATGTGCAATTCCAAGAACCATTTTTTCACTTGCCACAGCGCGATCTACGCATTGTTGGCACTAAATAAGGAGCAGTCATGGCTATCCCTTCGCGTGTTCTCGGTGCTGGCAATTCTCCCCTGTCGGCGCAATCTATCTGCGGTGATGGCGCAACTGCCCTCGTCGCTACGGGTTCGTCCGCTACCGATGCGCTGCAACTGTCGGCTGTTTTCAACGCCATTACCACTTCTTCGGCTTCGACCGGTGTGAAGCTGCCTCCGACCGAAGTCGGTGCAATGGTTGGTATTTGGAACGCTTCGGGACAGACGATTACTGTTTACCCGCCGACCGGCTCGACCATTAACGCTGCTGCTGCAAGCGTGACGATGGCAAACAACAAGGCTGCGCTGTTCTTTGCGACTAGCGCAACCACTTGGGCATCGGTCGTTACTGCCTAATGCCAATACCGTCGCGGGTTCTCGGTTCGGGTGTCAGTCAACTCTCGACTATCTCTATATGTGGAGACGGTTCGACGAGTCTGACTGCTGCGGGAACTACGCGAACGGATGCGTTACAGCTTGTTAAGGTCTACAACAACCTATCGACTGTTGCATCCGGCACAGGGGTGTTACTTCCTTCGAGCGAAGAAGGCGAAACGATATGGATAACAAACAGCGGGGCAAATGCGCTCAAAGTTTATCCATACGAAGCGACGACAACGATAGCGGGTGCAAGCTCAGTTAGTGTCCCACCGAATTGCACAGCGATCTTTGATGCGGTTACTAGGGCGGTGTGGGAGTGCTCGCAAGGCTATAACGGGGCATTCCCAAAGCTGAATTACGGTTCGTTTTACGATACGACAACGCAATCGGCAGCGGTTATCAATACTGCCTATGCGATGACGTTTAACACGACTGATTTATCGGTAGGGGTTTCTCGTAGCACTCCGACTTCACGGATATTGATAGCCAATGCAGGTGTCTACAACATTCAGTTTTCGGCGCAGTTGCACAAAACAGCGGGTGCGGTAGGAAATACTTATATTTGGCTAAGAGTTAATGGTTCAGATGTAGCAAATTCGGCAGGAAAAACTGCGGTGCAAGGATCAACAGCAGAATTAATTGCTGCATGGAATTATGTAACAAATTTTACAGCAGGGCAGTATTTTGAATTGATGTGGTCAACTGATGACACTCGATGCCAAATTTTGGCGCAAGCAGCAAGCAGCCCAGTTCCAGCAATACCCTCCGTCATTTTGACGGTGACGCAAGTCAACAACATTTGATCCCCACAGGAGAAAATCATGGCACTTGATTCAGATATTAACAATGCAGATTCGCAACTTTACGTTGAGTTTTACAACTACGAGAAAGACCCCTACAAGGGAAAACCTTTCGTGCGAATTGTAGTGCCAGGAGACAAGACCACGGTAATTGATCAGCCGGTGCGGGATGACCACAAAGAGCGGTTTCCCCGGCAATGGCTGCATTTTCAGATGCAAAGCGGCGATGGCCCGGTTATCGGCGTGCCGTTGAAAGATTGGTTTCAAGACCGCCCTGACGAACTGAACGACAACCAACTGGCTGAGTTGCAAATTCTGAAGTTTCAGACGGTTGAACAAGTTGCCACGGCAAGCGATAATCAGCTTCAACGGATTGGCATGGGTGGCGTAGGATTGCGCGAACGTGCGCGGAATTACCTGCTGAACAAGAATCAAAAGGTTTCCAGCGGTGAGTTGGAAGAAACCCGCGCAAAACTGAAAGAACTTGAGGCGCAGATGGCGATGCTATTGGAGCAGCGCAAACCTGGCCGACCGAGGAAAGAGAATGTCAACGACAACGATGCTGGAGTTAGTGCAGCAAGTAACTAACGAGCTTGGCGTTGCAACCCCGACAAGCGTAGCAGGCAACACGAATCAGGACGTTATCCAAATTCTCGCGTTGATGAACGCGAATGGATACGAGTTTCTGCGTCGCCACGCTTGGCGGGAATTGACTAAGCAGCACACGTTTTATACGCAATACATCACCACCACCGGCACTTGGACGACCGCAGCCCGCACGATCACGATGGCATCAACTGCGGGGCTTGATACGACGTATCAGGTTCAAGGCACAGGCATCAATCAGAATACCTATATCGTCTCTGTAGACTCATCTACGCAAGTCACAGTCAATCAGGACTTCTCTGCAAGCGCCGCAGGTGCTACTGCCTACTTTCAGAAAATCAAGTATTCGCTCCCAAGCGATTACGAAAGCCTTGTCCCGCGCACTATGTGGGATAAATCCAAGCATTGGGAAATGCTCGGGCCGGAAGATGCACAGCAATGGGAATGGCTGTTGTCAGGCTATATCTCAACTGGCCCGCGTATCCGTTGGCGTTTGCTTGGTGCGTACTTCCAAATATGGCCTGGTATGTCCACGGCAGAATATCTTGGTTTGGAGTACCGCAGCAAGGGATGGGCGGCTGCTGCTGATGGGACTGTCAAGAACTCGTTTACTGCCGACACCGACACCTGTATCTATCCCGACCGGCTAATGGTCAACGCTACAAAGCTGAAGTATTTCGAGGCTAAAGGCTTCGACACCACAGCGATGATGCGGAATTATCTGAGCGAGTTGGAAGCAGCTAAGGCGCTGGATATGTCTTCTGCTAACCTGTCCCTCGCTCCGCGTCCTGGCACAGTTCTCATCGGCTACGACAACATTCCCGATAGCGGCTACGGGACGAACTGATGGCAACCAGCGCACGCCGTCGGATGATGATTCAAGGCACAGCGGCGCAAGTCGCTTCTTTGCCTGCGCCTATTGGTGGTTGGAATGCCCGCGATTCGCTCGCCAATATGGAAGCGACTGATGCTGTCCAGCTAACCAATATGTTCCCGACGGTTTCAAGCGTCAATCTGCGGGGCGGTTATCAGCAATTTGCTACGGGTATCACGGGACAAGTCGAAAGCCTGTTCAATTATTCCGGCGGTTCAACTGAGCGGCTTTTTGCGGTTGCTGGCGGCAAAATCTACAACGTCACAGCGGGTGGTGCGGTTGGCGCTGCTGTTGTCTCAGGACTAACTAACAGCCGGTGGGAGTATGTCAACGTTTCCACGCCTGGCGGTGCGTATATGTATTGCGCCAACGGCGTAGACGCTCCCTTGCTGTATGACGGCACGAACTGGACTTCGATCACGGGCGCATCGACTCCAGCGATAACAGGCGTTACTACGACAACGCTCGACGATGTGACGCTGTTCAAAAATCGCGTTTGGTTCATTCAAAAGAACACCCTCAAGGCGTGGTATCTGCCTACTTCCTCCATCGGTGGGGCGGCTGAACAGCTAGACCTGAGTTCTATCTGTCGGTTCGGTGGCTATCTTGTTGCGATTGGAACGTGGACAATTGACGCGGGCTATGGTGCTGACGATAACCTAGTATTCGTAACTAGCACAGGCGAGATCGTTGCGTATCGAGGGACTGACCCTGCATCCGCATCGACATGGGCGCTAATTGGCGTGTGGAAGCTAGGCACTCCCATTGGCAAGCGGTGTATGTTCAAGTATTCGGGCGATCTGTTGATCCTTACGCTTGACGGTCTTTACCCCCTTGCATCGGCGGTGCAGAGTTCGCGGCTTGATCCAAGGATTGCGCTATCAGACAAGATTCAAGGCGCATTTGCAGAAGCGACGCGAGCTTATCAAGATAACTTTGGCTGGCAGATTCTCTACAACGCAAAAAACAATGCGCTGTTTGTCAATGTGCCGGTGTCCGAAGGATCACAGCAACAACAGTATGTGATGAACAACATCACAAAATCGTGGTGCAACTTTACAAACTGGAATGCGAACTGTTGGGAAATCTTTAATGATGATCCTTATTTTGGTGGGAATGGGTTTGTAGGAAAAGCCTGGACACTTGACTATCAGGACAATGCTGCAAACATCCCTGCCAACACGTTGCAAGCGTTTAACTACTATGGTTCTCGCGGCGTAAAGAAGTATTTCACTCGCGCAAGACCTAGCCTTTTTACCAACGGGCAACCGGCTATTTTTGTTGGCATGAACGTCGATTTTGACATTCAAGACACAACTGCCGCGCTGTCATACAGTCCGCAAACTTACGGGGTTTGGGGTACATCTAAATGGGATGTTGGTGTGTGGGGTTCGGATTCGACGATTACGAACAACTGGCAAGGCATTACCGGCATAGGCTACTGCGGCGCAATTCAGTTGAAAAGCGCCAGTAGCGGCATTCAGATTGAATGGGCATCAACGGACGTGGTGTATCAAACCGGATGGGCTGGTATATGAAGATCATTACCGAGCCGAAAGAACTCATTGGGCGCTATGTTGCGCGTAAGCAAGGAAGATCATCCGACTGGGGGCCATTCGTTGCGTTTGGTCTTGTCAATGATGATGAGGAATTGATTGCTGGCGTGGTCTTTAATGGTTACATAGCGCCAAACATTATGATGCACATATCAGCAGACACGATTACCCCGGGCTTTATATCAACGGTGATGCACTATGCGTTTGTGAAAAACAACTGCAAACGAGTAACAGGCATCATTGATAAACGAAACAAGCAATCTCGGCGCTTTGCCAATCATTTAGGCGCAAAGCTTGAGGGTGTGATGCGTGATGCTGGAGAGCATGGCGATTTGTGCATTTATGGTTTGATGAAACGCGACGCTGAAAAATGGATTCAGCCTCGCTACATGAAGAAACTGGAGGCGATATGGGCGGCATAGTAAGCAGCATTTTCGGCGGTTCTCAACCGGCAGCGCCAGCAGTTCCTGATTACGCAGGTGCAGCAGCAGCACAAGGCGCAGCAAACAAAGAAACAGCAATCGCACAGGGTTACATCAATAACCCTAATGTGTATACGCCTGCTGGTTCTCAACTTGTTACATTTAACCCGACAACAAATCAACCTACGATTCGACAAACACTTACCCCGACCGCGCAAGAAACATTTGACACGCAGCAACGGGTGCAGAAGCTGCTTGCAAGTCTTGGTGAAACTGGCGGCAAAACAGCGCAAGACGTTATCAGCAATGCGTTTTCTCCAACCGGGACAGCAGGGCAAGGACTGCAAACCCGCCTTGATTTGTCTAGCCTTGCACAAATGCCGGTTAATGCAGGAATGACGGGGCAGCAAGCGATCATGTCTCGCTTAGAACCGCAACTGCAACGCCAGCAGGCAGCGATGGAAAATCAGCTTGCTAATCAGGGCATCACGCCAGGATCAGAGGCTTACAGGACGGCACAAACGCAAGCAGCGCAAAACCGCAACGACCTGTTAAGCCAAGCAGCATTGCAGGGCATTAGCCTTGATACCGGAGCGCGTGCGCAAGGATTCAACGAACAGCAAGCGCAAATGGCAGCACAAAATGCAGCACAGCAGCAAGAATTGTCGCGGCAGTTGGCAATGCGTCAACAACCGTTGAATGAAATTACTGGATTGCTGTCCGGTTCGCAGATTCAGATGCCGCAGTTCCAAGGTTATCAGGCTGCACAAGTTGCTCCCGCACCGATCTTTGCGGGAGCGCAAGCGCAAGGGCAAGCAGCCATGAATCAGTATGGAATTCAGCAAGCGCAACAAAACGCAAACATGGCGGGTTTGGGCGGTTTGCTTGGTGCAGGTCTTGGTGCATATTCATACAATCCGACTGCATTTAAAGGTCTATTTGGCGGTTAATAAGGACAATCAAAAATGGCTGAACAAATTAGCTTTACTGTGCCAAGCCCCTATCAGGCTGAAATGGCTGATATGGCGCGTCGGCAGCGCATGGCTGAGATCATGCAGCAACAGGCTTTCCAGCCTGCGGAGACATTTAGCTATAACGGCATACAGGCTAGGACTTCGCCGCTCACAGGCATCGCTAAAGCTTTGCAAGGGTATATGGCTGGCAAAACGCAACGCGACATTTTGCAAGAACAGAAAGCATTGGGCGAAAGAGCGCAGCGGGAAAGCGCATCGGACATTGCTACCTTGTTCGGGCACATGAAAGGGCAAGAAGCCTTGCCGGAGCGCCCGCCAATTACAGCTATTGATGACCAAGGCAACTTTGAGTCAAACCGTCCGGCTGTTCCTGCGCGTGCGCCTGGCATTGTTGATCCGAGCATTTTGCCCGCTTTGCGCGATCCGCAAGCGCGTCAACTTGCCATGTCGCAATTGCTGTCACAGATGACGCCAAAAGCGCCTATCAGCGTGAAGCCTGGCGAAATATTGGTTAACCCGACAACGATGCAACCTGTATATAGCGCGCCAAAAGAAGATGAATATGGTACTACCCCGCATTACGAATTGAATGACAAAGGAATGCCGCAATCCGTGGTGTATTCAAAATTGGGCGTTCGTAAGGTGCTTGGTGATGCGATGCCTCAAAATCAATTCAATGCTATGCCACTTGAAGGTAAAGCAAGATTGTATTTTGATCTGTGGAAAAATCAAACACTTAGCGCAGATCAACTTGCAAAACTTACTATTGAAAATGCTCAACTTGGAATTGCAGTTCAACGGTTGATTGATGAAACCGGCAAAGGCCTTGCCGGTGGAGTTCAGTTGCCGCGTCAAGGTCAAATTCCTCAAGCATTGATAAATATGTTGCAAGGGAATCCATTGATTGCAGGGCAAACAGTAATGAATCAGCCCATAGCACAACCTAGCGCGCAACCTGCTGTAAATCCTATGGCACAGCCTGCTGTTCCTGTTCGTGCTCCTGTAGCGCAATCACCTGTTTCACAAACACCGGCTATACAAACGCCCGTAACGCTTGCTGGAACAGATCAAAACATTCCGGCTAAGTTGCAGCGGGATATTTTGAAAAGCCGACTTGAATCAGAAAGCAAAAAAACAACTGCAATGGAAGGATTGGGCGACGCTTTAAATGAAGCAGAAGCAATTCTGACAAGCAAGAAAGTAAAGCCAACTCAGTCCGGTTTGGGTACGGCAATGGATACAGCAGCAGCATTTTTTGGTAATGCTCCAGCAGGTGCAGCACAGGCAGATCAACTAAGAGCAATTGCTGGAATTGTTACGGCAAAAATGCCGCGTATGGAAGGGCCGCAATCTGACAGAGATGTGACGTTGTATCGTGAAATGGCTGGCGATATTGGAAACTCAACCCTTCCAATTTCGCGTCGTCTTGCAGCATTGCAAACGGTTCGTGCATTGAATGAAAAGTATATTGGCAAACAAACGCCGAAAATAGGTGAAATATCAGAAGATCAAAAAGCGTTGGAATGGGCAAAATCAAATCCAACTGACCCAAGAGCCAAAGCTATTAGAACAAGGTTAGGACAATAATGGCAACTTTTGATCCTGATGCATATCTAGCACAGCAGCCTGCATTCGATCCTGATGCTTATTTGGCATCGGTAAAAGAATCGCCTGCTGCATGGCAAGTAGGAATAAATGCCGTCAACAAAGGCATGGCTAACACGATTGATATGCTGCTGAATGCTCCGCAAAACGTGGCAAACCTTGCGCGTGCGGGAGTAGGTACGGCTGCAATCGCTGCTGGACGACCCGATCTTGCGCCGGAACTTCGTCCGACCCCTGACCTAGCCCGCAGAGCGTTTACCGCCCTCGGTGGCATTCGTCCTGAGTTTGAGCCTTCCACTACAGGGCAACGAGTGCTAGACGTTGCAGGACAAGGCGTAGGAGGCGGTGTCATGTCTCCCGCTGCATCGCTAGGTGGAATGGGGCGAAATGTTGCTGTAGGCGGTGTTAGCGGCGCTACTGGGCAAGGTACAACCGAAGCCACAGGAAGCTCGATAGCGGGTATGTTTGCAGGCATGACGACCCCAAGCGTAATGAGCGCTGCGGGCAATCGAGCACAAGCTGCTGTTAATCAGGCAAGAATGCAAGAAGCAGAACAAGGCTTGCGAAATCAGACTTTACGAGCAGGACAAGAAGCGGGATACATGATTCCCCCTTCGACTGTTAATCCGTCTGCCGTCAATAAAGTTCTTGAGAGCATTTCGGGCAAAGCGGCTGTTGGGCAAGAGGTTAGCTTACGCAATCAAGAAATTACCAACAGATTGATGCGTCAAGAATTGGGGCTTCCCGAAGGAACTCCAATAACGGAAAAAGCATTGTCGGATTTTCGGGCTAGGGTTTCTCAACCTTATCAAGAGATTGCAGCCATATCGCCATTGGCGAGCAGCACGTTGGACAAGCTAAAAGATGCTCGATTTGAAGCAAAAGCGCAATGGAATTTTTACAATCGAAGCGCCGATCCAAAAGCATTAGCTTTAGCGAAACAGCTTGACAACAAAGCCGATATGCTGGAAACGGCTTTAGAAAAAATTGCTGCAAAATCAAATCAACCGCAGTTAGTTGATGATTTGCGAGAAGCAAGAAAGCAAATAGCCAAATCGTACAACATTGAGAACGCGCTAAACATTGGAACTGGCAACATTTCAGCGCCAATCCTTGCGAGGCAAATGGATAAGGGTGCTCCGTTTACTGGAAACCTAGCTACAACAAGTCGGTTTGCAAATGCGTTCCCATCGTCAATGCGTGAGGGTGAAAGAATACCTACGCCTGGCGTAAGTGCGGGTAATGCTTTGGCTTCCGCATTGCTTGGAACGATTGGCGGCACACAGTTAGGGCCTATGGGAACACTAGCGGCTACATTGCCTTATGCAAACATTCCGGCAAGGGCGCTAGTAACGTCCCCCGCATATCAAAGGATGATGGCGCAACCTAATTATTCGCCAGGCATGACTAATCGCGCACTTGCTCCGTTAGGTGGCATGAGGCCCGAAGAAGAAGCATTACTAAGCGCACTTGCGGCAGCAAGACAACAACAGGCGCAACAATGATTTATTCATTGTTTATGCCTTTTTCACGGGAGATGCAACTTTGAGCTACAATGGCAGCGGTACTTTTCAGATCAATACGACGGGGCAACCTGTTGTTTCAGGCACAGTCATTAGCTCAACAGCGTTTAACTCGCTGACGGCTGACCTTGCCAACGGACTTAGTACCGCAATCACTAAGGACGGGCAAACGACTGTTACTGCGAACATCCCGATGGCGGGATTCAAGATCACAGGTCTTGGTGCTGCAACGACGGGAACGGATGCCGCTCGGTACTCGCAGATTCAAGGCGGCACAGACAAGTTGATTACGGTGACGGGTACTGACACCCTTACCGGATCAATG
>Ga0114968_10004393_pt1 | contig 10531 bp, 10 predicted proteins | sample M_130807_EF_Meta_FD_87020 | JGI IMG/M metagenome (GOLD analysis project Ga0114968, IMG submission 87020) | Freshwater microbial communities from Lake Montjoie, Canada to study carbon cycling - M_130807_EF_MetaG | ecosystem: Environmental > Aquatic > Freshwater > Lake | place: Lake Montjoie... | reverse complement strand
TAAAATCGAATTGGCAGTATCGTAAATATTTGGCCGAGAATTCGGGAAATATTATAAAACAAAATTTCTTGGCGGCGGCGAATGATGTGGGATATTATCAAAGATTTAGTCCTTCCGACGTGAATTTGGACAAAACGTATTCTCCTCCCTATACGTATTCGTCATTCTTGGACACAGCAAAGCCACCTGGATACTCGAATAGCGACTTGAAAGATTTATATTTATCACGCGAACAATTGAATTCCAGAAAGGTTTCTCCTTCCATAACGCAATATGAGCTTCTGAAATTGGCCAAAAATTAATATATTCGTTGTATTATACTAGATTTAATATTTATAATTTTATAGATATGAAATTATTCGCATCAGGATCGTGTCGTTTGTTGACGACAATTAAGAACGGAAACGAAAACGTAACGCCGATACATTCCATGATTAGAAATTATGAAGGAATTAATTTTTTAGGAAAATTACACAATTCAAAACATCATATTCAATTTATAAAATATATAAGAGATGAATTAGTATTACCTGATCACATTTTACCTAGATTTATGACGGTTTATAATTCATATGTAACGTCTACATATATCGACATTGCGAAAAATATAAACAATAAGGAGATGATAAAAACCCAATTTGACGAATGCGAATGGTATGTATTTGAAATATGTTCTTTGAAAATTTACAATCATGATGGATATGATGTTCAACATGAACTTTCGCGAGATTCGGGTTACACGGTTCAAACAGAGGAAGAATTAATAAACGATTTGAAAACAATACGCGAATTGATTCCGGTTTCCAAAAAATTATTATTTCAATGTCATTTTCGTCCAAATATTATATACGACGATGACACAAAAAAGGTTGAGTCGCGCGAAATAATTTACAACTCGATTCGTAAATTTTGCGAGACGTCAGAAAATTCTTTTTTATACGATCCCAGCAGTTTAATAAAATCGGATCATTCTTTTTTTAATGGGATTGTGCATTTTAATCCTGAAGGACATACAAAAAGCATGGATTATATGTGCGAGAACTATTTTTTAAAATTCAACCAAAATAATATAAATGGTTAATTTCATGTGATATAATTCATATGAAACTAATCAGTTTTGACATCGGAATAAAAAATATGGCCTATTGCTTATTTGAAGTAGATCAATCGGGAGCAACAATACAAGAATGGGAAGTTTTGAATTTGATGGAAGAACCAGTCCAAGATATAACATGCAATTGCGCCTTAGCTCAAAAAAAACGATCTTTAGAAAACGTCAAGATATGCGGCAAACGTGCAAAGTTTAAAAAAGGTCAAAATGCCTATTGTGAAAAACACGCAAAAATGAATACACAGTTTATCATACCTACAAAGGAGATTTCTACAATGTCTTTGAAAAAGATGAAATTGGATGAATTGCAAAAGCTTGGACAAACCTATCAAATCCAAGGTATAGCAAACGAAAAGAAAACGGAAGTCTTATCCAAGATTTTGACGCATTTTGAAACGATTTGTTATGAACCGATAAAAACGCAAAAACAAAAATCGGCATCGGAAACGGACTTAATAACGATCGGTAAAAATATGCGAGATAAATTAGACGATAAATCTTGGATAAATGATTTGGATATTGTGATTATGGAAAATCAAATTAGTCCTTTAGCCGGTCGAATGAAAACTGTACAGGGTATGTTGGCGCAATATTTCATCATGAAATCAGTTGATAATATTGATTTTATCTCTTCATCAAATAAATTGAAAGGGCTTGTGGATAAGCCTGCGACCAAGATTTCAGATAAGGACAAATATAAGAAACATAAAGAGGATAGTATAGCTATATGTTCAAGATTTTTAGACGGAAATGCGGATTTACAAAAGTGGGGACCAAGCTTGGAAACGCCAAAAAAAGACGATTTGGCCGACGCCTTTCTACAAGGCATATGGTATTTAAAGCAGAATAACATTATAACATATAATGCGGATGATTTAAAAATAAATAGTGTATAATTATCATAAGTCATCATGGAAACCATAGAAATCGGATTAAATGATCTAGAGCCGGTTCAATTATCTTTCTTGGATTCGGAAAGTACGTCGGCACCTTCCGTTAATTTTGGAACGGGAATTGAATTACTTATGAATGATAAAAAGAAGAATAGTTCATTTAGCACAAATGTGGATTTAGGAGAATTGAATCGTTTAGAGAGCGAGTTGAATGAATTATCCGGAGCGAGCTCATCTAAACCAGAAGCTGATACGAGAACTCTGAGTGGATTTGCGTCGAATTTATTTAATTTTGGCGGAAGCTCAAAGACATCCGAGCCTAAAATTGACTCTGCACCTTTGGAGACGGACTCTAATTTGGGTCACGCTACGGTGGAGAGTTTAGGCTCAACGAAGACGTGGGACGGATTTGCCAAGATGAACGAAATTCCTTTGACCGGTGAAAATGCGCCGCGCATGACGGATCGTGAAAAACGTAAGAAGAAGCGCGCCATGATTGCTAAGTTGGAGGATTGGTATTCGAAGGGGAATATCAAGAATAATTCGCACTTCAATATGGATTCGCCTTATGAGGAGGTTGAGGATGAGTATGAGACGGTGATGGAGGAGAAGCGCAAGAAGGATAGTGTGAAATTGCAAGGTTGGTGGTTTATGACTTTTGTGAATTCGATCGAGTATGCGAACGCTGCGTTTAATCCTTTTGATCTGAACTTGGACGGATGGGGCGAACAGATTAGTGAGGATATTGAGAGTTATGAGGAGATTTTCACCGAGCTCCATGATAAGTATAAGGGCGGTAAGTTGAGTCCCGAGATTTCGCTTTTACTCCGTCTTGGTTTCAGTGCGGCTGTGGTAAATATCACGAATAAGGCTTTGTCTACTGCTACACCTGGATTCAATGATGTGATTCGTCAGAGTCCCGAGCTGATGAAGATGTTCACGAATGCGACGGTTCAGAGCATGAGTCAACAGGCGCCAGGAATGGGATTCATGAATAATATTTTGAATCCGGAGGAGCAGGTGAAGACGTCGTTTGGCGCACCGCCCGCTCCAGTCGATACGAAGACTCAGCCTCCACCGATGAGACCGGGGGCTATGCAGTTCACTACACAGGCATCTGGGAATCGTCCTGATATATCGATGGGTCGAGGAACGATGTTTAAGGAGTCGGGAGTAGATATTTCAAATCAATACGAAAATCCGAATAAGAGGCCCGAGCTTTCGCAAAGGAACGAGCAGATGTTTAGACCCGAGACTTCACAAAGGAACGACCAAAGGCCTGAGCCGCCGCAAAGACCCGAGATGCGTGGACCTCAAAATATGGATCTGAATGGACTTTTGTCTGGACTGAAGACACGTGAAGTAAATATTCACAATTCGAGCAAAAAGTCGACGATTGATGAAAATGATTCTTTGGTGAGTGTTGCGTCGATGAGGGACATTCAGAATGCCACACTGCCGAAGAAGTCGAATCGCAGGAAGCAAAAGTCGGATAGGAATACGATTTCTTTGGACATATAATTTAATAAAATCATTAAACGTTCATTTTTATTCTTCAATTGGAGAAGAATAAAAATATCAATGCACTAGACTAAGCCCAGAACCACAAATATTAAAAGGGAGTAGGGGGAACCCCCGGTTCTTCAGAAATCCGAAGGATTTCCAGACCCTTGCCCCCTCCCGCCCTTCGGGAACATTCCAATTCCTTACCTTTTTTCCATCATAAGATCTCTGGATGAAAAACTGTTATAATTTTCCTGGGTTCCCGGTGGATAGTGTTGAAAGGGAGGGGTTCGGGGAACCGTAGGTTCCCTGAACTGATTTACTTGCAATATGACTCATTGTATCTTAAATACAAGAAGAAGAACGGTCCAGTGAAGAAGGCGATGAGTAAACCTATGAATTTATCAAAAGTGGTTCCACTTCGGCTAAAACAAAACAACGAATAAATGAATGCGATGAATCCGAAAAGCATCCATAAGAAAATAAAAAGAATAAAGATTGTTCCGGCCATACTCTCTCCGCCAGTCATTTGACCGTTCGACGCATTGGGAGCAGAAGTCATTTTATATATTAAAGATATAAAAATTTTGCACGTACATATACAAATGGAACCTGGAATAATGATGGAATTTTGTGGAGGTCTTGGAAATAAGATGTTCCAACTCGCCGCGGGATACGCCGCGTCCAAGAAATACGGATGCCCGCTTTATGTGAAAAAACAAGAGGACAGGAACCATCATCAAAATATGGTGAATTATTATGATTCTATATTTTTGCACATGGGAACGCATTTATCAGAAGAAGAATACGACAAATTAAAAAAAGATCTGTTTCCCGGCACAAAGAATTATATTCATAATCATATTTACCAATTTATGGTTTCTACAGAGGCATATAGTTTGGAATCCCTGACTATTCCTATCATCTTTAATCAATATTTTCAATATTATCCTCCTCTAAAATCTGTGGAACGCGATTTACAGCAAATTTTTTTGAAAGGTCTAAAGAAGTATCGCGATTTAATCCAAGAACAATATCCAACCAATTCTTGGAATAAGTCAATTTTTTTACATATACGCCGTGGTGATTATTTGAATTATCCCGATAGGCATCCGATTACCGGCTTGGATTATTATGCAAAATGTATTTTTTTGACAAACAAGAACAGCAAGATTTTTGTGTTTTCTGATGACCCCATATGGGTGAAACAACAAGGTTTGTTCCAAGACGACAAGATTCAAATCATAGAAAATGACGATGAGATATACAGTTTGGCTTTTATGACAAAGTGCCATGGAGGAGCCATTTGCGCGAATTCTTCGTTTAGTTGGTGGGGGGCATTCTTGGGACCACATAGATTTCGAAGCCCGGTATATGTTCCTGGGACCTGGATATTGCAATGCGAAGTGGCGGGATTATTCCCAGAAGAATGGATCGTGATATAACTCACGTCCCAGCATTATCCACCGGGAACCCAGGAAAATTGTAACAGTTTTTCATATAGAGATCTTATGATGGAAAAGATAAGGAATTGGAATGTTCCCGAAGGGCGGGAGGGGTCTGGAATCCGCGAAGCGGATTCTGATGAAGGGTCTGGAATCCGCTTCGCGGATTCTGATGACCGGGGGTTCCCCCTATCACGTCCAAATAAACGTATCTTTGCAATATTCATTTATTACTTTCATGTTTGGAATAGTTCTCAATTCATTTTTCCACGCCTCTGATCTTCGCCAAACGAATTCAATGGAATTGTCGATGCATATATTAAGCGAAAAATAAAACGACGTTCTAATATCGTCTTTGTTTAAATTTTCTTTGTTTAAATAATTTTCCAGCAAAAATTTTTCTATGAACCGATCGTCGCATTTGTTTTGCAAAGAGTAAAATTTCGCCATTTCATTTATGGGTCCTGAAACGATAATATCAAGGAAATATAATTCAGACGTATGAATGCCGGACAATAAAACAATCTTTTCTTTGAATAGAGATTGAGTTAATTTTAAATATTTATTAAAATCGTTTGAAATTACGTCAAATCTATTGCGTAACACATATCCATATCCTATATCTTTCGCGAATGTAATGCCATTTTTAATTGTAACTAATTGGGGAATATTACTTTCGCATTGTTCTTGCAATTTGCTAATAACTATCAAAAAACCATTGGCCTTTAATCTTTCAATGTATGCTGTATTTTCATTTTCCCAAATTGACGCAATTTTATCGGGAATAGACTCTAGATTTTTTATAATTGCATCTAGAAACTCTGGACAAACGTAACCCGTTAAAATAATGGCGCATTTATCTTTCATGTGTTTTATAATATATATATAGTTTTATGTATTTTTCGCGTTTTAACATTCATATAATAAAACTAAAAGGGAGGGGTTCGGGGAACCGTAGGTTCCCTGAAATAAAATTGATGCTGATTTATCATATAATTCGATATGATAAATCAGAATGTCACAACCTTGTCAAATATGCGACAATGCATTTAATCAATCGACGAGAAAACTTGTCGAGTGCCCATATTGTGAGTTTGGAGCGTGCAGAACTTGCTGCGAAACCTATGTTCTCGGTGGATCGGAAGTGAAGTGTATGAACCCACCATGTGGTCGCGAATGGACGCGGCAACACATCAGGAATGCATTTACAAAAACGTTTATAGATAATAAGCTGAAGAAGCGACGCGAAGAGATTCTTTTCGATATTGAGCGCGCTCTTTTACCCACGACGCAACCTACAGTAGAACGGCACATTATTAAAGAAAGACTACAATTGAGACTTAACGAAATTAAACGACAGACGAATGAATTGCTAATGGAAAGATACAGAATCCAAACCGATATTTATAGAGTGAGTCAAAACCAATTGCCTGTGGAAAGAACCGAGTTCATTAAGAAGTGTCCAGACGTAGAATGTAGGGGCTTTTTGAGCAGTCAATGGAAATGCGGGCTATGCGAGAAGTGGGCATGTAATGCGTGTCACGAGATTAAGGGTATAACACGCGACGCGCCGCATGAGTGTAACCCCGAAACTGTCGCAACGGTGAGTCTTTTAGCCAATGATACGCGACCTTGTCCAAATTGCAGAACGGGGATTTTCAAGATTGATGGATGTTTCGCCAAAGATACTCCGATTCGTATGTGGGACGGAAATGTCAAAATGTCACAGGATATAACTTTAGGAGATATTTTGGTAGGAGACGACGGAAATCAAAGAATGGTAGAACATTTGGTGTCAGGAGAGGATGAGTTGTATGAAATTAAACAGAGTAATGGAATGACGTATTGTGTAAATAGTAAACACACACTTGTTTTGAAAGAAAGCGAAAACACAATTGAAATTTCGGTTGACGATTATTTAACACTAACTGAAGAGTCGAGAGAAACTAAATTCGGTTTTACAATCAAAGGAAAACAAAGTAATATTTTGGTTTCCCATGTTGGTAGGGGAAAATATTATGGTTGGTCGGTAAATGACAATAAGCGATTCTTGTTGGACGATTTCACAGTTGTTCGAAACTGTGATCAAATGTGGTGTACACAGTGTCACACTGCGTTCAATTGGCGCACGGGAAGAATCGAAGCTAATGTACATAATCCGCATTATTTCGAGTGGCTGAGAAGGAATGGCAACGCAGTTCCGCGTAATCCTGGCGATATTCCTTGTCAACAGAACGAGCTACAACATCATACATACACACAATTGCGCACTGTGATGCATCGGCATAAAGATCATTATTTGGCCAAGATTTGCACCGATTTTATGGAAAAGGTTATTCGAAACGCTCTACATATGAGATATACAGTAATGTCTAGGCACGTGGTTCCGGCAAATCGAGAAGCGATTAATGAAACGTTAAGAATTTCCTATATGCGCAATCAAATTGACGAAACTCAGTTTAAGACCTCTCTTCAACGAAATGAAAAAAAGTACGCAAAGAGTCGAGAGATACATAATGTTCTGGAGATTTTATTGAATACTGTGACAAGTATAGTTTTCCGATTCGTTCAACATTTGCAACAAGCACCAACTAACGACTGGAGTTTAGATATTTTAGAAGAAATTGATCCTATAGTGGATTACGTGAATGAATGTTTACGTGAAACGAGTAAGACATATTCGTCCAAGGTCATTCAGTTTTCGAATGAAATAAGAGTAAAGTAGGAGTCCGTTTATAATGAGACCAGCATTATCCACCGGGAACACAGGAAAATTATAACAGTTTTCATCCAGAGATCTTATCATGGAAAAAGGTAAGGAATTGGGATTCTCCCGAAAGGCGGGATCCGCGAAGCGGATTCTGATGACCGGGGGGTTCCCCCTAAATGAGACCTTACTTCTTCCTTACAATTGATATTTTTATATGCCAATAATACATAATGGCAAAAAATTCATGGAAAAATCTATATAGATTATTTATTGTTTTAGCAATCCTTTTTGCAATATGGTTTGTCTATGTTACATTTAGACGATATTCTTTAAAAGAGGGTCAAACAACAAAATCTCCGATTTTTTTGATTTCTACTTATGATGAAGAAAAGGGAACTATAAAGGACAATAAAGACAACACGTACACCATTGATAAAGATGGAAGCATTTTAGATGAAGATGGCAACGATACGGGTTATGAAATTATCGAAATGGATCAAGAAACTGATGGAACTACCGGTGCGGACGAAACTGATGAAACTACAGGTGCGGACGAAACTGACGAAACTGCAGTCGCGGACGAAACCGATGAAACTACAACCCGTGGTGCAGCTTCTACGCATCCCAATATATATCCTTCGGGAAATATTATTTTTTTTAAATATTCAAAAGGCAAATCTAATGGAAAATCAAATGGCAAATTAAAGGTCAAATTAAAGGATGAGTAAGGGGAACCCCCGGACATCAGAATCCGCTTCGCGGATCCCGCCTTTCGGGAGCATTCCAATTCCTTACCTTTTTCCATCATAAGATCTATGGATGAAAAACTGTTATAATTTTCCTGGGTTCCCGGTGGATAGTGCTGAGGATAAGTGATAATGATCATATTTTATATTATAAAATATGATATAATAATATATGAAAAAGAAAAATCAAGTTTTTATACTCTTGATAGTATTATTTTTAGCAATTGTTTTATTTTTATACTACACGCGTCAATTAAAAATTACCGAAGGCGCTGAAAATAATGAAGACACAGTTGCTGAAGACACGGGAGACACGGGAGATGAAGACACAGGAGACACGGGAGATGAAGACACAGGAGACACAGTTGCTGAAGACACGGGAGATGAGGCCACTATGTCTTCTCGTTCTTTGAAAAAAAAACCCGAAAATTCAGATAAATATTACTCAGACGGACAAAGCAAAGGCAAAATTATTACAGGAGAATATATTCCAATGTCCAGTAAAAATTTACATTCTGTTTCAACCGTTGTTCAAGATTTAGAAAACGATTTTGATAAATCAATTCCAATCATAAATAGGGAAGGAAAAAGATTATCTCAAAGATTAAACGCGCTTTCAAATCGCGTTGCGACAATTGAACGTTTAGAACCTGTCCAAAGCACAAAGGCACCAAAACCAATCTAGTCAGTTTTCAATAAATGGTTAGAAAAAAGGCCTATGCCGTGTTTCATAAAAGGATGCTTAGAACATATTTCAAAAATATATTTTTTAACTTTTTCGTATTTTATAAGATCGCGCGTGGATATAATATTACAGTAATCCACCAATAATCTCAAATAGGTTTCAGGATGAATATCAGAAATGTGTAAATTTACTCCTTCAATAACGGCTTCAGCGCATTCGCAAAACTCCGAATATTGTCCATGCATTAAAAATGTATGTAGAATAACAAAATATACATAATGTAGATTCTTGGTTGGGTAAATAAAATTATTCCACATTTGACCGTAATCGCCGTAAGCTTTATGTATATCATCTGGAAATTCATCTAGAACTTCTAAGAAAAGCATCTCTTCTCCGTGACCATAACCAAGGTTGGTCGTTTCGACGAATATTTCTTTTATTCTATTCAGTATGCGCTTTCCGGATTCTGCTCCGCATGTATAAAATCCTCCGCAAACCACCCATCTATATTCAGCGTAATATTCCCGTTTGAATTCGGGCAGTTTGAATCTTTTATCGCATGCATTCAAAATTTGAATATTGAATTTATCAGTGATCTGAGATAAAATTCGAGGTAGAACTAATGAATCATAGTTTTCGCAAATACGAATGGTGTCTTTTCCAAGAAAGGCGTCGACCCAACCGAATTTTGATGTTTGAAACGGGTTTTTATCTATGGTTTGGAGAACAAAATCGGCTTTATTGCATTGTAGTAAATGTATACTTTCATCATTTCTTGAATCTCGCGAAGGCCAATAAAGTCGACGATTTTCCCTAACTTTATCGATATATTGGAAAGACCATAAATCCGTTTTTTCTAAAATATAATATGCGGTCATTTCATCGAGACCGAATTCTTGGCGTTTTTTTTGGATTAGAGGAATCGTATGTTTATCGCCATATATCGCCAGGTATACGGGTATAGATAATAGCGCGGTGCATACATCAATTGTTTCTTGAATTGTTCTGGCTGCATGCAATGGATTATTCGAGCAATAAATGGCGGTGCTCAATGTGCAATCCGGAATCATTCTTTTTATTTTACTGTCTCATTTTTTATATAATTTTGTTGCGCAAAAATATATACTCTAAGGGTTCCTCTTAATATTAATAAGAGGGCGCTCCTTCAGGTTCACCATTATTCAGATGGGTAATTATTGCTTTATCGAATTCGTCTCCCGTCAAAACAGTCTTTTTCAAAAGTATATCCACCATGAAAGATACGTCAAATTTCTTTTCCGTTAAAATATTTATTGCTTCAACGTAAGCGGCGTCGACCAAGGCAAGCGATTCTTTGTCAACTTGCTCGAGTGTATTATCTGAATATGAAGATCCCGACGCAATGCTCCTACCCAAGAATGGATTTTGACCAGCATCTATAGTTTCATCAAAAAACACC
>Ga0114968_10004391_pt1 | contig 10532 bp, 10 predicted proteins | sample M_130807_EF_Meta_FD_87020 | JGI IMG/M metagenome (GOLD analysis project Ga0114968, IMG submission 87020) | Freshwater microbial communities from Lake Montjoie, Canada to study carbon cycling - M_130807_EF_MetaG | ecosystem: Environmental > Aquatic > Freshwater > Lake | place: Lake Montjoie... | reverse complement strand
ATACTTCGCCTGATACATAATCGGCCGGGGATTATCTGCCATCCCACCATCTACAAAAATATACGTTTTTAAATCCGGGATATCTTTAACAGCACCCACAGAGTACAAGGTCACACCCGCACTACCGACAATCGAGCGCCCCGGCTCAACCAATAACATCGGCAGAGGAACCCGTCTCACTTCACAACCTTCTTTCAAGGCCTTTGCCATCAAACACAATACATCCCCAATCATCGGCGGATCGTCTTCCGATAAATACGAGATCCCAATTCCTCCGCCCAGATTTAATTGTTTGGTTACCAATCCGTAATCACGGTGCACCATCTCCACAAAATCCAGCATAACGCCAACCAAATCTTCATACGGTTCCACATCAAAAATCTGAGACCCAATGTGGCTATGCAATCCCAAAAACTCCAGTTCTTTATGATCCTTAATGTAGGTCAACACACGCTGCAAATCCTGACGATCAAATCCAAACTTGGAATCCAATTGTCCCGTTTTAATATGGGCATGCGTGTGCGCATCAATTTCTGGCTTCAACCGAATCAAAATCGGAACCGGATTCGACACCGACGCCAAACTTACCAAGTTTTTAAGTTCAAACTCGTTATCCACAACAATAGTGACCCCATTTGCAAGCGCCAGTTTTAACTCATCAATAGATTTATTATTGCCATGAAAATAAATCGCTCTAGGATCCATATTACTTTTTAAAGCCGTAAACAGCTCCCCGCCAGACACAACATCCAAACCCAGGCGCTCATTCGCCACCAAATTCAGAAGCCCAATATTCAAATTGGCTTTACCAGCATACAGCACCTTGGAATTCGGATAATACTCACCCAATGCCTGGGTATACCGTCTGCAATTCCGGCGAATAGTTTCTTCATCCATTACATACAACGGCGTTCCGTACTCCTTCGCCAAATCCAGCAAAGACACGCCGCCCAACATCATTTCACCTTGAGAGTTCTTGGAATAAGAAGCCGGAAAAATTGCCATTAATGTTGTCCTTTACAGCTTAAAATTTTAGGTTCGAGTGTTTCTTTCGCTGGATCAATTTGTGCATAAGCAATCACAATGACCTCGTCGCCAACCAACCCTTTCCGGGCAGCAGGCCCGTTCAAACAAACCACTTTACTACCCCGAGGCCCTTTAATCGCATAGGTAATCAGACGTTCCCCGTTATTTACATTCACAACGTGAACCATTTCATTATGAAGAATACCGACAGCATCCATCCAATCCTCATCCAACGTAATACTTCCAATATAATGAAGTTGCGCATCCGTAATCGTGACATATGCCAACTTCGATTTCAAAACTGTAATTAACATGCTGTTTAAGCTCCTTCTTCTAACGGCTTTGCCGGTCCGTGATCAATAATTAAAACCCCATTCAAATGATCCATTTCGTGCTGAATAATTGTTGAGACCAGTCCCGTTTCCTGCAAACGAATAGGGTTACCCGCTTCATCCTGCGCTTCAATAACCACCGACTTTGCACGTTCTACATCCACCAAAATAGTTGGCAGACTCAAACAACCCTCTTCTCGCCAAGACGACCCGGATTTAGAAACCAACCGAGGATTTACTACAACAAACCGCCTTTTTTTATAGGCAACAACTAAAACTTGTTGCAACACGCCCACTTGAGGTGCAGCAAGCCCAATTCCCTTATACGCATCACACGTATCAAACATATCTGAAATAAGCGCAGCAAACGCGGCATCAAACCGAGTCACAGGACTCGCCTTTTGACGCAAAATAGGGTTCGGATAAGTTAAAACATTAAGTACCGCCATAATCTCCCAAAAATACGAAAAATAAAATAAAAGGACGCTCATTATATTCAACATTGCTCAAATTGAAAACCGCGTGCTACACTTGCCGGGTCAAAAATAGTAGAAAACAAGGTGAGTAATGGCAACAATCGGAACAAAAGAAAAGAAAGAAATTATCGAAACACACAAAACACATGGATCTGACACAGGATCATGCGACGTACAAATCGCTCTGTTAACAGAACGAATCAATCATTTGATTGAACATCTAAAAATCCACACTAAAGATCACCACACACGTCGGGGTCTATTAATTCTTGTTGGAAGAAGAAAACGTTTAACACGTTATATGGAAACGCAAAATCCAGAAGGCTACAAAACATTAGCTAAAAAACTTAAATTGCGAATTAAAGAGTAATTCCTATGATTAAAGGTGGGAATACTGCTTCAAAGTCAGTCGCTGGACGGACCATTTCTTTAAATACAGGTGTAATGGCTAGACAAGCCAACGGTTCAGTTCTAATCGAATGTGGTGATACGGTATTATTGGCAACGGCAACAATGTCAAAAGAACCAAGACCAAACATCGATTTTTTCCCATTAACAATTGAGTTTTCAGAAAAAATGTACGCCGCCGGGAAAATCCCAGGAGGCTTCCTAAAACGTGAAGCAAGACCAAGTACAAACGCGACATTGATTGCACGTTTAATCGACAGACCATTGCGTCCGTCTTTCCCTAAGAATTTCAAAAATGATGTTCAAATCGTTGTAACGGTTTTGTCTTATGACACAACAACCTGTCTAGAGTCATTAAGTATTATCGCAGCATCAGCAGCCGTTGCTGTATCTGACATCCCATTTAATACACCTGTTGGCGCCGCTGTAATCGGTATTAAAAACGGTGAATTTATCATTAACCCTAGTGTTCTAGAGTTAGAAGAAAGCGACCTCAACATCACTGTTGCGGGAACAAAAGACGCCATCTTAATGATCGAAGCCGGTGCGAACGAAGTTTCTGAAGAAACTATCATCAATGCCATTTTGAAAGCACACGATGTCATTAAGGAAACTATCCTTCTTCAAGAAGAGCTGATTCAAAAAGCTGGAAAAGTAAAAGCTGAAGTTGCCCCTGTTTCTGAAGAAGTAATTGAGATGCAAGAAAAAGTGGCTGCAATTCTAGGTAATTCTATTGAAACAGCATTAACTGGCCACGCTAAAAAGGAATTAGAATCCTTATTCACAGAACTTCAAGACAACGTTATTCGCGCTTTATCCAACGTAACTGGCGAAAACGTACCTCAAATCAAAGTCGCTTTCGAAAAAATAAAGAAAGCTCAGATTAGAAATACCATCATTAAAAAACGTGTACGTCCTGATGGCCGATCTACAACAGAAATTCGTCCTATTTCCATTCAAACCAGTTTACTACCGTCCGCACACGGTTCCGCTCTATTCACACGTGGTGAAACACAAAGTTTAGGCGTTATAACACTAGGCAGCAGCTTGGATGAACAAATTTTAGACGGATTAGAAGATGCAGAACGTAGCCGATATTTTTTCCACTACAACTTCCCTCCATTTTCAGTAGGTGAAGTAGGTCCCATCCGAACAAGCCGTCGCGAACTTGGCCACGGTGCTTTGGCAGAACGTGCATTACGCCCGGTTCTTCCTCTTCATGAAGCATTCCCTTATACCATCCGTCTTGTATCTGAAATTTTAGAATCAAACGGATCCTCATCAATGGCGTCTGTCTGTTCAGGATCGATGGCACTTATGGACTGTGGCGTGCCTATTAAAGCCCCAGTTTCAGGTATTGCAATGGGATTGCTAATCAACGAAAACGGCTACGTTATTCTTTCCGACATTCAAGGTCTGGAAGATCACTATGGCGACATGGATTTCAAAGTAGCGGGAACGCAAAAAGGTGTAACGGCATTACAACTTGATATTAAAGTTGCAGGACTGTCCAAAAACATTCTTGAAGAAGCCTTAGCCCAAGCAAAAGAAGGCAGATTGTTTATTCTAAATACAATGAACCAAACCATCAGCGCACACCGACCGGAACTAGCGGCAAATGCGCCTAAGATTCATACCTTTAACATCGATCCTGAAAAGGTCGGCTTGGTAATCGGTCCGGGTGGAAAGATGATTCGTAGAATCGAAGAAGAATCTGGCGCCTCTGTAACCGTAACAAACGGTTCAATTGGCGAAGTAACGATAGCAGCTAAAAACTTAGAGTGCATGGAAAAAGCATTAAATGCGATTTTGGCTTTAACAAAAGAGCCAGAAGTCGGTGAAGTATACGACGGTGTCGTTGTAAAAATCATGGCATTCGGAGCCTTTGTTGAAATCCTTCCTGGAAAAGAAGGGCTAATCCACATTTCAAAATTGTCAGAACACCGAATTAATCGTGTAGAAGACGTACTAAACGCCGGTGATAAAATACGCGTTGTTGTAGACCAAATCGATGCACAACACAGAATCAATTTAGTACCTGAAACACGGTTTAATTGATATAAAATTCACGAAGGGAGAAGAAACAAGAATGAAAAATAAAGCTATGTCTAAAATCATGTTGGCAGTAATTGGATTAAGCACCGTTGCAGCTCTAACAGCATGTAATGCAAACAAAGGCCAAGTACTAGCTCGCGTGGGCTCCACAAAAATCACATCCACTCAGTTAGAAGAAAGAATTCAACAACTTCCTGAGAATATTCGCCCTAACTTCGAAAAGAAAGAAAACCAAGGCGTTATTCTTGATCAAATGATTAACGAAGAATTGTTATTCCAAGAAGCAAAGCGTTTAGGCTACGAGAAACACGAAGACTACAAAAAACAAGTAAAAGACTTTGAAAACCAACTTCGCAATGCAAAAAAACAAGCACTAATTAACAGTGTTCTACGCGACAATATCGATGGAAAAATCAATGTAACTGACCAAGAAATTGTTCAGTTCTATGATAACAACCCGTCACAATTTCAATCGTATGAACAACGCAGAGCGCAACATATCTTAGTAAAAACAAAAGCAGAAGCCGAAAACATCTTAAAAGATCTTAAAGCAGGAAAAAGCTTTGATAAGTTAGCTCAAGAACAGTCCATCGACCCAACAGGTAAAAACGGTGGCGACCTAGGATTTTTCAGAAAAGGCGACTTGGTTCCCGATTTTGAAAAAGCAGTATTCGGCCTAGAAAACAAAGGTGATACATCAGGAATCGTTCAAACTCAATTTGGTTTCCACATTATCCGTTTAACGGATGTACGGACTTTACCAAAACGGTCTTTAAATGAAATGAAGAGCCAAATTCAACAAGTCTTGTATAACCAAAAACGTAATTCAGCACTAAATGAACTTATGGAAAAATTGAAAAAAACACATAAAGTTTCAAAAACTGAAGAAAAGAAGTAAATTCCAATCGGGGCTGATTACGGTCAGCCCCAACAACCCCCTATGACACAAACACCACTCCCAATCACACCCGCAACATTACAATGTCACGCTAAACTAAATCTCAGCCTACTCATTTATAAAGGACGCCGAGATGGCTATCATCCGCTTCGTTCTGTATTTCAAACCATAAGCTTACACGACACCTTAATGATCACACCCATACCTGAAAAAACACTTACCATCTCATCGAATAACAGCGACGTACCACTGGATAAAAGAAACATTCTTTTTAAGGTCTATTCACTCATTCAAAACGACATAGCCAATGGCTTTTGTATTCACATCGACAAGCACATCCCAATGGGGGGCGGACTTGGCGGTGGAAGCAGCAATGCAGCAGGATTTATTTACTATTTAACGCACCACTATCCCAAGCTAAAGTCTCGACTCACTCCAAAAAAAATCAGCCTTAAAATTGGGGCGGATGTTCCTTTTTTCCTACAAGGATATACGGCCTTAGTCAGCGGCATTGGCGAAACTATTCGGACACTTCCAATCCAAAAAACCCCGGCATTCCTTTTAATTTTGCCGCATATTCACTCCGACACAAAAACCATTTACCAAACCTTCGACAAAGAAAAACCAGAGGCAAAAAGACCAGGCCCAACCCCAAAATGGATGATAAAAAACCACATTGGTCATAACGATTTAAAAGATATCGTCTTTAATTTAAATCCGGAACTTAAGCACTTTGAAACAGCCTTAAAAGCAGAGGGATTGCCACAGCTGTATATGTCGGGCTCGGGTTCTACATTATTTATTCCTTTACATACTGAAACCGAGGAAAAAAACATTCTTAGATTTATTAAAAAAACCGCCCCACAATATCAAACGTATAATGCAGAGCCGATCTCAAAACCCGCAATACAAGTGATAAAAAGATCCTAACCATAAACCGATGATGCAACAATCTGTCATTCAAAAAACTCTATTTTCTGCCCTACTAATAAGTTTGATTTTAGGTATGGCCACGGCCTCACCTGTATTTGCAGGTCCCAAAAAGAAAAAATCATCGGCGATAAAAACGGTGTGGCGGATTCCAACATCACAGCGATGTGTTGCGCTGACATTTGACGATGGCCCTAAACCCGAAGAATGCACCCCACTCTTAAACCTATTAGACACCTATGGAATCCGAGCCACATTCTTTGTAACAGGCAGAGAATCCGAAGCTTACCCTGACCTACTAAGACGTATCTCCGACTCAGACCACGACATCGGAAACCATACCTTTAATCACCTAAATCTTACAAAGCTCAAATCGGAAGCTGTAAAAGATGAAATCATAAAAACAAATGAAATCATTTATAAAATTACGGGAAAACCCACACATTATTTTAGACCTCCCGGCTGTCAGATTAATGGCCGAGTCTCTAAAATAATCAGCCAGACGGGCATGCAAACTATCTTATACGATGTGAACGTCGTTGATTACACAGGAAGCGACGAAAAAACCATCCCAACGCTGGATCAAATTCTTTCTCAAGTACGCCCTGGAAGTATTATTTTACTTCACAATGGAGGAACGCAAACGTTAACCAATCTGCCCCTTCTTATTGAAGGTCTACAAAAGCTTGGGTACCAATGTGTGCGATTAAGCGATATATTAGCGATAAACCATGAACAACCTTCTCGACATCATCGCCCGCTCTGACACCTTTTTACTGGATGCCTCAGGTGTCATCTATTGTGATTTCACACCCATTCCAGGGGTGCAAAATGCAATTGCTGCAATGCAGGCTAAAGGAGCAGTCTTTGTTGTAACCAATAACTCTTTTCAAGATCCAGTAACTATTTCAAAAAGTCTAGAAAGCATGGGCATTACAATTGCTTCAACCCATATTATTTCTTCCGGTCACGGCCTCGAGCATGATGAGTCCATGAACGTCCTGGTAAAAGACAAAAACGTGTTTGTTTTCGGCGCCCCAACCTCCTACCCTTATATTTACCAAGCACATTGCAAAAACATAGTATCCACACCCGAAGAAGCTGACTGTATCGTGATGACATCCTCCTACAAAGACCACACTGAAACATTATTGGATTCTATCGCTAATTTTTTGAAAAAAAATCCACATATACCAACCATTTGCTGCAACCCCGACAGACTCGTCAGAACAAAGCACGGACTAAAACCTGTCATCGGTTTTTTTGCAGAAAAACTCTCCCAAACTCTTGGGATTGATTTACATTGGATAGGAAAACCTTATAAAAATTTTAGTTATGTCACAAAAAAATTATTAGAAAAAGAAGGAATTACCCTTTCAAAAACCGTCTGTTTTTTTGATGACAACATTGAAAACGTTCAAGCACTTCAAAGTGATCTGGGAATTTCAGGCTGTTTGGTAAAAGAAACGGGGCTTGCGAAAGACTTAGATACCCCTAGGACAAAAATCCCAACCGATTTTATAATTCCTTCCCTTTCCGAATAAGAAGTGAAAAAATAAAGTCATGAACAACCCAGCGCCATTACGTCCTTCAGATTTACTAAAACAAAAAGAAACGCGCATTGTTGAAGAATGGCTGAAAGAAATTGAAGAAAACCCACACTTTTCTAGCGAAGCCCTGAAACAAAACATTAATTTAAAACACTATTCCAAAGAATTTTTACAACAACTCATCCACCTTTTAGAAAACAAACAGCTTGAGGGATTAAGCAAAGAAACATTCGCCCCATTATTCGAAATATGGCATAAATTACGTACAGACCAAGTCCAACAAGGTCTCAGCACAAAAGAAACAGCCTTACTAATTTATGCACTAAAAGCCAGTTTAACTAAAACCACCTCGAGTGATGAAAACGTCGCATATTCCAAACAATTACTCCAATTGGAACAGCTCCTAGATTTATTAGGGATGTTAACATTCGAGATGTACACTGCTGAAAAAGAGCGAGTAATCACACAAAAAATCGAACATATTAATTATCTCCAAGAAGCCACATTTCAAGAAAATCCCGTCATTACAAAAAGCGCATATATGCTTCAATTATTTAAAGCAATTGAGCTTGTCTTAGAAAAAGACATTACTATTCTTCTTGAAGGTGAGAGTGGAACAGGAAAAGATGTCATCGCCACATTGATACACAAAAGTTCCAACCGCCAAAAACATCCCTTCGTCGCCGTAAATTGCGGGGCAATTCCAAAAGAACTCATTGAATCCGAACTTTTCGGGCACGAAAAAGGATCATTTACGGGTGCAGAGGCCCGGCGCATCGGAAAATTTGAACAAGCCCAAGACGGCACTCTCTTTTTAGATGAAATCGGCGAAATGCCGCTAGAACTCCAAGTAAAGCTCTTACGCGTCTTACAAAACAAACATATCGAACGGATCGGAGGGACCACACCTGTTCCCATCAACGTACGCATTATCGCCGCAACCAATAAAGACCTAAAAGCCCTTGTCGATACCAAACAATTCCGACTCGACTTGTATTACAGGCTCAATGTTTACCCTGTTCGCATTCCACCGCTTCGTGAAAGACAGGAAGACATCATCCCTCTTGCCCAGTTTTTCATCAAAAAATATGCCACACAATTCCAAGTTTCTGCAGGACCACTAACAGAAGATGCCGAACATTTTTTACTCAATCACAAATGGGAAGGAAATATCCGGGAACTTGAAAACGTCATTCAACGCGCTGTAATTTTATGCCAATCTCAACCCATCACCAGTACAGTTTTGACACTGAAGCCCGGCCAAGAATCGTTCTTAGCACTAACTGCAGGCCAAGCCCCACAACCTACCATCGCACCCCAGAATCACAACGGTACCATTATCCCCCTCGACACGCTCGAAAAACAGGCAATAATCCAGGCGATTGAATTAAAAAAAGGGAATCTAGTTCAAGTTGCGAAGGCACTTAATATTTCCCGAACTACGCTTTACAACAAAATCGAAAAATACGAGATTAAACCGATCTCCGATAAATAAAATAGCGATCTAGGCCAGCGAAGTCTTTTTCAAATAAAATAAATTTTGAGTACTCGGAAAACAACACCATTAAAGGTTCTTTTAAATCATACCCAATTTCAAAAATCATCGCATCAAAATACTGAATATTGTCCTTAAACTTCCTGTAAATATCTAACCCGTCACTCCCGCCATCAAGCGCAATGCGCGGTTCAAAACATTTAACCGAATCCTCTAACGTTTCAATTACAGCTGAAGGAATATAAGGGGGGTTACTTACGGCTATAACCGGACCATCGTGTCTCTGTCGCCACAAGGCCTCTTCCCCAAAAAAATCCCCATGAAAAAACGAAACCGTTTTGATGCCAAATTTTTTTGCATTGCCCATGGCAACTTCCACAGCAGTTTTTGAAATATCCCAGCCCACAAACATCCGCTGAGGTTGCCGTTTCGCCAATTCAAGACTGATTATCCCGCTACCAAAGCCCAACTCAAAAACACGGCTATCCTGCCAACCCTGCTGCATTAAAAGGTCATAAACCAAGGTCACAACCTTCTCTGTTTCTGGCCTTGGGATTAATACCCCCGGTTTAATGTCATACTCCACGCCAGAAAAATACGCAGATTCCAACACATAGGCCAATGGTTCATTCTGATTTAAGCGGTGTATTTTTTCAAAAAACTCAGTCGTTTTCTCGGTAGAAACAGCCTCATTTAAACAAAGCAAAAACGTTTCTCTCGATATCGAGAAGGTATTCAACAACACAGCCTCCGCATATGGTTTTGCCAACTCTTTCCAAAGAAGCATCAATTGCCCTGTGCCTTCCCTTACCAATGAAAAAAAAGTATAGGAGGAAACGTTGCCTTTAGGCATCCGCCATCAATTGCATTTTTTCTAAACGGTCTGCTGCCATTAACGGAGAAATAATATCGTCCAAATCCCCATTCATAAATTCATCCAATTTATATACGGTAACATTAATCCGATGATCCGTTACTCGCCCTTGAGGATAATTATATGTACGAATTTTCTGAGACCGGTCACCCGTCCCAACTTGTAGTTTTCGATTGTGAGCTTCGGTTTTTGCCCGTTCTTCTACTTGCTTCTCATACAGTTTTGCACGAAGCATCCGCATGGCTTTATCTTTATTTTGAAACTGTGAACGTTCATCCTGGCACGCTACAACAACACCCGTCGGAAGATGTGTAATCCGTACGGCAGAATCCGTTTTATTAACGTGTTGTCCACCCGCACCACTGGAACGATATGTATCAATCCGCAACTCTTTTACATCAATAGTAATATCCACGTCTTCGGCTTCAGGCAAAATTGCCACAGTAGCCGCAGACGTATGTACACGCCCAGACGCCTCAGTCTCCGGT
>Ga0114968_10004390_pt1 | contig 10532 bp, 8 predicted proteins | sample M_130807_EF_Meta_FD_87020 | JGI IMG/M metagenome (GOLD analysis project Ga0114968, IMG submission 87020) | Freshwater microbial communities from Lake Montjoie, Canada to study carbon cycling - M_130807_EF_MetaG | ecosystem: Environmental > Aquatic > Freshwater > Lake | place: Lake Montjoie... | reverse complement strand
TGCTCAACAAGCTGGCATTGAACTGTCGCATATTCCTTTTAAAGGCAGTGCACAAACGCTTCAGGCAGTACTGGGCGGTCATACGATGGGGATGAGCGACTCAACGGGTTGGGGGCAAATGGTCGATGCAGGAAAACTGCGCTTGTTGGCAACGTATGGCAGCAAGCGTACGACCCGTTGGCCAACAGTGGCCACATTAAATGAACTCGGTTATGACACGGTGGCAGACTCACCCTACGGTGTTTGTGGCCCGAAAAATATGGATCCAGCCGTCGTCAAAATATTGCACGATGCCTTCAAAAAGACCTTGACCGATCCAGCGGTCCTTGCTGTGTTTGCTCAGTTTGATCAACCTATTATCGAAATGAACACAGAGCAATACACCCAGTACGCCATGAAAACCTATGTCGCAGAGCGTAAGACGATTGAAAGATTGGGGATGTTGAATAAGGATTAAACGCTAAGCGGTTCGAGTTGCGGGTGCGAGCCATCGAGTAATTTGTGGGTGGCAAGCACCAACTTGCTGACCGCCTTGCGACTGATCTTGCCTTGCGGATTGCGTGGCAACGCCTGAACCGAAACATATAACCTTGGACGTTTGTGGCGCGACATACCTTGAAGCAAGGCTTCGCATTGCTGCTGCCAGTCTGGCTGAGTGCCTTCAGCGACGGCAATAATAATCTCACCCCAGTAGTCTGAGACGAGCGATGTCACGCAGACCTGAGCGAATAAGGTGTTGGCCGCTAACTGAACCTCAATTTCGTCGGGATTGACTCGATAGCCGCCTGTTTTGATGACGTCAGCGATACGGCCGGTCAGAACCACGCGACCGGCCTGATCGATATAACCTAGATCGCCAGTGTGATGCCAACCCTCAGGTTCGTGGGGTCTAAAGCCATTGCTATCGATCAAGCCCGATGACATGTGTGGTGAACGCAATAAGACCTCACCGTCGCTGCGCTCTTCATTTTGCGCGGTCAACGCATCGGGTGCCTCGATTTTGATTTCGACACCCGGTGCAGGCCAACCCACACAGGCACCAGCTGGTACCTCAGTTTGTGAAAAATAGTGATGCGTGTCTTGTGGGCTTAAAACCGTGATTGGGTTAACACATTCAGATTTTCCAAACGTGATGCGCACTTTAGGGCCAAACATGGCATGCGCCCGGTGGTAAAGGGCTGGGGTCAGTGGTTGGGTTCCGGTAAAGACGCACCGCACGTGATCGTAGCGTTTGCCTGCTAGCGCCGAAGTGATCTTAGCCAACACCGTGGGCGGCGCAAATATTGCATCGAGCGAATCACTGTCGAGCAAGGGGGCGATTTTCTCAATATTGACGCCGTCGTGCAGAATGACCGTTGCACCATGGTCTAACCAGGCATAGGTCAGCAGCGAGGCGCCGTGCACAAAGGGCGTCATGAGTAAGATGGTGACACCAGGCTCTGGGACGAAGGGGAGAGTGGCTTTGAGTAATTGCTCGCCCAGCCAACGAGCGCCGTTGGTATACAAAACCCCCTTGGGTTTGCCGGTGGTACCTGAGGTAAACAGAATGCGCGCCGACTGATGAAAGGCAATGGGGCCAAGAGGTTGTATTGATGCGTTTGGCAAGACAGGTTCAGCGACGATGCTTTCGGCCAACAAGGTTTTAAAACCCGAGCTTGAAAGCTCGGAAGTTCGCTTGTCAAGAGTCAGAATCGTTTTGAACTCTGCGAGTTGGGCACACCATTGAATTTCATCTAGGGTATACCCCCAACTCAGTGGAATTTCTGTAGCGCCGGCGAGCCGAATGCCATACGATGCCCAAACTGCATCAATGGAGTTGGGTAACAAAGAGGCAATTGCTTCGCCGGGCTTTAAGCCATCTTGAAGCAGGCGCTGTGCCAGAGTATGCGCACGTTGATTGAGTTCTGAGTAGGTTAGGCGGTTTTGTTGGCCGTCAATCGCCGCCACTTGGGTGTCAAAACGCTTGGCGAGATTGTTTAGGGCGTCTGACCAAGCAATTGGTAAACTGAGGTTGTGATTGGTCGTGCAAGGCGTGGCGTTTGTCATGCGAGTGATATGGTGTTTCATCCAGAGCGCAGTGTAATGCAACGCTCATGCAGTCATGGGTTGTTTTAAAAATCAATGATGTGATGATTAAAAAATACAGTCTCGAAATATGTTTTTAAAGTGACATTTCAATAGAAATGAAATTATTCAGTGAATCATAAGGTGCTTAACGATGAAGAAAATTACACAGTCTGCTCTTAATCAACCCCTCGCGACTGCCAGGGTAACGAGCCCTAACAGACGCACACTCTTGGGTGCGTTTGGGGCTTCGCTTGCCGCCGCTGGTGTGGGCATGCCTCTAGCGGCGTTTGCGCAGGGTGGGTATCCGAATCGGTCGATCAAAATGATGATTCCCTGGCCTCCGGGTCAGGCCACTGACCTGGTCGGTCGCTCGCTTGCAATGGGCTTGACGCAAATTCTGGGTCAAAGCGTGGTTGCCGAAAACAAGGCCGGTGCTGGCGGCATGATTGGCACCGACGTTGTCGCCAAGGCGGCACCTGATGGTTACACGCTGTTGGCAGCTTCAAGCGGCCCCATCACAGTCAGCCCCTTGTTGCAGCCCACTCCTTATAACGTTGATAAAGACTTGACCTTTATCGCGATGGCCGGCTTGTCGCCTTATCTGTTGGTCACTGCACCTGACTTTCCTGTCAAAACTGCCGCAGAATTCGTGGCTCTTGTGAAAGCGAATCCCGGTAAGTACACCTTCGCCTCGTCGGGCACGGGCGCGACCGCGCATCTGATTTGTGAAGCCTTTAATGCTGGCGCAGGTTTGAAAGCGGTGCATGTTCCCTATAAGGGCTCATCGCCGGCTTTAACCGATGTGATGGCTGGCCGGGTGAGCTATTGCATTGAGACCGCGGCTTCAACCATGCCGTTTGTGCGTGATGGGCGCTTGAAAGCCCTGGGCGTTTCATTGTTGAACGGTAGTGCCGTTACGCCAGGTATCCCACCGCTCGCCACCGCGGCGAATGTGCCCGGCTTCAATTTAGGTGCTTGGGTAGGTTTGGTTGCGCCTGCTGGTTTGCCCCAAGACTTGCGTGAACGTCTCGCTAAAGGGGTACAAGAGATTATGCAAGCCCCTGAGACTAAAGAGCTGTATCAGCGTATCGCCGTTGAAATTGATTTCAAAACGGGTGCTGAATTTGCCAAGTACCTAAGCGATACCAAGGCGCAGTTCATGGAAGTGATTAAGACCAATAACATCAAGATCGAAGGCTAATCGCCTTTCTTTTGGTGTGAAGTGTTTGTATTGAGGTCTTAGACAGAGAGCCCGCTTCCTTGGGCTCTCTGACTTTCGGTTTGTCAGTCAGGGCCCAGTCACATAGTCCCGCTATCTTGCCCTGGGTCAGTGCGCCAGAGCTTGCGGTCCTCTCAAGACCTTACCTGGCAAGCTCCCTGTCGCTTGCGCGTTTTCAAAAATAGGTTGTCCACGCACAATGGTTGCGAGGTAGCCATCCGCTCTTTGCACTAAGCGCCTGCCGCCAGCAGGTAGATCATGCACAAACTCAGGTCTATGCAGCGCGAGTGCGTCTGGATCAATCACGTTGAGGTCAGCTTTGTAGCCGACTTTTAATAAGCCTCGGTCATTTAGGCCATACACCTGTGCGGTGTCGAACGTTTGGCGCTTCACAATGTGCTCAAGCGGTAGCAAGGGGCCGCGTGTTCGGTCTTTGGTCCAGTGCGTGAGCATGAAGGTCGGCAAACTGACGTCGCAAATGTAGTTGCAGTGCGCACCGCCATCTGACAAGCTGTTGACGGTGTGGCGATGCTGCATCAACTGATGGATGTGGTCAAGGTTTTCGTACGAGTAGTTAAAGCTCGGGTAATAGATAATCGCGCGACCATTTTGTTCGAGCATCAGGTCGTACACCATTTCGAGGGGGACTTTATTGCCTTGCTTGGCGAGTGCCGCGACGCTTTGGCTTGGGTCTGGTTCGTAATCTGGCCGTTCGGCCATGCGATACATTTTATGAAAGCTACCAAACAGTGTCTCAGCACGACGATCGACCAAATCGCGTTGCTCAGTCAAAATGCGTTGGCGAATGGCAGGATCTTGTAATTTTTTAACTCGTTGCTCAAACGGTAGCCCGGCAATACTTTGATAGGTGGGATGCGCAATGAACGGGTGTAATGAGCTTTGAAACGAAAACAGAAGTCCGACCGGTCGACCGCAGATCGCTGCGAAGAGGGGCACACCTTCGGTTTGCGCGGTGTCTAGCGTTTTGACGATGTCTTTCCAAAGATCGGGTGCTGGGTCGGTCTGCTGCAAATTAAACATGACCGGCAGTTTGTTTAAGCGAGCCAGTTGAAGCAACCATGGGATCTCGCCTTGCAAGCCGGCATGGTTGGTTGTCATTTGAAAGACGCCGTGTACGACCTCACCCAAGACGCTTCCGAGCCCTGTGATCTCATCGGCGGTCGCAAAGGTGCCTGGCGGATACTTGCGCTCGTCGTACTTATGAATAAAGGTCCGACTGGTTGAAAATCCCATGGCACCTGCTTGCATGCCTTCACGCACTAAGTTGCGCATCGCAAACAGATCTTTAGGCGTTGCTTCATCGTGATGAATGGCACGGTCACCCATCACGTAGGCACGCAACGCGGAATGCGGGATTTGAGCTCCGATGTCAAGCGCGAAGCTGCGTCGCTCAAGGGCATCAAGGTACTCAGGAAACGTTTCCCAATCCCATTGCAAGCCCTCGTGCAAAACACTGCCAGGAATGTCTTCAACGCCCTCCATGACTTTGATTAACCAATCGCGACGTTCGGCATGAACAGGAGCAAAACCCATCCCACAGTTACCCATGATGGCGGTAGTGACACCGTGCCAAGTTGAGGGGCTTAAGTAAGGGTCCCAAGTCGCTTGGCCATCGTAATGGGTATGGATGTCGATCCAGCCTGGAGTGACCAGAGCGCCTTGAGCCTGAATCTCGCGTTGGGCGACGCCTGCTTTGCCACCCACTTGAGAGATGAGTCCGTCTTTTACCGCGATGTCGCCGATTTGAGCTGCCGCGCCCGAGCCATCCACAATTGTCGCGCCACGAATAATGAGGTCTTCCATCGTTCTCTTCTTTTTAAAAATTTCAAAGATCGTCCAGCTCGGGCATCGAGCGACGATCGGGTATGTTCCGGCTAACGTCGTTCAATCTAGCGATAAACCGATGTGTTTGATGACATCGCCCCAACGCTTGTAGTCGCTTGCCACAATATCCGCATACTCTTTTGGTCCGGCGCCACTCACTTCGTTGCCCTGTGAAGACACCGCATCCTGGACGGTTTTTGACATGAGCGCGGCTCTAAAGACTTGTGCCACTTGTTCGGCAAGCTCTGGCTTTAAACCTCCCGGCGCAAACAACCCTTGCCAGCCCATAATATTGAGCCCCTGAATGCCTTGTTCAGCGAGTGTCGGTAAATCAGGCAACACGCTGAGACGACGCTCAGTGGCGGGCCCTAGCAATTTGACTTGCCCCGAGCGGCCACTTTCAACCGCAGTGGCTGTCCCGTCAAAGTAGAGCTGTACGTCGCCGGCCAGTACTGCGCGGGTTGCATCAGACGTGCCTTTGTAGGGCACATGAACAATATCGATGTTGGCCTGCATTTTCAGGATTTCGCCATTCAAATGCGAAGTCGAACCAGGGCTGAAGGACGCGAAGTTCAGTTTTCCGGGGTTGGCCTTGGCATAGGCAATCAGTTCAGCGGTAGTGTTGAAGGGCGCATTCTTATTGGCCACCAGTACCGTTGCCGAGCGCACGAATTGTATGATCGGGGTGAAGTCTTTGAAGGGGTCGTAGGGTAGAGTTTTGTAAAGATGTGGGTTTTGTGTATGCGTCACAACGATGGTGTAAAGCAGGGTGTAACCATCGGCTTGGGCTCTGGCAACGGTTTGGGCGCCGAGCATCGTGCCAGCACCCGGCTTGTTTTCGATCACAACTGGTGCACCGGTTTGTTCTGTCACCTTTTGTCCGATCATGCGGGCCAGCGCGTCACTACCTGAACCGGCCGGAAAAGGTACGACGACTTTGATTGACTTTCCGGGGGCGGGCCACTGCTGGGTCGCATTTTGTGCCAATGCTGGGGTTGCGGCAACGAGGGTGAGTAGGCAGGCACTCTTTAAGGCATATTGCAGCGCAACATAAATGTCTTTCAGGCGCATCGTCTTGTCCTTTTGGGCTTTTTAAGCAGATTTATACGATTAAAGTTTCTTGAGCATACTTCAGCCAAAGAATTTTCTCATCAGCTAAAGGATATCGGCGTTTTCACAGGACGCCGTAATACAGATAGAATAGAATCACTTACCTAATGTACGAACAAGGTTCAGAAAAAATGAACGGGGATGCGAGATGATGGAAATGCGTTTTGAAACACCCAAAACAGCTGAGGCCGCTTCGGCGCTGATTGCTGCGACACCTGGCTTGTCAAAAATTTTCTCAGGCGGTACCGACCTGATGGTTCATATGCGGTCGGGCAATATCAAGCCTGAGTTGGTGCTTGATATAAAAAGCATCGCCGAAATGAATGTGATCGCCGTTGAAAACGGTGGTTATCGCATTGGTGCTGCGGTCTCTTGTATGCAACTGCTCGAGAACACCGCCTTCGCCACGACTTGGCCCGGCGTGATTGATGGCGCGAACCTCGTAGGTTCGATTCAGGTGCGTGGCCGCGCAACTTTAGGTGGCAACCTTTGCAACGCGTCTCCCGGTGCGGATACGGTTCCTGCGATGATCGCCGCGGGCGCAATCGCCAGCATCGTGGGCCCCAATGGTCGTCGTGACGTTCCTGTTGAGCAGATCCCGGCTGGCCCAGGCAAAACATCGCTTGCTAAGGGCGAGTTGATCGTATCTTTCTTCTTGCCAAAGCGCGCGCCACATTCGGGCGATGCGTATTTGCGCTTCACACCACGCACCGAGATGGACATCGCGGTGGTGGGTGTGGGCTTGAGTCTGACTCTCGACGACAAAGGTGTCTGCACACACGCTCGTGTCAGCCTGGGTGCTGTGGCTGATCGTGCTTTGCTGGTACCAGAGGCCGCTGCTGCATTGATCGGCACTACGGTCGATGCCGCAGCCTTAGCCAAGCTGGCTGCTGCTGCAAGTGCTGCAGCACGCCCGATTGACGACAAGCGCGGAACGAAAGAATTTCGAATCAAAGTAGCAGGTGTGCTCGCCAGGCGCGCAGCAGAAAAAGCGCTCAGCAGAGCGAAGGGGAAAAACTAAATGTCAAAGCATCACGTCACAACAGTTATCAATGGTGATCCGGTTGAGTTCTTGTGTCAGCCGAACGTCTCTTTGCTCGATGTCTTGCGCGATGAGTTAAACATGACCGGCACGAAAGAAGGTTGCGGTACAGGCGATTGTGGCGCCTGTAGCGTGACTCTTGATGGCCGCTTAGTGTGCTCATGCCTAGTCTTAGGTGTTGAGGCTCAAGGCAAGTCAATTCAAACCATCGAAGGCATGGCTAATGGCGAAACCTTGCATGTGTTGCAGCGCAAGTTTCTTGAGCACGCAGCTTTGCAGTGCGGTATTTGCACCCCTGGGTTTTTGATTGCTGCGCGTTCACTGCTTGAGCGTAATAACAATCCAACTGAAGAAGAAGTGCGTTTTTGGTTGGCAGGTAATCTGTGCCGTTGCACCGGCTACAACAACATCATTACCGCGGTGCTTGAAGCCGCGCGCGAAATGCGAGGAGCCTAATTATGTTGACGAACACAAAAGATATTGAGCAAGTGATGAAGGTTGTCGGTACTAGCCCAGTGCGCCCTGATGGTGTGCCAAAGGTGACTGGTCAAGCACAGTACGGCGCTGATTATTCTTTACCCGGAATGCTATGGGCAAAAGTTTTACGCTCACCTCACGCACATGCGCGGATTTTGTCTGTTGATACGTCTAAGGCTGCGGCCTTACCCGGCGTAAAAGGCATCATCTTGGGTTCTGATTTTCCAGATCACCCCTTTGATTACGTGGGCCCCGAGCGTGTCGCGCAAAACTATTGGCACATGACGCGTAACATCATGGCGCGCGAAAAAGCGCTCTTTGAAGGCCACGCGATTGCTGCTGTGGCAGCGACGACCTCAGCAATCGCCGCTGAAGCGGTCAGCTTAATTGAAGTGAAGTACGAAGTCTTACAACATTGCATTGATGTTGAAGACGCAATGAAGCCAGATGCGCCTTTGCTCTTTGAAGACATGATCACGCGTGGTGTTGAGCCAGCTCCTAGCAAGCCTTCAAACATTTCTAAGCGTTTAGAGTTCAGCGTCGGTGATATCGCAGCGGGCTTTGCCTCGGCTGACGAAGTCGTTGAGATGAGCTTTAAAACCGCGGCTGTGCATCAGGGCTACATCGAGCCTCACTCATGCTTGGCACGCTATGGTGCTGACGGTCAGTGCGAACTGTGGTCAGCCAGTCAAGGTCACTTTGTGGTACGAGCGTACACTGCAAAATTAGTCGGCATGGAGATCGGCAATCTGTTGGTCCATCCTGCAGAGATCGGTGGCGGCTTCGGTGGTAAGACGGTTGTTTACGTTGAGCCAATGGCTGTTTTGCTTTCACGCAAAACCGGTCACCCAGTCAAAATCATGATGAGCCGCGAAGACGTGTTTAAGTCAACCGGCCCAACCTCTGGTTCGTCGATGACGGTCAAAATTGGCGTCAAAAAAGACGGCACGATCGTCGCCGCAGAAGGCCTGTTCAAGTTTCAAGCAGGCGCCTTCCCAGGTTCGCCAGTCATGAACGCGACGATGTGCGCGTTTGCACCCTACATCATCCCTAACGTTAAGTCAGTGGGGTTTGATGTTGTGAGTAACCGTCCAAAATCGGCTGCGTATCGTGCGCCAGGCTCTCCAATTTCTGCGTTTGCGGTTGAAAGCGTATTGGATATTTTGGCCAAAAAGATTGGTATGGATCCACTCAAGCTTCGTTTGAAAAACGCAGTGAAAGCCGGTTCGCCAACGGCTTGGGGTCCTAAGCATTCGCATGATGGCTATGCTGAAACGATTCAGGCCCTGCTTGATCATCCTCAGTACAACAAACCGTTGGGCAAAAACCAAGGGCGCGGCGTGGCTTCGGGCTTCTGGTTTAACGGCGGCGGCGAGTCAACCGCCTCTGTGCATATCAACGAAGACGGTACTGTGGTGATCGCCACGGGCAGTATGGACGTAGGTGGTTCAAGGGCTTCAATGGCCTTGATGGCTGCTGAGACCTTGGGTGTACCCTACGAGTCTGTGCGCTCAACGGTTGCTGATACAGCGTCGATTGGCTACAACCATGTCACGGGCGGTTCGCGTGTGACCTATGCAACGGGTATCGCAGTTGTTGAGGCCTGCAATAAAGTGATCGAAGACTTACGTCTGCGTGCATCACTGATGTGGGATACCGACATTAAAAACGTCGTGTGGTCGGATGGCTATGCTAAGCCTGTCGACCCGAGCGTTGGCAATTTTGAACCTTTGTCCTTGAAAGCGATTGCAGGCAAGCGTGCGGTGACTGGCGGCCCAATTGGTTTTGAAGCTTCAACTAACGCTGGTGGCCAAGCTCCAGGCTTTTCGACACAGTTTGTAGATGTTGAGGTGGATCCTGAAACCGGCCATGTCAAGATTCTGCAGTTTGTGGCAGCACAAGACGTCGGTCGCGCCATTCACCGTGATTATTGTGCAGGTCAGATCGTTGGTGGTGTTGTGCAGGGCATCGGTTGGGCCTTGAACGAAGAATACATCTACGACAGCAAGGGTCGCCTTTCAAACGCGGGATTCTTAGACTACCGTATCCCGGTCGCCTCAGACTTGCCAATGATCGAAGCCGTCTTGGTTGAAGTGCCTAATCCAAGTCATCCTTTCGGTGTGAAAGGTGTGGGCGAAGCCAACATCGTTCCTCCGATGGCAGCGATCGCAAACGCGATCGAGAACGCGATTGGTCGACGCATGACTGAGCTGCCGATGTCGCCACCACGCGTGTTGGCCGCGATTGATGCAGGCTGACATCGCAGCGACTCCTGTTAAAGCCGTTAAGGTGACGTTCACCGCCGGCTTTAGCAGGCGTTATACCGATAGCATCAGAGAGTTCGAAGTCCAAGCAAAAAACATTCGTGGCGTCATACGCGCCATGAATGATTTGTTTCCTGGCTTGGGTGAGACCCTCGAAGAAGAAACCTCAATCGCGATTGATGGTGTGATCCATGAAGTCGATTACACGCAACCCGTCAAACCTGGCTCAGAGGTATTTTTTATACCAAGAATAGAAGGCGGTTAGCGCATAATGATGCATACAGCTTATGCAACACGGATGACAAACTTCACGCTTCAAACGGCACACGTTGTCAAGAGCGTGATTTTTTTTGTGGCACTGTGCTCAGTGGGTAGTGCTTTTGCCCAAGCACGCGATTCGGTAAATTATCCAGATCGCCCGATCAAAATTGTGGTTGGGTTCGTACCCGGTGGCCCAACCGATCTCTACGCGCGTGTTGCAGCGCGTGGCTTGTCTGATGTGCTTGGC
>Ga0114968_10004387_pt1 | contig 10534 bp, 10 predicted proteins | sample M_130807_EF_Meta_FD_87020 | JGI IMG/M metagenome (GOLD analysis project Ga0114968, IMG submission 87020) | Freshwater microbial communities from Lake Montjoie, Canada to study carbon cycling - M_130807_EF_MetaG | ecosystem: Environmental > Aquatic > Freshwater > Lake | place: Lake Montjoie... | reverse complement strand
TGCGGGTCCCAAGTTTCGGGTCTGTGGCATCGCAGGCGCCAAGAAAGGTGCGCCGTCCTTGGCATAGGGAAAGGCAGGAAGTGCCGTGCGTTGACGCAAGTGCTCCGCCTGCAGGGAATCGGGTCCTGCTGAGGAGGTGACCCGTATTGAACTGACTATGGTATAACTCGCGAACCTTCCAGAGTCTGGCGGTTTGGCGCGGCGGTATGTGGGTGTTAAAATGCTCGCAGCGCACCCAACACACCCGATCTACGACCAGGGCCTGCGATTTGAGAACAGGTCCAATGACGATTTCTCTCGGCAAGCTCCGTGAGTTCAGTTACGTACATGAGCGCTCCTCATGAACACAACCACCGACCCAGCCACCGCGTCACGGCGCGAATTTCTCAAAACCACCACGAAGACCGCCGCCGGTCTGTCCGTGCTCTCTGGCATCAGCCTTCCCTATGTGCATGCTGCGGGCAGTGATGAAGTGCGCACCGCTTTGATCGGCTGCGGTGGCCGTGGGACCGGTGCCGCGAGCAATGCGATGGGCATCCAGAAGCGTGTGACCCGCCTCGTGGCGATGGCGGACGTGTCCGAAAAACGTCTCAAGGGCAGCTTCGAAGCCCTGAGCACCAAGCACCCCGACCGCATGTCCGTGTCTGAAGACGCGAAGTTCATCGGCTTCGATGCCTACAAAAACGCCATCGACTCTCTGCGCAAAGGTGACGTGGCCATCTTCACCACGCCGGTGGCTTTCCGCTGGGTGCATTTCAAGTACGCCATCGAGAAAGGCGTCAACATCTTCATGGAAAAGCCGATCTGCACCGACGGCCCTACCGCGCGCCGTTTGCTCGCGCTGAATGAAGAGGCCAAGAAGAAGAATCTCAAAGTCGGCGTGGGCCTCATGTGCCGCCACTGCCGCGTCCGTGGCGAACTCTTCAACCGCATTCAGGACGGTGAGATCGGCGATCTGCTGCTCATGCGCGCCTACCGCATGCAGGGCCCGGTGGGTTCTGCCTTCACCCTGCCGCGTGATCCGAAAGTGGACCCGAGCGAACTGCAGTGGCAGATCCAGCGCTTCCACAGCTTCCTCTGGGCCAGCGGCGGCGGTTTCAGCGACTTCAACATCCACAACATCGACGAAGCCTGCTGGATGAAGAACGACTGGCCGGTGGAAGTGCAGGCCAGCGGTGGCCGCAGTGACCGTGGCGACTACATCGATCAAAACTTCGACCACTACAGCTGCGAGTACACCTTCAAGGACGGTGCCAAGCTCTTCCTCGAAGGCCGCACCGCCATTGGCACGCACAACCAGTTTGCCACGCAGGTGCATGGCACGAAGGGCAGCGCCATCGTCTCCACCGCCGGTCACTTCCCCTCCAAGGCGATGACCTTCAACAGCCAGAAGATGCAGCGCGCCAACATCATCTGGCGCGGCAAGCAGCCGGAGCCGAATCCGTATGACCTGGAGTGGCAGGACCTCATCGACGCTATCATTGAGGACAAGCCCTACAACGAAGTGGAGCGCGGCATCAAATCCAGCGTGACCACCGCCATGGGCCGTGCGGCTGCGCATACCGGCCAGGTCGTGCGCTACGATGACTACATCAACAGCGCCTTTGAGTTCGCCCCAGGCGTGGACAAGCTCACCCTCGACGGTCCTGCGCCGCTCATCGCCGATGCAAACGGCAAGTATCCTGTGCCACAACCTGGTATCCTCAAAGACCGTGAGTACCAGATGGAGCCGCAGGCCAATCCCTTCCCGCTCATCCCCATGCCGCCCGCCCCCCCGGAGGAGCTGCTGTCTCCGCCAGAACGGCCCACCTCCGCCGCGAAGAAGAAAGGTAAAGTGTAAAACAGACGGGCAGCTCCCTTTGCCCTGATTTGATTACTTTCGTTTAAACCGCTGCCTGGCATCAGGCAGCGGTTTTTCTTTTAAGAGACTAAGGCTGCCCTGAGAGTGTTCTGAATGCCTCCTTAGACGCCGAAGTCAGACACTGAGTTAACTTGTTCACGTGGACAAGATTGAGGCCGACACCCCCATCCCAGAATCTCTGACAGAAACGCCCGAAGCCGAATGTGTGCGGCAGCTGGTCGGGCGCAGACGCTGGTTGAAACTGGGTATGTGGGGTGCCTTGGGTACTGTCGGGGGAGGCCTAGGCTATGTCATGGCCCCTCCCACCGTGGTGCCGCTCTTCTTCAACGGCCTGCACGCCTACGCCCACGAAACCCATCCGCTGATTGTTCATCAATTGGTGGCCGCCGCCAACGAACTGGTGGGCAAGCCCTACAAGTGGGGCGGCGGTCACCAATTCTTGTACGACAGCGGCTTCGACTGCTCCGGTTCCATCTCTCATGTGCTCTATCGCGCAAAGCTGCTGGACAAGCCGCTCAGCTCCGCGGCCTTTGCGCGTTACGCCTGGCCCGGACCGGGAAGCTACGTGACACTGTTTGTGAAACCCGGGCATCATGTTTTCATGCAGGTCTGCGGTCTGCGTTTTGACACCTCCGGCTCGCGGACGGGTGAAGGTCCACGCTGGCGAGTCGCCAGCCGTTCTTACAAAGGCTTTTACCCGCGTCATCCAGCCTGGCTCTGAAAGGCTGCCTGGGTGATGGACGAGCGGGAACCGCAGGCATTCGGGGCATCTCCGTTGAGAAACGGCAGTACTGGTACCTGCCGGGCTGAAGCCCCTGCAAGTGGCTGAACCGGGCTTGTGATTCCTGCCTTCTGCATGGATGCTCGCCTATGAACTCCCCCTTTACGTTACTCACTCTTCTCCTCGTCACTGGCCTGACGGCCTGCGACAAACAAACTGGGCCACCCCAGGCGGAGATGAATGCTCAAACTCGGCAAAAGGCCTTCGAAGTCAGGGCTGCCGCCGACAAGATAGCCGCTGCATTGAAGGAAGCCGCCGCCCTCGACAAAGCCGCGCGCAAGAAGGCCGCCACCCAACATGCCCTCGCTGCCGAACCCGCGCCCACGCTTCCCAAGTAGAGTTTGTGCCGAACTGCGGTTCCCTTTGGCAGACAAGTCGATTGACAGCGCAGCCTGTCTGCGGGCAGATTGCCTCACTATGAATGCATCCTCATCATCGGCCTCGGGCGGCGTTCAATGGGCATGGAGATGGGTGCTAGGCATTGTGACGCTGCTGATCGTGACATCCTGTGCCGTCCCCGCCGGCAACGGTGGTCTTTCGGGAGATGCCACTCCCAATGTGCAGGGCATTTATCAGGGCTCCTACACCTATGGCAGTGCCTACCAGAAACTGGCCGGGCAGTCGGTCACCTTCGAGATCGCGCTGCAGCAGGCGCGTGGTTCCAGCAAGATCAAGGGCGTCATCAAGGAGACATACACCGGCTTTGGCACGGCGAAGAATGGCTACTTGTGGGCAGACATCGTGGGTACCTGCGAGGAGGAAAATGGCTACACTCATCTGAAGTTCACCAAGACCTACCGCAACTTCAAACAGCCGCCGGTGGAGTACCATGGCTCACTGCCGCCCGGCTCCACACTGCTCGCTGGCACGTGGTTCTTTCCCGATAAGGCGAGTGACAGCGGCATGTTTCAAATCAGCAACCTGCAGGTGCGATGAGTGCGGTGCGCGTGCTCGCTTGGCTCGCTGCCCTCGCTATGACGGGTGCCGATGCGCGCGCGCAGACATCAGCCGCCCAGCCGTCTGCCATCGTGGTGAGCGGCTTTGAACCTTTCGGCGGTCGTGACCGCAACGCCTCCTGGACGCTGGCCGCAGCAATCGCCCAGGCCTTCCCGCATGAAGTGCGCGCCGTGCAGGTTCCCGTCGTCTGGGGCGCACCGCTGACTGCCATCAACAACGCTAAACCCCTGCCGCAGGTGTGGATCGCCTTTGGTGAGGGCACGCCGGAGTTTCAGATCGAAATCCTCGCCCACAACCAGCGCGGCATGTACCCGGACAACAACGGTGCCAAACCTGCCGCACCAGAAATCGTGAGCGCCGCGGCACCTGAGTTGAAACAGCAGGCGCAGGTGACGGATCTCGCTGCCGCATTGACCCAGGCAGGGTTCCCCACCCATGTGTCCCAGAGCGCCGGACGTTACCTGTGCGAGGAGATGTTGTACTCACTCCTCTACGCCCAGCAGCAGCATCCTGAGGCGCTGCGGCTGGTACTCTTTATCCACGTCCCGACCTTGGAACAGTCTATTCCGGTTTCTCCGGCCAAGGATGGCGCTCCTGCCAATCGGCGGCAGGTGGCTGCAGAACTGCTGCAGGCCTTTGGCAGGCAGCTCTTTGCCTCCATGCGCCAGCTTGGCCTTCTGGCAGCGGCCCCAGCCGCGGCGGGTCGTTGAACTTGCCGCAGGCGCGCAGGAGGGATTGCAGTTTACATCCGGGCAGTTCCGACCATCGACAAAGCCCGCCCGCTGCGCATCCTCCGCATCATGGCCGCCCGTGGAAAATCCGTCGCGTTCGCCCGCATTCGGGCGGAGGTCATTCGTCTGGTCGCGCTGATCCCCACCGGCAAGTTCACCACCTATGGGAGCATCGCCATTCACATGAACGTCGTCGCCCGTCATGTGGCCACGGTGCTGAGCCATCTCACGCCGGAAGAATCTGCCACTCTGCCCTGGCACCGCGTCGTCTCCGCCAATGCGCGCCTCAGTCCGAACATGGGCACCAAGTTGTCCGCCAAGCAACGCCGACTGCTCAAAGCCGAGGGCCTGCGCATCGACAAAGAGGGCTTCATTCAAGATGCCGATGAGAATTTTTACAACGTCGGCGTGCGGCGGGACATTCGCTGGAGTGAAGGGTGAACGGCAGTGTTGCGAACTTTGTAGTGCCTGAGAGATACATACCAGGAGCTCTCACCTGCCCAGGGAAAAACGCAGACATTCTTGCAGCGTTTGCTTGCAGATAATTACTGTCATGCAGATCGTACCGGGAGGATCTGCGCCCAAAGACCTAACATGACTCGGAACAACTACATCTTCGTCGATTTCGAGAGCGTGCAGGACATCGACCTCACGCTCATCGATAGCAAACCCGTGAAGGTGTTTCTCGTCATCGGCGAGCAGCAAAACAAGATGAATGTGGAATTGATGATGCAGGTCCATCGTTTTCATGATCAGGTGGAAATGATCAAGCTGCAGTGCACCGGGAAAAACGCCCTAGACTTTGTGCTGGCGCACCACACCGGGCGGCAGAAAGCAGCGGACCCGGACGGCTTCATCCATATCCTGTCCAAAGACAAAGGCTTCGATGCCTTGGTGGCTTATTTGCAAGAAGAACAAACTGGCGGGGCTGCACGAAGCACGGAGTTTGCCAAAATTCCGGTGCTTGCGAATGAGCGCCAACCAATGCCACTGGATCGCATGAAACAGGTGAAGGCGCACCTCGGCAAAATGAAACGGGGGGGCACGGACAGCCGCCCCAAAAAACGCAAGACGCTCTGCTCCAAGATTCAGGAAGTCTTTCAAAAACAGCTCAGTGATGAGGAGGTGCACGCTGTCATAACCGGTTTGGAGCAGAAGCGCTGGATCAAAATTGTTGAAGACAAAGTAGCCTATCAGTTCTGACCTGCCTTTTGGGTCCAGGCTCCACTCTTGCCTTCCACCGTGCACTCACCTTTCATCTCGCAAACGCCACAGCCATGCACCGACCTTTCTTGATCCTTTCTTGGCTGGCCGTTTCCGCCGCTGCACTGCTGTTTCAATCCGTTGACGTGCTGGCTGCTGAACCCAATACCCTCACGCCGCAGGAACAGGCCGCTGGCTGGAAGCTGCTGTTTGATGGCCGCAGCACGGCGGGCTGGCACACGTATGGGAAGAAATCCGTCACTGCCGGGTCCTGGAAGATTCAGGATGGCTGCCTCGTCCTGCCTGCGGGCAATGGTCGCCCGAATGGCACCGGCGGCGATCTCGTGACGAATGCGATGTTCACGAACTTCGAGTTTGAGTTCGAGTGGCGCGTGGGCCCCGTGGGCAACAGCGGCGTGGAATATCTCTTCACCGAAGGTGAAAAACGCACGGCCAACTTTTATCCCGGTGACACTGGCGACAGCCCGATGGGTTTTGAATACCAGGTGCTGGATGACGCCCCGCACATCAAGAACGCGGCCAACCGGCTCGCCGCCTCCATCTACTCGCTGGTCACCCCGACCGGCAAAACGCTGCGCCCCGTGGGCGAGTTCAATCAGGGCCGCATCGTGGTGGATGGCAATCACGTGGAGCACTGGCTCAATGGCCGCAAGGTGGCGGAGTGTGAGCTGGGCAGCGCGGAGCTGCAGCGCATCATCGCCAGCAGTAAGTACAAGTACTACCCCGGCGTGGGAGTGAAGCGCGCCACCCCCATCGCCTTGCAGGATCACGGTGCCGAGGTCGCCTACCGCAATCTCAAGCTCCGCGAGCTGCGTCCCGCCACCGCCAGCGCACCGACTGCAGCAGCGCCAGTGCCTTCATCCCCCATGCCTGCGGCAGCATCGTCCTCCATGAGCGCCCGCAAGATCCCCATGCAGGCCGCCGACTGGTCTGTCTGGTGCTGGTCCAAAACCGACAACCGCTGGACGGAACACCCGCTGGAAAAGATGACCGTGCAGATCCAGGACGGCGTGCTCAGCGCCCGCAACACCACCAACAGCAACTGGCCCCGCGCCATCCTCGTTTATCGCGGCACCCTGCTGGACGGCGACTTCATCATCTCCGCCGACTACCGCGGCCAGCTCGAATCCTTCGACCTTCAGTCCGCCGACGGTGGCAACCAGCGCCTCTCCTGCCTGAACCCGCCGCAGGACAACCAATGGCACACCGTCCTCCTCGGCCGCAAGCAGGGCCAGTACGTGGCTCGCATCGAAGAAGCCCCCGCCCAAGTGCAAAACGGCAAAGCCTCCGCTGATATGAAGGGCTATTTTTGCTTTAAGCTCAGGCCGGGTGAGGCGGTGGAGGTGAGGGGGGTGGTAGTCCAGGCTGGGAAGTAGGCGTAGCAGCGCGAGCAGCATCGGCAGCTTCGAAATTCCAGACTCTCTCAGCTCTGGAGTTGCTCCGCCCCTTGTCTCCCGGGCGGCTTGGCCACTTTTCGAAGTGTTTTAGCAGCTGGAAAAATGCTCAATGGCAGAATCGGGCGGGCGGACTGTGACCCAACAAAGAGTGGGTGAATAGGAAATGGCTAGATGGCCTGGAAATGGCGCTGTGGCAGAAAAGAGCATTCAAAAGATTAAAGACTCCCACCTTCTGAAGAAATGCACCATGAAAGTTCATGCTATGTAATTGCGGGTCGAAATTATTGAGAGGCATGCAAGACGAACAATAAAGGACAAGAAAGCCTTATTTGGCTTTTCTGCTTGAAAAAATGATGGCACGACATAAAAGATTCGCCTTGAGGCTTGACAAGGCTTGCTGAACTCGGCATTAATCCCGTTTCTCATATGGCGTTTGCATTTGAACGATTTACTGAAACAGGGGGCCGCTATTCGCCCAAGGTTTCCATTCGTAGTGGTGGTAGCTTCGGGCTATCACAGGGTGCGTTGCGTCATTTTGGTCTAGAAGATGGAGTTTGGTACGCAGTATTCCACTATGATAAGACGGCAAATGTGATCGGGATACAGCCCACCCGAGATAACAATGAACTCGGGGCAGTAAAGATTGTTGTGCGGCGATACACGCCAAAAAATGGAACCGGGGCAGAGAGCGTCAGCTGCTCGATATCCGGTAAAAGTTTCCTCGATTACTTTGGAATCGACTACCAAAAAAGCCGTTCCTTCATCGCAGAGAAGGACAATGGTTTTATCATCGTCCGATTAGGCTCTCCCGTCTCTGATGACGAAAATGATGAAGATCAACCAATCGACCAAGAAAGTGAGCCGATAAATATGTAACCCGTTTGAATAGAACGCCCACCAACAGTGTTCAGACTGTTGATGGGCGTGAACAAAACTCCGAAGCTTGCGCATGGGAGAGATATGTTCGTGGAGAACAATATCATTCCATGTGTGGGTTTCGGGGTCAATCGCAAAGTAGATACCCGAAGTTTTTATGACCCACACAAATAGCGAAGGGGCGGCTCAGCAGCCCCTATTCTTGCGCCAAAAGCGCATCCACAAACTCCCCGAAACGATTCACAATTTGTCCTCGGGGACAATCATCCGCATAGGTGTCCCCGCCGCTAACAATAGAGTTATGCTCCACAAACTCGGCTTTCCCGCCGAAATGGAAGTCGGACAGGCGGTTCTTCCCTCGCATACTTTGGGGCCAATCTCGCGCCGAAACGCGCAAGGCTGGGACATAGTGCATCGTGACCGGCCAAAAGAGCAGGCTTTCCGCCAATACGAGTGGTGCTGGGAACAATTCTGCGGGCGAGACCAGACAGAAACCGTTTGCCGTGTAGTGGAGGTGCCCTATTGGCGGTATCCTCGTACATCGGTTCCTCCACCATCAATCGAGTTGTTCTTGAGCAATGACAACGACGGGAATATGATCGCACTTGCCCCAACTTTCCGAATTGGAACGGATGAGGAAGCAACGCTCAAGCATACCATCAATTTGTTCTTGGAACTATTTGGGGAGTGCCACGTGTTTTACGCTGACCTATCAGCGCTGGTATTTTCCCGTTCCGTCAAACTTAACTGGACTGTTCTGCCCCAGGGTAAACAGCTTTGGATAAATTTGCTTCCATCACTGGAGCCCATTTTAAATATCGCTAAGCCTCGCAACCGCATTGTTATTCGTTCGAGAGTCGAGTTCATAAATCGGTATGAACCTACTTTTGTGGCCGTTGGAAGAGCCGGATTCAGTGGTTACCTGGTTTTCGGCTTTCCAGAACGGCATTTGTTTTTTCTTGAGTCAATCTACACAAACAATGCGACTTATGTTTTGGGTGAATCATGGGAGCAAATCTCTCAATTGAGCAAAGCCGAGATTCTCAATGATCGACTTCATCGTTATCGCTTTGTTCATCGTGCAGATTGGGAATCGAAAGTTGCCGAATTGCTATTGCCCGCTAGCGATCATGATGTGTTCGAAGCTCTTGCCGCGTGACGCCAGCGACCTGTGTGGGCAGGAGCGACAGGAAGCTTGAGCCATAATCATAAGTCGTTGGAATGAGACCACTCAACCGTCCTCTCCTTCAGCATTCTTGTTCCGCTTCAGCATCACCGCCAGCAGGGCGATGTCCGCCGGATTCACGCCCTGGGCTCTCGCGGCTTGGCCGAGGGTGGCGGGGCGGAGGGCGGTGAGGCGGTGTTTGGCTTCGGTTTTGAGGCCGGGGATGGCGTGGTAATCGAAGTCGGCGGGGATCATTTTTTCCTCCATGCGGGAGGTTTTGGCGACCATGTCCTCCTGCCGGGTGATGTAACCGGCGTATTTGACGTCGTTTTCGACGAGGCTCCAGACCTCGGGAGTGAACTGGGAGTAGATCCCGGCAGGGAGCTGGGAGGGGATGCTTTCGGGGCGGCGCAGCCATTTTTCGAGGGTCACACCGTCCAAACGGGCCTCCTGCAGCAGGGTGCGGGCGGTGGCGAGGGCGGTGGATTTGGCCTCGGTGTGCCGGATGCGGAAGGGGGAGGCAAGACCGATGGCGGCAGCCAAGGGGGTGAGGCGGAGGTCGCAGTTGTCCTGGCGGAGGAGGAGGCGGTACTCGGCGCGGGAGGTGAAGAGGCGGTAGGGCTCGGTGGTGCCTTTGGTGACGAGGTCGTCGATCATTACGGCGAGGTAGGCCTGGCTGCGCTGGAGCAGGAAAGGAGGGCGGCCTTGAGCCTTGAGCGCGGCATTCGCCCCCGCGATGAGGCCCTGTCCGGCGGCTTCTTCATAACCAGAGGTGCCATTGATCTGCCCCGCGAAGTAGAGGCCGGAAACACGCTTGGTTTCCAGGGTGGGGTGGAGCTGGGTAGGGGGGCAGTAGTCATACTCCACCGCGTATCCGGGGCGGACGATCTCGGCCTTTTCGAGGCCGGGGATGGACCGGATGAAGTCATACTGAACCTCGAAGGGCAGGGAGGTGGAGACGCCATTCACGTAGAATTCGCGGGTGTGGCGACCCTCGGGTTCGAGGAAAATCTGGTGCCGTTCCTTCTCCGCAAAGCGCACCACCTTGTCCTCCACGGAGGGACAGTAGCGCGGTCCGACCCCCTCGATCCGGCCGGAATACATGGCCGACTTGTGGATATTGGCCCGGATGATGTCATGAGTTTGCGGAGTCGTGTAGGTGATCCAGCAGGGAATTTGTTCCACGTGGAACTTTTCTGGGGCCCAGGAGTTGAGGGTAAACTGGTCGGGACCTGTGCTGGGAAGGGGAGTAGAGCCCTCGCTTGGGGCCTCATCTTCGTCCTCGGGGAGGGTGCCAGAGAGGTAGCTGAAGCGCGGGGCGGGCTCATCTCCGGGCTGGAGTTCGCACTTGGAGAAGTCGATGCTGCGGCTGTTGAGGCGGCATGGGGTGCCGGTCTTGAAGCGCTGGACGTCGAAGCCGAGCTCACGGAGGCTGTCGGAAAGGGTCGAAATGCTGTCCCCCATGCGACCTCCGGCCTGGTTCTGCTGCCCCACATGGAGCAGTCCACGCATGAAAGTGCCGGAGGAAATGACCACCGCCTT
>Ga0114968_10004385_pt1 | contig 10535 bp, 9 predicted proteins | sample M_130807_EF_Meta_FD_87020 | JGI IMG/M metagenome (GOLD analysis project Ga0114968, IMG submission 87020) | Freshwater microbial communities from Lake Montjoie, Canada to study carbon cycling - M_130807_EF_MetaG | ecosystem: Environmental > Aquatic > Freshwater > Lake | place: Lake Montjoie... | reverse complement strand
CATGCGTTGGGATATTTTCTGTCAAATCGTCGATAACTATGGTGATGCCGGTGTTTGCTGGCGTCTAGCCCGAAGCTTATCAAGCATTCATGGCCAAGAGGTCCGTATTTTTTGCGATGATCTGCCAACCCTTAATTTACTCGCATCCGGAGTTGATCCGTCTATAAAGTCAAAAATTGAATTGCTGCCATGGGAGGCTAGTCATAACAATGCTCGCCACCCGGTACAAACCCCTGATGTAGTGATTGAGGCTTTTGGCTGTGAACTACCCGAGCGCTATCTCGCTGGCTTATTCATCGCGTCCACAAAACCCATCATCATCAATTTAGAGTATCTCAGCGCAGAGCCTTGGATCATCGACTTTCACGGAAAATCCTCCCCCCAATCCCATGGGATTGCTAAGTACTTTTTCTTCCCAGGATTTCAGGATGAAGTTGGTGGCTTGTTACTTGACCCTATTCCATCAGAAGGCCATCAATCCCAGGATCGCATTCCAGCCGATCTGAAATCCACCTGGTCACAGTTACGTCCCAACACTAAACGCATTAGTGTTTTTTGCTACCCTGGAGCGCCGCTCAAAAAATGGTTGGAGAACTTAGGCAAGCTCGATGAAGAGCTTGACATCTTGCTGACACACGGCCATGCCGAACAATTAAATCTCTATGGCGAGCAACCGATATCCCCGCCGAAAAATCTGCAATTACTATCCATCCCATTTGTCTCTCAAGATGAATATGACTGGGTCCTCTCGCAATGCGACTTTAATATTGTGAGGGGCGAGGATTCTTTTGTGCGAGCTCAGTTAGCTGGCAAACCATTTATTTGGCACATCTATCCACAAGAAGATAGAGCACACGAGGTGAAGTTGGCCGCATTTTTAGATCTTTATCTAGAGGATACCGACCAAGAGCTTAGATTAGCCACTATTGCGGCAATGACATGGGCGATGCCTAACGAATGGTTTGGCAGTCTAGAAGCCTGGAACATACATGCCAAGCATTGGCGCACCCATTTGCTGGAAAAACAGGGTGATGGGGGCCTGCCAGCACGCCTACTGAGCTTTGTCAGCTAATCCCAAGCAATAAAGGCTTGCAGGCGGTTACAATCTTGTTTTTGATAAAAACCGCAGAAAAATAGCTCTGCCCCCAGGAATAGCAAGATGAAAACAGCACAAGAACTCCGCGTTGGTAACGTAGTGATGATCGGCACCGATGCCATGGTCGTTTTAAAAGCCGAATACAGCCGTTCAGGCCGCAACTCTTCAGTTGTGAAAATGAAATTTAAGAACTTGTTAACTGGCGCACCGAACGAAGGTGTTTACAAAGCGGATGACAAATTCGATGTAGTGATTCTCGATAAGAAAGACTGCACCTATTCTTACTTCGCTGATCCTATGTATGTTTTCATGGATAGTGATTACAACCAATATGAAGTTGAAGCTGAATTCATGGGTGATGCACTGAACTACCTTGAAGAAAGCATGCCATGTGAAGTAGTTTTCTACGAAGGTAAAGCACTCTCAGTTGCAATGCCCAACTCATTGGTTCGTGAAATCATTTACACGGAGCCTGCTGTTAAAGGCGATACCAGCTCAGGCAAGGTATTGAAGAATGCAAAATTGGCTACTGGCTATGAATTGCAAGTGCCCTTGTTCTGCAACACTGGCGACAAGATCGAGATCGATACTCGTACAGGTGAATACCGTAGCCGCGCTAACTAATTAGCAAACTATAGATGTTCAAAAGCCCGGCATGCCGGGCTTTTTTATTGCCATCACCATTACTTAAGCAATGAGCTTTAATTGCTGGAGCAATCCTTTGGCGTGCTGATACTCAACTTCGCTCTGAAGATCTTCCCAATTAGGTGCAAATGCAGTAGGCATCAAACGGTTTAAGCGGGTGACAGACTCGCTTAACTTAGTTTTAGAGACCTTTAATGCAGAAAGTAATTGATCAGCTAAATCAGGGCGATTGCAGATCAGGACTGCATCACAGCCAGCTTCTAAAGCCATCTCTGCACCCTTGACTACAGAGCCAGCTACGCTTGCGCCTTCCATTGATAAATCATCACTAAATATTACGCCTTCGAAGCCTAATTCTTGGCGCAAAATGGAGTGCAGCCATATTTTGGAGAACCCTGCTGGGTTCTTATCCACTTTTGGATAAATGACGTGCGCTGGCATAACTGAAGCCAAACTCAAATCAAGCCAATCATATGGCTTGGCATCATCATTCAGAATCACTTGCAAGGAACGCTCATCTACCGGAATAGCCACATGAGAATCAGCCTCTGCCCAGCCGTGACCAGGAAAGTGTTTTCCGCAGTTCGCCATACCTGCCAAACGCAAGCCTTCATTCAAGCTTTTTGCTAAAGCAAACACAATTTGGGGGTCGCGATTAAAAGAGCGGTCACCAATTACTCCACTACGACCAAAATCCAAGTCAAGTACAGGGGTAAAGCTAAAGTCAACGCCACAAGCACGGAGTTCAGCAGCGAGCACATAGCCACAGGCTGTCGCTGCAGCCATAGCCAAAGCAGCAGATTCGGCGGCATGACTAGATTTCGTTTTGGCTAGCCAAAGCTCTCCAAGCTTGCGCATTGCAGGCAAATGGGTAAAGCCATCCGTCTTGGCGCGCTGCACGCGTCCACCTTCATGGTCGATTGAAATCAAAACATCAGGGCGTAGCTTCTTAATATCCGCAGTTAACTTAGTGAGTTGCTTGCGATTAGCGAAATTTCTGCCAAACAAAATCACGCCACCAGTCAGGGGATGCAAGATTCTGCGACGGTCTTCCGCATTTAACTCATGACCAACTACATCTAAAGTAATTGGGCCTGGGTTCATGGTCGCTTTACTCATCTCTTCCTCTTTGTGTATTTATTGCTGGAATTTATTTTTGCATCACAATGACATGGGCAATTGCCATATCCTGCTCATCACTAACCGTTACCTGCGCTTCCCAATTTTTCTCTTGCATAAATTGAGCAAGCGCACCCAAATAAGATGTCACTGGTTTGCCACTCGGCTCATTCAGAGTTTGCAAAGAACGCCATGTCATTGGCATTCTCATTCCCAAACCGATCGCTTTTGAGAAGGCTTCTTTGGCCGCAAAACGGGTAGCCAAAAATGCTATGCCCCGCTTATGATTTCTGGCAAGGCGATTTTTGAACACCACCATTTCATCTGGCCCTAGAATTTTTTCAGCGAGACGGCCATTGGTTCGATCATAAGCCGCTTGTAAGCGCTCGATCTGCAGAATGTCAGTGCCGATGCCGATAATCATGTTTGGTTTTAAATAGTGGACTTTGCTCTGCCTTGAACCATCAAGGTCTTCATGTCCATGATGGCTTTTTGCCATCCCTTAAATAATGCTTCAGCAACAATGGCATGACCAATATTGAGCTCAGACAACTCAGCAATGGCAGCCACCGGCATGACATTACCTTCATGAAGACCATGGCCCGCATTGACCCTGAGCCCAATACCTTTCCCAAATATGGCAGCCTTATGAATACGCGCCAACTCTTTTTCTTGTTCAGGCCCAGATAAATCTGCATAGCGTCCTGTGTGTAATTCCACTACAGTTGCACCAACATCTTTAGCTGCCTGAATTTGTTTTTCTTCCGGATCAATAAACAATGACACCCGAATACCCGCATCAACTAATTTCTTGGTGGCAGCCTTTACCGCATCGTAATGACCCAAGACATCCAGACCACCTTCAGTAGTGACCTCTTCACGCTTCTCTGGAACCAAACACACGTCATGGGGTTTTACTTGGCATGCAATCTCAATCATCTCGGGTGTCACTGCACACTCCAAATTCATACGAGTTTGAATGAGTGGACGCAAGGCTAATAAGTCAGCATCTTTAATATGACGACGATCTTCGCGCAGATGCAAAGTAATCAGATCTGCACCTGCTTCCTCAGCCAGTCTTGCCGCTTTTAATGGATCAGGGTAAATCGTGCCCCTCGCATTGCGCAAGGTAGCGACGTGATCGATGTTGATTCCAAGTTCTAAAGCTGTCATCTCTGTAGATTACTAGATTTTCTTCAAATCAATCAAAATTTGACGTGTCGTCAGCACCTGATCCTGCAGGTGCAAGCCCAGCAGAAAACGCATTAATTGCTTACTTTCAGAAAGTGTCTCAGGATCTGAAAAGTCTCCAATCGCAATCGCTAGTAGCGACTTTCCGGTTAAGACAGGCCAATGTCCTGGGTCATCCACCTGCACAGGACGCACGCCACGCTCTGGTTGATACACGTATTGCTCTTGAGCTAGCGGAGCTTCATTCGTTTCAACACAGCGATCTAGGGCAGCCGCATATCCCGTCTCTTGTAAAAGTGACAGTTCAAAGGGGCGCAAAATTTCTTCTAAGCCTTTGGATTCAAACTCAAGATTGGATAAGGAATTAATTGTTTCTGCGTAACGATCATAGAGTTTTTCATAATCATCTTCGCGAGCCAAAAACTTGACTAACAACTCATTGAGATAAAAACCGCAAAGGAGTGCATCACCCACCAAGGAAGGCATACCGCCCACCCACTCAGACTTCGTGAGAGTGCGTAGTTCAGATTTACCGCTCCAAGATACTAGGAGCGGCTGAAAGCGCTGCAGAACGGGACGTAATGTGGAGTGGGGACGCTTGGCACCCTTGGCGATCAAAGCCATACGACCATACTGCCGAGTAAAGACATCCAGTATTAAGCTGGTCTCTTTATAGGGAATGCTATGTAATACAAAAGCAGGTTCGTCAGCAACACGAATCGAGGCCATTGAATTTATTCCAGACCCTGAGCTCGCAATTCGGCTCGATCATCAGCCCAGCCGCGCTTCACCTTGACCCAAGTCTCTAAGAAAACTTTGCCATCAAAGAGCTTTTCCATATCAATACGTGCGTCAGTAGAAATCTTTTTAAGGCGTTCACCTTTTTGACCAATAATCATGGCTTTATGGCTATCGCGGTCTACCAAAATGGTTGCCGCAATACGACGCATCTTGCCATCCATCTTGAACTGATCAATAACTACTGTGCTGGTGTATGGCAATTCTTCACCAGTAAAGCGAAATACTTTTTCACGCAGAATTTCAGCAGCTAAGAAACGTTCACTACGATCAGTAATGGTATCGCCGTCGTATACAGCCTCGGCTTCAGGCAAATAACCCTCAAGCACATCTAGTAATCTTTCAATATCACCAGGGCTCTTTGCACTCATTGGCACGATTTCAGCGAATTCACACTTTTGATCTTCATGACCACCCAATTCACACCAGGGACGAGCCATCTCTTTAATAAAACTCAGCAAAGCTTGATCACGCTCTGAAGGAGTCTGAAAGCGGCTATTAAACAAGTCCAATTTATTAAGTACCAGCACAACAGGCAAGTCATCGGGCAATAGCTTTAATACTTTCTTATCATCTTCACCAAAGTAACCAGCTTCAACCACAAAGCACGCTACATTGACATCTTGCAAGGCAGTGGTAACGGTACGATTGAGCGCCTTGTTAAGCGTATTCATTAAACGCGTCTGAAAGCCTGGCGTATCAATAAAAATGAACTGCGCTTCTTCGCGATTCTGAATACCCAAAATACGGTGACGTGTTGTTTGTGCTTTGCGTGAAGTAATGCTGATCTTCTGACCAACGAGTGCATTGAGGAGTGTTGATTTACCCATATTAGGACGCCCAACAATGGCGATGGTGCCGCATCTAAACACGATTAGCCTTTCAGCTTGAGATTGAACTGCTCTTCGGTCACTTCTTTTTTTGCTGCCTTCTTTTTAGCAGACCGAGTCTTCTTCGGCTTGCGAGATTCTTGTGGCAATGCTTTTAACATTGCAATCAATGCCAGCTTAGCTGCCGCTTGCTCTGCAGCACGTCGCGATGCGCCTTCACCCTTTACAGCAACCTTATGACTGGGAATCAAACACTCCACTTCAAACTGTTGGTTATGTGCCGCACCAGTTGTGCCAGTAACGTTATAGGCAGGCAATGGCAATTGATAGCTTTGCAAGCACTCCTGTAGGAGTGTTTTGTCATCTTTACCCAAAGTCTTGGGATCCACATGCTCCAAAATAATGGAGTACAGCTTGCGCAAGCATCCTTTTGCCGCATCGAAACCGCCATCCATAAAGATAGCGCCAGTAACGGCTTCTAATGTATCAGCCAAAATTGAAGGACGACGAAAGCCACCACTCTTGAGCTCACCCTCACCTAAACGCAAGTAATCCGATAAGGATAGGGTCTGTGCAATTTCATATAAAGCTTGTTGCTTTACTAAATTAGCCCGAACCCTCGAGAGATCGCCTTCATCCAAATCGGAATAGCGCTCGTAAAGCATTTCAGCTACAACACAATTTAAGATGGAGTCACCCAAAAACTCCAGGCGCTCATTGTTCTTTTTACTATGACTACGATGTGTTAGAGCCTGATTGAGTAACTCTGGCTTTTTAAATGTATAGCCTAAGCGCTCTTGCAGTGGTCCGTGATCGATGACAGCGCGCGCGTTCATAATCTTTACTCGAAACCGCCAATACGACGCAAATTACCTAAGTTGAGCCAAACGAAGAAGGCTTTACCAACGATATTTTTTTCCGGCACAAAACCCCAGTAGCGAGAGTCTGCGCTGTTATCTCGGTTATCGCCCATGGCAAAGTAATGCCCTGCAGGCACCTTACAAGTCAAACCAGATGGTTGGTACTGACAGAACTCGGAGCCTGGAAAACGCTCCGTCGGAAATACGGCAGCAGGGCGATCAGGGTCATTCAGAATATCGTGAGTATTGCCGCCTAAATCTACTGGAAAACTTTCCGTGAAACGTTTGGCATAGCGCATATTCTCTGGATCAAGATATGGCTCGCCACCGCTATATTTCAAAGCTTGGCCATTAATAGTGAGGCGTTTATTTTCATAAGTGATTTCATCACCCGGTAGAGCAACAACGCGCTTGATGTAATCTACTGACTCATCGCGCGGATAACGAAATACCACCACGTCTCCACGCTTAGGAGATCCTAAGTCCACCACTTTTTGGTTAATCACTGGCAAACGAATGCCGTAGGTAAATTTATTTACCAAAATAAAGTCGCCAATTTGCAAAGTCGGAATCATTGACCCAGATGGGATCTTGAATGGCTCAACAATAAAAGAACGCAGCACAAAGACTGCGCAAATGACTGGGAAGAAACCTGCTGTGTATTCTAACCACAAAGGCATGCGATCAATGCCAGCCAAGCGTCTTTGGGGCGCAAAGATCATTTTGTCAGCAACCCAAGCTATCCCAGAGAGAATGACCAGAATTAAGAGAATCAGAGCGAAATTCATTAATCCTCCACCTGCAAAATAGCCAAGAAGGCTTCTTGTGGAATCTCCACATTACCCACCTGCTTCATGCGCTTCTTGCCTTCCTTTTGCTTTTCTAACAACTTGCGCTTACGAGAGATATCACCGCCATAACACTTGGCCAACACGTTTTTACGTAAAGCTTTGACATTCTCACGGGCAACGATATTGCTGCCTATGGCTGCTTGGATCGCCACATCAAACATCTGACGAGGAATAATGCCGCGCATTTTGGCAACGACTTCGCGCCCACGATGCTGACTATTGCTGCGATGAACAATCACGGAGAGCGCATCAACGCGCTCGCTATTAATCAGAATGTCGACCTTCACTACGTCTGCTGGACGATATTCTTTAAATTCATAATCCATCGATGCATAACCACGTGAGATGGATTTCATTTTGTCAAAGAAGTCCAAAACAATCTCAGCCATTGGCAACTCATAAGTCAGCTTGACCTGGCGACCCAAATAGTTCATATCCATCTGTATGCCACGCTTACCAACACACAAAGTAATGATGGAGCCCACATACTCTTGGGGCATGTACAAATTCACGGTGACAATAGGCTCGAGAATCGTATTGATCTTGCTAGCTTCTGGCATCTTCGACGGATTGTCTACGGACACAATGGTTCCATCAGACTGCTCCACCTGATACACCACCGTTGGAGCGGTGGTAATGAGATTCATGCCGTACTGACGCTCTAAGCGCTCTTGCACAATCTCCATGTGCAACAAACCCAAGAAACCACAGCGGAATCCAAAACCGAGCGCCTGTGAAACTTCTGGTTCATACAAGAGAGAAGCATCATTAAGCTGCAGTTTCTCTAAAGATTCACGCAACTGATCATATTCACTGGATTCAACTGGATACAAACCGGCAAAGACTTGAGGCTTGACCTCTTTAAAACCAGGCAGCGGAGCGGCGGCGGGAACTCGACCTTGTTGCCCCGGTGAATGCGTAACAGTGTCACCAACCTTGGCAGCTTTTAATTCTTTAATGCCAGCAATCACAAAACCTACTTGACCGGCAGATAACTCCGGGCGATCCACAGACTTTGGACTAAATACACCAACGTGCTCCACTAAATGGCTTGAACCATTGGCCATCAATGTAATTTTTTCTTTTGGCTTCAAGGTTCCATTCACAACGCGCACCAACATGACAACGCCGACGTAGTTATCAAACCAAGAATCGATGATCAAAGCCTGCAATGGGTCTGCGGCATTACCTGTTGGCGGAGCAACCCTAGCAATCATCTCCTCGATTACATCTTGAACACCTAGACCTGTCTTAGCTGAACAAGTGACCGCTTCAGATGCATCAATACCAATGACATCTTCTATTTCTTTTTTAGCGCGCTCAGGATCAGCCTGAGGCAAATCTATTTTATTGAGCACTGGTACAACCTCAACACCTAACTCAAGCGCCATATAGCAGTTGGCAACGGTTTGAGCTTCAACACCCTGACTGGCATCCACCACCAACAAAGCACCTTCACATGCAGACAAAGATCGACTTACCTCGTAAGAGAAGTCAACGTGCCCCGGCGTGTCAATCAAATTCAGGTTGTATGTTTTACCGTCTTTGGCTTTGTAATTTAGAGCGGCGGTTTGCGCCTTAATGGTGATGCCACGCTCACGTTCAATATCCATTGAATCAAGAACTTGAGCTTCCATTTCTCGATCAGAGAGACCGCCACAAAGCTGGATAATGCGATCGGCAAGCGTCGATTTGCCGTGATCGATATGGGCGATGATAGAAAAATTGCGGATTAAATCCATAGCGTCTTCATTGGTCATTCAAAAAACGCCTTGTCAGAACGCACCACAATGATGCGCTGCAATAAGCCGTCTTAAAGTGATTGTAATGGGTGGCGCCTAAAAGGCGCCGAACCTCATTTTTTGGCCAAAATTAGGGTTATTTAGGCCTTACTGGGATCACCAGGGTGCTATCAGCGCGGCGTATAAAGACTGGTACGGCCCTATTAGCATCCAAGCCCTTTACCAGGGCCTCAAACTGCTTTACCCCAGTAATATCGGCATCCGCCACCCGAATAATGACATCTCCAGGCCGAATTCCGGCCCTAGCCAAGGGACCATCTCCCAAGTTGGTCACTTCAACACCACCCTTGATATTCAATTCCTTCTTTTTGGCATCAGATACATCAGCTATTGATACACCGAAAGCATTGGCGCTAGAGCTGCTACTAGATGATGGTGCATCAGGCTTCTTGCTCGCAGTTTGCGCCTCAGTATCAATCACGGTTACCGTTAAATCACGGGTAGCACCCTTACGCCACACTTGAACCGTTGCGGTTGTGCCAGGTTTAGTTTCTCCAACAACGCGCGGCAAATCTGTTGACTTGGCAATTTCCCGCCCATTAAAACTCAAAATCACATCGCCAGATTCAATTCCACCATTAGCAGCAGGACCACCAGGTTCAACGTTGCGCACATAAGCACCACGAGGTTTACCTAAACCTAAACTCTCAGCAACCTCTTTGGTCATCTCCCCCAATGCAACACCAATACGACCACGAGTCATTTTCCCGTTAGTACGTAACTGATCAGCAACACGCATTGCCTCATCAATCGGAATCGCAAATGAAATACCCATATAGCCACCAGAGCGACTAAAGATTTGGGAGTTAATACCAATCACTTGACCCGCAGTATTGAGTAATGGGCCACCCGAGTTACCAGGATTGACCGCTACATCAGTCTGGATAAAGGGCAAATAATCACCAGTATCGCGACTCTTGGCCGACACGATGCCAGCAGTGACGGTATTCTCAAGACCAAACGGTGATCCAATAGCGAGAACCCACTCACCTACGCGCACTTTGGAAGAATCCCCAAGCGGCAACCTTGGAAGATCGCGCGCTTCAATCTTCACGACTGCCACATCAGTGCGTTTATCCATACCCAATAGCTTCGCTTTAAATTCTCGCTTGTCAGTTAAGGTCACATAAATATTAGTAGCACCCTCAACAACGTGAGCATTAGTCAAAATCAAACCGTTGGATTCGATAATGAAGCCTGAACCCACACCGCGATCTGCCTCCTGTGGTTTACCAGGGCTTGGTTGAGCTTGCTTTGGTCCATTCGGAATTCCGGGAATAGGTACACCAAAGAAGCGGCGGAAAAATTCTGCTTGATCATCAGGCATTCCAGGAATGCCGCCT
>Ga0114968_10004383_pt1 | contig 10537 bp, 9 predicted proteins | sample M_130807_EF_Meta_FD_87020 | JGI IMG/M metagenome (GOLD analysis project Ga0114968, IMG submission 87020) | Freshwater microbial communities from Lake Montjoie, Canada to study carbon cycling - M_130807_EF_MetaG | ecosystem: Environmental > Aquatic > Freshwater > Lake | place: Lake Montjoie... | reverse complement strand
GCCCCGAGTTCGCCGAAATACTGGACGAGGTTGTAGGTGAAGGAATCGTAGTTATCGATGACGAGGATCATGCGAGCGGGAAGCAAAGAGGTTTAACCACGGAGGACACGGAGATCACGGAGTGGAAGAAGAGTTGTTTGAAAGCATCAGATCTTAGGGCCTTTTTTCCCCACAAAAATTCTACCCCCGCGCCTCTTGCTCTTACTCCGTGTCCTCTGTGCTCTCCGTGGTGAAAATTCTTCTTCATTTTGATTTTCTGGCGCGGTCGATGGCTCGCATGCCGGCCATGGCTTTGTTGACGGTTTCTTGGTATTCGCCCTCGGGTGTGGAGTCGGCGACGACGCCGCCACCGGATTGGACGAAGGCTTTGCCGTCCTTGAGCAGGACGGTGCGGAGGGCGATGCAAGAGTCGTGGTTGCCATCGAAGCCGAAGTAGCCGACGGCGCCGGAGTAGGAGCAGCGTTTGCTTTTTTCGAGTTCGTTGAGGATTTGCATGGCGCGGACCTTGGGTGCTCCGGAGACGGTTCCGGCTGGGAATGTGGCGCGCATGACATCAAAGGCGCTGCGGCCTCCGGCGAGTTTTCCCGAGACATGTGAGACGATGTGCATGACATGGCTGTAGCGCTCGATGGTCATGAAATCGGTGACTTTCACCGAGCCGTATTCCGCGATGCGGCCGACATCGTTGCGGGCGAGGTCCACGAGCATGAGGTGCTCAGCGCGCTCTTTCGGATCGGCCATGAGATCGTCTGCGTTGGCATTATCTTCCTCAATTGTCGCTCCGCGGCGGCGGGTGCCGGCGATGGGGCGGATTTCGACGAGGTCGCTGGTGAGGCGCACATGGACCTCCGGCGAACTGCCCACGAGGGAGTATCCGCCGGGACAGCGCAGGCAGAACATGTAGGGAGAGGGATTCACAAAACGCAGGGCGCGGTAGAGATCGAGCGCGTCATCGTGGAATTCGGTTTCGAAACGCTGGGCGAGCACGATCTGGAAAATATCCCCTGAGCGGATGTATTCGTGGGCGCTGTGGACCATGGCGTGGTATTCCTCGCGGGTGGTGTTCGAAGTGGATGGCGCGGCAGCAGGGGTGGATTCCGTGAAGATCGGCTCAAAGGCGAGTGGCTTGGAGAGCGACTCCAGAATGCCGCGAATCCGCTCGCAGGCGGCCTCGTAGGCGGCGGCGGGATTTTCTTTTTCGGGAAAAGCATTCGCGACAATCCGAATCCGGCGTTGGCGGTGGTCGAACGCCACAACGGCCTCTGTGACCATGAAAAACATATCGGGAATCCCGAGTTCATCCTTTGGCGCGGGAGGGATGGTGGGCTCGAACCAGCGGATGCAATCGTAGCTCAAGTAGCCGACTGCGCCGCCATGGAAGAGTGGGAGCGAGGGATCGAGCTCGGTGCGGTAGGGGGCCATCCACTTTTCGAGTTCATCGAGCGGGTCGCGGTCGGTCTCGAAGGTGCGGGAGGTGCCATTTTCCGTGAGCGTGAGGGTTTTTCCCGTGGCGGTGAAGGTCGCCCGCGCCCCGAAGCCTAGAAAGGAGAAGCGGCCGGTCTGGTCTTTTTGCTCCGCGGATTCCAGGAGAAAGGATGGCGCCTCGCCGCAGAGCTTGGCGAAGGCGGAGACCGGCGTGTCGCCATCCGCCACGATCTCGCACATGACGGGCACGACGCGGTCGGAGGCCGCTTTTTCCAGAAAAGCGGAGCGCGACGGGGTGACCGGCATCATGTGAACGAAACCTTCGGCGCCTCGCGTTCGGCGGGATTTTCGACCTGGAACAATTCGGCAGCGGCGAAGTTGAAGATGCCTGCGATGATGTTTGTCGGGAAAAGTTCGCGCTTCGTGTTGTAGGCCATCACAGAATCATTGAAGGACTGACGGGCGAAGGCGACCTTGTTCTCGGTGGAGGTCAGCTCCTCGGTGAGCTGGAGCATGTTTTGATTCGCCTTGAGGTCGGGATAGGCCTCGGCGACGGCCATGAGACGTCCGAGAGCGCCGGTGAGCCCAGCCTCGGCTCCCGCGAGTTCGCGCATTGTCTGCGGGTCGCCTGGATTCGCAGCTGCGCGGCCTGTGGCGGTCTGGGCGATGTTGCGGGCTTGGGTCACTGCTTCGAGTGTTTTGCTCTCATGCTGGAGGTAACCCTTGGCCGTTTCGACGAGGTTCGGGATGAGGTCGTGGCGTCGTTTGAGCTGGACATCAATCTGCGAGAAGGCGTTTTTGAAGCGGTTTCGCAGCGTCACAAGCTGGTTGTATTGACCTATGACGAAAAGCAGGAAAAATCCCGCTACCACGGCCAGAACGATCAGCGATATCACAAATGTTCCCATGGGCCGCACTTTGCCGCCGTCGCAGGCGCTTCGCAATACGAAAAAGCCCACGCGACTTCCCGCTTGTGGGGCTCTCTATTAGGGCATAGTTTCTTTTTTGAAATGATTGCGCAACGCAGTCCAGACAACGACGGCCCTCTCACCTGGCTGGGAAATTTTCCAGTTTATGTGAGCACGGCGGTTGCGGGATTGCACGGAGTCGCTCTCATTTTGAGTGCTCTGGCGATGGCTGCCGGTTCCGAGGCGTTGCTGCAGTCGCTAATGTTTTCGAGTGATGCCGTGGTGCGCAACTGGTCGGTTTGGCAACTCTTCACATATGCCTTCATCCACACGCCGCCTTACTGGGTGCTTTTGTTCGAACTGTATCTGCTTGTCGTTTTCGGCCGAGAGATCGAGAGCTACCTCGGCCGCTCGGCCTTTATAAAGCTCTACCTCATTCTGCTGCTTGCTCCGTCTGTTTTTCTCACACTGTGCGATTTTGCCGGGTGGCGCACACTTTACGCCGGATCGAGTGCTCTGCACTTTGGCGTGTTCGTCGCGTTTGCCTTGATCTACCCGACCGCTGAAATCCTTTTTACCATCCAGGCAAAATGGATCGCACTTGCTCTTCTGGCCATCAATTCGCTCCAATGCTTGGCCCTTTCAGACTATCAATCCCTTGCGGTTTTGGCGGCGGATTGCGTGTCGGCGTGTCTTTTCATCGGCTTTCAGCAGGGTCGATTCACCTTCCGCCTGCCTGAACGTGCGCAAAAAAAACAGCCTTCGCCACGATCGGTAGCCCGTCCCAATTCAGAGCCTGCCAGCGGGGATGCGCTCGATGTGATCGATCCGATCCTTGAAAAGATCTCCCGCCACGGCATTGGTAGCCTAACCCATCGCGAACGTGAGCGCCTCGAGAAGGCGCGTGCGCACCTGATCGCCAAAGACGGGGGATCGTAAAAAATGCCCGAATCTCAAGACTCTCCGCCTGCCCGCCAAACCGATCCCAACCTCAAGGATTCTTGTTATGTTACCGCCCTCTCGCACTTTTACAGGGGAGAACTTGGCCGCATCATGATCTGGCGCCAGAGGTTGGATGTCACCACGACTTGGGCGATTACAACCAGCACGACGATTATTGGATTTGCGTTTTCCATCCGCGAGGTCCCTCACATTATTTTCTTTTTCAATCTCGCACTCGTCTGGATCATGCTTTGGATCGAGGCGCGACGCTACCGGTTCTATGACGCGTTTCGCGGACGCGTTCGCATGCTGGAGGCGCACTTCCTCGTGCCGATGATTTCGCAGAGCCCGAAAATCCTCGACGGCGAGTGGCGCAGGCTCGTTTGCGAGGATCTCATCCTGCCCTCTTTCAAAATCAGCAAGCTCGAGGCGGTCGCGCGGCGACTGAAGCGCAACTATGCATTCATCTTTGGATTCGTGATGCTGGCTTGGACGCTCAAGATTTTTATTCATACGAAGGAACCGATCCGCTCGTTCGCAGACTTCTATCATGCCATGGCGGTGCAGCAGTTGCCGGCCTGGCTGGGCTTCGGAGTTTACATCGGAACCATCCTCGCTATTTCGCTCCTGATGATATTCATGCTTCGTTCGAGCAGCGAAGAGGTCAATGAATTCGGTAATTCTAACAGCTCTCTATGGAAAATTTAGACGGTATCGCCCGCCTGCAGGAAATTGTCGCCCGCCTCCGCGCTCCGGACGGATGCCCATGGGACCGCGAGCAGACGCACTCCTCGTTGCGGCCGTTGCTCGTTGAGGAGTGCTACGAGGTCATCGACGCCATCGAGCGCTCGGATGATGCCAACCTACGTGAAGAGCTCGGCGATCTCTTACTGCACATCGTCATGCATGCACAGATGGGTTTCGAGAGAGGGGCTTTCTCGCTCGAGGAAGTTGCGGTCACGGTCTGTGAAAAAATGATACGTCGTCACCCGCATGTCTTCGGCGACAAGCTGGTAGCCGATTCCGGCGCAGTCCTCCGGCAGTGGGAGCAAATCAAGCGCGCTGAAAAAGGCTGTGCGTCCGGCGTGCTCGATCATCTTACTGGGGCACTCCCTGCTTTGCTCAAGGCTCAGTCTGTTCAAAAAAAAGCCGCCCGTGTGGGATTCGACTGGCCCGATATCGAGCCCGTCTTCGGCAAGTTTTCCGAGGAAATCGCGGAAGTGCGCGAGGCCATCGCGTCGGGTGATGCAGCATCCCTCGAAGCCGAGGTCGGTGACCTGCTCTTCACGGCCGTGAATCTTGCCCGCAAGCTGGGAGTCGATGCCGAAACCGCTCTCGCGGGTTCCACAAATCGCTTCATCTCTCGCTTTCAAGTCATCGAGCGTGAGCTCGGATCCAGCGGTCGCAAGGTCGAGGACACGCCGCTGGAGGAACTCGACCGCATTTGGGAAAAAGTAAAATCCGCATGAGCTTCGCTGTTCTAAATCCGGGCGGCCGTGATAAGTTCCAAAATTTCTCCAACGGGCCCGGAGACCCTTTTGCTGGGGGACATCCGCCCATTAATTATCACGCCTACGCAGCCTCTTTGCGGGGGGGCTTCCATCAGTCGATTTCAACAGTCTCAGCTGAATTTGTGCTCTTGCTTCTTCGGAAAAGAAATATGCGGAAGGTTTTGGCAACTATCTCCCAGTTACGTGCCAGAGGTTGCTCGATTTTTATTTCTCTTAAGGAGTCTGGATCGCACCAAATTGCCGAAACGCTTGGTGATGTGTCCCGTTGGGAGCTTTTTCGTGAAATTTGCTCGTCGGCTGATGGTGCAATTTCCAGCACACCCGAGATTGTAGGTATTTACTCGGCCGCCGGTGCGCCCAAATCCATTTTTCTGCCCACTCCGTATCCCGTTGATTTTCCCAAGTGGAATTTTACAAGGTCGTTGGACAGTCGGCGTGGCATTTTTGTGGGAACAAGGGAATTTGGTGTGCCATCCCGCAACCATCTGGAAGCAGTCGCGCTTGCCGATCAAATATCTCGAGACCTTTCCATTCCCGTGGCGGTGATGAATTCGGAAGGGCGAAATGGTGGCATGATCTTGAAAACTTTTCAGCGCAGGAATCCACTTTTCTATATCATTGAGGCTCCGCTTTCTTACAAAGACTACCTTCAAGTTATGCTTTTGCATCGTATCGTCTGGCAGCTAGATTCGAGCGCTGTTCCAGGTCAAGTCGCTGGCGATTCTCTGCTCTGTGGAATGCCATGTGTTGGCGGTAACGGTGCCGTGGAGCGTTTGGTTTTTCCGGATTATTCGTTGCCGAGAGGCAGATCGGAGTTGATAGCAGCGGCCAAGTTGCTTCTTGAAGATGATCAGGCTTGGAAGAACTGCGTGGATGAATCTAAAAGCATCTCATTAGAGAAACTTTCATATTCGGCTGTTGCGATCGAGTTGAAAAAATTCACATCACGGCTGCCTGCAACCTAATGGTGCTAAAAATTAATGGCATGTCTTTGTCGATCTGCTCCTCAAGCCGAAGGCCCGGTTCATAAAGTTTTTCTTCCTGCGTCGTGGCTATCGCGAAGGCCTGCCCGGCCTGCTCGTCGCGTGCATGGAGGCGTTCTACGTTTACTTGAAATATTTCAAGCTCTGGGAGCTTGGCCGCAAAGGCTAAGTTTCTCTCGTTTTTCGGGCAGGCGATCACCCCAATGTGAATCTGCCGATTCTCAGCGATTGGTTTCCGCATCCCCCGCTGTCTTCCATGGAAGAATAGAACCTCCGGCAGGCGACTCTGCCGGGGGTTCTGTTTGTGGGGTTCATGGGGCATTGCCCCCATTGTTGACCAGGCTGCCAGATTTTAAGTGTGCGGGAGTTTTATGACCAAAGCACCGCCAGTCAGAAAAAGCAGCACCAAGGAAATACTGAGAGACATCCCACTGCCTCAAACCGAGGAGCCAGAAATATCCTACAAGAGGCTTTTCGAATCATCTCAGGACGGAATTTTTGTCTTGGACTTCAATACTCGTCGAATCGTCGATGTGAATCCCGGTATCTGCCTTCTGACCGGGCTGTCTCGATCCCGCCTGATCGCGGCGAACCCTGAAAGTATCGCACCCTTGAGGGCGCTTTTCCGGAGTGATGGATCGTTTTTTGAAGAAATCAAAGCTGACCCCATTTTTCGCAGGGAGAACCTGAGCATGGAGAACGGGGATGGGTTACACATTCAGGTCGAAGCTGTTTGCAACATGTTCCACTTCGAGGGGAGGGAGTTCATTCAATGCAACCTGCGCGATGTCACCCAACATCGCTTGGCCGAGGATCAAGTGCGGCGCCTCAACGAGACATTGGAACAGCGTGTCGCAGCAAGAACCTGCGAACTCGAAGGCGCAAACCGCGAGTTGGAGGCCTTCACATACTCTGTTTCCCATGACCTCCGCGCGCCGCTGCGGCACATCATGGGCTTCGTCGAGATCCTTGAAAAAGAAGCCGCTGACAAACTCACGGATGCCCAGCGGCGGCATCTCTTGACGATCAGCGGAGCTGCGCGGCGCATGGGTGAGTTGATAGATGACTTGCTCGCGTTCTCCCGCATCGGCCGCTCCGAGGTGCAAAAAGTGGGGGTGGACATGCTCACGCTTGTCATGGAAGCGTTGGACGATCTCCGTCACGAGACGAAGGATCGGATCATTAGCTGGAAAATCCAGGATCTTCCCATGGTGACAGTGGATCGCTCGCTCATGCGACAGGCGTTGGTGAACCTGCTCTCCAATGCGATCAAATTCACTTCCAAGCACAGTCGGGCAGTGATTGAAATCGGCACCGAGCCGGGGCGTCCCGATGAGGATACAATCTACATCCGCGACAACGGGGTGGGTTTCAATCCTCGTTACTCGCAGAAAATTTTTGGCGTCTTTGAGCGTTTGAACAATGCCGACGAATTCGAAGGAACCGGCATAGGGCTTGCTAATGTGCAGCGCATCATTCGCCGCCATGGCGGCCGTGTGTGGGCGCTCGGCAAGGTGGATTCTGGTGCCACATTTTATTTTACCCTCCCCCGCAAATGTCAAAATGACAGCTGAGGCGGCTCATATTCTTCTCGCAGAGGATGACCCAGCCGATGTCGAACTCGCCCTCTCGGCCATGCAGGCCAGGGGTTCCCATCACAGCATCGTAGTCGTGAACAATGGCGAGGATGCGCTCGATTACCTGCACCGCCGCCGTGGATGGAAGGGGCGCGGAGCATCGCATCCCGCACTTGTGCTTCTGGATCTCAAGATGCCTGGCATCGGGGGTATCGAGGTTCTCCGCTCTATCAAAAACGATGTCCGCACGCGATGCATACCGGTGGTGATTTTTACCTCCTCGGGCGAGCGCCGTGATGTTGCAGTTTGCTATGAAAACGGCGCAAACGCCTATGTGGTGAAGCCTGTCGAATTCACATCCTTCGTCGAAACCCTTCAAGCGATTGGCCATTTCTGGACAGGCTTGAACGTGCCCCCGACGCGCTCGGTGCGTCCACAACGATGATCCGCCAAACCCGGATTCTTCATTTGGAGGATGATCCCCTCGATGCTGAGTTGATCGCGTGCAGGTTGAGTGAGGATGGCATGGACTGCCATATCGAGCGGGTGGATTCCGAGGCGGGGTTCCTCAAGGTGCTTGAGCATGGCAGCATCGATCTCGTTCTAGCCGATTTCTCGCTGCCAGGCTGTGATGGACTCGATGCCCTGCGACTCGCAAAGCAGGTGAAACCTGATGTGCCCTTTCTCATCGTTTCGGGAGTCATCGGCGAGGAGGCCGCAGTGGATTCCCTGCGAAATGGTGCCACAGACTATATTTTGAAAGACCGCATCTCGCGTTTGGCTCCTGCTGTGCGGCGTGCGTTGGACGATGCGGCTCTTCTGCGCGACAAAAAATCGCTGGGAGACCAGCTCACGCGTGCGCAGAAGCTCGAAATATTTGGAGAACTCGCCGGGGGTGTCGCCCACGACTACAACAACATTCTCACAATCATCATGGCCAATAGCGGTCTGTTGATGGCCGGTCTTGACGAGGGAACGCGGCTTCGCAAGCACGCCTCGCAGATCGAATACGCCTGTGTCCAAGCGGCATCGCTCACCCGCCAGCTCCTTGTTTTCAGCCGCGACAGGGAAAGGGATGCTGCCGTTCTCGATTTGAACGGAATTGTAAAAAATGCCGAGTCCATGCTGGCGCGCTTGCTCTCCGAGAATGTGGAGCTCGCGGTTTCTATCACCAATGGGCCCCTGAGGGTCACGGTTGATCGCGGCGATATCGAGCAGGTGCTCATCAATCTTGTTCTCAACGCCCGTGACGCGATCCCCACACGCGGCACAATCCGTATCGAAACCGGAACCATCAGAAAAGGTGGACGGGATTTTGTCTTTTTCAATGTGCAGGACAACGGCTGCGGAATGTCACGCGAGGTGAAGGAGCGGTTGTTCGAGCCTTTTTTTACGACAAAGCCCGAAGGGAGTGGGACTGGTCTCGGTCTCGCGACATGCCGACGCCTGATCCAGTCGATGCACGGGCAGATTGCTGTCGAAAGCCAGCCTCGGCGGGGAACGCGATTCCGGATTTTTTTGCCTCCGGCTGATGGCGTCGAAATCTCTCCAGACGATGTTCCGGCGAGCGGGGAAATGCTGCGTGGCTCTGAAAAAATCCTCATTGCCGAGGATAATCACATGCTTCGAGACATGATCGCCACACAGCTTGAGGAGCTCGGCTATCAGGTTCTCCAGGCCTCCAACGGCATCGAGGGCCTCGATGTTTTCGCGGAGCACAAAGGCGACCCGCCCGTGCTCGTTATAGCGGATGTCGCGCTTCCGCTCCTGAGCGGTCGGGAGATGGCTCGGCTTCTGCAGCGAGCATCGCCAGAGTTGAAGATTCGTCACACCTCGGGGCACACCGACCAGACGATTGCGGCATTTGGTTTTACTCTCCCACTTGGCGATGTCTTGAGGAAGCCTTTCACACTTACCGAGCTGACTCGTAGGATTCGCGAAATCCTCCCCGTCGCAAAATAAGTCGTTTCCGTTGCGCGGGGTTTGTTGACAGCGCCCGCCGTCCTCCGCATATTCCGTGCCGCTCACAGCCGAGCGGACTACTATTTATGGAAAATATTCGCAATATCGCCATCATCGCTCACGTCGATCATGGCAAAACGACACTCGTTGACCAGCTCCTCAAGCAGGCAGGAACCTTCCGTGCCAACCAAAAAACCGACGAGCGCATGATGGACTCGATGGATCTGGAGAGGGAAAAAGGCATCACCATTCGTGCCAAGAACGCTGCATTCCGTTGGAAGGATTACCACGTCAATATCGTGGACACTCCCGGCCACGCCGATTTCGGCGGAGAGGTCGAGCGCATCATGAAAATGGTGGACGGTGTTCTTCTTGTTGTGGACTCCCACGACGGGCCGCAAGCGCAAACAAAATTCGTGCTGCGCAAGGCGATGGAAAATGGTCTCAAGCCGATTGTGGTTATCAACAAAATCGATCGTGAGAATGCGCGTCCCCACAAGGTTCTCGACATGGTTTTCGAGCTTTTTATGGAACTCGGCGCAAGCGACGAGCAACTCGACTTCCCTCATATTTACGCCAGCGCAAAGCAGGGTTTCGCTAAAAACGAAGTCACCGATTCCAGTGACAACATGGAGCCTCTCTACGAGGCGATCGTGAAACACATTCCGCCGCCACCGAAGCCTGATGTGGATTTTTTCCGCATGCTCGTGTCAAACCTCGACTACAGCGACTATCTCGGACGTATCGCCTATGGACGCATCATCAGCGGCAAGGTTGAGATGGGTCAAACAATCGTTTGCATTCACAAGGGCGGCTTGAAGGAAAAAGCCAAGATCACTGCGATCTTCTCGCACGAGGGATTGGAAAAAGTGCAGGTCCAAGAGGCATTGGCCGGCGATATCGTCGGCATCAGCGGATTCGAGGAGATTTTCATCGGCGAGACGCTGGTGGACTCCGAGGAGCGAGAGGCCCTTCCATTTGTCGACATTGATCCGCCAACGATCTCCATGAAAATCTGCGTGAACGACTCGCCGCTGGCCGGCCGAGAAGGAAAGTTGCTCACCGCGCGTCAAATTCGCGACCGTCTCATCCGCGAGACACGCGGCAATGTTTCCATCATGGTCGCCGACACCGATGTCGCAGGCCACTTTGATGTGAAGGCGCGTGGCGAGATGCAAATCGCCGTGCTCGTGGAGCAGATGCGCCGCGAGGGCTTCGAGCTTCTTGTT
>Ga0114968_10004380_pt1 | contig 10537 bp, 18 predicted proteins | sample M_130807_EF_Meta_FD_87020 | JGI IMG/M metagenome (GOLD analysis project Ga0114968, IMG submission 87020) | Freshwater microbial communities from Lake Montjoie, Canada to study carbon cycling - M_130807_EF_MetaG | ecosystem: Environmental > Aquatic > Freshwater > Lake | place: Lake Montjoie... | reverse complement strand
CTGTCGGCTGCAAATGCAGTACCTGTGATGGCCAAGGCCAAGATTGCGAAGATTTTCTTCATTTAGTTTTTCCTTATAAGAATGTGGACGATCGTCCAACATATTATTTAGTAGTTTTACTAATAGATAGTAATTTTTATGTGTTTAAAAGAAACCCGCCGAAGCGGGTTCTGGTAGTTTCTGTTACGAGGCATTTCCTGCCCTATCGCGGTGATTAAACTGCGAAAGATTCGGCTTTCACTGTGCGAGCAGAGAACTTGACGTTCTTGCCAGAAACAGTTACTTCGCCTGTAGATGCTTTTGCATTTACTTGATTTGCTTGATTTACGGTCATCGCCTACCGTGTTGCCGTCTCTATTATCTCACCCTGTCGAAACCATGGCAGGCCCATTATGAAGTATACTCACGTTTCCGATGTCTCTGTTGGCTATGGGCCAACCGAATATACTTTATGGTGGACCTGGCGGGAGTCGAACCCGCGTCCAGAATGCCTTCACTTTGAAGGGATTACAACAATTCTTTAAAATACTGCAACAGTTACTGCTGGACTAAACCCTGCTAGTATAGACTGATAACCGGCAGCACTTTCGCTGGTGCTCCAGAGTCTGACATTTTGAGGCGTGATTGGGTCTGCATTGGTATACCAGGTATATACTGTGTTGTTGGTTGTTCCTGCTGTTACTTGTGCTGTGCAGTATGTAGTAAGTGCATCTGATTCAGCGGCAGTAAATGTGCGCGGGTCGGTTATCATTGAAATATAAGCCATTTAAAAACTCCTTTTTATAATAGTATTACTTATGCTGGCACAATGTTTGATGCCTGCTTGCCTTTGGGGCCCTGAACTAAATCAAATTTTACCACTTGATTTTCTTTTAATGTTTTAAATCCATTAATATTAATTGCTGAAAAATGTGCAAATACATCTTCGCCGCCATCGTCGGGTGTAATGAATCCAAAACCTTTTGCATCATTAAACCATTTTACTTTACCTACTACCATAATATACTACTTCCTTTTAAATTAAACTTGAGTGCTAATTGTAACCTTTTACAACCTTGCTGTCAACCTCGAGATTGCCTCGTACGATCATACTATTTAGCATGTCTGGTGGGCCCACTTGGATTTGAACCAAGGATTATGAGTCCTCTGCTCTAACCACTGAGCTATAGGCCCTAACTTGTAGTATAACATCAAGGCTGATAGTTGTCAAGGAATTGTTCGAGATTTCCGTATAGATTTACCATAACTGCTTCCTTGCTGCCAAAAAATACGATCTTTTTGGGTATGCCTTTGACCGCATGAATATAGTAGGGCATTTGCATTTTACGATCTAATTTTAGTATAAGGTGTTTGTCGAAAACGTGTGGATCATTGATGCTGTATGAATAGTGTTCTAGCTCTAGCAGATCAACCAGGGTCGAATAACCGGTGCCGGTCAATCTCATGCCACCATTGCGTCGTAAATTAAACCACCAAGCACTTATGGCAAACTTTAAGTCAACACGATCCTCGTCTGCCAGGAGTGCAATTAGTTCTTCTGTGAGTTTACGTTTGTCGCGCACATCAAGGATAAATTTGATTGCCTGCGGTCAACAACACCACTGTGAACTTTTCGGTTTTAAATTGTGTGTTTAATTTTTTTGCCAAGTTCTTGGCATGGCCTGGATTACTAAATGAAACTTTTTTGTATTTGGGCCCTGGATACTGGACTAGTAAATTTGATGTTTTGAGATTGATAGGTTTAGCGTCGTAGAACACTGCCCACACACCTTCTGAAGCCAAAACTTGTTCACTCTTGTAAGTGAGCTTGTTAGTGTGCTCGATCAATACATTAGGTTTTGGTCTAGACACGGATGACACCTCTTACATTTGTTTGTAAAGCTCGGGCTGCTTTAATTTTTGCAATAGTCTCTGGCGAATGTTTTTTGCCTAATCTAGGATCTGCTTGCTTTGTTCTTGCTTCTCTTAGTTTTTGTTTAGTTGCTTCGGAGTGTCTTTGTTTTTTAGATTTTTCACTGATAATTTTTCGACCTTGGTCAGAAATACCAGTGTCCCCGCCCATTAATCCATCTTCTGGTTTGAGATTAGCATATTCTTTAGATTCTACAATATTATTTTTACCAGAGTAGTCAAGTGCAAATTTAGTTAATTCAGTTTGATCGTTAAAAAGTTTTTTCCAAACTGTAGAAACATTATCACCGTGAACATTTAAATGTTGAGTCCAATAGACACCAGACCCTGAGTAGGTTTCTGGGTCATTAACGGTTTTACCAAAATATTTTAATCCTGTTATATTATGTTGTTTAAGATACAACCAGGTTGGTTTGAACTTTTTCATACATGTATTTATGCCTAAATATACATATATTATTAGAATGTGCCACCATCCATTTTTACGGCGATCACTTCTGTGTCTTTTTGTAGGGTTGTAACTGTATGTTCACGTAACACCTGAAGTTCTAACAACAGCCTAGTAATGTCAGCGTGTAGGTCTTGTGCATCTTTTAAACTCATAATAAAATCTCGAGCACCGCGAGCTTGCTGACCTTGAACCCGCTCTATAAACTTACTGAGATGAATTGTCATGAGCTTCGGATTCGGAGTAGTATGGACCTTGATATGGATAGCGTTGCAACACAATCAGTTTGGGTGCCACCACTGTGCGCCAATGGCGACCTTTACGAACGTTATACCAACCAGCCGAGAACCAACTCTTACTTTTATTTGTTTTGGTATATACCGGTAAGTGTTGAGAGACGTCCCACATAGGATTACATACACGACCAGCCACTGGATATCCATGAACATGATCTACCTGTGCTCTAGGTTTGGTAATTTTTATTGCCGGTTCAAATATAATATTAGCATTGCGAGCCGCCAATTTTATAGTTTTGTATTGTGCGATCTGATTGTTAATTTTTACTTGATATCCTCCAGCACATGCCTCAATGTTGCCGACCTTTTGATTGTTTTCTTGTAGTATCCAAAATTGTTTGTCCACCACGGGTTTTGCTATTAATGCCATATTAATGACTCCTTTTTAAGTATTCAATACACCTTTGTATGTTTCGTTCATCCAACGACCGAAACTATCTGCCGATTCACTGCACTTGTTCAATTCATATTTGCCACAGAACTGCATGAATCTCACGCCCACTTGTCCAATGTCTTTGTGACTGATCTGCTCACGTATGGCAGCATCTACTGTATCTTTAATAGGTTGTGGTTGTGCTGTTAGATCGATCAATTCTCGATTACGTTCGTAATCATCTAATACTCTGTGCTCTACACCATCTGGATCAGACCAGCGTTGCAGCATCATGTTGTTCCAATTATATCCTCGAGTCTTGCGATCTTCAAACGCCTCCAGGAGACCAACTTTATTTTTTGTTCCTTTAGTTCGAACACCTGGATAGGCCGAAAACACATTGTCTGAGCTGTCGCCTCGCATACACTTTTCAAAAAGTAACCACTCCGGATCGGGTATTGTTTTTGCTTCTTTGGTTTTTTTATCAATAACCAGTTTACCTTTAGCATCAAAAATTCCTTGTATGGTAATTAGTTCGTCTGTGATACCATTGTATTGCGTGACATTGGGTGCTATTAATTGAACAAAGTCGGTATCACTGCTGATAACAATATGTTCGTCTTGAGGGTGTAGTGCGATCCAGCGAGCAATGATATCGTCGCCTTCTGCTGTAGGACATCTTACAACTGAGCAATTGGTCCTTTCACTCAAGTATTTAGTCAGATTATCATAAGTTTCCCAGAACATCTTATCTTCGTCTGCTTGAGCTTCTGTAAGCGCCGCCCGGGCCACAGCACGGTTATTTTTGTAGGGTTTGTAGTAGTCTTTGCGCCAACTGCGCCCCTCCAGTGCAAACACCACATGATCCGCTTCGAAGCGTCGAGCCACTTTGTTGGCACTCATTAGGGTTACATGGAGAGCAAATCCAATTTTCTCCCACGTATCAGCGGCGCGAAAAGCACCGTGCCTGGCACGAAAGAACATATTAGCCGTATCAATAAGAACATATTTCATACTGCTAGTATAGCAGATATTGACTAACTTGTCAAACAAATACGGTTTGTAAATGTGGTATCAATACCTTTCTAGTCCATCTTAAATGCCCGTAATAGCTGGGATGAAAATCGTCGGTATCTATCAAGTTGTATCTGACAGAAAAATGGTACGGGTCATCAATTTCGGTTATCATTGAATTTAATCGTTGTTTTGCTGAATTTGGTAGGTGTTTTTTTATATCAAAAGAATCGGTTCCGCCCACCTCTCCGCGCACTGGTTCTTTTAGATTTATAAAGTTCAAAAACAAAAACTTATAGTTTAGGGATTTTAAATACTGATAAGTTTTTGCAATATAAAGGTAATTTTCTATAGCTCTTGATTCATTGTTTTTTGCTGTTGATAATTTTTTTAATTCATCCGCGATACCATTTTTATTGGGTTCTGGAAAAATCTCACCTGCATTCCTAATTGACGACATTACATTTTTGCCGTAATAGAACGGAGATGACTGATTGTTTACATTCTCTTTGGGGAATATATAATCATCTCTATCATGTCCAGACCACATCACTATTACCAAACTATTAGTTGGATTTGGTTGATCCATTTCCAACGCCCAAATCAACGAATTTGATATGTGGCTGTTACCTGCCCCGGGCAAACTAGTATCCAGCACCTGATCAAAACCTCCGAGATCTCTAAGGAAATAAGGCCAAGTAACTGCTGCGGTATCAGTGCTGTTATAGGTAAAACTGCATCCACTGACTATTAAATTTTTAATACCAAAATCATGAACTGTGCTAAGTTGTTTTGGAATATTTCGAGTTCTAAATATCATACAAACCGGTTGGACATTAGGTATTTAAGTAAGTATTTAAACCACCAAGCATGCCCATCTCTTCCATAATGATATGAATCGGGCATGACCGTTTCGAGTCCTGCAACCTGTAATTGAGCATGATAAGTGCTGGCTGGATTATAAGGATCAATATAATTAACTCCCCAATCCTTTTGGTCAACGATGGAACTAAAATCATTGTTACCATTAAAGAATACATGAGAAATACCTTGGGCCAAAAGTTCTTGGTGAAATGCCCAAATTTCATCGTGTGCTGTTTGCGTTTTTTGTCGCCAATCAAGCCCGACAACATAGTTGCGATATCGTTCAGCAGCTTCGGGCGGAACTTGATCAATACCACTGCCATTGACCTGATATGTAACACCGTTGTATAGCCATTCTTCACGTTCCCATGTTGACCATTGAATAACAACTAAAATATTTTGTAGGTTATTTTTTTGTTCTGCTAACCAAGCACGGGTAGTTCTCAGTATTCTAGCATTAGAACTGGCACTTTCGGCCTCACATTGAAATCCAGCATTGAGAGCAAGACTTAATAGTTTACCCCAAGTGACTTGAAGATTTTCTGGGTGTGGCAGTCGCCCTAGGTAATATAATTTAGGATCGTCTTCAGCAAATGCATGAGCATTTACCGCTTCGGCGCCAGCAGTATGGCTGTCACCATTGACATACAAAATCATAGAACGAATTTTCGAGCATGGAGACTTAATTCAGTACCCCAAGCTGCTTGAGCAGCAGAACCATAATGATATGGGTCTCCTTCGTTTGCCAAGATATTGTTTGATTCGAACCATTTAGCCATGCACCCGTCAGCATCGTAGGGCTTGTAAAAGTTTCCATGCCATTCTTGTTGATCAGCAATAGTGTTAAAATTGTTATAGGTAGTCCAAAACAGGTGTGGTACGCCACGCTCACGCAATTTTAAATGCATAGCATGAATTCTGTCATGCCACAACTGTGTCATTTTACGATAGTAGTCGCCGGTTAATGTTGTTTTCCATTCGTTAAATCGAGCCTTCATTGGTTCTGGCATACCAAAGTCTGGGCCACCACAAACGCTAATATTGTTATACAACCAAGGCCATTCTTCTCGTTCAAAACTAGTCCAACCAATAAACAACAATGTGTCTGATTCCCATCTTTCGTCGGCTAAGAAATAGTCTATATGATTCTCTATCCAATAATTACTAGCTCCATTCTTAGCCCAGCAACTGAATGATTCAGCAAACTGCCGACTAAACACCACAATCATATTATCAAGGTCCACTGGTTGATCTGACTCGGTACAGGCCGGATATAAATTACTGTCGCCAATAGCTAGGATCATGATACTTCTGACCTTCCGTCACCAATGTTACGTGATTTAACTACGCGATCACGTTCCGGGTCCATGGCTTTGTATTGCTCATATGTCTCCAACACAATATTGCGACATACCGCAGTGAACCAACGGTCCACAATGTCCGAATCGGTATCTTTGGGATTCATTCGATAGCCGGCACGAACAAGATTGGCTACGAACTTGTCATTCCAATCAAGTTCAAACGCACCATTTTGCATATTCTCAGGATCAACTTCCATACTGAGAATAGTTACATACGGCTCGCCTTTTTCTGTGGCCAACTCCTTGGCAGTTTTTTCCGCCTTTTTAGGTCGCGGTTCGGCCTTGACTTCTGGTGGTTTCTTTTTAAAGCGATCAAATAATCCCATTGTATTCCTTATTGGGTTCTTGTATTGCCGTAATGCATCACAGCGATACCGGGCATGTCAAATGCTAATTTGCGCCATGGATCAACAATGATACTGCCAGATTCAATTTTGCAGTATGGTTGTGTGTCGGGCGTGTTACCAGTATATTCGTAAGTGATCTTTCTATTGTGTGCCCATAAAAATATTGCAGGTCCGTCAACGGTATCCAAGCAATGGGCACGATCATCAGCTAGTGGATCAACATACACTACAGGTAATCCAGCTTCGCGAATATAGAATCCTACCAAGGTGCTGTAACTACCAATACAATATTCAACGTCGGGCTTGTAGGCCTTGCCATGAATAACAATTGGCAAACTATGTCGTTGCGCTTGATCAACCAAGAATAAGGCCAAGTTTTTGGCCTGTATCTCTCTGGCATGCATCACAGTATCAAATAAGTCGTAGCCAATATTGTATTCTTCTGCTAGCCAACGCAAGGCAATATTATCTCTAGGATGGCAAGCACCGGCATCGCCCATACCTGCTGTCATGTATTTAGGACCCATGATACGCATAGTTGATCGGGCTAGAGCGTTTGTAACCACGTCAACATTGATATTGCCAATCTTCATGGCAAAATCCTGGATCATATTGACCAGGCCGACTTTGGCACTGATAAATGTGTTGTAGAAAATCTTAATAGCTTCGCACTCGTCCCATGTGCCAATTTCATAACGTGGATTATTCTGCATGATCGTTTCATACAAATCTCGCAGTTCACCAGCGACTCCGGTTAGATTGCCGTCTTCGGTGCCTAACATAATCATTTCTGGATTGACCATATCCCACTTGACTGACCCCATGGCAATTAAATAAGGATTATAAACAAACTGATGTTTTTTATCTAACAACGGAACAAACTTGTTGCGAGTTGTTCCTGGTAACACTGTAGAAATTAACACTACTTTTTTAGAGCCGGTAGCGTGTTGATTTACCTTGTTGATAGCATCAATCACTGCATCATGTCCAAAGTCTCGGGGAGTCATATGACTTGACGGAACTGATCCATCGTAACCTTCGGCATGAGGAGTAGGAACAGCGATAAAAATCCATTCGCTTTCGTTGACTACTTCACCGATGTCGCATACTTTTACACTATTGCTAACTCGTGGATAAATGTCGTAACCACGAACTTCGTGCTTTTCAGCAAATACTTCTGCACAGTCCAAGCCCAGCTTGCCGATGCCAATAAATCCTATTTTTTTCATGTAAGTCCTTAAAGATAAATGATATACTAATTTATCCGTGTTTTGAACGGTGATTAAGATTTCTTGAACACAGGAATAGGATTCATTTTGTGTAGATTTCTAGCACGAATTTCTTGATATTGTTTGAGCTTTTTTCTGTCATCAGCTGATAGTTTGGTACTGCCCGGCATGTCTGAATCTACAGCCTTAGACCGTTTTAGAAAATCCAAGGCCATCATGCGTTCTAACTCAGGATAAGTCATGCCTAACTGTCCTTCGTCTGTGCGTCCATCATCCCATAGGCCATCTGTAGGTGCTGCATCAATAATGTCCTGTAACACACCCAACTCACGACCCATTTGCCACACTTCAGTTTTGTAGCAATCAGCAATGGGACTAATGTCTACACCACCATCGCCGTACTTGGTATAAAATCCTACACCAAAGTCTTCTACCTTGTTACCGGTGCCTACCACAATACCTTGAACCGTTTGAGCAATTTGATACAAGGTAACCATACGCAGGCGACTACGACTGTTTGCTAATCCTAACAAGTTTGGATACGTGGATAGCCGACTTTCAAACTCATCAAAGGTTGAAGTTAAATCAATGATATCATGTCGCACATTGTCAAAGCGTTCGGTTAACCAAGCACCTTGACGCATACTAAGATCGTGCAAGTCTGGACGTTGACGAATTGGCATAGTCACGGCCACTGTGTTCAAACCAGTTCTGGCACATAGCGCACTGACCACAGCTGAATCAATACCGCCACTGATACCCACGACCAAACTTTTCATACCAGCTTGTTGGGCGTAGTCTCTAATCCAATTGGTAATACGATCTTGTAAAGGAACCAATGATAATCGGTCGTCAGTAGTAAATGTTGTCATTGTTTTAGTTTCCATATTAAATGTTCAATTCTTTCGTGATATCTAAACTCGAGCACTGTATCTCCGGGTCCAGTCCACATTGCTATTCCTTCGTACACATAGCATAACCATAACCGGCGACCAGTTATGGCGCTACGCTTTGGTCGCCACATGAATTTTAAACGCCACACAGCACGATCTCGAAACGGTTCATCCGTCCAATCCATTCCAGGTATTGGCATTTACTTTTTACCCCATTTAATTTTTAACCAAATACGTTCGTGTATATAATGCAAGGCAGTTAATATAACATGAATGATAATTGCGTCACCTAATCCGGTCCACAATGATGTAATTAGTAAAGCAAAAATACGGTATGTTAATGCACGAACTACGGTTCGTGCATGAAGTTCAGTCATTAAGTGCCCCACTCGTTTTTAAACAACGGCACTTGTAAACGGTCACTATATCTTAGTCCGTGCTTCATTGCCAACAATGCTACATTTCGATTGTTTAATGCATATACGCTTTCTACACCACCCACTGGCATTAGATAAACATGTCCTGTGAATCCTGCTTTACGGTATGCGGCAATAGCACATTCAGCATCAGCAAAATCTTGTTCAGTGGCAATAACAAATTTTAAATATGCTGTGCCATAATCTTCGTAGTCGCAAACCACTTTAGGCAGTATGGCTTCTTCCCACTTTTCGCCACTGCATGGAAGTTTGGCGCTGACACTAAATGTAATTTCTCTGTAGAAATCTTTATCATGATGATGTGCCCAAGTATGCATATACGAAGCAAACTCTTTAGATATCTCTTGAGTGCCATTGGTTTCAAATGTAATTTCTTTAAGGCCCTGCATCTTGGGATGATTCAATAGATCTGGATAAGCACGTTGCCATCCCAACAATGGCTCTCCACCAGTAATAACCAAATGTTCATCACGCCATTCACCATGTGGCAGTATTTCCATGATACGTTCTACAATAGCATCTGTTGTAAGCATTGGACTTAGGTCTTTAAAACTAGGGTGCCAACTGGCATAACTGTCGCAACCTGTGCTTACTAATGGTAGTTCTTCATATCGATTATATAGATGTGCTACTTCAGCAAGCTCTTCGGCTTCCGTGCTCAACTTGCCGCGTGGCATGCCAAAGCCAGCACATTTAAAGTTGCATCCAAATACACGTAGGAACACCGACGGTACCCCCATGTAGCGTCCTTCGCCTTGCACACTATAAAACAGTTCTGCTATTTTTAATTTACTCATTGTTGACCTTTAATGGAATGCCTCTAAACATGTATTGCACGGAATTGTCTCTTAGGAATGATTTATCAAAAAAAGTGAAGTGTTGATTGAATTCTTCTGAAGTTAGTTCAAAATGATCAATGGGTTCTTTGCTAGTAGCAATGGCCCGTTTCATTTCATCTAACAAATTGGGTTTTTTATAATGTATTTTCATATTACTATTTTAACATTTATGACCACAATTGTCAACTATCTTGTGAGCCATTCAGGGTTGTTGATATACCAATTGACAGTTTTGGCCAAACATTCTTGGTAAGAGTTAAGGGCTCGCCAACCTAGCCGGTATAGTTGGCTAGGATCAACACTAAAGCATAAGTCGTGCCCAGGCCGATCAACTGGAACCAATTGATAGGACAATTTACGACCCATTATCTGTGCAATCTGTTGGGCAAATTCAAGATTATCGATAAATTTATCTCCAGCACTGTTCCATTTTTCACAACGGGCAGATTGTATTTCTAATATAAATCGAGTGTGGCTGGCTACATCTCCAGCATAGAACCAACGGCGCCCACCAATCAATTCACT
>Ga0114968_10004376_pt1 | contig 10539 bp, 9 predicted proteins | sample M_130807_EF_Meta_FD_87020 | JGI IMG/M metagenome (GOLD analysis project Ga0114968, IMG submission 87020) | Freshwater microbial communities from Lake Montjoie, Canada to study carbon cycling - M_130807_EF_MetaG | ecosystem: Environmental > Aquatic > Freshwater > Lake | place: Lake Montjoie... | reverse complement strand
CTATCGTATGCCCCACAACATTTATCTACCTATGGCCTTACCATTGAACCAAATACACCTTTTGAAAAACGAAAGGTACGTGGATTAACCGATGACAAAGAACGCCTCCAATTTGAAAAAATAATCGAGATCTGCAGCCATCATCATTTTGAACAATACGAAGTATCAGCCTTCGCAAAACCAGGATTTAAATGCCTTCACAATCTCACGTATTGGAACTTTGAACCGTTTATTGGCATCGGCCCTAGTGCTAGCTCCTTTTTTCAAAACCATCGTTTTACCCAAGTTTCAGATACCGCTACCTATCTAACAGACCCTAAATCCGACTTTGTAGCTAAGAAAACATCCCCAATATCCAAACAAGATGCCCTCGTGGAGTACATTATTGCTAAGTTGCGTCTGGAAGAAGGAATTTCGTTAAACGACTTTCATAAAAAATTTGGAGAACCTTTTGAAAAAAAATTCGAAAAAGAGCTGTCCTTACTTATCAAAAAAAACCTACTTCATCACACAAAAACACATATAAAAAAAACAAAGGAAGGTTTGTTTTTACTGAATGAAATACTAATAACCTTTATTTAGTTTGTGAAATATAATGACATGATGAAACATCGCTTAAAATTACTTCTTTTATTGGCTTTTACATCCGATATTTATGCAGCCTACGGCCCTCAATTACCAACACAATCCAGAACTTCTGAATCATATTCCTTTGAAAAAACACTGCCCCAAACAAAAATGCCAGCACCCTTATTATCTGCAAAGGCATCTGAGCCGACACTAACAGCAGCTCCTAGCCCACTACCAACCTCAAAACCTAAACCTAAGCCTATTGAAACGCCAAAGAACAAACGCGCTCCTATCCATAAAATTACAGTCAAAACACCTATCAATGTCTCACCAAAATCCCCGACTAAAAATGAAACTGTAACAGTCTCCATTCATTCTAAGAATACCGCATCCGACTCTACCCAGTTTCACACAAATGACACAGACACCGAGGATTTTTTCACAACATTACAGCCGCAAAAAAACGAAACAATCCACTACAATAATCTTATTGTTTCTGGACAAACAACGCTCCCCATTTCAAAGCTTTTTATCAATGGAACAAAAGTCAGTATCAAAAAAAATGGGAAGTTTAGCCAGATGATTCATTTAACTTCAGAAAAGAAAAATCAAACTATTTCGATTTGGGCACAAGCGGCCACTGGTAAAACCAGTACATTTGATATCCCTATTATCTATTTAAACCCATCGACCTCAAGTAACAAACAAACGATAGCCATTAAAAACCCGACACTGGAAAAAATGATATTAAATAGTATCACCCACTCTTATCATGCCCTCGGTTGGGTCGAAATCCCCTTACAGTACGCCGATTCTTTACAAGACAACATCAGCAGCAAACAATATAAGGCGCTCATAAACAATCACATCTGCCTTTCAAAAGACAAAAAAATGATGGTTGCATTCCCTCTAACTAATCTCTATGAGCCTATTAATAGTATCTCCGATAAAATTGCAGCATCTCTAATCAAAGAGTCCCCAACCACTGCGATCACTCTGATTTGGTTTAATTCAGAAGGCACTCTTTGGGAAATGTACTATCCGCCAACACACAGCAATCACGCCTATATGTGGATACTAGATAACAAAGAAATAGCACCAACAGGCTTCACAACATCTCAAGCCCGAAGGATGATGCTATTTCTAAAACATCCCTTTTAACTATTTCTTTTGCGCCGACTGTTGAGCAGAACTTGGGTTTAGAAATTCCTTTAACTCATCGTTCTCAGGATCCAAAGAATACGCCTTTTTCCACGATTCCGTTGCTTCTTTTTTCATACCCAATTCAAAATAAATAGACCCTAACCGTGTATACAATTGCGGCATATACGGATCTAATACAATCGCTTTTTGTAAGGCCTCAATCGCTTTAAAATAGTCTTTTTGAGAATACAGTTCAAACGAATCGTAATAAAGTGTAATTACCTTCTCACCAATTTCTTGGTTCACACCCAAATAATGTTGTCGCAGTTCATCTTTTTTCTTCTGATCCTGCTCCATAACATACCGCGTATCCGACTTCATAGCCGCCTGAACACGAGTTAAGCTTTCTTCTAATTCCAAGCGCGACTTACGGTAGGAGTCCACTTCAGTCTGCAGAGATTTCTGGGTCACTTTCATCTCTGCCATCAGCTGTTCTAAATTAGCAACCGCGACAGCTGTTTCAGCACTTTCAGGCTCATCTGCTTTGTACCAATTCCCAAAAAACGTAAACCCAAATGTCACCAAACGAACTGGTGCATTACTGTAATTTGGATTTGTTTTTTCGCCTAAAAATAACTCGGTTAAGGCCACATGAAATTCTGCCGATTTTGAAATCGGAGCAATCACACCAAAGTTATAATCTTTTCCATCAAATTCATAGGCAAGTCGGACATGTTTTAAAGGCAATTCAAAGGCCCAAAACATCCCTTCCATAAGTGCAGAATTATTTTTACCAGGATTTCCTTTTACAAATTGCTTTGTTCCATACCCCAAATGCACAGAAAGGCGCTTAAAATTATACCGAGTCACAATATACTGTGAAAAGGATGTATCTTGCGTGTTTGGATACCCTTCCCAACTGGAAATACCATCGCTGTCCGTCATATTAAGAACGCCAGCCGCAGCTCCAAACTTTTTACCGTTATAAAATTGCCAGTGCGCATGCCCAACCATCTGCGTTGGCTTTAATACCGCAACCCCAACTTTGACACGGTTTGAAACAGCATAATCAAATGCAACATCAAAATCGTTCTTTTTAGCATCAAAGAAACCCATTGTTGTACTCATTGAATAGTCACCTTTGACCATGGGACGAACCGTAGGAATATTGATCAGTACGGACGGATAATTAAATGCCGCTCCAAAGGCAGGGCCAGACACCGCTAAAATTGACAATACAACAAGACACTTAGCGCTTAATTTCATAATTTTCCCCTTTAATATCAGGAACACTCGTTTGATTATTCGATGCCGGCACTGGTGTCACAACATCAGGCGTACCGGAAGCTGGCACAGGCAATGCTGGAGTAACTGAAGCTGCAGATGGAGTAGAAACAACCGGGGTAGAAAGCAGCGTTGCCGCTGGAACAACTGTTTCTGCTTTAACTTCCGGAGGTGCCGCAGGCAATCCTTGCAACATACGCTCTAAATACGATTTTAAAGATGGATTATCAATTTTATAGGTTAAGGCTTTTTCCCAATATCGACGGGCTTGAACCTTGTCACCCAATTGATACTGAATAGACCCTAAACGAACATACCCTAAGTAATACTCCGGTAATAAAGAAACCACGGTTTCATACTCATCACAAGCCGCTTTAAATTGACCTTGGTAATAATATTCCATCCCTTTTTGCATTCTGGCGATAGCAGCTTTTACAACACTTTTAGATTCTTTATTAAAGAATTTTTGATTTTCCGTATCGGATAAAAAGGAGGTTTCAATTTTTGATAAAAACTCGGTTGATAATAAATCGGCTAATGCTTTTTGCTTGGCTTCAACAACGGAAAGTCGAGTATCCGTACTAGCTACATGTTGCTCGAATTCAGGCCGTGTCACCGCAAGTTTTTTAAAGTTTTCCCAAATATTATCTGTAAGCGTATACGCAATAGACACATATTGTGGGGATCGTGTTTTACTGGAAACCGGCGTTGGTGTAACAGTTATATAAAAATATTCGTTTGAGGCAATGCGGTATTTAATACCCACATTCACCGCGCGGCCATCCCATTCCAACATCGTTTTTCCAAAGAAAAAGTCATACTCTGCACCAGCTAATACTACCAACTGCCGCGTCCCTGATCGATCATAAGCCATTCCCGTATGGTATCGGGTTCCCATATCAGGAATATCCATGGTGTAGCACACAAAATAATCTAAAACGGGATCCGTTGTTTTAACTTTTGGGGTGGTATATCCCACGTTCTTAACCCCTGCTGCAACATAATGACCAATCTGCTTTTTATAATCAAAAGACGAATACAATTGCCCCTGAAAACTATGCAATGCTGAAAGATCATCTCGAACAGTCAATCCGTATTCAAATTTGTCAGATAAAGCAGCATGAAAAAACATCAACCCAGAATTCTGCAAGGTAATATCGTTTTTTACATAAAAATTCAAACCGCCCCCGTATTCAATTTCTCCGGCTTTCTGCATTTTTGCAGAAGGAATATTAATTAACTCACTTGCTCCGCGATACGCAAAAAGCGGTTGAGATAAACTGCAGATAGTAAGGGCAATCAGAATGCGGCGCATGTTAAATTCTCCTGCTCAACAAACAACTTAGGATGGCAAATACAAATATTACCAATTAATTTTTCATTTAAACGACATTTCATTACCATCGTAGCAACCACCTCATCTGGGAAAAAATAATGAACGTGATTAATTTTGGATTCATGTCTTAAAAAGTGAATATTAATGTTATTTTCCGAAAAGATAGAGGTAATCCAGGATAACAATTCCTTCCCAAATAATTCTTCAGAAAACGTAAACAAAGGTGCCGGTTTCTTTTCAATAATCCCAGGCCCACCTAAAAAACGATTACTTAAAATATAAACAATTTTAGGATCGATAAAAACCAATAACCCTCTTGTTTTATATTTATAAAGTCCAATAAAAGAAAAAGAAGGAACTTGTGCACAAAATGCGGAATAGGGCTCTAATGTACAACTAATATCTTTTAAATCCATATTGACCTTCAGCATAGAAGACAACCGATCCGACACCAAAAGCGATCCCATTTTATAAAAACTTGAAAACTGTTCTATAGCCTTTTCTGATTCCATACTTATCCTTCTTTATTCATCCCCATTTGAGATTGCGTTTTCAATTCGACTTTCCCTTCTTTCTCAAGTCGGCGCGCAATATAAACAATTTCGTTTCTGGCTTTTTGAATATCATCCTGTGCCACAGATTCGGGCAACATTTCCAATTCTTCCTGAAGCATCAACCGAACACGATCCGACACATTTCCCATCACCCGTTCAATAAAGACCGGCGACGCATCCCTCATCGCAAGAGCTAATGTGCGAAGTGGATCCACTTCATACAAAATACTTTGCAAGTGACTAATATCAATGGCTACAAAATCATCAAACGAGAAGATCAATTTCTCTAACGCTTCCACGGATTTCTGATCCGATTTTCTCAACAAATCCAATACTTTTTCTCGAGCTGCTGGCGACATAATTTCCAAAGCACGGGACAGCTTTAGCACCGATTCCTGTTCGCCGACACCTTCTGTTCCGCTTCTCTTCAGAACCAGCTTCTCTTCAAGTGCAACATTCAATTTCCATAACAAATGGTGATTCGGAATATCCAAATGAAGTAGTAGTTGAGAAATAAGACTGGACCGCTCTGTACCAAAACGCGCCATAAATCGGGCAACATCTTCATCTGCCATAAACGAAAACATTAAGGCAATCAACTGATCGCTTTCTTCTTGAAAGAACTGATACAACTGATCATCCGGAACCCGTGAAACAAATTCAAAAAGCCCTGACTTTTCAGCTAAAAACTCATCTTGCTCTTGAACTCCGAAAGATTCTTTTAATAATTTTTGACTTAAAAAACGTCCGCCTAAAACCACTTTTTGTTCAATCGCTAATTCGTAAAACTCTTCAATAATACCGTTTACATCTACCGATTCCACTTTACCCAAATCTGTAATAGCCCGAATTAAACGCTTGGAACGTTTTTCCCCAATCTGTGTAAAAATCTTCGACGCAACGCCAGGAGATTGTGTTTCCAAAGACATCAGAAGCACTGCTGCTTTCTGAATATAATTCAAGTTCGATTTTGGCGCTTTGGGCGACTCTTTGCTACTTGCTGCTTTATTATTACTAGGAACCTGGGACATTCTTCTTACCCTCCTCACCTTCAAACGCTTCTATCCAATTTAATATCAATGTAGCAATGTCATCCGGTTTGGACTGTGCAAGATTGACAACGGCTTTTCTCTTTAAATCTATGGCATCGACTTTCTCTTTCTCACGTGCTTTTTCTTCTTCAAAGCGCCGTTGTTTCTCTTCTTCCAATTCACGGTTTCTCCGAGCAATCCGCTTACGGGTCATCCAATAAATTAAAAAGCCAATTCCACCCAAAATTGCCAGTCCGATCGCACCAGCAATGACCCATCTCAACTTATCTAATACATGACTAAAGAATGTAAGTATTTTTCTATTTTTTGCATAAAATTGATGAATCCCAAATGTTTTTTCAATAAACGGTAAAAAGCTGATGGTTAATTCATCCCCACGTGCAGGATCGATAGATGCAACATCCGAGATTAATTTTTCAAGATCTTGTTTGGATAAATCCAACAACTTCATTTGATCACTATCAACAACCACATTCACAAACATTTTCTCAACACGGTTTCCTGGACGTGTTGTATGCGTCACGGTCTCGTTATAGTACACACGCGATTGTTCTACTTTTTTCTTGTAGCTATTGGTGTCTTTTTGATCCGGATTATAGTCGTCTTGAGTATTAGGCTGTGCAATTTCACCTAGAGACGGTTTTTCAGGAAGCGGATCAGCAGGTTTCTCTGTAGACTCCGGCAACACAGGGAAGCCGGGAAGCGGATCGGAAACAACACGCTTGGAATCCAGATCAATCATGCCAGGAAGCTTTGTATGCTGAGTGCTCACAACACGACTTAAATCAGCGACTGGACGATCGTCCATTGCTTCTGCACGCATCCGTTGAAATTCCTTACTCGCTTCTTCCGATGTAGTTTCAGATGCATTTTGTGGATCACGTTTCACAACATCTTGCTGAACGTAGTCCTCTCTGAAACTCATGACAACGGAAACATCATAGGTTCCTTTGCCCAATAATTTCCGCAAAATGGAATCAATATTATTCCTAACACGCTCTTCTTGCGTTTTTTGATAAAGCAAACGTGATTCAGAAATCGTTTCTTTACTTAAATAGGGAAGAAAGATTTCTGAAGAACATCTACTTACCCCAAATAAAACAATAAAAACTAAAATCGAAATGTATAAAAACTGTCTAAAGTTCATCGACACAATACTGGTTCCTTTTCCAAACAAAAAAACATGAAAGCAAATACCCCTTTTTATGTAAAAGTTTTATGGAGGTTACAATTAATCAATACCCCCATTATAGTATGGCTAAACAAAAAAAAATAAGAGAAAAAAAATATGAATGATTTTCGTTTTGAAATCGTAAAAAAATCAAAGAAAACTGCGGCTCGCGCAGGAATAATACACACAAAACACGGAAAAATAGAAACGCCTGTTTTTATGCCGGTAGGAACTCAGGCCAGCATAAAATCTTTAACATCTCATCAAATTCATGATACTTCTGCCCAAATTATCTTAGCCAATACTTACCATTTGGCACTTCGTCCCGGATCGGATGTCATCGCAAGCTTCGGAGGACTTCATAACTTTATGAACTGGGACAAACCCATCCTGACTGACTCCGGCGGCTACCAAGTCTTTTCATTATCACAACGACGGAAAATAACGCCGGAAGGGGTAACTTTCCAATCGCATATCGATGGAAAGAAAATAACGTTTACGCCGTCGTCGGTTATCGATCTACAACGGGATTTTGGAAGCGATATTATGATGCCCTTGGACATCTGCACCCCCTATCCTTGTACTGAAAAACAAACATTATCCGATTTAATTCAAACGCATGCATGGGAAAAAGAAGCGTTGGACTATTGGAAACAAAAACCTAATGATCAATGGCTTTTTGCTATCGTCCAAGGCGGAACCTACAAAAACCTACGAACACAAAGTGCAGACTACCTCTCTGAATTAGATTTCCCAGGCTATGCTCTTGGCGGTTTAAGCGTAGGCGAACCCAAACCTCTTTTAGAAGAATTAATCGCCTATTCGGCCCCCCTACTTCCCGAAAACAAACCCAAATATGTGATGGGATTGGGACTTCCTGATAATTTAGAGTTTTCCATCAATCAAGGCATCGACATGTTCGATTGCGTAGCCCCAACGCGTCTTGCACGGCATGGGCATGTCTTTACACCCGATGGCCATTTATCGATTAAAAAAGAATTATTTAAATGGGACAAAGCCCCGTTAGTAGAAGGCTGCGGCTGTTATACCTGTCAACATCATTCCAGATCGTATTTAAGACATTTATTTATTGCAAAAGAAATGCTGGCTTGCACACTACTCAGCATCCATAATATTTATTTCCTCATTCATCTTGTCAAAAGAATGCGAGAGGAAATTCTAAACTCATAAACGTCTATGTTATAGTTGACGGCGCAGAAAAAAAGGAGACACCCGATGACAGTAAACACGCAAAATTTACCTTATAAAGTTAGAGATATCTCACTTGCAGACTATGGTAGAAAAGAAATCGAAGTTGCAGAAAAAGAAATGCCAGGCTTGATGTCACTTCGCGAAAAATACAAAAACAACAAACCCCTTATCGGTGCACGGATTAGTGGATCACTTCACATGACAATCCAAACCGCTGTACTGATTGAAACCCTAACTGCTCTTGGAGCAACCGTACGATGGGCATCTTGTAACATTTATTCCACGCAAGACCACGCTGCAGCTGCAATTGCTGCTTCTGGCGTTCCTGTATTTGCATGGAAAGGCGAAACCTTAGAAGAATACTGGTGGTGCACCAAACAAGCACTCATTTTCCCAGATGGAAATGGCCCAGACATTCTTGTTGATGACGGCGGCGACGCAACCCTTCTGATTCACAAAGGCGTTGAAGCTGAGAAAAATCCAAGCGTGCTAAACACCCCTCAATCCAACAAAGAAATGCAAATTATCCAAGACACACTAAAAGCGTGTTTAAACGAAAACCCAACTCTTTGGACAACTACCGCAACGCGCATCAAAGGCGTTTCCGAAGAAACAACAACGGGCGTTCATCGTTTATACCAAATGCATGAAAAAGGGGAATTATTATTCCCAGCTATCAATGTGAATGACTCGGTAACCAAATCAAAATTCGATAATCTATACGGGTGCAAAGAATCTCTAGCAGACGGTATCAAACGCGCAACGGACGTGATGGTCGCAGGGAAAGTGGTCGTAATCTGCGGATACGGAGATGTCGGCAAGGGCTGTGCACAATCTATGAAAGGATTCGGAGCCCGCGTAATTGTGACGGAAATTGATCCGATCTGTGCACTCCAAGCTGCAATGGAAGGATTCAAAGTAACCACACTAGAAGATGCGTTATCTGAAGCCAACATCTTTATAACAACAACAGGAAACACTGACATTATCCGCATTGAGCATTTGGAAAAAATGAAAGACCAAGCCATTGTGTGTAATATCGGCCACTTCGACAATGAAATCCAAGTTGAACAACTAAACGTCTATCCCGGTATTCAAAAAATAGAGATCAAACCGCAAGTCGACAAATATACCTTTCCAGACGGAAGAAGCATCTATCTTCTAGCGGAAGGCCGTTTGGTAAACCTTGGGTGCGCAACAGGACACCCATCATTTGTAATGAGTAGCTCATTCACGAATCAAACCCTAGCTCAAATCGAACTATGGAACACAAAGTATCCAATCGGCGTACATATTCTTCCGAAAAAATTGGATGAAGAAGTCGCTCGCCTTCACTTAGAAAAATTAGGCGTAAAACTGACGACATTAACAAACGATCAAGCAGCCTATATCGGCGTTCCGGTAGAAGGCCCGTACAAACCCGAACACTATCGGTACTAAGACACCACAAAATGCCCTCCAATTACATTCAATCTTTCATAGAATGGGCCCATCGCAAAAGCGGTGGGTCCTCTAAACGGATTGAGGATTTATCAACACAAGTAACTATCAAACCCTTAATGCGCGGGTTAGGTCATGAAATTCAAAATGCCATCGGCGTGGTAATTTCAGGCATCGATTTAATCCAAGAGCTTCCAGACAGCACAGAAGCCCAACGCTATTACCCCATCCTTAAAAAAACGCTGTTACGCCTATCCCAAGTCGCCAATTTACTGATCCATCATGGCTCACGTGCATCTCACGAAAAACACCTCGTTTACCTTGATCAACTCGTACAAGATTGCATTCTTTTAACAGCAGGAGAATGCAAAAAAAGAAAAATAAAAATCATTTCAATACTGGAGGCTCCCACATCATTTTACGGCGACGAAAACAGTCTATTTTTTAGCTTACTTTGCATTCTTCAAAGCCGCTTTGAATTCCTGACAGAACGTGGAGAAATTCAAATAATAAGTAGCCAAACGGATTCGGAAAGTAAACTGATCCTGTCTGACAATGGAAAAAGCCATCCTAATAACATCGATCAAACAGCTTCCTTATTCTTAGTAAAAGAAGTTGTAGAACTACATAGCGTCTACATGGAAATCACATCAAGCGGCAACGAAGGAACAACGGTGGGCCTGTTGCGAAATGCCAATAATCCTATAAGACTCCGAATCGAGGCAGCGGAGTCGTTTATTTTAAAGTAGGATTCAGTGTCATTTCATGGTAATTCGT
>Ga0114968_10004375_pt1 | contig 10540 bp, 9 predicted proteins | sample M_130807_EF_Meta_FD_87020 | JGI IMG/M metagenome (GOLD analysis project Ga0114968, IMG submission 87020) | Freshwater microbial communities from Lake Montjoie, Canada to study carbon cycling - M_130807_EF_MetaG | ecosystem: Environmental > Aquatic > Freshwater > Lake | place: Lake Montjoie... | reverse complement strand
TAGCCAATTATCGAAATGTTAATGCCAGCAAAATGAATATTTCTGATACGGCGTCTATGTTAACCAATTATCGGACTAACATTACCAGTAAGCTGAATATTACGGATACCGCAACCATGCTAAGGAATTATCGAAATGTTAATGCCAGTAAGTTGAATGTTTCAGATACTACTGGTATGCTGACCAATGTGCGAGCTAATATTTCCAGCAAGCTGAATATCAGTGATACGGCTTCCATGCTAGCCAATTATCGAAATGTTAATGCCAGCAAGCTGAATGTTTCAGATACTTTAAATATGTTATTTCCTTATTTGAGAAAAGCCGACTTAATTATTACAGATTTACAAAATCAAGTTGCACAATTATCTTTACAGCTTTCTTTACCTGCAAATGTCATAGTGGATATTGATGGAAATGATTATGATTTTGTGAAAATTGGGAATCAATACTGGATGGCTGATAATTTAAGAGTAAGCAGATATAAAAACGGGGATCCTATAACCATAATAGAGAGTATTTCGGATTGGAGTAATTTACTAACAGGTGCTCGATGCTGGTATTATAATGATAGTATTACTTACGAATATCCTTATGGTAATCTTTATAATTGGTATGCAGCTAAAGATCCCAGAGGAATCTGTCCTGCGGGTTGGCATGTTCCCACAGATACAGAATGGACAATTTTAACAAACCATCTGGGAGGAGAACCTGTTGCTGGTGCTAAGCTAAAATCAAATGGACAAGAATATTGGAACGCACCTAATACTAGTGCAACCGACGAGAGAGATTTTTCAGCCCTCCCTGCAGGTTATAGGGATAATACGAGTAGTTTCCTAGGTGTAAGGAACGATGCATTATTCTGGAGTTCTTCCTACTACGACAGCAATGACGCCTGGAGCCGCTCCCCGTATATATCTAGTGCCCAAATGTATAGGTACTTCAGGTCAAAGAAGTTTGGTTTCTCTATACGATGCCTCAGAGATTGACCATTTAACTTTTTCTGTGTTTTCCTAAAGAGATTTATTCCAAAAAATCGCTCAAAATTATTTGGAACAAGATAATTCGGTTTTGCTTCGTTAAGATGATGCATTCATCGTCTTTTCCCCGACAGGTTCCAATGTAATATTTACCCTCTTTCACGTGGTTTTGAATCACGGATTTTACATGATTATTGAGGTGTTAGTACATCGTAATATCACGTTCGTAGGGGCGAATTGCATTCGCCCTTTCATGATACAGATACATTTCCCTATTTGCGGAACAATGGCGCTCTTCCTTCGTGTTACAGGCGTATGCACAAGTTAATTAAATGGATGGATGATCTGTTGGGTGCATGTAGTTTGCTTAGATGGCGATTTAGCAAAAGAAACGGTAGTACATTTTAAGAAAAACATATGGCAAAAACTCATTGTGTTGGAACGAGCCTTAGACACCACCAAAAAATGGAATCTAAAGCACTACATGAAGGATAATTTTAGAGCGTTTTAGATATGGCAGAGGAAATTAAGGAAAACAGGAAGTAGATTTTAATCAATCGAAAATCTAAAAAATTAAAAGGCGATATTGCTGGAATACTTTCTTCCAACGCTGCCTCCACTGTGGTATTTATGTTGAAAATATCTTGCATTTATTCAAATTATTTTATTAAAATTTTCCAGTTACCACCCTTGTCAGCACCATTTCGATCAATAATACCTTCTTTTTTCAGATTGGCAATCTGCTTTTCAATTCCTTTTATACTTATTCCAATGTTTTCACTCATTTCTATTGTTGTTACATTAGGATTTTCCTTAATCAGTGCCTTTATTTTCTCCCTACTTTTCTCCCTACTTTTCTCCCTACTTTTTAGTGGGCGCATTAAGGTAACGGTAAACATTCCTTCTTTTTGGAAAATAGGAGTTGGCAATGCTGCCTCTTTCATCAGGTTAATGATTCTAGGAATGCCCGATCCAATCTGTTCTACCAAACGCATTCTGGAAAAAAGGCCAAAAATAAGTGGATTTCTGGAATGACTTCGTTTACCAAATGAAGCCATAGGAATGGCACTCACCAAACCGCCGGGATTACTAATTTCTATCCGGTTTTCAAATAGTTCTATGGTAGTTAATGCACCTTTATCGTAATAATCTCTATGGGACAAGGAATTGATAATCGTTTCCTTAAATACAGTTTCGGGAATCTCCCATATTTCTTTTCTGGGACCGGAACCTTGTCCTTCAATATCGTAAGCAACGTTTAATTTTCCACGAAGCCATTGCATAGCCTTGGTAAATTGATGGTATAAAGGTCCTCCAAAAGTATGATCATCAAAAATAAAGCGTTTATCCAGTCCCTGAAATGCAATACAACGAATCATTGCCTTTTCAATAAACTGTTCTGGTTTAGACCCAAGAAAAAGCACAGCGCCATTTTTAAAATGTTGTGCCTCTGCATATAATTTAAAATTGATATAAACTTGTTCGTTGGAAACAGCTGCACTCAAGTTAGCTTCCAATTTAAAAATAGTTAATACTTCAAGGTCAATATCAGTTAAGGGGTTAAAAGCAGGACAGGGAACTTCATCGAAATAAATCTTGTCAGACTGTTGAAAGAAGTCGCGCATTTGCTCCGCAGTGGTCAACTTTTGCGTATTCGGGCCAATACGAACATATATGGCACCCGACAAAACGTATGGCTTTTTAGGGCCGGAAGCTACTTCAATCACTCCAATGGTTATACCAGCTACCTCAACCAAGTTTAAGGAACACTGTAAAGCAGGCGTTATTTCGCTTAAACTATGTTGAATGGCAGAAAGCTTTGCATTATCAAATGTACCACAACCTACTATTTCATTGGCATCACTCACACCAATCAATAAAACACCACCAGCTGCATTTGCAAATGCACAAACTTCTTCAGACAATTCTTTTACTTTCGATGGAATGCTAACTTTGAATTCAGCATTGTATCCTTCGCCACTGGCTACAATCAATTGTATGTCTTCTGCAGTTATCATGCTTTGGTTGTTGGTTTATGACACGCCCTAAAAACAGTGCACTTGGCGAAGATACTAAAATGAGTCCAATGCTGAAAAATGATTACTTGATGGTGATTGGTTTAAATTAGATATAAAGAAGGTAATTATCTCGTTACGCCAAAGAATAAAGACCATGATGATTAAATTTTTAATACTGTCAATTATTAAGATACTTTAGTTTTGGGACCAACGTACTCAAAAGTTAGTATAATAGGGTCTAAACCAACTACAACATCTTTAGCCAACTCGTCCTATTTTGGAGCATAACTTTTTAATGATTTGCCAAAGATAATTTTATCTGATAATAAGTTGTAAAACCATTGAATGTTATGTTTGGTAAATTTTTCCATTGTAGGGTTAAGTTAGAATGGGAATCCCATTTTATTTAATTGCAGCGTTACTATTTCTTCTAATTCAGCTCCATCGGTAGTTTGTTTGGATAACGGTGTTTCATAGGGTTATGCCATTTCTTTCTCTCGTTGTTTAAGACGTTTGGCTTATTCGTTCCATTTTGGTTTTTACGCTTTGTACTAAGCTTGCCACCCCTCCCGCTTTTTAACTATCTTGCCCTCTGTCATCCTCACTCATACCATTCCTCCCTTTCCAAACTACCATATAATTCTCTCATCCCATTTTCTAACGAAATAGTTGGTTTCCAGTTAATTAACTGTATGGCTTTGCTTGAATCCAATATCTTTCGGGGTGTTCCATCCGGTTTGGTTCCATCGAATTTGATTTGTCCCCGGTAGCCAATAATCTCTTTGATAAGTTTGGCTAATCGACGGATGGAAATGTCGGCATTGGCTCCAATATTTATGGGTGATAGCTCATCATATTTCAGCATAAGGGTCAACAAGGCTTCCGAAAGGTCATCAACATGAAGAAATTCTCTTCTGGGTTTTCCACTTCCCCAAAGTGATAAAATGGGTCTGCCATGCTTTTTTGCCTCGTGAATTTTACGGATTAAAGCAGGTAAAACATGACAATTTTCAAGATCGTAATGATCATTTGGACCATATAAATTGGGTGGCATAACCGTAATGAAATTAGAACCGAATTCCATCTTGTATGCCTGGCATAGTTTTATGCCTGAAATTTTGGCAATGGCATAAAATTCATTACTTGGTTCCAGAGCACCAGTCAATAGCTCCGTTTCTCTTATCGGTTGAGGGGCCAATCTGGGGTACAAACAACTCGATCCGAGAAATAGCAGCTTTTTAACTTGATTTATATGCGAAGCATGAATCAGATTATTTTGAATTTGTAAATTATCATAAATAAACGCTGACCTGAAGGTGAGATTAGCCAGTATACCTCCAACCTTTGCTGCAGCAAGAAAAACATATTCAGGTTTTTCAGCTTCAAAATAGGAGTTAACCGCCATTTGATTTCGACAATCCAGTTCTTGTGATGTTTTGAAAATTAGATTTCGAAACCCCTTTTTTAGCAATAATCTGACAATAGCTGAGCCAACTAAACCAGTATGCCCCGCTATATATATTTTTGAAGTGGTATGCATACTTTTTAAGTTAATAATCTGTTTTAATAGGCTTTTGAATAAGATTCAAGTCCGCTTCCACCATTTCCCTGATAAGGAAATCAAGGGTTATTTGGGGAAACCATTGAAGAAAATCCTTGGCTTTACTTGCATCACCAACTAACTTTTTAATATCAGTAGGTCTAAAGTATTGGGGATCTACAGTTACAAGCAGTTTATTTTTTTTAATAGGATATTGGCTGTTTTCTGATGACAAGCAGTAGCCTTTTTCTTCCAATCCCGATCCTTCAAAATAAAGTTTTACCCCAATTATATGGAAGGATTTTTTGACAAATTCCCGGACAGAGGTTGAAATGCCTGTGGCAATAACATAATCGGAAGGATTATTTTGTTGAAGCATCAGCCACATGGCTTTTACATAATCTTGCGCATGACCCCAGTCCCTTTGAGCATTTAAATTCCCTAAAACTAAGGTTTGTTGTAATCCCAGTGCAATTCTTGCTACGGAACGAGTTATTTTCCGTGTAACGAAATGCTCCCCACGCAATGGACTTTCATGATTAAAAAGGATGCCATTACATCCAAAAATATGGTATGCGTTTCTATAATTGATGGTGGTCCAATAAGCAAATAATTTTGAAATGGCATAAGGGGAAGCAGGTAAAAAAGGAGTGATTTCAGATTGAGGCGATAGGTAAGAATTGCCGAAAAGTTCGGAGGTTGATGCTTGATAAAATCTTGTTTTACCCTCAAAACCCAATGTTTTAATAGCATCTAATAAGTGCAAAGTCCCTATTCCATTTATTTCTGCCGTGTAAGCAGGCTGCTCAAAACTAACCTGAACATGACTCATCGCTGCCAGATTGTAAATTTCATCAGGTTGAATTTGCCGGATCAATTGGATCAGATTTCCCGCATCAGACAAATCCCCAAAGTGCATAATTAAACGTTCGTTTGGTAGATTCTTATGGATGGAAAGCAATTCAATTCTACTGGTATTTATAGCGGAAGATCTTCGTTTGAGCCCATGCACTTCATAGCCTTTATCTAATAATAATAACGCAAGATATGCGCCATCCTGACCCGTTATTCCCGTTATAAATGCTTTTTTCATGAAAGGGTTATTTTTTAAATGGTAATTTTCTTTAAGTTACGGGAATGAAAAGAATAGCATTAACTTTGTGAGGTATTTAACCGGACTAATTCTAACTAAGTTAAAAGGGGGATGAACGAAATATTAATCCAATCAGCCAGTGCATTTGTCGAAAAATATTTTCAGGAAAATATAAGTTCGAGCTATTTATATCACAATTTTAATCATGCCTTGGATGTATTGACCGCTGCCAAAAGGATTATTTCTATTGAGACACCTGGAGAAATCGAACAAGATGCCCTCTTGTTAGCTGCCTTATTCCACGACACCGGTTTTTCAGAGGGTTGTCTGAATCATGAAGAACGATCTGTAGAAATTTTCGGACAGTTTGCACAAAATTCCAACGAAATAACGCCTCCTTTAATCGCCTTGGTTCAACGATTAATTTTAGCTACAAAAGGAAAACATGTTCCCTTAGATTGGTTAGAAGGTGCTATGTGTGATGCTGATTTTGGCCACCTAGGCAATGAAAATTATTGGGACCGTTCTAATAGATTAAGGCAGGAATGGTTGTTAACGGAAAATCAGTTTCAACCTGAAAATCAGTTTGTGCAGAATGAATTGAATTTTATGATTGCTCACACCTATTTTACCCCTTCTGCAAGGATTTTATTTGACGAAGGCAAGGAGAAAAATATTAAGTTCCTTTTAAAATATAAAACAACCATTTCTCCTTCAGAAGAAGGAAAAGAGAAGAAGAAAAATAAGTCCAGGGACCAGGAGGTGAGTAGAGGAGTTGAAACCATGTTTAGAGCAACTTACAGGACACATATCAACTTAAGTGCTATTGCCGATAATAAAGCAAATATCATGTTAAGTATTTCTGCTATCATCATTTCCATAGTGGTTTCAAATTTATTTCCACAGCTGAAAACGAATCCTAAACTTGCTATACCCACGTTTTTACTACTTGCCGTCTGTTTAATTTCTCTTGTTTTCGCTATTCTTTCTACCCGGCCTAAAGTTACCAGTGGAAAGGTAACAGATGAAGATATAAGAGATAGAAAGGCTAATCTGTTGTTTTTTGGAAATTTTTTTAATATGGAAATGGAGAAATTTCAGGAAGGAATGATGGATATGATTCAGGACAATGACTATTTATACAACTCCATGACCAGAGATTTATATTTTTTGGGAAAGGTACTGGCCGTTAAATATAAATATCTAAGAATTTGCTATGCCGTTTTTATGTATGGCATTATTCTTTCTCTCGCTGCTTTCGGATATGTTTATATAACAGGTTAATTATTTGGATTTTCTATTACCGCTAATGATTTTTTGCATTCTTGAATGAAAGCGATTTACATCATCCACCCTAAGTTTTTCATGTTTCGTATTTCTTCCTTGGACCCTTGCGCGCCATTTTTTAAAATTATTAGGGTGCATTTCCCTGCGCATAATGGCAATAACTTCCGCTTCACTAACGCCAAATTGTCGGTAAATACCATCAAATGAGGTCCTGTCTTCCCAGGCCATCTCCACTATTCTATCTATCACTTGGTCACTAAGTGGTTGCATTACTTCATTTTTTCTTTGCTTTTAAATGATTTTTAAGGCAAAGAGTTCAGAAAAAAGTCTTTTTTAAAAGATTTCTTTTAAAACGGGCAGAGATTTAAGTTCTGGAAAATAATCCAGATGAAATCGATAGTACCATATTATTTTATCAATCAGATACATTCGTTGATCTCTTGTCAGTATAATTAGACCAATATTTTGCAAAGGAATATTCATTAACTGATCTAAAAGTTTACTCGGTTCAGCTTCTAAATTATGTTCCTTTATTTCCTGAAAAGGTTCGAAACACCCTTCCTTCAGGTTCAGAGAACTATCGGTTTCCGACCATTCATTAACAGGAAAAAAACCGAGATGGGCCGTCAGATGAAGCAGGAAATAGATACTTAAATTGGTGAACCCTTTATTTGCTTGGTTTAAAAACTGGAGATTTATATCGATAAAGGAATAAAGCTCCCTGTTCGGTGCATTTTCTTTGATACAATGTCTTAGTACATCTCCTAAAAATAAAACCATGCTTCCCTTGCGAATGTCTATCTGAATATTTGTAAATAATCTGTCAAATTTTATTTCTTTTATTTTTTGCAAATTTTTACCTTCCTGAACCTCAATAATTAATTCCAGGGATGAAAGTGTTTGTAAAAAAATAGCTTTCGAATGAACCCCAACTTTTCTCGCGCCAGGGACTATAAAGGTCAATAAACCGTTTGACTCTGTAAAAATATCGGCAATAAGCTGGTGTTCGCCGTACTTTACTGTCCTTAATACATATCCTTTTGTTTTGATAATCATTTATTGCAGATAAATAATTTTACCAGGTCCGCCATTCTTCATCATCAATAATAGGTTGTTTATAGGCTAATTTAGTAGCCATTCTCTTTTTTTGCCTGTCGAGAACCAGTCGCGCTAATTTTAAAGCGTGATTTTCCTCTTCGTTATTAGTTAAGACCTCTCTTAGTGATTTGTCTGTGATATCAAGTCGATAAAAAAGACTCCATAAATGCTCTTTATCATGAACTATTAAATATTGAATCTGTTCGGAAAGAAGTTCAAGTAATTCCTCTTCTGTATAAGTGGTAGGATTTTGAGAAATAATATTCCTTTCGTTTTTTTGAAGGAGTAAAGAAAATATATTATCTTCATCATGCAAAGCTTTTTCTGACATCGTGGGAAGCATTTTATTTTGAAAAAAAATTTAAATTTACAGAAAAATTACACATCATGGCTGCGATTACACTAACTGTTAACGGTAAGAAGCGCAAATTAGATCTGGATCCTGAAATGCCTTTGCTTTGGGCTTTAAGAGATACTATAGGTCTTACAGGTACAAAATATGGTTGTGGTATTGGACAATGTGGTGCATGTACTGTTTTGGTGGAAGGGGAACCTATGCGTTCTTGTTCGTTGCCAGTTTCTGTTTTTGAAGGTAAAAAAATAACTACGATCGAAGGTCTGAGTGAATCGGGTAATCATCCTGTTCAGCAAGCCTGGGAAGAAGTTGATGTGCCTCAGTGCGGTTATTGTCAAGCAGGTCAGATAATGACCACCGTAGCGTTATTAGAAAAAAATCCTTCCCCAACGGATGCAGATATTGATGTTGCTTTAGCTGGAAATATATGCCGTTGCGGCACTTATAATAGAATTAGAAAGGCCGTACATATTGCGGCACAAAAAGCCCGATAATCATGAATAACCCAACGTTTTCAGTATCAAGAAGGTCTTTCATTAAAGTTACGGCTGTAGCTGGTGGAGGATTGTTATTAGGTTTTTCTTCCTCAAAACCAGCCGATTCAGGGTTGAATGAAAATTTAACTTTCAATCCGTTTATTTTGATTTCTCCTGATGGCACTATTACTATTTTTTCTCCGAATCCTGAGGTAGGTCAAGGTATTAAGACCGCTATGCCTATGGTAGTCGCTGAAGAATTAGATGCTGACTGGTCAAAAGTAAAAGTGGAACAGGCTCCTTTGGACGGTAAAAAGTATCAACGTCAGGTGGCAGGTGGAAGTGGTTCTCTTAAAGCTTCATGGGGTACTTTGCGTCAGGCAGGTGCAACCGTTAGAATGTTGATGGTGGCCGCTGCAGCTCAAAAATGGCAGGTTCCCGTTTCAAGTCTTAGGACGGAGAATAGCATGGTTTTGGGCGATAAACTAAAAGCTTCCTACGCCGAACTGGCGACAGAAGCAGTTAAACAGGAAATTCCAGCTAAAATTATACTTAAAAAACCTAGCGAATTTAAGCTTTTAGGCAAATCAATCGCTTGCGTTGATAATAAAGATATCTTTTCGGGTAAAGCTGTTTTTGGGATCGATTTCAAAAGACCAGGTATGAAATATGCCGTTGTGGCAAGACCTCCTGGCTTTGGTCAAATTCCTGATAAAGTGAATGATGCTGCCGCAAAAGCGGTAACAGGTGTTTTCGGTGTTTTTCCTTTCGATGATAAAATAGCCATTGTCGCTGATTCTACCTGGGCTGCCCTAAAAGGTCGCCAAGTTTTAGAAGTTTCCTGGATTCAGAAAACACCTGCCGAATCAACGGTGATGCATGATAAATGGCTGACAGATTTGTTGACACAGAAACCAGCAAAATCCTTCCGTGCCGATGGCGACGCAGAGGCAGTCTTCGGTCAGGCAAATAAAGTGATAGAGGCTTCTTTTAGTTGCCCCTTTTTACCCCATAATGCGATGGAACCTATGAACTTTTTTGCTGACGTAAAAGAGAATTCAGCAGAATTGGTAGGTCCTACCCAAACACCTCAGCGGTCTCAAACAAAAGTGGCTGAAATATTGGGTATTCCCGCAGATGCCGTTACGGTTCAAATGACCAGAATGGGTGGCGGTTTTGGAAGAAGACTAAGTTCGGATTTTGCTGAGGAAGCAGCTAAAATTTCACGATTAGCAAAGAGTCCAGTAAAAGTGCAGTGGACAAGAGAAGATGATATGGCTGGCGGTGTTTACAGACCTGCATGTAAATATATTTACAAAGCTGCTATAAATAAAGAGGGCGAAATGACAGGATTTCATGTTAGGGGAGCCGGCCTGAATGTGGGGAATCCTACCAGAGAGAATAATTTTCCGGCAGGTGCAATTCAACACTTGCTCATCGAAGGGCATAATAAAGAATCTAATGTTTCAACGGGTCCTTGGCGTGCACCTGTTCATAATTTTGTCGCTTTTGCCGAGCAGTGTTTCTTAGATGAAGTCGCTGCAGAACTGAAAAAAGATCCCATTGATTTTAGATTGAATTTATTGGCTAAGGCCGCTTCAAATCCAGTAGGAAAAGTGGAGTATGATATCGAAAGATATAAAAAAACAATCGAACTGGTTCGCAAAATGTCTGGCTGGGATACTAAAAAAGAAGG
>Ga0114968_10004373_pt1 | contig 10541 bp, 7 predicted proteins | sample M_130807_EF_Meta_FD_87020 | JGI IMG/M metagenome (GOLD analysis project Ga0114968, IMG submission 87020) | Freshwater microbial communities from Lake Montjoie, Canada to study carbon cycling - M_130807_EF_MetaG | ecosystem: Environmental > Aquatic > Freshwater > Lake | place: Lake Montjoie... | reverse complement strand
GTGCAGCTACATAATTTCCGCTACCTGCAGTACATGTTGCTCTTACTCTCCAATCGTATAATGAACCTTGGGTTAATCCACTAAGATTTGCTGTAGTTGCAGTTTGTGCAGTTGCAAAACTTGTCCATGTAGTTGCTGTATTTAATTTATAATCTACTGCATAGCTAAGTGCATTAGCTACTGCAGTCCAACTTAATGTTGCAACGTTATTACCAACAGCTGATGAAGATAATCCGATAGGATCTCCACAAGCAACCACACCACTGATAGTGAAATTGGTATTGCTAATATCAAAGAAAATGTTTCCAACTGCTTCTACTTTTATTCTTGCAGTTGTAGATGGTGTTGTTGGAATCACCAACGCTTCTGTTCCGTCGTTTGGCGTACTTGCAACAAGTACAGTTGGGAATGTTAATCCACCATCAGTACTCAATGAAATTTTTACATTGGCACAACTAACTGGAGTAGCAGTTGTACTGGCTATGTTCCAAGTAATGTTTTGAGTTGAACCACCAGCCCAACTTACTGCTGTATTTGGAGATGTTACAACAAAAGGACCTGAAGCGGCACTTACCGTAACAGTCATGTCTGTAAATTGTGTTTGTCCTACTTTAATAGGTGCAGTTGAACTGTAGGGACAGTTATCTCTTACGGTTAATCTGAATTTAAGTGTTCTGGCTACAGAACTCAAAGCCTCTGTATTAGCACCTGCATCTCCACCGGTTAATGGACCTGAAAGTGTTGCTCCCGCTAATATTGTTGCTAGTTTAGGGAAATATCTTACAGGTGAAGTTGTTGGCGCAAATGATACCCAGTTTGGACCAGTTGCTTTGGTAGCACTGGCAACACTACTTGCTGCTGTTTGTGTGGAAGAAGCGTTATCGTTTTGCTCCCAAGAATAAGTAAGCGCATCAGCGTTGGCATCAGTTGCAGAACCTGTCAAAGCAAATGGTGTACTAATTGGAATTGTGTAATTTGAAACTGTTGCTAATACCGGAGTAGCATTGTTTGCTGAAATGCTTGTAGTTACAGGACAAGTTTTAGTGCCAAGATTGGTTTGTATTTGAGCTATTGTTGCTTCATGATAAAAAGCGATAGAGTGATTGCTCACATCCTGACTTGTAATACCGGCATAACCCATAATAGTAATACCCGATCCAACTTCATCATTAACACCAGTGCCCTCATTACTCATAGAAAAAGTATGATTCCCGCCTAATTGGTGTCCTACTTCATGTACCACATAATCAATATCGAAATTATCTCCCTGAGGAATACCATCTCCAGGTGAAGTAATTCCACTTCCTTTTGATCCATTGGTACAAACACAACCTATGCAACCTGCATTACCACCACCACCTGTTGAACCAAACATATGGCCGATATCATAATTCGCTTCTCCTATAACCGAAGTAAGTGTTGATTGTAAAGAAGCGTTCCAGCTTGATAAAGTAGTAGAATAAGGATCGGTAGATGCAGTATAGTAAATAACTGAAGTTGTATTCGCAATCAAATTCAAATGCAACGCTAAGTCTTTTTCATAAACTCCATTACAACGAGTAAGTGTGTTATTGAATGCTGCTAATACCAAAGAAACCTGTGCTGAACTAGTTGCTCCAAAATAATTAGAATATTCTGCGTTGCAAGACTGTGCCAATCTCATGGTTTTTAAATCTCCGCCTGATCTTGCAGTCGCGCCTGAATTCATGACCAAAGTATTAATTCCATCTGCCATGATTCTGTCTTCTGTAGCACAAGCCCATGGCAATTGACCAGGTTGTCTTTGAGACACAAATACTGCATATACAGTATGATCTTGTGAATACGCTTCAATGAACTCATTTGGCTTATCCGTTCTGAACAACATCGTTTGAATTCCCTGTGGAGAGATACTCAATTTCAATGTTGCATATTTGTCTGTAATTCCTTTTCCTGAGAAAGCTCTGATTTCTGGGAAACGAGCTTGCAATGCTGGTTCAAAGTTTGACGCTTCTACCATTTCAAATTGCTCTAATTGTCCATCCACGTTAGGAAGTGAAATAACAACAGTATGACTTGAAGCATTATCAACCACAGTAAACAAATCTTGCTTTAGTGATTGAAGGTCCAAATCAAATAATTTGAAATTTTTAGGAAATGATAGTCTTAATACCGCTTTATCGGTAACAATGCTTTGAGTACCGGAATGAGCATTCCAGTATTTGCTTTTCTGAGCTGAAACAATTTGTAACATTGAAATAGCCAGCAAACTCAGTAAAAGTTTTTTCATGTTTAAGTGTTTTTATGAATAGGCACCGAAAGTATTAATTTTTAACTAGATTTCATAAAATTTTAAGTTTTAATTTTCTTACCTGTTGAACAGGCGTCGTTGCATTCTCAATAACTAGAGCTGTAACTTTTTTCCGGTAATTTTTTCTACTTCATTTCTAGCCGGACCCGCATGATAAGAAACTTGTTGGTGCTCATCATGTTTTACATTGATGCATAAATCAATAAAAAATATATATTGAAGTGATGATGCCTCTTTTTCCTCTTCAATAACAATTGAAGTTTGTTGATCAGTAGTTTAATTTTCTGTTTCAAATCAATAAAATTTTAAGTGTTTTAAAGATTCGATGAAACTAAAAAAACTACACCACAGCCGTGCTGATTTTAAAAAGAAAGCAAGATGATAAGTATTTGGGAAATTAGTATTATGAGTAAATAAAAAATCACCTACATAATATTTCAAGTTTATTGACAAAATCTAACGCATCGTAAGTATTTTTACAAGTAGTTAAAACAGTTTACATTTTTATTTTAAAAAATGACCTTGAGTAATTGAAATCATTTTATCCAAAACATTACTGGTTCAAATTTATCTTGCTGCTGTTTGTTGGGAGTACAGCATCCAGAAACTCTTATTCACAGGATAAATATTTCTATAAAGGAACAGTTATCAATAGCGAATTTAGAGCCATTGAAAATGTTACCATTAAAGGCAAAAACACAAACATCTCTGTTGTGTCAGAAGGAGATGGTACATTTTTATTAAGTGCTGAAAATAAAGTTGACTCTCTTGAATTTTCATGTGTAGGTTATAATAGTTTGACCATAAACCCCAATAAAGAAACAGAAGCCATTCTGCTGATTCAAATGGAGCGTAAGACAGAAAGATTGGAAAGTGTAATTATTGGCGCCCGTGGTAGGTCAAGTAATTACCTCATCAAAAAAGTGATTGCGAATAAAGACAACAACAATCCTTCGAGATTCAACGCTTATACTTATCAGCGATATACAAGAAACGAACTTGACTTTGATAACATTGATTTTGAGAAAGCTGATGGCAACGGACTCAAAAGTTTATTGCTCAATACTTATCGACATTTCGACAGCACGGCCAAAGAAGATAAAGAGTTGCCGGTGTACTTTGCAGAAAACATTTCAAATGTTACCCATTCTGTAAATCCGAAAATTGAAGATGAAATTATCATTGCAGAAAAAAACCTGGGACTTAAAACCGATGAGCTCCTAAAAGATGTAAATAAATTTTATGTAGTTTTCAATATTTATGATGAATGGATTCCGTTATTTGATCAAACTTATGTAAGCCCACTGAATACAAATGCACTTAGATATTACAAGTTTACAGTGGGCGATACATTGATTGAAAATGGCGACAGTATTGTCCAAGTCAGTTTTTTTCCTTTAAGAAGTTATGAAAAAGCATTCAAAGGAAATCTTTGGATTAACATATCAAATTTTGCGGTCATCAATGTAAACATGAGGTTGAATAAAAACGCCAATCTCAACTTTGTTAGCGATATCAATTACAATGAAGAATATAAAAAAGTGTACAGTCCTACTAAAGAAGATAAAGTGTACATGCCATATAAATATTTATCTGAAATAAAATTTGAAAGCGGATTGGCATTGCTCGGAATTCCTACAAAAGCCAATAAAAAAAAGGTAAACTTCATCATCAAGAATACCACAGTAACTGCCAATATTAATCTTTCTGAAACACCAGTAAAATTATCCAATAAAGAAAAAAAGGAAAAAGAAAATCTTATCCATCTTAATAGCAATAACGAATACTGGAATAAATACAGACCTGATTCTTTAACCAATCAGGAAAAAAATATTTATGCGATGATGGATTCATTAAAATCCAATCAAAGATTTCAAAACGAAATAAAATTAATTTCTCTTGTTGGTAGTGGTTATTGGGATATCAAAAACAAAATCAGAATTGGACCCACTGCTTCTATTGTGAGTACCAATTCAATTGAAGGATTTCGTTTCAGAACAGGGTTTTGGACCATGCCCGGAATCAACAAAGATTTTAATTTCAACGCATATGCAGCATACGGAACCAAAGACAAATTACTGAAAGGAAATATCGGTGTCAAATATATATGGAATCATACAAGATGGACAAAAACGACAATCAATTACAGCGCCGATTATGACTTGCTAAATAATAATGCCGACGAGCTTGACAATGACAATATCATAAGCAGCTTCTTTAAAAAAGACGTTCCTTTTTCAAGATTGTTTATAAAAAATGCTGAAATAAAACATGAACAATATTTAAACCACAACTGGGCACTTAATAGCTCTGTGAATTTTAAAGAAATAAAACCTGCGTTTGATTTTAAATATCATCCTTTGTTACCTGGAACTAATAATCAAGCAGACACTATTTCATATGCAACCCTTCCTGTTGCAGAGGCAACGATGTCATTTCGTTATGCTCATGATGAAACCACTTTGATTTTCAATTATGATAATTTAAAACAACTTACTTTCTATCCTGTTATTACCACAACATACACACATGGTTTTGCAGCGACAGATAAAATGTTCAACTATGATAAATTAAGTGTGAGTTTGCAACAGTGGCTGAGATTGCCGCCTAAGTTTTTGCTTTATTATAAAATTGAAACCGGAACTGTGATGGGCACTGTTCCTTATTTATTAATGAACATACCTGCAGGCAATCAGTATTTTGTAGCGAGCAAATATGTTTTCAATACTATGAATCCTTATGAATTTGTTTCTGACAGATATGTGAGTTTACAAAGCCGTTTGCATTTGGGTGGCACCCTATTTGAAAATATTCCTTTCATTCAAAAATTAGGATGGAGAGAGCGTTTTTCTTTCAATGCCTATTGGGGCGATATGAGCAATACAAATAAAAAATTCAATACAGGTGCTTCATTCAATATTCCTTCGAGAACTCCTTTTATGGAAGCCAGCGTTGGTGTTGAAAATATATTTCATTTTTTGAGTGTAGAATATTTTAAAAGGTTAAGTTATCTTGGCAACCCAAACATCAGTAAAAGTGGATTGTATTTTGGTGTAACGATTGTATTTTAAATAAATAAAAAAATTAAAATCAACTTCTTTAACATTTCGTTGTTTCCTTCTTTCAATTTTCTTTTCTAGTTTCAATTCTCCAATCAACAAATAAATCTACTTCTATTTGATACCAACTTTATAGTTAATCTTTTTTCGTTAAACCGGTTCGTTTTTTTCCAACCCAATCCTTCAACTATTTTTTTACTCATTAAATTTTTTGTTATGAAAAAAATTATTGCAGTTTTATTGTTTGTAATGATAGTTTCAAACAATTTGTTTTCTCAAGAAGTTATTACAACACATGGTACGCAGGTTTTAAAATTTGATGATAATTATAATACTAATTATGTTTCTAAATTATTTAATGAAATAGATATTTTTACTATTGACAAAAATCATATAAAAATAGAATGTTCAGATATTTATAATAGAGATACAGTTTATAAAATTATTGAAAATTGCGGCGAAGTAAAAACAAAAAAAAATAAATCTATTTGGTACATTTGTAAAGATGTTGATGGAGGTATATGTTGGATATTTATTTCAACACAAATAAAAAAAGAAGATGAACACACAATAGAAATACAATATGCAAATTCATCAATTGTTTATTATGTAGTAAAATAAAATAAAATGGAAATCTTCTAAAATTATTCGATGTAGTTTATCACAATTTTTTCGGACTACTCATTGGAGGTTGTGTAAAGCCAATATGTTCTCCGCATTTCGGACAACAATAATCGATGATAAAACTTGATTCGTGAAATTCTTCAATTTGCAATTCGCTTCCTAAGCCTTTCCATTCGCATTTTTTACAGGCAATGATTTCTTCTCTGAAAGTTTCGTAGGTTAAATAACTCATGCTTATTTTAATTTTAATTAAGGTCGGCCATACAATTTAATCCAGTTTTGGTAAATGGATTGGTCGTTTTCGTTTTCTTTTTCTATTTTTTCCGGTTTTATTATAGGAATATTTTTCTTTTCATCTTTTTCATCTTCTTCAATAGTTGTTATTTCTTGAGGATTGTTTTGTTCCATCAACAGAAAACTATATTCCTGGGGATATTTTAGTGTTAGAATCAAAAACAATTGTTCACTTAAAATACCCAGTTTTGTTTTGTTCATCAGTCTTTTGATTTTCAATAAATCATTAATGTACTGGGGTTGTGAGCCAAATATATTTCCGGCTAATTGTTGAATGAAAGGCGATGTCATGTTTTCTTGTATCGTTGTCATTTGTTTTAATTTATACAACAAAGCTATTCTCGTCAACCTCCTTCTATTTGCGGAGTAAATTTATTTTAGTCCTCCAATAGAATGCGGACTTGCCCATACACCTTAGTTCAAATTATTTTTTCCATGCACATCATTACTCAAGTATTTAGAGTAGATAAAAGTTATTCGATACTGCGAGAAAATTTCAGCAGCAACAAACGCAAATGGGAAATCATTGACAATAAAAACGAAACAGCATTCATAGATAAAGAAAGTTATTTCATGGAAAATAAATCTATTTCACACTGGCATTATTACAAAATAAAAACGCCATTGAAATCAAAAGATGAATTTACAATAGAAACAGAAATTCAATTATTAAGCAAAGATCAATTTGGTCATTTTGGTTTGTTGTGGGGCTTCGACATTGAAAATGATGTGATGAATAAATTTACCATTTCAGCTGATGGTGAACGTGCACTGATGATGCAATTTGAAAAGAATCATAAAAAAAATAATTACAGAATACAGTGTCGGGATTTTAATAAAATAAATACCATTAATCCTGTAAAGATTTCAATTATAAAGTTGGGAGGTTTTTATTATTTCTGTATCAACAACGAGCTGGTCAATATTGTAAATGAAAGTCATTTTGTAATTACTGGTTCTTATCTTGGTTTTTATCTAGAGCCCGGCATTGTCATAAAAAGCAATTGGCTTGAGATCAAAAAATTAACGGCTAGGAAAATGAAATCGGTTTCGGGGTTAGAGATGATGTTGGGGTGAGTTTATTGTTTATTGTTTATTGTTCAAAAGGTTTCAGAGGTTCAATTGGTTCAAAATGTTAGATTTTATTCAGAAATGAACTTTATTGAACAAATTGAACCTCTTGAACCTTTTGAACTAACATTACCATTACGGTAAATAAAACTTATCGGTACTGCTCAGCCGCTGCCTCCAAATGTTCTGAAATAATTTTTTTCAATGCTGCCGGTTGTATGACTTTGCAATATGAAGACATGGATAATATTCTGTTGTAAAGCTCCTGGTTGGTGTAAACAGAAAGTTCAATCTGTATGGTATCGTTTTTGGTTTTGATGATTTTTTGAGAAGCATGTATTGGTTCGAGTTGAATCAATTTGTGATAAGGGTCTTTTAATTCCAATATTACTTTTGATGGCTTGCCTTCGTTTTTCATGATGCCCACAGAATGTTGAAGAAAAACTTCGGGGTTGAAATCGGATTTTAATTTCTGTTTTTGTTTGGTGACTTTAATATCTTGGATTCTGTCGAGTGCAAAAGTGAGATAGTCTTGTCGATCTTCAACCCAACCAATAAGATACCAGCGGTTTCTATTTTCTTTCAATAAATAAGGAACAACTTGATAAGTTTTGGTTTCATGTTTGTAGATATTCTCGTATTGTAAGTTGAGCAACCACTTTGAAGATATTGCCGGATAAATAACGTTAAGCCATTGGTAACCGGTAGTGGCATTCCCCGACTCAAATTGCACATGACGCTGAATGCTGTCGTCTTCTACATCAAGTTGTAAACTGAAACGAGCATCTATTTTTTCTATAGCCTGTTTAAAATCTTTGAAAATCGGAACTTCTGCATATTGATATAAAAGATTGGCGGCATATCGCAATGAATCCCATTCTTCCTGTTCCAATTGCAATTCTGCAATACTGAATCCTTGTTCGCCATAGGCATAACCTTTTCTTTCTTTGTTGTATATAATAGGCGCATCAAATCCATGAGGATAACTGCGTTTCATGGCTCTTAAATCTTTCTCAATGGTAGAAGCCGATATTTCAGTTCCCAGTTTTTCGGCGCATTTTTCTGCTAAATATTCAAGCGTTGGAAAAGGTCTTTGTTTGTTGGTAAGACAAGTGTCAATAATTCTATAGCGGATTAAAGCTGATTTGTTTTTTGGCATAAGGAAGGCTTTGGGATAAAAGAGATACGAATATAATTAGTTTATGGTATAACCACGAATTCGCGAATTTTTTTACCGGGGAAAAGAGAGTATTTAGAGTTTTCGCGCAGATAATTCGACACAGCTCATTGCTCCCCTCTCACGCGGGAGAGGGGTTGGGGGTGAGGTTTTTTTAAGCACGAATTTTTTTCCGCCTAACCTCCTATTTCTCCATTCTCAGCGGTGAAAGTAAAATAAATATAGTATTATGTATTGCATAGTACTAAATTATTTATATCTTTGTCAAAACAAATACAGAACTCAATGATTTTGGTTTTGTATTTATCTACTAAAAAGCATAAAATTCGACATATGAACATAGAAAACACTTCAAGTCAGATGCGAAAAGGAATACTGGAATTCTGTATTCTTTCCGTAATCAAACAAGGAGAAGCCTACCCTTCTGATATCATTGAGAAAATGAAATCAGCCAATCTCAACATTTTTGAAGGTACCCTTTACCCATTATTAACCCGATTAAAAAATGCCGAACTCCTTACCTACAGATGGGTGGAAAGCAACAGCGGACCGCCTAGAAAGTACTTTAGCCTTACAGAAAAAGGCAATGATTTCTACAAAGAACTAGAAACCACCTGGACCGAACTTTCGGACGCAGTGAAAATAATTACCCAACAAGCATAATTAAAAAATATGAAACAAGTCATCAATATCAACTACCACGGCAGAATCATCCCCATTGAATTGGCTGCTTATGAATTGTTGAAAAATTATACCGCAAGCTTACAACTCCATTTTAAAGACGAGGAAGGCAAAGAAGAAATCATCAATGATATTGAAAGTCGTATTTCCGAACTTTTTCAAGAGCAGTTAAGTAAAGGCTCTACTTGCATTACAGAAAATGATGTGAATGCCATTATTAAAAGTATGGGTAAACCTGAAGAACTGGAATCTGAGCCTGTAATAAATCAAACACAATCAGACAATAATAAACAATCAGAATTTTCGTCTACGCATAAACGTTTATACAGAGACGAAAACAATAAATTGATTGGTGGTGTGTGTTCAGGATTAGCAAATTACTTTAATATCGACATCGTTATTGTAAGAATAGTATTCATTATCTTATTCTTTTCATTTGGTGTGGGTTTGATTCCTTATATAATATTATGGGTTGCCGTTCCAAGTTCTGCTACAAAAGTGTTGGGCTCGGTGAGAAAAAAATTATATCGCGATACGGATGATAAAGTAGTGGCGGGTGTTTGCAGTGGTTTAGCACATTATTTTGGAGTTAGCGTATGGATTCCAAGAACACTTTTTCTGTTACCTATTTTAAGTATGATTTTTGATTGGAATCATTTTCTGTTTAATGTTAGTCCAAGCTCTTTTGTCATTTATATTATTTTCTGGTTGGTAATGCCGGAAGCCAAAACCACATCAGAAAAACTGGAAATGAAAGGCGAAAAAGTGGATATGAATTCTATAAAAAACACTATCAATGAAGAGATGAAAGGTGTTAAAGAAAGAGCAGAAAAATTAGGTTCAGTTGCGGGTGAAAAAATAAAAGATATCAGAAAAGATTCATCCACTGCTTTAAAAAGATTTATAAATGTCATTATAGACATAATTGTATTTATTGTGAAATTCATTGCATACACAACACTGACTATGATTGGTTTGGCGCTGGTAATATTCTTATTGGCTATGACATTTGCATCTTTCGTAGCTGTTCCTTTTAAAGATTTTATTTTAAATGGATTTTGGCAAAACAGTTTTGCATTGGGAACGCTTTTGTTCTTTGTCATCCTTGCTACGGTTGGTATCATCGTTGCTTTAATAAAAAAGATTGCCGGTATCAAGACTAAAAACAAATGGGTAACCACCACCTTCATTGCATTATGGGTTTTAGGCTGGATTTCATTATTCGGCTTGGCTTCAACGTTAGGCAATGATTTTTCAAAAATGAGTCACCGTGATAATAACGAAAAAGAAGTTTCCATAACACAACCAATCAATGGAAAGTTAATCGTGAAGTTGAATAAAAATC
>Ga0114968_10004371_pt1 | contig 10542 bp, 7 predicted proteins | sample M_130807_EF_Meta_FD_87020 | JGI IMG/M metagenome (GOLD analysis project Ga0114968, IMG submission 87020) | Freshwater microbial communities from Lake Montjoie, Canada to study carbon cycling - M_130807_EF_MetaG | ecosystem: Environmental > Aquatic > Freshwater > Lake | place: Lake Montjoie... | reverse complement strand
GTCGGCACTGCCACTGCCATCGCGAGAAGGGCAGTAACCAGAACGATTTTGGTGGACCGACCTTGATTTGACGTCATCACGATGTACCCGACCAGATTCGTTTGGTCACGGCCGAGGCGTTACGGATGTAGATGCTGTGGAAGCTGCACCAGTGCCGGCGATGTTGGTCGCTTTCACCGTGAAGGTATAACTCGTCCCGTTCGTGAGACCAGACACCTTGCAGGAGAGCGCTCCGACACTCCAGGTGCAGGTCCTCCCACCCGGGGACGCCGTCACCACATACGAGTTGATCACAGCACCACCGTTCGACAACGGTGCCAACCACGACACCGTGACCGATCCGTTGCCTGCAACTCTGGTGACCGACCGCGGGGCGCCGGGGACCGTCCGTGGAGTCACCCCGAGGCTCGGAGTAGAGGACGACCCTGTGCCGATGGAGTTCGTTGCGACAACGGCGAACGTATAGGAGGTTCCGTTGGTGAGAGCGGTGATGGTGCAGATCAGCGGACCACTCGACCAAGAACAGGTCCTCCCACCCGGGGACGCCGTCACCACATACGCGGTGATCACAGCACCACCGTTCGACAACGGTTCGATCCACGACACCATCACCGAGCTCTTCGCTGCAGTTCCCGTAACCGAAGTCGGTGATCCGGGTGCACCCTTCGGGGTGATCGGCGTGGACGGTGACGATGCCGCACTATCGCCAGTGGCGTTGGTCGCTTTCACCGTGAATGTGTAGGACGTCCCGTTCGTGAGACCGGTCACCGTGCAGGAGAGCGCTCCGACACTCCAGGAACAGGTTCTGCCGTCAGGTGAGGAGGTCACCGTGTACCCGGTGATCCTCGAATCCCCATCGGAACTCGGTGCGGTCCAGGTGACCGCGGCTGAGCCGGTAGCCGCCATTGCGCTCACATCTGTTGGTGCGCCTGGTGGGTCGGGCCTCGGTATCGAGGTCACGTCGATCGAACTTGGGCCGTTTCGCGAAGCTGTCATCGCTTGGACCGAGAACCGGTAGGTGACGCCGTTCCAGAGCCCGGTGATGTCGAGGTGAAGATCGGTCGTCGACCAGGTTCTGATCACCTGTCCCGAGAGTCCCGATGCGGTCACAGTGACCACATAGCCGGTGATCGTCGAGCCGCCCGTTGCTGCGGGAGCCACCCACGCCACCGATACGACCCGATTCCCGGCGACCGCCGTGACAGCTGTGGGGGCATCGAAGGCTGGCTGTGGGGTGGACGGCGTGGACACCGCTGCCGGCCCCGTGCCCGCCGAGTTCTTCGCTGTCACCTTGAACATGTACGTGGTGCCGTTGGTAAGGCCAGTGAAGGTGCAGGTCAGGGTGGAGGTGGTGCAGGTCTTCGATCCCGGCGACGAGACCACCGTGTATGAGGTGATCGCCGATCCACCGTTGCTCGGCGGAGCCGACCATCGAACGGTCGCCGACGTTGATCCCGCGACAGCGACTGCACCGACTGGTGCATCGGGCACAGCTCTCGGCGTGACCGCAGCTGAGGTTGACGACTGCCCGGTGCCGACCAAGTTCGTTGCGGTCACTGCGAAGGTGTACGCCGTGCGGTTGCTCAGTCCTGTGATGACGCAACTGAGCGATCCGGTGGTGGAACAGCTTCGGCCCCCCGGTGCTGCGGTTGCCGTGTAACCAGTTACCGGTGAGCCACCGTTTGAGGTCGGTGCCTTCCACAAGACCGTCGCCTTGGTGCTTGAGGCGGCAGCAACCACAGAGAGCGGTTTGCCAGGTGAGGTAGGAGTAATCACCCGCCCCACGACTGAGATCCCAGATAGGTCAGACATAGGACCCGTCCCGATCGCGTTCGTTGCCTGGACGACGAACTGGTATGCCTTGCCATTCGTTAGTCCCGTGATGGTGCAACTCGTTTCAGGTGGCCCAAACAAGCACGACTTGCCTTCCGGGATGGAAGTTGCCTTGTATCCCGTGATCTGGGAACCACCGTCTCCGTAGTAAGCCCCGGAACCGAGTGCGATCGTTGCTGAAGCGCTGGCTACGTTGACGACCGGCGAAGGCACCCTTGGGGGTGCGGTCTGTCCTAGCTCAGGGCCACCCACAGCCAAAGGGATTCCGGTGATCGCAGCACCAGCCGAGACGATGATCGGAGTCGCTGCCGAAGACGTCGCTGCCGCACCGGGATACCAATGAACGGTTCCACACCCCTCGGCCCGAACGAGATACGTACCGGGCCAGAGCCCACGAAGCGTGAACGGGTTTGAATCGGGCGTGAACGAACGAGATCTGAACGGCGACGTGGTCTCTGTTGCCACAACTGTTGGGATACAAAAACCGGCCATCCAGATCGTTCCGCTGATCGAACCTGACAGATCAAGCACCGCGTCAGCAACCAGCGTCGAACCCGCAGTGACAACGATCGGATCTGCAGCGGAACGCACTGGCTTGTTCGGGTACCACTCACTTGCGAAGACAAACGCTCCAAACGACCAACCCGCCTCTGCCTCGTTGAGGAATCCCAGGCGATAAGTCCCCGATCTCAACCCAATGATGCGGTACGAACCATCGGCGCCCGTCACCGCACGCGGCGCTGTTACTAATTGTGCGTATTCCGATTGTGCGTATTCCGAGGAACTGTCCGGAAGAACGTCGTTCACCGCGACGACCTTGACACCAACCGCCGGCGCACCACCACTGGTGACATTTCCGGCGATCGCCCCACCCCGCTCGAGCACCGGGTTGATGTTCGTGATCTGTTGCCCATCGGAGACCGTGATGATGTCTGCGTTGGAAATGCTGAGAGATCCGTATGTAGGGGCCATGGGGAGTGCTCGGCCATTCCAGATCTGACCGACCAGATCAGCCGACTGACCCTCTGCCGGATCGAAGCCCAACAGCCATGAACCTGCGGAGACCTGCAGGCTGTAGGAGCCATCCACCGCAGTCATCGCCCGCCGGCCGTCGGAGCAGTCCTCGTCCAACCAGGAGAATGCCCCCGGGTCGCAAACTTTCCTGGCCCGTACTGCGACCCCGGGCGCCGGACCGGTCGGCCCACTCACCACGCCGGATATGACCGAGGCTCGGGCAAGATTCGGCGAGATGCCAGTGAGACTCTGGCCACTGCTCAGTCGCAGCTTCGTAGCCAAATCCGCGAATGAGGTGTCGTTCCAGAACTCGGTGCGCAGCGAACTATTGGCCCCGGTGGCCGGAGCGTAGAAGCCCACCACTACATCGGTGTCGGTGAGCACCCCGCCGATGGAATAGGAACCGTCAGCTCCAGTGAGCGCAGAGCGTCGCAGATTGCTCGAGGTGTCCGGTCCGACCACAACCTGAGCACCTGCCACAGGGCCGTCGGGACCTGACACCACACCCGAGATCGTCGCTCCCGGGTGCAACGTGAGGACATTCAGCGGGGAATCTGTTCCCGCTGTCGCCTTCACAATCGCCGAGCGGCGGTAGTCGCGACCACCGCCGTAGTAAACCGACATGAGATTCGAAGCAGCAGGAGCGACGAACTGCACCCGATACGAACCGGTGGGCAGTCCGTAGACCGAGTAGTACCCATTCGCATCGGTGACGAATCCTTCGACACCGAGGTAGGGCTGATACTGGTAGTAGTAGGTGTAGTTGGTGGCGTTGACCAACACGCCTGCCAGCCCGTGACCGCTCTCGTCGAGTACGCGACCAGAGATCGTCGCACCAGCTACGAGCTTCTGATCAATACCCGTCGTCGTGGTGCCTGAGGCGACCGACACTCGGGTGGCCGACTCCCAGGTGGTTCCACCGCCGAAGTACGCTCCGAGGACCCGACTCCCGTCGGCAGGCGCGAAGGACACCACATAGTTTATGCCCGGAGTGAGTCCGGTGATCTCGTAGACACCCGACACATTGGTCTTGGCAGAAGCACCACCGGTGCCGTAGGCATTGACCATCACTCCTACCAAAGGTGTGCCGGTGGTCGTCGTGACAGTTCCTCGGATCGAACCAGTCGAGGCGGCCGCACTCGCGGATGGCATCAAGAACATCATCATCAGGCCAGTGACGAGCAGTGACGATATGCCCGCAGCGATGGGCTTCCGAATCATTGGACCTCCAAAATTCAATTGGGCTGTTGATACAAGTTCGCATGGTTGACCCGTCACGTGACGAGTGCTTGTGAACGATCTTCACCGGCGTTTCGGACAGCGAGTCCGATCCGATTTCTGGAATACGGCGCATACAAGCGACGTGGCGAATCCGCGACCCGTACGATCGCATCCGATGACCGGCGGATCGTCTTTGAAACCACGGTGAACCGGAGTCACGTCATATGCCCTCCACCACGAACCGAACCCGACGAAGCCGGCAGCAGCGCTGGGCCGACCGTCGTCGTGGTGGGTCCGCCGCTTCCTCCCAGCCGTTCTGGCGTCGATGGATCACGTCGTTCAGGGGTCACTCGACCCAATGGAAAGTGATTGTCGGATTGTCCGCAGTCGCAGTGCTGCTGCTGGGCGTCGTGAGTATCGATGCGCTACGGATGTACACGTCGATCCATCGCGTCGAACTCCATCTCGCCGGCGCTGGTGACGGCTCCACCAATTACCTGCTGATCGGGAGCGACACCCGCACCCAAATCCGCACCCTCGAGGATCTCCAGACCTTCGGGTCACCGTTCCAATCACCCGGAACGCACGCCGATCAGATTCTGGTGTTGAACATCGCAACGAATGGTGCTGTGCGACTGGTCGCCATTGCGCGCGACCTCCTCATCGATGTGCCCGGCAAGGGTGAGCAACGCATCACGCTCACGCTCGATGATGGACCGCAAGTCTTCGCCGATTCACTGTGCGCGTCCCTCGGGCTCGGCGTCGACCATGTGGCCATCATCGGGTTCGATGGGTTCCGAAGCATCGTCGACGCGGTCGGTGGCGTCGATGTCGTGCTCCCGATTGGTTTGCGATCATCGGCTCTCGGTCTTGAGTTGCATGCCGGGCCGAACCACCTCGATGCGCACGACGCACTCGCGCTGGTTCGCCTGCGAAGCGGCGAACAGCTGGGTCTCGGCGGATGGATCCCACTCGATCAAGGAGCGCGGACCAGAACTCAGAGCGGCGAACTGGTCTTCCGGTCCATTGCTGCGAAGGTATCGGAGGAGCGCTCGCCGTTCGCACTTCGGTCAATCGTCGCTGGTGTCTCTGACAACCTCACGATCGACTCGGGGATCGGGATGAGCCAGATGCTGGAGCTGCGCGATGCGTTAGGCAGGGTGGGGAACACCGATCTCACGATGCTCCAGGCGCAGACGATTGACGGCGACACACCCGTGGCGTATCTCGAACCGGGAGCGACCGAGACACTCCAGTCGATCGGCGCCGGCACCAATCCGAAGTGCCCGAACCTGCCGCGCATTGAGCAGTCGGTCGACAGCGGCTCGGAATCGGCGGTGTTCGACAGTTCGAATTGATCATGGTCGTGCTGCAAAGTTGTGACCTGAAGCCATGACGCGACAGAGGAGGTGCCGCTCGCTGCGACACCTCCTCCATTGAACGGATCAGCGTGAGCCGGACCGGAGTTGAGTTGCTCAACTCACTGCGAAGTTGAGCGTTCCCGTGGTGTTCCTCCAGTCGGGCTTGAGGTAACCCCGCCACGAACCGCTCCCTGACCGGCTCGTCCAAATAGTGCAGTTCACCCATGCGGTGTAGCCGGTTCCCTGCTGCGGCATCCATCCGAACCTCATGTCGAACCTGCCTCGTTGCCATGGGAGATTGCTCGTGCCCACGGTGACCTGACCTCCGCTGTCGAGTCGAATGGTCACGCTTGCTGCAGCGAACCCAACGCCGCACCTTGCAGTACCGCCCACTGCGACACTTGATGCTGCACTGGCTGGCGTCGCCGTGCCCATCGCGAGCACCGACGAGGCGCCCACCGCGAGGCCGACGATCATCTTCGTGATCCTTGAGTACTTCTTCATCTTCGCTGCTCCTTGTTCATGACCCCTCAGTCGAGGGGAGATCTGATGAGCACATCCTGCGGATCGAGAAGCAGTTCCGGTAGAGGCGTTCCACCGACCAATTCGATCGGCATTTCCCCCCGAAATCGGCACCGATGCACCCTCTCGCGACGGGGTGGAATCACCCTCTCGCGAGATGGGTCGACCCACTCTTGGCCGAATCGGATCAATCGTCCACGATGGTCCTCATAGTCATCACCAAACTCTGAGGTCCAACTATGAGCTCCACCTCAACCACCGAAACCGGCCTCACAACAGACCCGGAGAGGACGCGCGTCCATGTGGAAGCCGCGAACGCGCTGATCCGATCAGGGTTCGAACAAGCGGCCAGGGCCTGCGAGCTCACCGTCGTCCCCGAGGCAGAGCGTGCAAACCTCGTGGTGCGAGCCGAGCCAGGACCGACGAATCACACGACCACACAACTCATCGTGGACGAGAACGGGATACACCTCGAGGCGCCGTTGGACGCGAGTTCGCAGACCCTCCTCGATGCGGTCCGGCTGGGTCTCGCCCTTCTTCGGACCGCATAATCTCCCGATCAGAGAGTCCGCTTGGGGAGGAGCCCCTCCTCAGCGGCCAGACGCGTGAGGTCCGCCCGGCGACGCATACCGGTCTTGTCGCGGATCCGATCCAGGTGACCCTGCACCGTCTTCACCGAGATCTTCAACTCGCGCGCGATGTCGGCGTCACGATCACCCTCAGCGAGCAGAGTGAGCACATCTCGCTCCCGTTCGGTGAGGCGGACCTCGGAGGAGAGGAAAAACGACGCCAGGGTCGGCGAGATGTACGAACCGCCGGCGGCAATGACCCGCAGGGCGGTCAGAATCTCATTGGGATCGGAACTCTTCGTCAGATACCCCGACGCCCCCGCCCCCATGGCCGCAACGACCGCAGGACGTTCACCAAGCGCAGAAACAACGAGCACCCGTGCTCCCGTAGCGACGATGCGACGAACCGCATCTGCTCCTGATAGCCCGGGAAGCATGAGGTCGAGCAGGACGACGTCGATGGACTCAAGATCCGCTCGAACCGCTGCCTCAACAGCATCGAACGCCCCTTCCACCGTCATGTCGTCAACGGACTCCACCGTCGAGACCAACCCCTGTCGAAATACCGGGTGATCATCGATGACCACGACCTTCATGATCTCGTCAGCCACAACTCCACCTCTGTTCCCTTTCCGAACTCAGAGCGGACCCTTGCCCCGCCACCGACCTCATTCATACGAGCGATAATCGAACCCGAGAGTCCGAACCCCGATGAGACCTGGCCGGGATCGAATCCTTCTCCCCGATCGCTGACCGTGACGCTGACCCGATCACCGTGCTCGATGATACGCACGTTGGCCTCCCGCACACCCGAATGCTTGATCACGTTGTTCAGCGCCTCACGTATCCCACCCACGAACGCGTCCTGGTCCTGCACTCCCATCCACTCCTCCTCACCGACCCTCTCGACCTCCACATCCACGGTGAGACCAGAGTCGGTGAATGTTTCGGCGAGCGACATCACCTCTTGGTCGAAGCGACCGAGTACGCGGTCCGATCCGGCAAGTTCGCTCTCAAGAAGCGAGATCTCCTGATCGATCCGAGCGACCGTCGTCAAGTCATCCACATCCCACCCTCCGGCAATTGTCTCGAGGACCTGGAGCGCAGAGTCGTGGAGATGACGGTACTGACGCTGGCGCTCGCGCTCAGAAGAGACCCGCTCTGCGACGTCGATCGCCTGCGCCCGCGCTTCATCCTGTTGACTGGCCCGGAGACGAAGTTCCGACATGAGTCGATGACTGAGGATCATCGTCAGCGGGAGCACACAGGTCTCTGCCACGCGTAGCGAGGGTCGGGTTCTATTCGGGTCGGCCACAGTACGGGAACTCGATGAAGCAATGAACGCCACAGTCGGGACTGCCACCGCCCAAAGTGCCCGCCCCCTGTCGGGGATCATCGCAGGAAGAAGCGCCCCAACCGACACTGCGTGGGGGAGACCGAGGCGCGGATCCGGTGGAAAAGCCCTCGAACCCCAGCTGAGTGCTTCTCCGAGGATCATGGAGGTGGCAACCATAACTTCAGCATGACCGTTGACGGGATCGATCACCTGTCGACGACGAACCACGCGTGCCACCGATACCGCAGTCTCGATTCCAGCGAAACCCACTGCCACACCAGCGACTGCGGGTCGCGGGATACGTCTCCAACTGGTCAGGTAGCTGATCAGCAGTGATCCATAGGCAACGATCTTCGCAATCACGAAACCACGGCTGAGAAGGCGCTCGAAGTGTTCCGTCGCGCTCTCGGTTTGATGGTCCCCCATCAACGGGCACCTCCTGAGATCACGATCCGTGTTCCCTCACCGGGCGCCGACCTGCACTCGATAGTTAGCAGACCAGCCGCCGCTTGATGCAGCGACGGTGGAACCCAGTTCTCAGTGGGCAACTCGAACCCAACGCCGTGGTCACGGATTACCGCGCGAGCGCCTGACTCTCCGGAGACGACTCTCACCACGGCAGATACTGATCCGGCGTGATCGGAGATATTTGCGAGAGCGGCGGCGACGGCTGCGCACAGCGCATCTTGAATGTCCGGATGACACGGAATCGTCTCCTCGAGATGGAGATCAACGTTAAGTCCGCGGGCTGCGGCTCCATCGACCACGTCGCCGAGTCGTTCGCCCAGACTGTCGATATCCACAGTTCCATCACCGTTGATGAATCTGCGCAGTCGTGCCGCCTCTACGCGCGCCCGCCGACGAGCCTCTCCACGGTCCTGCGACCAAGCCCCCCGTATCTCGCTGAGAGACGCAACCGTCCGTCGGTGAAGCGCTGCGTGCAGGAGAAGGCGGCTCTCCTGCACGGAAAGCACCTCCGCTTCACGCACCGCGTTGACTCTCGCTTGCAAGGCTGCCGCGGTTGCGGCGCGAAGCGTGCGTGCGAAGATTCCGGCCACGGTGAAGATTCCGAGATACACCGTGACATTCGAGGCGACACCCCCACCGGATTCTCTCGACCTTGCCCTCGATCCGATAGCCACCCAGTTCGCGGTGACAGCCGCCAGCACAGCACCTCCGACCGGCATCCCAGACCATGCCGCTGCGACAGCTGGCGACCACGTCGAAGGAAGGAAAGCGACATTCCCCGATCCCGTGCCACGGTCGGCCGCCACCGCAGAATCGCCCAGTCGGACCGCCACTAAGTGCGCGCAGGTATCGGTCACAGCGGCCCACGGATCGGAACTTCCGGCTCGGCGGTGCACCCGACGCGCGACGACCGCTGTCGAAGCCGCCGAGAGCGCAAGGCTCGCCCACCCTCGCCAGCGACTGCTGAACCCCCTCGGCTCCAACGCCAGATGCACCGCTCCCAAACCGATGTGCAGTGATCGCACCGCTACGAAGGTCCCGAGGAGCACGCGCTCGGTCCTCTGTCCCTCCTCAACGTCCGAGGGAAAATCTCCCGGCCCACGTTCACCAACTGATATCGGTGAAGAGGTCATCAACGGACAGTACCGTCCTCGCCGTATGCACGGTGAGCGGAACGAAATCAATCGGACACACATTCCGATCATCCACACGAAGCTCGGAACTACCTTTTGGTTATGCCCGGCGGCTCGGAACAGCGAGTGAGCCCACGGTAGGCACGTCTCTGATGACAAGTGGGAAGTTTCAGACTGCGAAGAAACTCACGACTCGCGAACCGGAGACGCATTGATCGCAAACTGGCTACCCCGGGGGCTGGACGAGGCCCCGGATGAAACCCACGGCTCGCGAACCGGAGACGCACTGATAGTCGTTGCTTTCTTCACCAATGTGCAACCTGATGCACACGAAGCCATTAACGAACGATGAGTCCTCGTACCAGGTGCTGGTGCTACCCGGTCTGCCGACATTTCTGATAGCACGTACGAGATTGACGACCTCAGCGCAGGCAATCGTTGACGAGTACACCTCCGTGAATTCCCAAACCCCAGGTGGTCTGGGAAACGAGGAAACACAGAAGCTGGTGTTGGTGGTCCTGAAGTTCATCCTCGGGACCTTCTGGTACCCAGAGCCGTTCCACTGGGCGAGCTGTGGATATACGTGGTTGACACCGAATTGGTCCTGATGCTGGTAGTGCACGATGACGCCGGTTCGTTTCGCATTGATGACCACCGACAAGAAGAACTCGCCGGTGGTAAGGCCACCGAAAGATCCAAAGTCGTCGAAACCACTGGAAGTCGGTCGTAACACGATGATGCCTCCTAGACCCTGGTTGTATTGGATGAAGAGATTGCCGTCATTCGTTGATCGGGCCGTATCCGGAAATGACTGAACCGGGACAAATTCGACCCACGCGAGGCCAGTGAAGGTCCGACTTCGATATCTGATCTGGTCATTTCGATCCACGACGACGATCATGGACTTATCGGGGAACTCATCGGGGTACGCGAGGTTGCCGACGCGAACTGTCGTCAATAGGTTGACGAATCCCCATGCCGGGTGTTTGAACATGATCTGACCGGTCACCGTGCAGTCACTGCCACAACCCAATTTCGAGGCGTCGAAATGTCGAGGTGTCCAGCCCAGCAGACGGACAGCCATC
>Ga0114968_10004369_pt1 | contig 10544 bp, 8 predicted proteins | sample M_130807_EF_Meta_FD_87020 | JGI IMG/M metagenome (GOLD analysis project Ga0114968, IMG submission 87020) | Freshwater microbial communities from Lake Montjoie, Canada to study carbon cycling - M_130807_EF_MetaG | ecosystem: Environmental > Aquatic > Freshwater > Lake | place: Lake Montjoie... | reverse complement strand
GCCCACAATATTTAGCGTAGTTCTCTAGCCTTATAGGATTGATCTCATCAAATGAAAATGACACCTTCATATCCCTTAATTGACGAACGTAAAGATCCTTACCTTCAGGCCCCCTCGCCCAGCCTAGAAAAATATCAGATGATGATTGAGTAATGCGCTGACCCACAACCACACGTTGTCCATGTTTTTCATATTGACTCTTACCAGCATAGGGCTCAAGAACTGATGAGCGAGCCTCCTTTGCCTGCAATAAAAGCGGTTCTCCATCAGGACTCATTAATAAGACTACAAAACAGCGGGTACCAACACTTCCAATGCCCACTACTTTTAGCACAACATCCTCAAACTGATAGCGATCCATTAGGATTCTGCGATCATCGGGTAAAGATTTTCGATAATCTTGAATTGTTTGTTTGGCTAGTTCTTCAAAATTATCTTTATCATGATGAAACATCAGGGGTGGCTGATCAATTAATCTTTTTTTACCATCAACCTCAGTGGTAATTTTTGGAAATAAGTATTCGGCTACTCTAGTCTCAGCCCGCTTAATCAACTGCTCACGGTAAAGCCTGGTCTTTTTTGTAGGCGCATCCTTAGCAAATGTAGATAAATCCAGTTGCTCATACCAAAGCTTTAATGGACTCATCTTCGAGTATTTTCGAAGATTTTCTCGATAAGACCGAACACAGGATTTAACTACACGTTTTGCTATCTCGTTATCAATCCCATATTCTTGCGCGGATACTACAAAACTCGCAGCCAAACGCTTTACATCCCATTCCCAAGGAGCTGGCAAGGTCTCATCAAAATCATTGATATCGAAGACAAGTTTTCGCTCTGGAGTTGCAAATGCACCGAAATTTAATAAATGGCAATCTCCGCAGGCTTGAACATAGATACCACTATTTGGCGTTCGTGAAAGATCATCTGCCATCAAGGCAGCAGACCCCCTAAGATATGCAAATGGGCTAGCCAGCATGCGTCCATAACGAATCGGGATTAAGCCTGCAAGCCGATCTTCATTGGATTTTTCTAAGATCAGAATCGAACTAAAACCTTTGGGGCGATGCTTCATAGAAGCGTGCGATTCTAGTGGGTGAGCCTTACGCAAGCTTTTGCCAATTTCAATACTAGATGCTCGCGTTAAAAGAGGGCTATCAAATTGATTTAATTTTTTCATATAGTCAGTAAGGCATAAACCAGCGTGTTTGTTGAGGTATGAAGTGAATATATCACTTGAAAAATGTCGACTCTGAAAGAAAAATGATTATGTTTGACTATCTAAAACACCATATTCCCACTCCATTTATGAATGCATGCCTTTTTGGCATATGATTACGATACCATTTCATCACTAAAACCTGATCCAAGGAATGCGCAATATGTTTCGTGTACTCACCTTTATTCTGAGTTGTCTCGCCTTTAGCATGCCAGCATTAGCGCAAAATAATTGGCCCTCCTCGCCAATCACCCTCATTGTTCCGTATGCTCCTGGCGGCTACTCTGATACACGCATGCGTCTTCTCGCCCGCAAGCTGACAGAAAAACTAGGTCAACCCGTAGTAGTTGAGAATAAAGCTGGCGCAGGTGGAGTGATCGGCACCAATATTATTGCCAAAGCAGCGCCTGATGGATACACCATTGGTTGTGGCAGTTTTGCTCCACTTGCTATTAATCCGACACTCATGAAAAGCATTCCTTACGATGCTGCTACGGATTTAATGCCAGTGATTTTGTTGGAAACTAGCCCACTGATCTTAAGCGTCTCCTCTCAGCTACCCGTTAAAAATTTAGCAGAACTGATTGCTCTTGCCAAAAAGGATCCAAATAAATTAACTTATGGCTCTTCCGGGCAAGGTGGCGCGCATCACCTCTCCGGTGAAATGCTGGAAGCAGAGGCAAAAATTGAATTAACACATGTCCCCTATAAAGGCGGAGCTCCTGCAGCTACAGACTTAATGGCGGGTCATCTAGCAATGATGTTTGAGATGGGCTATGCCGCATTGCCTTCTATTAAGGCCGAAAAGATTCGGCCGATTGCAGTCACAGCACCAAAACGTTTAGCAGTCCTTCCCAATGTCCCAACAATGAGCGAAGCTGGCCTTCCAGGTTTCGAGGCCTACAACTGGCAAGGAATTGTTGTTCCTGCAAAAACACCAAATAGCATCGTTTTACGCCTCAATAAGGCCATCAATGAAATCCTGCAAGATCCCGATGTGATTAAAGCAATTGCGGATGGAGCAAGTCAAGCTGCTGGCGGCTCACCAGAAGCATTTGGTAAGTTCATTAAAGCTGAGCGTGAGAAATGGACAAAGGTAATCAAGACTGCCAATATCACTGCGGAATAAATTTCTAGAGCTCAGGCACCCATATCTCACCCGTCATCAAACGACGGGCGCTTCGACTCATCAGGGCTTTTGTAATGATCCAATCACCTGAATCTTTTTCGGCCTCCGCTCCTACTGCAAGAGTGCCAGAGGGGTGTCCGAACTTCACCGTAGATTGAGATTTTCCGCCAAGCGCTAAACTCACAATGGTTCCGGGTATTGCAGCAGCAACTGCAATTGCAATAGCACCGGTTCCCGTCATTGCATGATGCAACTTCCCCATCGACATTATTCTGGCAGTGATATCAATTGCTTCTTTGGCTACTACTTTGCCACTAGAAGCGGTATAAGTTTTCGCCCCTGAAATAAAAGCTAGCTTCGGTGTATGGGGGCGTTTCTCGGAAGCCTCTTGAGCGCTAGCCGCCAAACCCATAGTAACTGTCGCATGAGCCCGAATGGTCTCCAAGGTTTTCAATAACTCAGGATTGGCATTGACATCGTCTTGCAGCTCTATTCCAGACAAGCCCAATGTGTTGGCATTCACAAAAATAGTGGGATTACCAGCATTAATCAGCGTTGCCTCTATCGATCCAACACCAGGTATATCCAAAGCATCTATAAAGCTTCCTGTTGGAAACATGGCGCCCCCATCAGCATCTTCATCTGCACCAGGATCCAAAAACTCTAGCCTTACCTCAGCTGCAGGAAAGGTGACACCATCAAGCTCAAAGTCGCCAAGTTCTTCTACCTGTCCATTTTTTACTGGCACGTGAGCAATAATTCTTTTTCCAAGATTGGCCTGCCAAATACGAACTGTTCTGAAGCCATCAGGCCCAGCCTCTACAAGCCCTTCATGAATAGCAAATGGGCCAACCGCAGAGGAAAGATTGCCGCAGTTACCACTCCAGTCAACTACAGGCGCATCAATTGCTACTGCGCCAAATAAATAATCAACATCACAATCTTCTCGATCACTAGGACCAATAATGACAACTTTGCTTGTGCTAGAGCTGCCATTGCCCATGCCATCAATTTGCTTGCCGTAGGGGTCTGGACTACCAATGACTCGCAACATGATTTTGTCGCGCATGACTCCAGCTATTTGAGCAGCAACAGGCAAATCTTTCTGATTAAAGAAAACGCCTTTGCTGGTACCACCGCGCATGTAAGTAGCGCGAATAGGAATCTGCTTTGCTGGACTCATTAGTCAATCTTTAAGTTGTTATCTTTTGCAAATTTTTGCCAAAAAATAATTTCTTGCTTGAAGGATTTTTCAAAACGATCGGGTGGTGTAGCGACGATGTCAAAACCATCATCCCCAAATTTTTTACTGAGTTCAGGATTCGATATCGCTTTAGTAATGGCCTGGTAGAGTCGATCCACAATCGGCTTAGGCGTTTGCGGAGGAGCAAAAATCCCAAACCAGTTATTGATATCGTAACCTGGCAATACCTCTGAAATACTGGGCGTATTAGGCAAGGCAGGCATTCTCTGAGCGCTGGATACGGCAATTGGAATGACTTTGCCATTGCGAATATGCTGCATGAGTCCAGGCGCAGTCCCAAAAGACATATTGATTTGCCCGCCAATCAGATCTGCTAATGCACCACCACTGCCCTTGTAATGCACCATTGTCATTTCAGTGCCGCTAGATTTTTCTAGTAGCTCCGCCGCCAAATGCGATATCTGTCCAGCTCCAGCTGTACCGATAGTGACTTTGCCAGGATTAGCTTTGGCATAAGCCAATAGTTCTTTTAGATTTTTAAAGGGAGCTCCAGGATTGGCCACCAGTAATTGCGGAGCATTTGCCACTTTAGTAATGGCAACTAAATTTTGAGTATCAAACGGTAATTTAAAAAAAGTAGGGTTACTAGTAATGGCGCTATTGGTCAGCAAGATGGTGTAACCGTCAGGTGCAGCTTTAGCCACAGCCTCGGTTCCAATAATGCTTGAGGCCCCAGGTTTGTTTTCCACAATCACAGACACACCTAACTCGCCAGACATTTTTTCGGCCAATACACGCCCCAAAACATCAGAGCCGCCACCTGGCGCAAAAGGGATGACCATCTTAATAGTACGATGTGGGTATTCGGCCGCCTGTACGTTTGACAGAAACAAAGCGATCAATGCAGAAAATGCAGTAAAAAATAGTCTCATAGTAGTCTCGTTTACTTGTTTTATGGCATAACGCCAAGTAACATTGTTGTTATTCGCTTACTATAAATTAAAAAACAAGCGCAGCGAAAAAATTAATACTAAAAATACTGCGGTTTAATCGCCATTTTTCATTCTCCTAGAATATGAATAACTCAACAAAACGCATCCCAGCTTCAGATCTGATTCAATTTACTCAAGCTGTTTACGAAAGCACAGGGATGCCGGTAGAAGATGCACATTTAGCTGCCGATACGCTAGTGCAAGCAGACTTATGGGGACACCAGTCTCACGGACTATTAAGACTGGCCTGGTATTACGCGCGCTTGCGCTCCGGAGCGATGAAAGCCAAAACCAATACTTCCTTGATTGTGGACTCAAATGCAATTGCGGTGCTGGATGGGAATGATGGCGTAGGACAGGTAATTGCTAAAAAAGCATTGGAAGAATCCATCGCACGAGCCAAACAACATAGCGTTGGCATTGTCTCGGTGCGGAACTCAAATCACTTCGGCACCTGCATGTACTTTACAAGAATGGGCGCCAGAAATGGGTGCATCTCCATTCTCATGAGTAATGCAGGGCCCAATATGGCCCCCTGGGGTGGCCGTCAAAAGAAAATTGGCACCAACCCTTGGTCTATCGCTGTACCAGGCGGAAAGCATGGTGAAGTGGTAATGGATATGGCTAATTCTGGTGTAGCCCGAGGAAAAATCTATCTCGCCCAGAAGCGCCGTCAAGCAATACCCAACGACTGGGCGATTGATATCAACGGAAGACCCACTACCGATCCGCAAGCAGCCATTGAGGGATTTATTTTGCCGATGGCAGGCCACAAAGGATATGTGATGGGAGTGATGGTCGACATCCTCTCGGGCGTTCTTTCCGGGAGCTCATTTTTAGATCAAGTCCACGGACCCTATGACCCCATTAATCGCAGTGGCGCAGGTCACTTGGCCATCTCTTTAAATGTCGCAGCTTTTCAACCGCTGGCAGAATTTGAGCAACGCATAGAGGAATACATTCATTCTTTGAAAGATGTTCCGCTAGCGGAAGGCCACAAACAAGTTTATTTTCCGGGTGAAATAGAAACGCAAGCAGATAATGAAAATCGCCAATTAGGCTTATTACTTCCTGAGGATACCTTGCTTAGCTTGAAGCAAGTTGCGATTGAATCTGGGCTTGAAAAACAACTTCCATTCTAATTAGTCAAACCAATAAGAATCTGAAGATTGGCATTTGTATGTAGGGCAATGCCGGCGGAAAGAAAATGTTTTGCGTGTATATTGGCATGGCAGTTAATCGCCACTTAAGAAATTTACCGAAAAGATGTAGTTATGCAAAAAATACTACTTTTTGCTCTATGTACCCTATTAAGCCAGCTAGCCTTTGGGCAAAATAGTCAATCTTTTCAAGCTATTCCAAGCACTTATAAATCCGCTTTCATTCAAGCGCTACAAAGCTCCCTTTACGCAACCCAGGGGCTATTAGCCCTTAAATCAGCGTCATTAATTAATTCGCAGACCAATGATTGCGCACAATTTTCTAGCAATGGAATATGCACGCAATTCGGAGCTCGTTATACAGAACTATCCTCGCCAAAAATTTCATCTAAAAGCCTGATTTTAAATGGTGCATACCGCGTTACAAACCAATGGCATTTAGGTGGATATATTGATGCAGGCAATATTACCTCGCAACCCAGTTTTTCTTATGTGAAGCAGAGTGGTCATGATCCCATTATTGGAGCGTACTCAGTGTACTCAGACAAAATTGGCGATCAACTGGTTAATTTAAGGTTAGGGGCGAACATTGGTTCAACCTCTATTGATATTTCATCGCCTACTATTGGCAGCTTGGGATCATTATCAAGATCAATCAATATCAAAGCGCAAAGCTACCTCGCTTTAGCCAGTACACAAATCATGGTTCACCCCAAAGCCGCCTTAATACCCTACTTGGGAACTACTTATACATCCATGAAAATAGATGGAAGCAACAACAACTCCTCAAGACTATCTAATTTACCCATCATTTTCAATGGAGCTTCAACGGATGTTTTTGCACTTCAGATTGGCCTGAATTCTGCATTTCGACCGATGGAGACTCTCACATTCGCAGCATCAGCTGGAATTCAGCACACGCTATCCAGCAGCATGAGTGATTTATCTATTCCAGAATCAATTTATTCCTACACTGGAAAAACAAGTTTAGTCACCAATATCCCAACATTTATGGTGCTTGCAAAATACAACCCGTACACCAATCAAGAGTTAACAGCGAAGGCAACTTATCGGCAGGAGGTCTTCCAGCGAATTGGCGTGACATCTTATATCCTCACTTACTCAATTGGATTTTAGGCCACCACTCAAAAGAGTTGGGATTGCAATGGAATGAATGTAGAGACCACTTCAATACCGAGTGGTGCAGAAAGAAAAGCCGCCCATGGGCGGCCCCTTCTTAACTCAATTTAGTGCGCTAGTTTTGCGGACACGCATTAGGCAATGGTTTACCAGCAACACGATCTTTTACCCATGCCAAGTAAAAAGGCTTAGATGAGCCAGGAGTCGTAAAGTGAGATTGCTCCCCAGGCAACTGCATCCTGCCAACGTTGCCACCCAATTTACAAACCTGATCTTGATACAGCTTATGCATCATTGGAGGAACGGCAGTGTCCTTCGATCCAAAGTAGATTTGGACTGGCGCAACAGGCTTTACCACTGGAACACCACCCCTTTGCATTGCCTGCGTCCATGCGACTGTATTAGCGGGGGCTTGCTTTAATAATGTTGCATAGCTTGAGCCATAGTTAAAATTAAATGTATCGCTAGCTGTATGCATACATTTATTGCTATATATTTCATTAGCCACTTTCACACCCTCATCAGTAAAAATATCAGCTAATTTCAAATTGGGGAAAGCAGCTTGAGTTCCCCAGTAGTACATCGTTGCATGGGTGAAATTAAAGACGTTATCTAAAAACATCTTTTGTAACCCTTGGAAATATTTATCTGCAGCGGCTTGATCCAATTTGCCAACTGGTGCAAGTATCGAAATATCTTGAGGAGCCAAGGCTACAAATCCAACACTATCTAAATTATCTGCCGCTGTACCTGTTTGCTTAATGTATTCAGGCATACCAGCCAAAGCAATGGTTGCTCCACCGCCTTGTGACCAACCATAAATTAATGTCTTTTTGCCAGCGCCTGTTTCTTTCATGGAAACTGCAGCACGCGCAGCATTCAAAGTATCCATGCCATTGGTTGCTGCCACACTATATTGATGTCTACCGCCACTTCCTAAGCCTTGGTAATCCGTGGCCACAAGAACGTAACCCTCTTTAATGAATTCTTCTACTGCTGGAATTCCATAATCTGTCCAAGAATTTCCACCTACTAAAAAATATTCATTCAAAGGTACTGCAGGATCAATCACTTGGGATGGGCCACAGTTTTGTGCTGAACCCGTTGTACCATGCGCCCAACTCATGACTGGACGACCACCAGCTGGTGCCAATCCAACCGGCGCCACTACCAAACCTGTTGAAATAGTTTTGCGACCAGAAGCGTCCGAAGATATATAAGCAATCTTCCAGGCTTGAGCCCCTTTAACGGAAGTAGTAATTTTCTCCTGCTTGATAACTTGTCCTAATTTACCATCGGGCGCCATCTTCATGACAGCTGCATAAAATGGCTGCATAGGGGGATCGGCATGAGCTACTGATGCATTGAAACCTAGCAAGGGTCCAAACATAAAAGTAAGTAGTATTTTTTTCATAAAAACCCTCATAAAAATAAATCAGTAAATCAAGCCAAACCAACTATAGACAACAGTAGGTGTACTCATAGATGTTGCAAATTCGCATTAAATTACAGACACATTTTAATAGAGGCTAGATTTGCATAATGGTTTTAATGCCTCCCAATAGCTATTTACTGACAGCCAGGCATTACACGCCAGAGTTTATTGAATCTGCAATAGAGGATGTTTAGTAGAGTTGAAGCGATGAATCATCACCTTTATAAGTGCATCAAAAACCACCCGAAGGTGGTTTTTGGAGACTCTCTAAGCCTTAGTAAGTCTTGTAAGAGAGGTACTTTCCTGAAAGAACTACCTGTACGCGATCTCCCTTTGGATCTGGCTCTCGCTGAATATCCATTGAGAAATCAATCGCACTCATGATGCCATCACCAAACTCCTCATGGATGAGTTCTTTAATCGTTGTGCCATAAACACTGACAATTTCATACCAACGATAAATTAGCGGATCTGTTGGAACAGCAGTAGGCAATGAACCTTTATAGGGAACAATCTGCAACCAGGCCATTTCTTCATCGGTTAATTCAAATAACTTACCGGCAGCTTCAGCCTGGGCTTTAGTAAAAGTCATTTGACCTAAGCAGCCAGCAGTAACCCATTCCTTGGATTCGCCAATGGCCTTAGCTATATCACTCCACTTCATTCCTTTGCGTACTTTTGCTTCAATGATTTTTTGTGTAACTACTGAACGATCCATCTTTTTCTCCTGTGTTTTAAGTTTGAATTTATTGGGTAACTGGGGTTTGAAGTCCTGGACATACCGGCACTGGCTGGTAGCCATCTAAGCCCCCGCCCGAACCTTTTGCTTGCAGATCCTTAGATCGATTGACCAAAAAGTCAACCAAGTGATTTCGCATCGGGTAATACATCGGATCATGATGCAAACTTGCACGCTTACGGTTCTTAGGTAGGGTGTTGATTACGATTTCTGCAATTCGCGCATTTGGCCCATTACTCATCAACATAATTTTGTCTGAGAGTAATATTGCTTCATCCACATCGTGCGTAATCATAAATACAGTTTGCTTAGTCTCACTACAAATTTTAAGTAACTCATCCTGAATCACACCACGCGTTAGGGCATCCAATGCCCCAAATGGCTCGTCTAGTAAAAGCATTTTTGGCTCAATTGCAAAAGCCCTAGCAATTCCAACCCTTTGCTTCATACCCCCAGATAATTCAGAGGGCTTTTTATTTTCAGCATTAACAAGGCCAACCATAGCTAAGTACTTTTTAGAATGATCCGCAATCTGCTGCTTCGACCAATCTGGATACTTTGACTTAACGGCAAAAGCCACATTTTGAAGAACTGTCATCCAGGGCATTAGTGCATGACCTTGAAACACAACGCCACGGTCAAGGCTTGGCCCATTAATTTCTCGCTCAAGCATATAGGCGTAACCACTGGTGGCATCCTCAAGTCCTGCGAGAACATTCAAGATAGTTGTCTTGCCGCATCCTGAATGGCCGATGATGCAAACAAACTCTCCGCGCTCAATTTCAAAATTGATACCCTCAAATACTGGAGGTGCATCTGCCTTATATGCCTTACTGAGACCCTCTACCTTTAAGAAAGATTTTTCAATCTGCATAGGAAACCGCCTTCTGTAATCGTGCAAATGCCATATCTAAAAACATGCCAACGAGACCAATCATCACAATGGCAAAAATAACGCTAGAGATTGATAAGTTATTCCATTCATTCCATAGGAAGTAACCAATCCCTGTGCCGCCAACGAGCATTTCTGCAGCAACAATCACGAGCCACGCAATGCCCATTGAGATTCGCATACCTGTCAATATCGTTGGTGCGGCCGCAGGCAATATCACCAAAAAGGCTTTTCTTAGAGGAGAAACCTCTAAAGTTTTAGTGACGTTTAATAACTCCTTGCGAACATTAGCAACGCCAAATGCTGTGTTTAGCAACATTGGCCATACAGAGCAAATAAAGATTACAAAAATGCCAGAGATTGATGAATCCTTAATTGTGTAGAGCGCTATTGGCATCCATGCTAGGGGAGAAATAGGCTTTAGTATTTGTATGAATGGATTGAATGCCTCATAAGCTAGCGGTGACATGCCGATTAAGAATCCAAACGGTATGGCCACTAACATCGCAAGTAAAAATCCTAGCCCCACTCTACCCAAGGAATAGGCCAGCTGAATACCTATTCCTTTATCGTTAGGGCCATTGTCATAAAAGGGGCTTGAGAGTTGCTTGTAAAAAGTTTCCCCCATCTGGGT
>Ga0114968_10004366_pt1 | contig 10547 bp, 8 predicted proteins | sample M_130807_EF_Meta_FD_87020 | JGI IMG/M metagenome (GOLD analysis project Ga0114968, IMG submission 87020) | Freshwater microbial communities from Lake Montjoie, Canada to study carbon cycling - M_130807_EF_MetaG | ecosystem: Environmental > Aquatic > Freshwater > Lake | place: Lake Montjoie... | reverse complement strand
TTTTTGATAATCAGCTTGAACTTGTCCGCTCACATGCTGAATACAGAAACATCAAGCTAGAGAATCAAAAAGCAAATGCTTCACCGATTGCTTATCATCCAGGCGCATTAAAGTACTTTAAAGAAAAAGGCATCAAAGTAAACTAAGCCATATCGGGGTGAGTTAATCTCACCCCTTCTGCTTTAATGATGTACATAAATATAAAAATAGACTGATACAGACATGAATCAAAATGTAATTGATAACGAAACCCAAGAAAAATTAGATGCCTTCATTAAGCAAGAAGAGGGCGACTCTAATGACTACAAAGGTCTGCTAGCTATATTCATTACGCTTGTGGCAATAGGCATGTCTTTATTTCATTTATATGCAGCCTATTCGATCGTTCCGACGCATCAGCTCAGAGTGATTCACGTTGCCCTGGTCTTATTTTTAGTGTTCTTGAGCTTTCCTATTGCTGCTCGTTTTAAAAACCAGTTGAAATTTTGGGATGTTTTATTTGCCATAGGCTCAGTTGCTATCGCCTATTATATTCTTGCCGGTGGCGATAATCTCATGGACAGAAATACCGACCCAAATTCTACTGATGTCGTGGTTGGTATCGCTCTCATACTGCTCATTCTGGAGAGCGTGAGAAGAACCAATGGCATGGTACTTGTCACCGTTACAGTACTTTTCTTGCTGTATGCCTTCTTTGGCAACTACCTTCCAGCCCCATGGACTCACAAAGGCTATGGCTTAGATCGACTCGTAGGTTATATGTACATGAGTCTTGAGGGTATCTATGGCACCGCAGTCGACGTCTCTGCAACCCTGATTATTCTTTTCACTATCTTTGGCGCCTTTTTACAATTTACAGGCGCGGGAAAATTCTTCATCGACTTCTCTTTTGCAGCAATGGGCGGTAAATCGTCTGGGGTGGGTAGAACGATTGTCCTGTCCTCCTTCCTGATGGGTGGCCCGTCAGGATCAGGCGTAGCAACTACCGTTACGGTCGGCTCTGTAGCTGCGCCCATGCTTGAGAAAGTAGGTTACGAGAAAAATGCTGCGGGTGGTCTTTTGGCTGCAGGCGGACTTGGTGCGATCATCTCACCACCCGTATTGGGGGCGGCCGCCTTTCTGATTGCCGACTTCCTCAAAATCTCCTACTTAGATGTGTTGCTCATGGCAACTATCCCTACGATCCTGTTCTACCTTGGCTTGTTTGTCATGGTTGAAATCGACGTACGCAAGTACGGTATGAAAAATATTCATTTCCCATCCGCAGAGAGCGCATGGCAGTTAACTAAAAAATATTGGTTTCATTTTTTCTCTTTAATTTCTATTGTAGTTTTTATGATGTTTGGCTTCTCGCCAGTGATGTCAGTATTTTGGGCAACCGTTGTTTCTGCGTTTTCTAGCATGTTGCGCGAAGATACCGCGATCATTCCATGGGCCTGGTTCAAGGGTAAAGAACCCATTCTCTCCGGTCTTTACAATTCCAGTTTATCGAAGGCACTCTCGTCTGGCTCTACAGGTGTATTGGCAATCGCATCAACTTGTGCGGGTGCAGGCCTCATCGTGGGTACTGTCACCCTCACTGGCCTAGGTCTCAAATTTAGCTCCATCGTGATTCAGTATGCGGGAGGCTCATTACTACTAACAGCCATATTTACAGCATTGATTGTCTGGATTGTTGGCCTCGCGGTACCAGTAACCGCCTCTTATATTATTTGCGCTGTGATCGCTGCGCCAGCACTCATTAACTTGGGTGTGCCTGCATTTGCCGCACACATGTTCATCTTCTACTACGCAGTACTTTCAGAGGTGTCACCCCCAACAGCTTTATCTCCATTTGCTGCAGCGGCAATCTGCAAAGGCAATCCCTACAAGACAACGCTACAGACATGGAAGTATGTCGCTCCAGCGATCTTAGTGCCGTTTATGTTTGTCCTCGATGAATCAGGCGTGAGCTTGCTTCTGATGGGATCTACTAGCGCTCTGGAACAGGCTGACTGGACGCAGATTGCATGGATTTCATTTACCGCCGTAGTTGGCATCATTTGTTTAGCTGGTGGCTTGCAGGGTTGGTTTATTGAAAAAACCAAAGTCTTTGAGCGCGTCATCATGGTGATCTCCGGGGTGGCTTTAGCCTACCCCTCTACTGAGGCTGATCTCATTGGTTTTATTGGATTTGCTTTGATACTCGTTACCCAACTGATTACCCACTACAAACTCAATCCCAAGTCCACCTGAACCTTTTTAAGTAGTTCATGATCATAAAAAATCCTGCCTCTTGAGCGGGATTTTTTATTACCGAGAATTTAAATACATTAAATAATCTTCGTCCAAGCAGTCTTACCGGCATACTTTTTGATAGCAGTTTCATCAAACTCAAATCCTAAGCCTGGCGTCTTATGCAAAATCAAATCACCATTCTTGAAGGTGAGCTGTTTATTAATTAATCTACGGAAGTTTAAGACCTGATCATCTAAGAAGAATTCTACAAAACGCGCATTTGGCGTTGCTGCAACTAAAGGAGCATGTAGATCATGCATCCAATGCGGGCAAACAATTACACCCTTTAAATCTGCATATGCAGAAATACGACGCCACTCTGTGATGCCGCCACAGACTGCCGCATCAGATTGCAAAATAGCGACGCCACCAGATTCAATGAGCTCCCTAAAACGCCAGCGTCCAGCCTCCATCTCACCAGTAGCCACGTTGATCTTAGTTTGACGGGCTAGGGCCGCATGCAAATCAATCGCATCCGGAGAAAATGGCTCTTCGATCCAATAGGGGTTGTAAGCCTCAAAGCGGCGAATGTATTCAAGTGCAGTTGGCAGATCGCGCCAAGCATTATTGGCATCTAGGGTAAGCAAAACATCCTCACCCACGGCTTTACGAGCAGCTTTGACCCGTGCCTCCTCTTCACTTGGGGAGAGGCGACCTACTTTCATTTTGACGGCTTTAAAGCCTTGTTTTACGTAGGACTCCATTTCTTTACCTAACATGGTGGGTGTTTTACCATCGAGGTAGTAGCCACCGCTGGCATAAGCTGGGACGCAATCATCTACAACTGATCCTAAGTATTGGTGAAGAGGTAATTTCGCGGCACGGGCATTTAAGTCCCAAAGTGCAGTATCGAGAATGGAGATGCCACGCATCACCGCACCAGCGCGCCCTTGCAAAATAGACTCGTTATACATGTCCATCCACAGACCTTCGCTACGATGACTATTTTGACCGATCAGTTTTGGGGCCAGCAATTGCTCAACTGCAATCTTGGCAATATCTCCACCCGCACTGCCGACATAGCAAAACCCAATACCCTCATTACCATCCTTACCTCGAACTTTAACCAGGCAATAGTGCCGCTCCGAAACCGTTCGAGTGGAAAAGGAGGTGACCTTATCTAGGGGCACCGCTACTGCAGCAACTGATACTGACTCAATAATGGGCATGAAAATTCCTTTAACTAAAAATTTATTGTATCTACAACTTTTGCCACTTTCCTTGACCAACTTCAATAGAAAATTGCTGCACTACAACATAAAAAACGGGGGGCTGGGCAACAATATTGGATAATTGAGCGGTGAAAAAAATAGCGAGCAAATTACCTCACTTATTGAGAAACGTCATCAGCGTTGTTGGACTCTCTCTGATCGTGCTGGTTTCTAGTGCGCAAGCTCAACAAGCAAGTCCAACGAATAAAGCTAACAAAACCCCTCAGGTAAAGCAAAAAGCGGTCGGCACTAATAATAAGCAGGCCGGCATTAAGCTGAAAGAAAATTCACTCAATCGCTCCAGTAAAAGTATGAACTTAAATCCTGAGTTATTTAAACGGATTGAGAGTGCAGATAGCAATGAAAGTGGTGCGAATCTAGACTATCGCGTCCAACGTGGTTGCCTACGTCGTAGCTTTAACGAAGAGAATCTTCCGGCCAATCTGGGTTTAGAAAACCGAGAATTCAATGATTTTTTCAAATCTCAAACTAAAGGTTTTTTTAATCGGATGCGGGGCAATTGCATTCCTTATGCATTGGCCCTCGGTAACCGTAACCGCTTCGAATCCTTAAGCATCATGAATGGCCCACTACAGGATGCTAAGACTGAGATTTGGACTTTTACGCCATCAGCAGCAGGCAGTTTCTTAATCCAACAGGACTACCTCAGAGATGAGTCTAAACGCTTTACGGAAATCCAATTGCCTCTGAGTGCTGTTTTATATGATCCCAAAAAAGTGGGGGATAAATTACCCGTTGAACTGGTTTGGGAACTGAACTCCATCATCAAACAAATTTACCCCGAAGAAAATAATACGCTTGAAAATACAAATAGCGTTGTTCGTCTGATTGTAGACTTTGGTGATAAGGAGCGATGGGCTCAAATCTGGGCAGTGGAAATCATTGAACCGTCCTCCAGCGAAGTATTTGCAAGCGCTTTTTGGGTCGAAAGAAGCGACATCCCTGGAGGCTTTTATACTTCCAGCGGAGAATCGATTGAACGTACTTTCTGGACCAATCCCCTAAGCTATCGACGCATCTCCCGTGGGGTTGGTAGTGTAAGAGCATCAAGCAAAAAAGCTGCGCCACCAAAGAACGGTAGCGCTATTGTTGCCGCTCCCAAACAAAGATATCGCACCCATATGGGAATTGATTATTCTGCGCCAATTGGGACACCAATCTTTAGCGTAGCCACAGGCAAGGTAGTGCATTTGGGCTATAGCGGCGCGTTTGGCAATCTCATCATTCTGGAGCATCCCGGTAACTACCGCACTTACTATGCCCACTTGAGTAGCTACAACGCAGAACTGGAAGTGGGTAATGAAGTACGGCGCGGCCTTGAGATTGGCTATGTTGGATCAACTGGACGCTCCACTGGCCCCCATCTCCATTTTGAATTGAGAAAAGATGGGGTTTATGTTGATCCCTATGCCGTAAAAACCCAGCTAGATTTATGGAATATGCGCGATAGCGATAGTGGCTTACTAACCCGAGAAATTCTATTGCTAGGTACAACACTGATTAACTGAGAGATTTAAATCAGTCATTGAAAAAGGGGCCCATTGGACCCCTTTACTTTTTGATGCGCTAGTTCTTAAGCAAGTACCAATACCGGTATCTTGGAATGCACAATCACCTCGTGCGTTTCGCTACCTAGTAAGACACTCTTAATACCAGTACGCTTATGTGAGGCCATCACAATCACGTCGGCTTTTACTTTCTTGGCACCATCCAAAATACCCTCTGATAAATTGCTATTAGGGATATGAAGAGTGCTTGCTTTTACGCTAGCACCCAATAGCAGAGAAGCCTTTTTAAAGACATCTGCGGCATAAGCTTCGCAGACCTTCTTATGGTCTTTTTGAGAAATTCCGTAGCCCATAGAGCTATCGGAGTAAACCATTGGTGGCATTGGATCAGAAACATAAACCAGTGTCACCGCAGCTTTATCAGCTTTTGCAAGCTCAGCCACCTTTTTTAAGGACTTTTTACTCACATCTGAACCATCAACGGGGACTAATAAATGCTTAAACATATTTGACTCCTGTTAAATTAACCCTAATACCTTTCATTCCATCATAGTCTTTATTATTCAACTGTAAAAGCATAAAAAAGGAAACTAAATTGCTCAAGTACTTTGCAGTATATTTTTCGTTTCTCCTGACATTGATCATCATTGATTTGGTTTGGCTGCTTGGCATCGCCAGAAATCTCTATCGCGATGAAATGGGTTCGCTCATGGCTAGTGAGCCAAAATTTTGGGCAGGACTAGCCTTTTATCTCTTATACGCGCTTGGGGTATCGATTTTCGTAATCTTTCCAGCGATTTCAAAACAATCCTGGATATATGCGGCGCAGTATGGCGCCCTATTTGGTTTCTTTTGTTATATGACTTACGATCTCACCAATCTTGCAGTGATTCGCGACTTTCCTATGCGCCTGGCATTTGTAGACATTGCCTGGGGATCTGCTGTTACTGCACTATCCGCAACGATTGCCTACTGGGTTGGCAATCGGATGGCTTAAGAGCCTTTTGCACATGCGTTTTTTTAGCCCCAAACTACTCGACACCCTTCAGGGCTATAACGGCGCCCTTTTAAGCAAAGATATATTGGCGGGCATCACGGTTGGAATAGTTGCACTACCTTTAGCAATGGCATTTGCGATTGCTAGCGGACTCAAACCAGAAGCGGGTATCTTTACCGCCATCATTGCCGGCGGATTAATTTCCGTCTTGGGCGGTAGTCGCGTGCAAATTGGTGGGCCAGCTGGCGCATTCATCGTCATCGTTTACGGAATTGTTGAGCACTATGGCGTTGCCAATTTGCTTCTAGCGACTGTCATGTCTGGAGTCTTTTTATTTCTAATGGGTCTCTTTCGCTTAGGGACATTAATTCGCTTTATTCCGATAGCGGTCATTATTGGTTTTACTAACGGCATTGCTGTATTAATCGCCCTATCTCAAGTAAAAGAATTTTTTGGTCTTCAAATTGCCAAAATGCCTGCAGAGTTTTTTCAAGCAGTCCAAACTCTGTATGCAGCTGCCGACACCGCTAATCCTGTCGCGCTCATGCTATCAATCGGAACTCTCGCCTTTTTAATTATCTGGAGAGTCTTTCAAAAACAGCTAGGACACCTTAATCATCTACCGGGCACCGTCATTGCCATGGCTGCGGCTACCATAGTGACGAGTGCATTTAATCTACCGGTAGATACTATCGGGAGTCGTTTTGGCGGCATCCCCTCTGGTCTACCGAGTTTTGAATGGATCCCTATTAGTTGGAGTACCACTCAATTTGTAATTGCACCTGCCATTACTCTCGCCCTTCTTGGGGCGATTGAGTCACTACTGTGTGCCCGAATTGCCGATGGACTCATTCATGATCGTCATGAGTCCAATCAAGAGCTAATGGCTCAAGGTATTGCCAATGTAGTCACCCCATTCTTTGGTGGCATGCCAGCTACAGGAACCATTGCCAGAACGGTGACCAATATACAAAGCGGAGGAAGCACCCCAATTGCTGGGGTCGTTCACTCGGCAACCTTGCTACTGATTATTTTATTTGGAGCCCCGCTCGCAAAAAATATTCCTTTAGCTAGCCTCGCTGCCATCCTCATGTTTGTTGCATGGAATATGGGCGAATGGAGAAAGTTTGCAGACCTCAAACAATTTCGTCTGCCTTATCGCTTAACCATGTTGAGCGTATTTTTTCTGACGATTGTGCTAGATCTTACTGTCGCAATACAAGTGGGCTTACTGCTAGCATTTATTACCTTCATCTATCGCATCTCAAGTTTGTCGCGCTATGAACCAGTCAATCTCATTGATTTTCCAGAGCTAAAGCAGTATCAGGGAAGGATTGCTGCATTCCGAATTTATGGCGCTATCTTTTTCGGTGCAGTCAAAATTCTGGAGAGCATTGAAAATGAACTTCCCTCAAAAGTATTGATACTTGACCTCAAGAATGTGATCTACATCGACGTTTCTGGAATGGATGCCGTGCTTGAACTTGAAGCTGTTTGTAAAAATCGCAATATCACACTCATGATTTGTGGACTAGCTCATCAACCTTACGAGATGGCCACTCGAGCAGGTCTCTTAGAGCGCCTGCCTGTCGATTGCATCTACCCAGACTTGCAACACGGTATCGCTAGAGCCATAAATGAATCATGACCTACCGGCGATAGATCCACTAACCCATCCATTGCGGCGCTCATACAAAACAAACAGTACACCCCAGATTACTACCGCAGCATAGGCCCAGACCCAAGATATTTGCGAGGCACGTGAGCCAGTTAAATCCAGGACAAAACCAAAAATAGCTGGGCCTAACAACCCACCTCCAAAGCCCATCAGGGAGTGGAGCCCCATTGCAGCGCCTTTAATATTTTCTTTCGCGCTAATGACTAAGCCTGCAGTTAAGGTGGAAGAATCGGCCATGATAAAAATCGTATGCCCTACTGCCAAAGTAATAATCAACCACCAAGATTGTCCTGTTGACCAGGCGAGCGCCACTCCAAATACTGCGCTAGATAGCATGACAAAGAAAATCCATTTTTGGCGCCCTATTCTCAAGGCAATCTCGTTTCCAATAATGGATGCAGGAACGCCAAAGAAATTAATCACACCCGCAAGAGTAGTTGCAGTTAATAGAAAGGGGTCGCCTGTCACAATGGCACAGAAACCAAAAAAGGCCACGATCCAGCTACGGCAAGCAAATAATTCGATGGAGTGGGCGGTATAGCCAAAGATAAATCCTGAGGCTGTTTTATCTTGCAAGACTAAGCGCCACTTATCCACCGGAAAAATATCGTGCAAGCGAATGCGTATTGGACCGTGCCACTTTTCATGGGCGAGTGCTGGAATAAATAAAAGCACAATCAACAAAGCAGTGAGTGGACCTAGGGCGATGATTCCAAAAACATAGCGCCAGCCTAAGCTATTTAAGATCCAACCAGAGCACAGATAAGAGAAGCCAGTGCCAATACCAAAGAATGCAGTATAGAAAGCAATATGGCGGGTCAGCTCGCCGGTTTTAATACGATCTGACAGAATTTTTAAGCCAGGCATATACGTACCCGCTAAACCGATGCCATTGAGCGCCATAAATATTAAGGCGGTCCAGAAGTTATAGGCAAAGAGGCCCATACCAAGTAATCCACAGGTCGCTGAAAGACCGCCTACGAGATAGACTTTTTTTGCATCAACGCGATCGGTGAGAGCGGTTGCTAATGGGACCATCAGCATGTAGCCAAAGAAGAAGGCGCTAGCAATGAGGCCAGACTGCAAATTACTCAGATGCCATTCATCTTGTAATGTCGTTAACACCACCGCGTAACAGGCAAAACCCAATAGCGCACAAGTTTGCGCCATCAGCATCAGGGGTGTGTAACTAGCAGGCTTTAATCGCATCGGAACTTACTGCTGACTACTGCTTGGAGAATCCTGAAAGCCATTCGAGCGGAAAGTGAGTACCAATGTATCTCTATGGCCGTACTGCCCTAAGGGCTGAATGGGGGTAGATTCATGAATCATTCTTTCATCATTCATCAGCAATAAAGACCAAGGCTCAGAGAGGGTAAATCGCAAACCAGTAGAGCCGGTTGCACTAAAAATTCGGGTCTCGCCACCCTTGACATCGACTCGATTGATTAAAAAGACAGCCACAAAATCAACGCCATCACGATGCGCTCCCTCAGGTGTTGGTCGCCCAATACCATCCGTCGTATCAATCCGAAATTGGTGAGCTTCTATAAACCAAGTGTTTACCTGCTTAACGCCATCCAGAATATGAGTCAGCCCCAACAAAAGAGCATGCCAAGCAGGATTGCTAGTGAGCTCAGTTTGAGAAGGCTCAAACCAACGCTCGATACCGCCATGCAAGGCGTTGTAATTGACAGACTGCCAGTGGGCACGATGCGGCACGCTAGCCAAAGTTGCTCCCTTGATCTCAAAGCTTGAATGGCGGCGAAAGCGATACCGTCCACCATCCTTAAGGTAGGGATCTCTGGGCAAGCCTTCCCAGAAGTGAGTGAGATTCCGAAGCTGATCAAGACCCACATGGGCAATTTGCGCTATATCCTGAGCAGAGACAACTGCAAAACCATTATCTCGTAAAGATTGAACTAAATCCTTAGCGGGCGTTAGTGGGGGTAAAAGGTTGGAAAGAGTCATGGGTTTATTTTAGGCGCATACCAATCCATTTAGGAATACAGGTTCAAACGGCTGCGCACTTCCCCCACATGACCTTTTAAGTCATACAACTCTTTTGCATCTAGCATGGAAATTTTAATATTGCTAATCCTGCGCTCAATATTTTCCAAATCCTTGAGGTTCTTTTCTTTTAAATCTGGATTAGATGCATTTCTTTCTACCCCCTTAAGTTCCTCATATACCTGGGATAACTTCAATCGTAAGAGTAAGCTTTTAGCTGCAGGAATATAGGTAAATAAGGGAACTAGAATCACTAGAAGCGGAATCACAATTTTAGCGAAGCGTCCAATCCATACTGCCGTCCAAAAAGGGAGGTAGCGATGCAGGAAAGATGGGCCATCCTTTAGATAGATTTCAGCATCAACATGCAAAGGAAAATCAAGCCCAGTTCCCGATGGAAACTCTCCCGGCTTTTGTATGTAGGAATACGTTTTTAAAATATCGTAGGTAGAGCTAAGCAACAGTGTTACCAAAGCAGGACTAATGTCATTCTTACCCACCAAGGTAGCTGTTGCAGCAAGTACCTGAATATCTTGACGCGGAAGATCATAGGCAATACTAACGACGCCGCGTGGCACTGTTACTTTTGAGAGAAAAGGGAATAAGTGAACGTAAGCTTCAGCCTGCTCAAAGTTCATTAAGCGAATGCCGGGAGTTTCATAAAATTTTTTGACTACAGGAGCCTCTGCAGCACTTACTAAAAATACAGCATCTAGCTCCCCTTTTTTAAACTTCTCTAATGCATCCAGTGGTTTTAATTTTTCAGCACGAAGATCGCTCAGACTCAATCCACTTGCCGCAAGTAACTGAGAGGTCAGGGATAGCGTGCCACTACCTTCATTGCC
>Ga0114968_10004364_pt1 | contig 10549 bp, 10 predicted proteins | sample M_130807_EF_Meta_FD_87020 | JGI IMG/M metagenome (GOLD analysis project Ga0114968, IMG submission 87020) | Freshwater microbial communities from Lake Montjoie, Canada to study carbon cycling - M_130807_EF_MetaG | ecosystem: Environmental > Aquatic > Freshwater > Lake | place: Lake Montjoie... | reverse complement strand
CTCCTTGATCTCGCTGCCTCTAGGGTCTGCAAGGAGGCTACGGTTTCCGAGTGCGCGGGGGCCGAACTCGGCTCTTCCTGATGCCACTCCGACAATTTTATCACTAAGAAGCCGGTCCAATAACTCGTTAACAGGATAAACACCTGGAATGCAATGGCCGAGATAACTGTTGCGCCAGTTAACTCTACGCCCAAGAGCCAAAGCGGCAGCACCGAGACTGCTACCAGCGTCACCGGGGCAAGGCATAATCCAGATTTTGTCAAAGTATTCTCCTAACATACGGTTGGCTGTGCAATTCAGTGCCACTCCACCCATATATACCAGATTTTCGCTAAAACCCAGATTTCTAGCACGAATCATTATCTGTCTAATAAGATCTTCTGCTACCAACTGTGCCGCGGCCGCAATGTTTTCATTACTGGAGCCTACTAAGAAATCCTTGCTCATTCCTGTGTGGAAGTTTTGCTTTAGTCGTATGTCGCGCTCGTCGGCAATCACATGCTCGCGCATGTCATGATACCATGTGTTGCGACCCCAGGCAGCCATGCCCATTGTGATGTATTCTTCGTCTAGTGGGTGTAGGCCAATGCGGCTAGTGACTGCACTATAGAACAACCCAATGGAGTGCGGATAAACCTGTCTCCATAATCTCTTATACTTTGCCATGCCCGTTGAATCATATTCTGCACCCCATATTGATATTGTGTCCCATTCACCAATTGCATCTATTACCACTACTGTGGCACGATCAAATGGGCTTGTTTGAAAGCCCCCTGCCGCGTGACTCAGGTGATGATTGTAACTATGCACACGCTTGGGTTCAATTTGCCCACCCAACTGCTTATTTAATATTTGTTTTACTGTTAACTTGTCCCATTCAATGCCTTGTCCTGCATACCATTGTCTTGCTTGTTTTGCCCAAGGACGTTCGTAATATGCGACCACATCCGGTCCATACTGTAAAACTTCATCTAACAGGCCTTGACAAAAGTCAGCATCGTTTTTCTTTTTTGAATAACGTTCACTATGCCCAGCAAACAGGATCTCCCCGTCGGGAGAGATTACTGTAGCGGCAGCATCATGAAAGCCTGCACTAATGCCCAGTATGTTCATTCAATCTGTCCATAATAAGTTGCCGTTCTTGATCAGTCATTCTGGTCCATTGTGCTATCTCTTGCAAACTGCGACCGCAACCAATACAGACCTCATGCTGATCTATTTTACACGTTCCAACACAAGGTGTAATCATTTGTAGATAAATGGATCTCGTTTGCGTAATTCTTTTAGTTTTTTACGATAACGATATTCCAAGGTAATTCTTGACCAAAGTCTTTTAATCCAATTCATTTCATACTCCTAATCTGTTGCTCTATATAGTCCGGATCACTCCAGTGATAATCATATGTGGCCTGTGCTGTGCTGGTACGTATTGCATACACGTCTTGATGTTGACTCAATTGCGAGTATATGCTGTCCCAGTTTTCTGTGCCAAATGACCTTGAGAGATCAACTTGCCCGATCTTAGGGTGGCCGATTGTAAGACTCGGTTCAGTTGGGTCGAATCCATTCCTGGTAAGCCATTCTCGAAATCTTTCCAATTTAGCGATTTGCCAAGGTGCTGTCGCGGTATCACGGGCCCATTCAATATCAAAGTCGCCAGCCGCTTGGCTCTGGCCGCGCAGGGCATTGGTAACCAACTCGCCAACCCTTGAATCACGTCCTTCATCATTGAATACCTCCCAATGGTGTTTGCCCACTGCTTTATTTACGCCCACGTAGACACCGCCTAGATTTCGATTGACTGCATCAATTCCAAATAACTCCAGGTCAGATTCTTCCAATTCATAGCGTGGTGCATTTAGCCAACACATGAGTTGACTGGGCCTACGCCATTCGGGCGTGGTTCGCGCTTTACCTATACTGAGTACCAGACTTTCAAGTTCGTGACACAACAGATTCAATTGTCGTATGTGCCAGCGTGTGTAATCATCTGCTGAATTGTAATACTGACTCATTGCGCCTGCTGTGCCTTGCAAGTCTTCAAAGTAACGATGCAACAGATTCATTTGATCATGATCAATGCTCAAATCTTGTTTAATCACAGTGCTTGGACTAAAGAAGTCGGCAATGCGATATCCTATTGTGCTCGAATTGATAGCATTTATCGAGCGATTGATTTGTGTACACAAATACTCAGGATTTCTCGCACTTTCTGCCCAACCCAACCAGCAGTAGTTTTTTTCTAAATGTAGACGGCGTCGAATAACGTCATTCAGTGCCGCAAGCCATTTACGGCCAAGACTGTTGTCTGCCACATCTATATGCACAGTTAACACATGGTTGTTTGCACCACGTAAGTCTATTTCAATCGAATCAAGCAATTTTCATCCACCATTCTAGTACATCTGGTCGTGAGCCCAGTATATCTGTCATTGTTACCTTTTGTGTTCTTATTTGTTCTAGTTGCAACACACGAGCCTTGCCTTGAGCAAGAGACTCCCGGTATGTGTCCGGCCATTGTTCTTCAAAACATGCCCGGTTCTTTAATTGTAGCAGTACATCACGCATGGCACCTGCGGAGCGGCCTACTAACTCGTCGATCCATGGATCCAATAGTGCTCTAGGCAATGCCAGTGGACTCATTATGATATTTGGTGAGAAACTAAAGATAACTTTGGCCAACAGTTCTACTCCAAACTGTCTTGCCAATTGTTGTATCGCATCAACTTCGAACATTCCGGGCAACGTGAGTGTAAAATCAATACGCATTTGTCTGGCATTTGTTGCGTACTGTAGTCCGTGTTCAAAATTACGCTTGAACTGTTCATAATCCAGTCCTGTACGAATATATTCCCCAACGTCGTTAGTTCCATCCAATGAAGCACATATTTGCCAGTCCCGGACATGGCTGAGAATATCACTAAAAAGATCAACGCCGCTATACTTAATGCGGCTAAGATTAGTATTATATCTAGCATATAGTCGAGGTCCATCTCCTAATTCAATAATTCTTTTCATATAGCGCCAATGCTGTTCGTACATCAATGGCTCGCCGCCAACCCAATAAACCTCTTCTACACGATGTTGTTCCACGGCCAGACTAAATTCGGCTTCAATTTGACTGTCTTGAAAGTGTGCGATTTCGGCACGTATATCGTTTCGCATCCAATTGTTTTTAGGATTAGTCCAGTCGACCATGTCATTCTGCTTTTGTTCACTCTCCCATGAACTGGAAAGCATGTCGCCACAGGTTCTACATTTGAAGTTACACAAGTTTGAGAAACGGTAATCCCAGGACACAGGAGACATAGTTGTAGAACCATCCTCAGCAGTGGATGCAAGTACCTCGGGTAGTTTGTGCTCAAATAAATGGGTAAAGTATGTTCTGTATACATTAGTGTTTAATAGTCGATTGTTGCAGACTTCGCATTCAGGTAATGTTTCTCCGGCCACCATACGCCTGCGCACACTTTTCATATGTTCACTATTCCAGTGCTCATCAAGTGTGACAGGAATGTATTTGCCAGTGCCTGAACTGGTATCTATATACTGTTCAAAGTTCTGTGCAGGTTCTCTTGACGCACAGCACATTCTACGCTCTGTCTGCGGACTGAGATATGTATGCACCCAAGGTGCCAGGCACATGGTATCAGGCTTTGACATAATTTAATAATCTAGCCAATTCAGGAGCAACATCTGCCAAGTTCTGTTCACGACGTTGATCTAATTTTTGTATTTGCTGACACGTTTCGGCACCATCAGTTGATATACCGCCCATCATAAAGTCCACAATGCCCGCAAAATCTTTTTTATATCCAGTGACAACACTATTTAAATGTTCTGCAATTGCTTGTTTTGCATGATCGGGCAAGGAAGCAATTGAAAAATGCGGTGCGTCATGCATGATGTTCCAGTACACAAAGTCAAAGCCTTGTGCGCTGATCCAATGCGCCAATTGATCAATGTACAGTACATTGAATATGTTCACCGTAGAACAACATTGCAGTTGGATGTTAGAGTACTGTTGGCGCAGTTGACGGAACAGTTTGAGATTTCTCTGAACGTCTGTCCATTTGGCACCTGTGCGTTGATATTCAAATCTTTCACATAGGTCATCAATTGAGAATGCAATCTCTACTGTTTTGAAATGTTTCCAAATGTGTTCAGCATCAGCAGGCCATTGTGTGCCATTGGTATTGTAATGTATTTCCACTTGATGTGCTATGCCACGATCCACCATGCCCTGCAACATTGCAAAGTGTTCTTCAATCATGAATGGTTCGCCGCCAGTGAATTCAATGTAACGAATATCATTTACAACTGAGTCAATTTGTGTCCAAAATTGTGCATTCTCTCGGGGCCAACGTCCGGCCTTTAACATTTGATATGGAAAACTATTTTTATTGTGTGCATCTACAGAGTTAGCAATTTCTTCCACAGCAAAACTACTACTGGACCAGGATCCACATATACGACATTTCAAGTTGCAGATGTTGCCTAGTTTTAGATCCAGGAACATCAATGGCTTGGCATCTTGAGTCCATTCACTACTGATGCCCATGTGTTTGAGTCTATCCAGGGTGTGCATACGCTTACTAGTGCGGCCTGCATCTTCTTCTGCCCAGCATTTGCGACATGTGGCTGGTCGTCGACCTGCTAAAAATGCTTGTCGCAGTTGATACATATATTCACTGTTCTGAATACCGGCAAAATCTGCAGTTTTCAAATTGAATTTAACACTGTGGCTGTCAACAATTTCATCTTCAGCAAGACAACAAGGTCGTACAGTACCAATGGGACTGGCTTCCAGACTTACCCAGGGCAGTACGCAGAATTTGTCATGCGGCAAATTCATTTCAAAGCCTTGAGTTCAGGAAGCACGTTCATGATGTTCTCATTTCTGATATCGTCTAGTTCATGCGTTTTACGCCAGAATGTATCTATTAATTGTGTGTTGTCTGTTGCGTTCATGAACGTGATTGCACTTTTAAATCCTTGTGTGGCACGTTGTAAAGGATCTCTATCGCTCATCCAGGACAAATGTTTTAGATATTTTTCTTCTAGTCGTTGTTTGTATTCTTCAGTTGCGATATCTATTCTATAGTGTGCAGGATCTTGCAAGATGTTTACATTTAAATCCTGGGCACGAATTAATCCTGCTGATACCCATTCTTTATGAAAGTCTGGCAAATGCCAAGCATTTAATATGCTGAGTGTGGGGCTGATATAAAAATCCACGTTAGGGCATATTGCAATCATTCGGTGACGGTTTTGAACAACGTCGTACCATCGGGTACCCTTGCGTATGTATTCAGCGGCGTGACCCATACCATCTAAACTGGCACCTACTGCCACTGAGTCAAACTGCTTCCAATATTCAAACACTGAGCGACCTTTTAGGTCCGTGTGCGTGAAGTTTGTATTGTATATTAATCGCACATCAAAGCGGCGTCTTTTAACAAGTTCCTCAAGAATATTATAGTGTTCTTCCATTAACAATGGCTCGCCGCCGGCAAAGTATATTTGCTCCACATAGTCCAAATGCGGTTCTAACTGTGACCACATGTCTGTTTCGGTGCGCCCTGCATAGTTTAGCACAGTATTACGATCCTTCCATTCAGGACCTGCCAGTTTCACTTGATCTTGATACCACTGGCTTGAAAAGATATGCCCACATGAACGACATTTTAAATTACACAAATTACTGAATCGAATATCCCAGTAGGTCATTTCAAATGGGTTTGTTTCTAATTTTTTAATTTGATGCCCGTGATGTTTATTAGCACTCTTGCGTCCTGAAAAGAATCCTGATTCTTCTTGTTCGTAACAACGACCACAAGTGGCATTGGGGGTCTCACTCAGCATGTCTGAACGTAGTTTTGTCATGGCATCGTTTTGCCATATTTCTTCTAGAGTATTTGTACGGCAGTTGCCCACTTGCCCCACTTTCATTTCAGCGTGACAGCAGGGATATGCTTCACCAGTAGGATAAGCATGTAAATGAATCCAAGGATAGATACAAAATGTTTTTGAATCTGTTAACAAGAACTGTTCACGTTCTGTGAGTTCTGTGGCACGTACCAGATCAGTGGAGTTATACTTGTATTGAGTCATACCATTCTTGTAATTCAGGAAATGTGGCTACAAAGTCTTTGCCACGACGTTGATCGTATTGTGTGTAAAACTGTTTAAAATCATTCAACAACTTGGGCATTTCAAATGCTTCTGAATGCGGAGTTTTTACTACGTCTAAATAATCAATTAATCTTTGTAAATGATTGATTTCGTGTTCGTGTAAAAACTCACTGTCGCATTCGTTGCTTAACCATGTTTCTAATGTGTTCTTGTAGTGTGTTTTTAAATGTTCTGGCAGAACCAATGGTGATTGGAAACTAGGGAAGCGCAAGATGTTTAATGTAAATGACACAGCGTCACGACCATATTCTCGTTTCCAATTCAGCATACAATCCAATAAACTATCTAAACTGCTCAGACACAATGCGTTAATGGTACACATAACGTGAATGCCTCGGAACTGACCTGAATCCAGCAATCGTTCTACGTTGTTGGCCCAATCGTCCCACACAAGCCCATCACGTATGTACTCTGCTTGTTGACTGATGGCTTCATTTGATGTATAAAGATCAATTGCCATTCCGTCCACACTGGACAGTAATCTGTCAATGTCTACATCTGTACCCAAATTACTATTAATAGCCAAACGTGTGCTACTTTTGCCTTTGTTAGTTTTGAACCAATCAATCAATTTCCAAGTGTAATGACTCATCAGCGGTTCACCGCCAGTTATTCTCAATTCCTGGAGAGTTCGGTGGAGGTCGTTTTCCCACCATTCAAAGAAGGCTTCCACGTAAGGATTTGTTTCACGGATTCCAAAAAGTTGAGCACCACTATGCTCATGAGTAAAATGATTGCGACCATCACTGACCAGTCCAGTGTACGCTCCGTCGCGGCGTATGTCGTTAACCCAAGTGCTACTAAAAGCAGGGTTGCAATAAGAGCAAGCAAATTGACAAGTGCGATCAAATGCAATTTCCAAGGTACGTAAGTTAATGTCTTGATCAACAGGAGTAGTAAATGCTTCATTCAAGGCCTCTATAGGATATATCTTGCTCTTGTACACACGGTCAGAGATAGCGTCACGGCCCATGTCTTCGATCTTCCAGCAGTATTCACAACCTGCAGGACGTTCGCCTGCTAACATCTTGGCACGATCGTTTTTCTTTTGATCAGTATTGTGCAACAGCCTAGGGTTGTCCCGGACTCGATCAATGTCCACCAAATGGGCTGGAGGGTGGTGACAACTTGTGGTCATACCAGAGCCTAACCAAATGGTAGCATTGTACCATTTGGCCGCACAAAAACTTTCGGATAGAGTGTCTAATACTTGATGTTTGAATTCTAAATCGTTCACAAATTGCTTTGGATAAAATTGACAAAACGGTCAGGAAATTCTCGAAAGATTCGGATTCCTTCTGTTGCCAAGTGTTGTTGATTATACTTAGTTACAGCCCGACTTGCAACCAGAAATTCCGCCAGATCACTCTCACACAAGTCTTGAATCACTTGGGCGATTCGATCCATTCGGTTTTGGTTGTTGTCTATCGAGTCAAACGATTCATCTATTAGATGGCCAAATGTTTGGAATCCTGCGTTGTGTAGATCTCGATAAAAGCCTTGATTGGCCACAGCCACAAACGGATGACCCATGGCAATGGGCTTGTAGATCTTTTCACTGCGCAGGCTGTAAGGATAATCAACCACAGTTTCCGAGACTAGACTGAAATAGGTATCTATGTAAGGCTCGGCCCGAATATACACGTCACCCCATTGGTTATCGAACAATTCGTGCTTGACAAAGGCATGTTGATACTGATCTTTTTGTCCTGAGCGAAATTGTTCTACTTCGTATTCAGAGGGTAACAGTCGTATCTCGCTGGGTCTCTCAAACAAGTTGGTTGAGTAAGTGTGATTGTATACAGGAGTAGTGTCTAGGTTGGTCCAAAGTGCATGTGTCAGCAGGCCAGCATCACGCATCTTTTCTATCATGTATTTTCTGTGCGGTCTTGTGCGTCCATTTAGGAACAAGAACTTGTAGGGTTTTTGTAATTTGTTATAAATTTCATCTGCACGAGCACCTTGTTCCGTATTGCTTTCATAACACGTTGCTCTGTAAGCATAATGATCATAGACCATGCAGTTGAGTTCAGGCTCCATATGGCCACAACCCACTAACAGCAACTTCTTTTGCTGAATTAAATCTATTAGACCCAACCGTTGACATTGTAGTTTAAGAGTTTGTGATCCTTCAGAAGGATTGGCCAGTACTGGCAAACAAGTCTCAGCCAGTTGTTTTATTTGATCTGCGTAGCGATTTACAGTTTGTCTAGCCAGAACTACAATGTCATTGGGCTCGGGCGTGTACTGCTCAAAGTCCCAAAATGTGTCATCTACTAAATGCTGTATTTCTGTATGTATCTCACATGAAGTGTCGCATACAAGTCGTCGATTACCTAGCATGATATTGACATTCTTTCCACCATGACTGCATTTCTGGAAATGCGGCCAAGAAGTCAGTGCCGCGTCGGCGATCATGTTCTGCAAAGAATCTATAAAAGTCTGCACGGTCTTGACCGTGATCCTTGTCTTGTGCAGACCGCATCCAGGCAATGTCTCTATCTAGTCGTGCTACTTCATAATCTTTAAACCCTTGGTACGGATATCTTGGATCTTCCATGTGTTCTAGCATGAATGCTTTGACTTCTTCTAGTTTGGCTGCATAACTCTCAGGTAGTATTTGCAAACTCTGCCAGGTGGGTGTGCGTAGCACAGGAGTGTCGAACCATATTCGCTGATAGGTTCGACTGTGTGTTCGCCTTAAAAACAATATCCACCCTAGTAAAGATTTCAATCCTGACACAGATAGATTGTTCATGGTAATGATAAATGTAAGACTATTATAACTAGGAACTTCAGTCAAGTAACGATTCACATTGTCAAACATTCGCATGTAGTCAAGTCCGTGCCGAATGTATTCAGCCTGTGCAGGTATGCCGGAATCCACGCTCACATACTGCATGAAGTGTTCAATGCGTCCGTCACAGATATTTTTTACATAGCCAAGATATCGTTTGAACAATTCAGGTTCCACGGAGAAGTTTGATGTGACATTCAAATGCAGTTTTTTGCTGGGATTAGCCAACACATAATCAAACACACGATACGTATTTTTATCCATTAAGGGTTCACCACCAGTCATACGGAAGTGTTCTAGAGCAGGGTATAACTCAGGCCACCAGCGCCAAAATGCTTCTACGTAAGGATTATGTTCACGAACTGGGATAGGACGATTCCGTCCAACAAAATGACTAGGATCATTATGCACAATTGAGGTAGGAAATCCGCCCAATCTATCAACTTCTGCTTGCCAAGTTGAACTAAATTGTGGGCTACAATAACTGCAAGATAAGTTACAGGCATGATTAAAATTAACTTCAACATAACTGGGTACAACATCTTCATCTCCTGAGGAATTTTTAATCCGTTCGAAATCCACAGCGGCCCAGGACTCTCCAGAACGATAGTGTCTGTCGCTGAGTTTGCCCTGATCTTCCATGTTCCAGCAGTAAGAACATTCCGAGGGACGCTCTTGACGCAACATGATCTTGCGTTGTTCTTTTTTGTGTGGTGTGTTATGCAGACTGCCAGGATTGGTTGCAAGATTCTCTTGAGGAATAGCATGCAAGGGCGGGTGGTAGCAACTGTTGTTTAATCCTGTAGGCAAGTGTAGACTGACCTGTTTCCATTTGGCCAAACATAAAGCGTGTCCAAGTTGGTCTTTCATCTGCTCTGCGGCAGACATGAACTTGCTTTTGTTATTCACAATTTTGTCTTTCGTATTCTTTGTATAAATCTATAATCGGTGCGTCTGAACCAAACTTTATAAAACAATCCCAGGCCAGATCAAACAAAGGATCGCTTGCATCCAATTCTTTGCGCATGACCTGTCCAAACTCAGTGCAGTCTGTGTCAATGTCAACCACAGTGCCGATATTCCAATCCACTGGATACTCTGCATAATAATTATGGTGCCACACAATCATATCAAACATTTGCCCAACTTGGTCTTCTGTTGGATGTTTGTCATAGTAATATCTCATGACCACACGCCATTCTCTACATAACGATTTTTTTAAATCGGCTTTGATTTTTACAATTTCATGCCCGGGAAAAAACTTTTTGAGTAAGTTATCGTTTAGGGTGTGTGTATGTTTTATCGCTAACAGGTCAAATTTTTCATTTTGCGGTACATCAACTGTTAGATACCTATAATCATAACACACAAAATTAGGTTGATGCATGCTGACACCGGGTGTGTCAAATGGTAATTTTTTTAAAAATAAACCATAACGATGACCACCGGATCCAGGATAGTGTGCAATTATCATTTTTTACTCAATGAAAAATACACAATATCAATGTCCAACATTTGATCCTCACAAACTAGTCCGTGTTGTTCAAACTGTTGAAT
>Ga0114968_10004359_pt1 | contig 10555 bp, 6 predicted proteins | sample M_130807_EF_Meta_FD_87020 | JGI IMG/M metagenome (GOLD analysis project Ga0114968, IMG submission 87020) | Freshwater microbial communities from Lake Montjoie, Canada to study carbon cycling - M_130807_EF_MetaG | ecosystem: Environmental > Aquatic > Freshwater > Lake | place: Lake Montjoie... | reverse complement strand
GCTTCCCGCTTGACCCCACCGATCGCTCTCCTCGAGCCTGGCGGCATGAACCGCCCCGCCCTTGGCCGCTATGAACAGCTCCTCACCGAAGCGCTCGACGCGGCGCTGCAGCGCTCCCCCGAGCTCGCGTTGGACCTCGAGCGGCTCCACGCCGCGGAGGCGCACGACCGCATCGCGTTTCACCTGAGCCGCGCGCTCGCGGCCGCCGTGCGCAGCCTGCCCGAGAAGGACCGCGTCGCGCAGGGCCTCTCGCTGGCACGCGCGCTCCTCGACTTCGTGGCGCAGGAGACGCAGTGCGACCTGGGCGGCGACCGCCCCGCGTCCTCGGCGCAGGTCCTCAAGGCGGTCTTCGGTCGCCTCCCGGACGGCAGCCCCGCCCGCGTGAGCGCGCCCGACATCCCGCTGCTCGACTCGACTCTGCTGACGAACGCGCCGGGCGAGCCGAGCCTGCGCCACCAAATCAGCACCGAGATCGACTCCGCGGACGGCATCGACCTTGTGATGGCCTTCGTGCGGTGGACAGGCGTCCGCGAGCTGCTGAGCGCCCTCGAGAACCATACAGCGCGGGGCCGGCGCCTTCGGGTCCTCACCACCGTCTACACGGGCAGCACGGAGCTCCGCGCGCTCGAGGCGCTGCGCGATGTCGGGGCCGAGGTCCGCGTCTCCTACGACACGACCTCGACGCGCCTGCACGCGAAGGCGTGGCTCTTTCACCGCGCGTCGGGCTTCTCCACTGCGTATATCGGCTCCTCCAACCTGACGCACTCGGCGCAGCAGATGGGGCTGGAGTGGAACCTGCGCGTCGCCGAGGCCCGCAACCCGAGCATCGTCGAGAAGTTTCGCGCCGTTTTCGAGTCGTACTGGGCGAGCCCCGACTTTGTCGCCTTCGACCCCGAGGCCTTTGCGCAGGCGACCGCGACGGCGCGGCCCGCGGGCGCGGCGCTCACGCTCAGCCCGCTGGAGCTGCGCCTCGAGCCGTTTCAGGAGCGCCTGCTCGAGCAGATCGCGCTCGCGCGGCTCAACGGCGCGCACGCCAACCTGCTGGTGGCGGCGACGGGCACGGGCAAGACGGTCATGGCCGCCGTCGACTACGCCCGCCTGCGAGAGGCCCTGCCCCGCGCGCGCCTGCTCTTCGTGGCCCACCGCGAGGAGCTGCTCCAGCAGAGCCAGGCGACCTTTCGCCACGCCCTGCGAGACGCCTCGTTCGGCGAGCTCTGGGTGGGCGGTCATCGGCCGCGCGCGTTCGATCACGTCTTCGCGTCCATTCAGAGCCTCGCGGCCTCGGGCCTTGAGCACCTGCCCCCGGAGCACTTCGACGTCGTCATCGTCGACGAGTTTCACCACGCGGCGGCGCGGACCTACGCGGCGCTCCTCGACCGCCTGCGGCCGCGCGAGCTCCTGGGCCTGACGGCGACCCCAGAGCGGAGCGACGGCCTCTCCATCCTGGGGTGGTTCGGCGGCCGCATCGCCGCCGAGCTGCGCGTCTGGGATGCCATCGACCAGCACCGGCTGGTGCCCTTCGCCTACTTCGGCGTCCACGATGGCATGGACCTGAGCAAGGTCCCGTGGCGACGCGGCGTGGGCTACGACGCCGAGGGCTTGACGAACCTGCTCACCGCGAACGATGCGTGGGCGCACCTGGTCTTGAAGCAGGTCGCGCGACGCGTCGGGGACATCACCCAGATGCGGGCGCTCGGGTTCTGCGTGAGCGTCGACCACGCGCGGTTCATGGCGCGGGTCTTCAACGCCGCGGGGGTGGCATCCGTCGCGATCTGGGCCGATACCCCCGAGGACCAACGCCGGGACGCGCTGCGCGCCCTCGCCGAGCGCAGGGTGCGCGTCGTCTTCTCCGTCGACCTGTTCAACGAGGGCGTCGACGTCCCGAGCGTCGACACGCTGCTCATGCTGCGCCCGACCGACAGCCCGACGCTCTTCCTGCAGCAGCTCGGGCGCGGCCTCCGCAAGGCCCCGCACAAGGGCATGTGCACGGTGCTCGACTTTGTCGGCCACCATCGCAAGGAGTTCCGACTCGACCGCAAGCTCACCGCGCTCCTGCGCTGCTCGCGGGCGGCGCTCGAGCGGCAGGTGCACAGCGGCTTTCCTCACCTGCCGGCGGGGTGCCACTTCGAGCTCGACCGCGTCGCGAGCGAGATCGTGCTGCGGAGCATCCGCGAAGGCGTGCCGACCCAGTGGTCGCGCAAGGTCGAGGAGCTCAGGCAGCTCGCGAGCGACGGGCGCGACGTGACGCTGGAGACCTACCTCGCCGAGACCGGCCTGGAGCTCGAGGACGTCTTCGATGACAAGAGCGGCCGCACATGGGGCAGCCTGCGTGAGGACGCGGGCCTCGTCGACCGACCCGACGACGCGGAGGGCCCGCGGACAACCCTCCGCAAGGCCATCGGTCGCCTGCTGCACGTGGACGATCCCGAGCGTCTGGAGGCCTATCGAATGCTGGTGAGCCTGCCTGACCCCCCGCAGGCCGCCCTGCTGCCGAACCGCGAACAGCGCCTGCTGCGCATGCTGCTCGCGCCGCTCGTGGGCACGCTGGAGGGCGTCACGCGGGAGACCACGCTCGACGAGGCGTGCGCCCTGCTGTGGCGCCAGCGGAGCGTCCTCGCCGATCTGCAGACGCTGCTGACCGCGCTCACGCGCCGCGTCACCCACCTGCCGATCGCGCTGACGAGCGCCGCCGACGTCCCCCTGAGCCTGCACGCGCGCTACAGCCGAATCGAGATCCTGGCGGCCTACGGCGACGGCGCGCCCACGTGCGTGCAGGTGCCGACCTGGCGAGAGGGCGTGAAAGACCTCAAGGCCGAGGCCACCGACGTCTTCGTGTTTACGCTCGACAAGACGGACGGCGTCTTCTCACCGACGACGCGCTACAACGACTATGCGATCAGCCCAGACCTGATCCACTGGGAGAGCCAGTCGACGACGACGGCCGACAGCCCCACTGGGCGCCGCTACCAGACCCACGCCTCCATCGGTCGACAGGTTCACCTCTTCGCCCGGGTCAGCGGCGACGAGCGCGCCTTCTACTTTCTGGGACCGGCCACGTACGTCTCGCATACCGACGAGAAACAGAAGAAGATCACGTGGCGACAGCACCACCCGCTGCCCGGCGACCTCTTCGCCGCCTTCGCCGCCGCGGTCGCGTGAACCCCTGCCTGAGGAGTTGCCGGAATGTCCGAGATTCGCGTCGAGCAAAAGCACAGCCTGCCCATCGAAGACGCCAAGGGCCGCGTCGCCGCCTTCGAAGAGATGCTCACCAAGTACGGCGTCAAGGTGGACTGGAAGGGCCCAACGGGCACCCTCAAGGGCACGGGCGTGGGCGGGACCATCGCGGTCACGCCGTCTGCGGTTCAGATCGAGGTCAAGCTGGGGCTCATGGCGCGCGCCGTGGTGGACTCCACGAAGCTCAAGGCGAGCATCGAGAAGCGCCTGAAGGCCGCGTTCGAGGCCTGAGCCCCGGGCCGCTCACTCCTGCTCGACGATCACGAACTCCACGCGGCGGTTCGTGTCCCGGCCCGCGGGCGTGCGATTGTCCTCGAGGGGCATCTGGTCGCCGTAGCCCTTGGCCTCGAGGCGCGCGGGGTCGATGCCCTTGGCGACGAGGTACTTCATGACCGAGTCGGCGCGCGCCTGCGAGAGCTTCAGGTTGTAGGCGGGCTTGCCCTTGTTGTCCGTGTGACCCTCGACCCGGATTTTCTTGATCTGCAGGTTGCTGCCGATCACGAACGCGACCTGGTTGAGCAGCTCGAAGCTCTGCGGCTTGATGCTGGCCTTGTCGAAGTCGAAGTAGACCTTCTCCAAGATCTCGATGCGCGCGCGCGTCAGCTTGACAAGCCCTTGGTCGGGGCAGCCGTCCATGTCGTCGACGCCGTTGATGACCTCGGGCTCGTTCGGGCACTTGTCGGCGACGTCGAGGATGTTGTCGCCGTCGTTGTCCGGCTCGGGGCAGCCGTCTGCGTCGCCGTAGTCGTCTTTGTCCTCGGCGTCCCGCGGGCACTTGTCCTGCGGGTCGAGCAGGCCGTCCGCGTCCGTGTCGGGGATCTCGTCGGGGCAGCCGTCCGCGTCCTGCCAGCGGTTCATCGTCTCCGCCTGCAGAGGGCACTTGTCGTCGACGTCGAGGATCTTGTCGTGGTCGTTGTCCTCGTCTGGGCAGCCGTCCTCGTCGGCGAAGGCGTCCTTGTCCTCGGCGACGCCGGGGCACTGGTCGGGGCCGCTCTCGTACCCGAAGACGCCATTCTCGTTGGGCGACGTCGAGCGGACGGCGTCGAGGATCGCGTCCCTGTCGTTATCGGGGTCGGGGCAGCCGTTCGAGTCCTCGAAGCGGTCCATGTCCTCGGGGTCGTCTGGGCACTCGTCGACCTCGTCGTTCAGGCCGTCGTCGTCATGGTCGCGGTCGCGGTCGTGCCACGCGAAGCCCGCCAAGAGGCGGAAAGCGGGCGAGCCGTAGTCGGGCACCACGCCCGTACCCGCGCCGACCGTGAACACGCCACCGCTCCGGGTGAACACACGCAGGCCCATCACGGCCTCGAGCGGGTTCGCCTGAGAAGCCGAAGAGACGTCCGCGATGGGGCTCGCGCCGAATAGCTCGGTCATCAGGACCAAGTCCTCGGAGCCGAGCTGAATGCCGACCGCGGCGCCGTAGGTCACCTCGGTGCCGAGCTCGAGCGTCGTGCCCGAGACTTGGCGTGTATCCGGACGAAACCGCACGCCCCCGTTCGCGGCAAAGCTCAACGCCCGCGCGCGCGCCTCGAGCACGAGCTTGGGGTTGACCGTGGCTTGCTCCGCCCCGATGAAGCTCTTGCCCGAGCCGGTCGGCAGCGAGACGGGCACGGAGAGCGCGGCGCCGAAGCCCTGCCCCCCCTCAAGACCGGCGATACGCAGCTTGGGCACCAGGCGCAGGTCGCCTACGCCCACGCCGTCTTGGTCTTGGGCCTTGAGCACGCTGCCGGTGACCCACGACAGGGGCACGTCGAGCGTGAGCTCCAGGCGGTCCATCACGCCGACCGTGAGCAGGAGGTCTGCGGTCGCGAGGTGGGCGACCACGGTCTGCACGAGCTCGCCATTGCGGCGCTCGACCAAGGGCTGGTTGCCGTAGTTCACGACGAGCGACGGGACGAACTCGGCGTGGCGCGCGATTTGCCCGCCCTCGACGGTCAGGTAGTTCCAGGTGCCCGGCGCTGGCCGAAAGTTCTGGATGTCTTGCGCGGCGGCCGCCCCCCCAAAGAGGACCGCGGCCACCCACGAAAAGCGCATCGCCATCGACCGACCCATCGTGCGGCGTCTCCCCTATGCACTGCGACGCCGGGACACTACTCCATGCGATCGGGCGTGCAAAGGGCGCGGGCGTCCGCCGCCTACTTGGTCAGCGCGATGAACCTGCGGCCGTCGCCGCGCTGGATCCACAGGCGCGCGACCTGCCCGGGCCGAAGCGCCTCGAGCGCCTGCGCCAGGGCGCGCGGCTCGCGCACATCGCGGCCGTTGATCTGCAGGACAATGTCGCCCCGCTGCAGCCCCGCGCGCTGGGCTGCGCTCCCCGGCTCCACGCGCTGGATGCCGACACCACCCTCGGCGCCCGCGCCCGCCCGCCACGCGGGGTCAACGGGTCCGATGCGCAGCCCGAGCGGCCCCGCGCGCTCCTCTTCGCGCACGCCTTCACCCGGTCGATCCGCGTCGTCCGGATCGTTCGGCAACGCATCCAGCCTGACCTTGAGCGTGCGCGGCGCGCCGTCGCGGACCACCTCGATCTCGACGGTCTTGCCGACCCCTGCGGTGCTCGCGAGCCATGCCAGATCGCCGTCGCGCTGCAACGGCGCGCCGTCGAAGCGCGTGACCACGTCGCCTGGCTTGACGCCCGCAGCGGCGGCGGGGCCGTCGGGCACCACGGCCGCGACCAGCGCACCCCGCGGCCGGTCGAGGCCGAAGCTCCGCGCAAGCTCAGCCGTGACCTGTTGAATCTGTACGCCCATCCACGAGCGCGCGACCTTGCCCGAGCCATATAGGCCGGGCAGCAGCTTCTTAACCATGTCGACGGGGATCGCGAAGCCGATGCCCTGCGCAGCGGCGTTGATCGCAGTGTTGATGCCGATGACTTCGCCCCGGGTGTTGAACAGCGGACCTCCGCTGTTGCCGGGGTTGATGCTGGCGTCTGTCTGGATGAAGTCGGCGTAGCGCACGCGGCCGTCCGGGTGCACATCACCGCGGTGGGTCGCGCTCACGATGCCCGCCGTGACCGTGTGCGAGAGGCCCATCGGGTTGCCAATCGCCACGACCCACTCACCCGCTTGCAGGCGCGCGCTCTCACCGAGCGGCGCGACCGGGAATCGCTCACCCGCGGCCTCGACCTTGAGGAGCGCGACGTCCGTGGGCGCGTCCCGACCAACGACCCGCGCGGGGTAACGGCGCCCGTCCTCGAGGCAGACCTCGATCTCAGCAGCGTCCTCGACGACGTGATTGTTCGTGAGCAGGTAACCATCCTCGCGGATGAAGAAGCCGCTGCCCGCTCCGTGGGGCGCGGGGCCGTTCGGCCGTGAGCCACCGCGCTGCGGACCGAAGAAGTAGAAGAAGGGCGCCTCCTCGCCCGAGGGCGCGCGCCCCTCAACCTCGATGGACACCACGGCCGGGCCCACCTTTTGCGCCAAGGTCGCGAACGCACCGAACGTCACCGGTGTGTCGGCTGTGATCCCCGTGTCCGCCGCGCCCTCAACGTAGAGGCGCTCCGACGGCTTGCCTTGGGCGCCGCTGAGCAACGCGACCCCGAGTGTGGCGGCGCAGAGGGCGGCCCCCAAGAAGAGAAACGTGCGTGGTCTCTGGTTCATGCGAACGTCAACCGCTCAGGGCGGCGCGTGTATTTCGGGCAGGCGAGCCAGCCACGCCTGACCCGCAGACGACTCCGCCTCGACCGCGCGCCCCGCGGTGTCGACGTTGAGCTTGACGCCGTCGGAGGGCGCGTGCCCACCTCGCACAAGGACGCGGACGCGATCGCCCAGGACATCGACGTCGCCCGGCTCAAGGCGCATCGGCGCGCCCGCCCGAGCCGCACGCCGCATCAGCGCGCCAAACGTGGGGGTCCCGGCGCCCATCGGACGCCATGTCACCACGACGTCGAGCGCCCGTGAGCGCACCCGCTCAGCTCGCTGGTCGACCATCCGGGACCAGCCGAGCGCGGTGAGCGCGAGCCCGCACAGCACCACCCACACGGGCGCGGGGGCGCGCGCGGTCAACAGCTCACCGCGTGCGCTGTCCGGTCGACCGCTTGGCGAGCGCGTCGAGCGCTGCGTCGTCCTCGGCGCTGGTGCGATGCAGTGGCTTCGCCTCGCGCATCTTGGCGGCGATCTTGACGCCCTCGGGGCGCGTTCGCTTGCCCTGGGGCTGCTTGGTCTCGCCCTTGCCCGCGGCGCTGGGCTCCGCCTTTTCGTCCGAGCCCCCGAGCGCGTGGCGCAGGTGGTCGAACGTCGTCTTGCCGCGCACGGGCAGCATGAAGAAGCCGCACACAACGGCGATGATGAGCGCGCCGAGCACCATGCCGCGCACCGCCTCACCGCCCTTGACATCTGGCTTGGCGGCGCGGCCACCGCCGCTCTTGCCGCCGCCCTTCGCTTTTGGTTTCGCCTTTGCCATGGGCACACCGTGGCCTACATCAAACCACACGTCAAGTTCGCGCTCAGCGCGCCCCGCAGGGCAGCGTCTGGCAGGGGTCGAGGGCAGCGGGCAACGGACGGGGCGTCGGGCAGAGCCCGCCGTTCAGCAGGGCGCAGGCGGCGTTGAAGACCAGATCGCCCGCGTCCGGAGAGGTCGCCCGCCACACATCGCCGGCGCCGGGGTGCAGCGAAAGCTCAACGGGCACAACGCCCTCGACGACGCGGCGCGCTGCGGGTGGGTCGAGGAGCTCAAGCACGTCGCCCGGGGAGACGCCTCGCTCCAAGAAGTCGGTGGTCGGATGGTACGCAAACTGGCCGTCGAGAAGCCGCAGCGCGTCCCCCTCGGCGCGGACCTCGCCGTCCACGCCCACGACTCTCCATCGGCGCAGCGACCCCTGAGCCGCACCGGGCTCCGGGAGGCTGACCAGAGCGAGCAAGTGTCCCCCACGCCGGTCACGCAGCACATCGGGCAGCGCTTCGAAGAGCGCGCGAGACAGCGTCTCGAGCGTCCACGCCGCGTCGCAGGCGAAGCCCAACGCACACAGCGCCATCTCGGCATCTCCCGCGCCTGCCTGCCGCGGCGCGCGCGCGCTCGGCTGCGTCGCGTCCGGGCGAAGCGCGCCCTCGAAGACGGGCACGACCTCGCCGGGGGGGCGCGCGGTTCCGACGCCGCCGTTCGTGCGTCCGAGCACCCACACCCCATCCGCTTCAAGCCCATCGAGCGCGGTGAACGCCTGCGGGTTCAGCGCACCCGACGCCCTCTCCACGGCATCCTCGACGCCGTTCATGTCGAGGTCCAGCCAGTTGGCGCTCAGGGCATCGCTGAACGCCAAGGTCGCGGCGCGGCGCCCGCGGACATAGCCCTCGTCGAGGCCGCCCGGCACGGTGAGCACGGTCAGCGGTCCCAAGTAGACACGGTCAATGCGGCTGCGCAAGCAACCCAACCCGCCGCACGCGGGCGCGACGGCGCCATCGGACCAAACAGCGGCGTCGCTGCGCCCCGACAGCCACTCACCCAAGCCGGGCAGAAGGCCCAAGTGGGCGGCGAGGCCCCAGCGCGGGTTCCTGAGAGGCAGCCAGACCACCCGCTGCTCGACCTCAAGGGTCAACGGCGTCGCCTCCGGCGCCTGCATGAGGGCCCGTGCCGCGAACGCCGCGAGCAGTCGACCGAGCGAGGCGTCGCGCTCGAGCGCCGCTTGGGCGTCGCTCAGTGACGCGTCGCCGCGCAGAGCAGCGCCTTGCGCGTCGACAGGCTCACCCGCTGCGTTGGTCTCCGGCACAAAAGCGCGCGCGCCGACCGTCACTTCGTCCGAGGCGGCGTAGGTCAGCCAGAGCGCCAAGGCCCCCGGAAAGCGACCCTCGAGCGCGCGCCGCGCGTGGCCGGGATGGTCCGCCGAGAGGTCGGCCGCGTCCTCGCGAACCCGCCCCGCGGGCGCTGCGCCCCACGCGCCCACGACCGCGAGCGGCGCCTCGTCCGCGCTCGACCGCAGCAGCAGCGCTCGGACACGATCGTCGCGCTGCAGCGGCCAGCGATCGTCCTGAGAGAGTAAGCTCGGCGCCTCGAGCGCAGCGCGCAGCGCGTCGAGGCTGGTGGGCGGCGCCAGCACGCTCTGCGCCTCGAGCGGGAGCGCGGCTTCGCCGACCTGGATCGTGACGGGGAGCGCTGTGCGATGGGCCGCCTCAACGGCCGAGGCGGCCCGCTCGACCACGCCCTGCCACCAAGCCGGCGACGCGCCCGAGCGCAGCGGCAACCGCTCGAACAAAGCGCCGCCCCGTTCGACGAGCCGCGCGATCTCCGGCACCTCACGCCCGCCCGCGCCGACTAAGGTCGGGCCGCTCAAGCCAACCGCGTCGGGCGCGCTCCGAGCGCCTGTGGCGTGCACGGAGAGCACGTCCTCGGGCAGGCCGGTCCGCAGCGCGATCCCGTGCGTCAGCGTGCGGAGCTGCGCTGGGCCGATGGCGTAGACATCGAGCGACGCCAAGACCCACACCCGCTCGCCGCGACGCACCACGAGCACCTGGCCTTCAGGCGGGTTCTCGGCGTCGAGCGCGCGCGCAGGCCGATCCCCACCGGCGCCGGCCAGCCAAACTGCATCGAACTCGCCATCCCCGTCGGCGTCTTCGAACGTATCCTCGCAGCGGTCGGGCGCGGGGTTGAGCGTCAGCGCGCCGTCGTAGATCCCGGGTCGATTCTCGGGGCACTCCGCCGAGGCGCGGTCGTTCCACGTCTCAAACGAGGTCGGCGCGAGGTCGAACCGAGCGACCCCCGCGCGAGTCACGCCATCGTCTGGATCGGGCGTGGGCGCGGGTGCAGGCGATTCGCAGCGCGCCCCGTCGCAGACCTCGCCCGTGGGGCAGTCATCGTCGATCGCGCACGCCGGCATGGCTTCGGCCGGCGAGGCATCCGCGACGCCGCCCGTGTCGAGCGGGGCGTACATCGCGAAGTCGGCGACACCCGCGTCCTCGGCGGTGCGCAACGCGTCCGGCAGCGCGTCGCCGCTCACGGAAACGCCTCGGTCCTCGACGCCCACGCCGCACGCCTGCAGGGCGAGAACCGAGGCGCAGAGCGCGCCCACGCGCCCCCATCGGGTCAGGATGTCGAAAAACGCCATGGACGCAGCATAGGGCGATGCCTGAGTTCGATTCAAAAACGCCGCTCGCATGCTAAGAGAGCGCCATGAACCAACGCTTCGCCCTGCTGGTCAGGGAGACCGCCCGGGTCGCCACGTTGGCGGCGCTCTGCCTCGCGGCGCGCCCATCGACGAGCGCGGCGGACGCGGGCGTCAACGCCCTCGTCGACCGATTGTCCGAGCGCATCGGGCCCGCGCTCGCGGGCACGTCGAGCCGCGATGACGAGCGCGCGCCCCGGCCGCCAGAGCCGGGCGACCGCGTGACCGTCGTCTCGG
>Ga0114968_10004356_pt1 | contig 10559 bp, 11 predicted proteins | sample M_130807_EF_Meta_FD_87020 | JGI IMG/M metagenome (GOLD analysis project Ga0114968, IMG submission 87020) | Freshwater microbial communities from Lake Montjoie, Canada to study carbon cycling - M_130807_EF_MetaG | ecosystem: Environmental > Aquatic > Freshwater > Lake | place: Lake Montjoie... | reverse complement strand
GCGCGATGAACTGCAGCAAGTGCCTCTGGTGAATCTTCACCGGCTGCACGAGCGCGATCAAGTGCCTTCTGGGCACGCTCAACATCAATGTCGCTAGACAGCTCCGCGGTTTCAGCCAATATACGAACATTGTCCGAATCCATGGCAACAAAGCCGCCATGTACTGCGATCGCTACTTTGGCACCTTCGGTTGGTTCAATCCGAACAACGCCATTAACTAGCAGTGAAAGCACTGGTTCGTGACCTGGCAGAATGCCGATCTCGCCTTCTGGAGTCTTGGCAACGATCGACTTAGCTGGTCCAACCCAAACACTGCGGTCGACAGCTACGACGGAAACGTTAAGTTCAGACACGATTAGCCCTGTAGCTTCTTGGCGTTCTCGATAACGTCATCGATGCCACCAGCCATGAAGAATGCCTGCTCTGGCAAGTGATCGTATTCACCTTCAGTTAGCTTCTTGAAGGATGCAACTGTTTCTTCAACTGGAACAAACGATCCCTTTTGGCCGGTGAAGGCTTCAGCCACAAACATGTTCTGTGACAGGAAGCGCTCAATGCGACGGGCACGGTTAACCAGAATCTTGTCTTCTTCAGAAAGTTCATCGATACCAAGAATGGCGATGATGTCCTGAAGTTCCTTGGCCTTCTGAAGAATTCGCTTAACTTCAGCAGCAACTGCGTAGTGCTCAGCACCAACGTAGCGTGCATCCAAGATACGGGAGCTGGAATCAAGTGGATCCACAGCAGGGTAAATACCCTTTTCCGAAATTGGACGGCTAAGTACGGTGTTCGCATCAAGGTGAGCGAAGGTTGCAGCTGGAGCCGGGTCGGTCAAGTCATCCGCAGGAACGTAAATAGCCTGAAGTGAAGTAATCGAGTGACCGCGAGTTGAAGTAATGCGCTCTTGAAGCACACCCATTTCATCCGCAAGTGTTGGCTGGTAACCCACAGCAGAAGGCATACGACCAAGAAGTGTTGAAACTTCCGAGCCTGCCTGAGTGAAACGGAAGATGTTGTCGATGAATAGAAGCACGTCCTGCTTTTGCACATCGCGGAAGTACTCAGCCATGGTTAGTGCTGACAAAGCAACGCGAAGACGCGTGCCCGGTGGCTCATCCATCTGACCGAATACCAGGGCGGTATCAGCGATAACGCCAGACTCAGTCATTTCTAGGAAAAGGTCATTACCTTCACGAGTGCGCTCTCCCACACCTGCGAATACCGAAACACCACCGAAGTTCTTGGCAACACGAGTAATCATTTCCTGGATCAAAACGGTCTTACCAACACCGGCACCACCCATGAGGCCGATTTTTCCACCCTTAACGTAAGGAGTTAGCAAGTCAATAACTTTGATACCGGTCCAGAAAACTTCAGTCTTTGACTCAAGCTGATCGAAGGTTGGTGCTGGACGGTGGATTCCCCAACGCTCTTTGATTTCAAGTGATGCTTCTGGCACGTCAAGTGGCTTACCAAGTGTGTTCCACACGTGACTCTTTGTTACATCACCAACTGGAACTGTGATCGAGTCGCCAGTGTCGCGAACTTCGGCGCCACGGACTAATCCGTCAGTTGGTTGCATCGAAATGGCGCGAACCATGTTGTCACCAATGTGCAAGGCAACCTCAAGAGTTAGCAGACGCTTTTCTCCATCGCCGAAGTCAACATCTACTTCCAGCGCGTTATAAAGCGCTGGCATGCCTTCGACTGGAAACTCAACGTCAACAACAGGACCGGTAACGCGAGCGATTCGGCCGACAGATGTCTGTGTCGTGGTTGTCATATCTACTTACTCCCTGGTTATGCGGATGCCAGTGCGTCGGCGCCGCCGACGATTTCACTGATTTCCTGGGTGATTTCTGCCTGACGGGCCTGGTTGGCCTGACGAGCAAGTGTGCGGATTAGTTCTTCAGCGTTATCGGATGCAGACTTCATGGCACGACGGCGAGCGGCGTGTTCACTGGCTGCAGCCAACAACAGTGCGGTGTAAATCATATTCTCGACATATCGAGGTAACAAAGCTTCGAGAACCGCTTCTGGGCTTGGTTCGAAGTCATAAAGTGGGAAAACTTTGGTATCTAGTTTTTCGGAAGCTTCGGCCTTGGAAACTTCAAGAATTTCCACTGGAAGGATTCGGCGAACTCGAACTTCCTGAACGGCCATGTTTACGAAGTGCGTGTAAACCAAATGAATTTCGTCTACGCCACCTTCGGCAGTTGGCGTATTGAAAGCTTCAAACACTGCAACAGCAATGCGCTTAGCATCTTCATAAGTTGGTTGGTCAGTAAAACCAGTCCAGGAGTTTGCAATCTTGCGCTCGCGGAACTTGTAGTAACCAACTGACTTACGTCCAACTAAGTAGTGCTCAGGGGTAACGCCTTCTTCTTTGAGAAGTGCATTTAGTCCTTCGCCTTCCTTGATGATTGCAGAGGAATACGCACCGGCAAGACCGCGATCTGAAGTAATCAGAATTACTGCGGCACGCTTACGGTTTTCAACTTCAGAAACCAAAGCACCCTTGCTATTACCGTGCGAAACCGCAGCAGAAATAGCGCGAAGTAACTCTTGGGTGTACGGCAAAGAAGCTTCAACGCGCTGTTGCGCCTTGACGAAACGCGACGAAGCAATTAGCTCCATTGCCTTCGTAATCTTCTTGGTCGACTGGACGGATTTAATTCTCCGTCGGTAGACCCGCAGTTGTGCTCCCATGCTTAAGCCTTGACCTTCACAATCTGAGTGACATCAATGTCAGCTTCGTCGATTGCTGAAACAGGCGCTTCGTTAACTAATGAGTTACCAGCAGATGTGCGGTATTGCTTTTTGAATTCAGCAATTGCTTTTTCAAGTTGACTGATGTTGTCATCGGAAAGATCAGTTGATGTGCGAATTGATTCGAAGATGGCATTGTGATTGCGCTCAATGTGATCTAGGAATTCTGCATCAAATCGACGGATGTCTTCCACCGGCACGTCATCTAGGTTGCCTGAAGTTCCAGACCAAACCGAAACTGCTTCGCGCTCCATTGACTGTGGCTGGTACTGGCCTTGCTTTAGCAGTTCAACAAGACGCGAACCACGTTCAAGCTGTGCCTTTGACGCAGCATCAAGATCGGAACCGAAAGCAGCAAATGCTTCAAGTTCGCGGTATTGGGCTAGGTCAAGACGAAGACGTCCGGCAACCTTTTTCATCGACTTAGGCTGCGCTGAACCACCCACGCGGGATACCGAAATACCTACGTTGATGGCTGGGCGAATACCGGAGTTGAAGAGATCAGATTCCAAGAAGCACTGACCATCGGTGATGGAAATAACGTTAGTTGGAATGTATGCCGAAACGTCATTAGCTTTGGTTTCAATGATTGGCAGACCAGTCATTGAACCGGCACCTAGATCATCGGAAAGTTTTGCACAACGCTCAAGCAAACGTGAGTGTAAGTAGAAAACGTCACCTGGGTAAGCCTCGCGGCCTGGCGGACGACGAAGTAGAAGTGAGACAGCGCGGTAGGCCTCAGCTTGCTTTGAAAGATCGTCAAAGATGATCAATACATGCTCGCCCTTGTACATCCAGTACTGACCAATCGCAGAACCGGTATAAGGAGCTAGGTACTTGAAACCTGCTGGGTCAGATGCTGGAGCAGCAACGATTGTTGTGTATTCCATCGCGCCAAACTCTTCAAGTGCGCCCTTAACGGCCGCGATTGTTGAACCCTTCTGGCCGATCGCAACATAGATGCACTTAACCTGCTTCTTTTTGTCGCCTGACTTCCAGTTTTCACGCTGGTTCAAAATTGTGTCGATTGCAACTGCAGTCTTTCCAGTCTGACGGTCACCAATGATCAGCTGACGCTGGCCACGACCGATTGCTGTCATCGCATCAATTGCCTTTAGGCCGGTTAACATCGGCTCCTTAACTGGCTGACGCTGAACCACAGTTGGTGCCTGAGTTTCAAGTGCGCGACGACCGTCGGCTGCAATCGGACCCAGTCCATCAATTGGGTTACCAAGTGGGTCAACTACGCGACCAAGGAAACCATCGCCAACTGGAACCGAAAGGATCTCGCCAGTGCGCTTTACGCTTTGACCTTCGGCGATCTTGGAGCCATCTCCAAGAAGAACTGCACCGATCTCACGAACGTCAAGGTTCAGAGCAAGGCCCTTAAGGCCACCCTCAAACTCAAGCAATTCGTTAGTCATAGCTGAATGCAAGCCTTCAACGCGAGCAATACCGTCACCGGTCTGGGTTACCTGTCCGACTTCTTCGCGCGAAGTTCCAGCCGTAAACGACTCAACATTGCGAGCAATAGCGTCGCGGATCTCATCCGGGCGGATCGAGAGTTCCGTCATGGTGTCCTGCTTTCTTCTTGTTAGTTCTTGCTTGTTAGTTCGTGGGATTAATTTGGTCTTTTCGGGTTATGCCAGCAGGGATCTGCGGGCACTTTCAAGTCGGGCTGCGATTGAACCATCGATAACGTCTTCTCCGATGGTTACAGATATTCCACCCAAAACAGCTGGGTCTATTGCCACGTTGATTCGTACGTTCTTGCCAGTGATCTTCGACAACGCGGTAGATAGGCGACGTGTTTGATCTGCATCTAGATTTACGGCGGATCTAACTTCGGCAACTACTTGATTGCGCTGCTGTGCTGCCAAGTTGCCGAGAGTTTCTAGTACCGAATCAACGCGTCGACCGCGAAGGTGTCCAGCAACATGTTTAATCAGATCTAGAGTGATCGCGTCTACTTTGCTTCCAGTCAAGTCGCCAACAATGGCTGACTTAGTCTGAGCGCTTAGCGATGGATCGGTCAGCGTCATTTGCAGTTCTGATGATGCCTGAACTGCTCGACCAAAGTGGAAGAGTTCACTTTCCACGCGGTCAAGTGATCCAGCCTTATCGGCAGCAACAAATGCGGCTTGGCATCCCAGCAATTCGACTGCATCTACCAAGTCGGTGTCTGAAGACCAGCGCGCAGCAACAATTTCACTGAGTACTTCAGCAGTTAGCGGACTAACTTTTGATCCAAACACATCATTAATGAGTGCGCTGCGGACTGCACTTGACTGTCCGCTGTCGGCCAAGTTTTGGCGCAGGGACTTTTCCCCAGCCAAAACATCGGCAGCCGCAAGTAGCTCAGCAGAAAGAGCGGACAGATCGCCCTGACTGGAACGGGAACGAAGCGTCTCCTGGACCAAAGCCAAACTATTGCGGGATGCACCAATCATTACTTGGCTGCCTCTACTTCTAGGTCTGCAATGAAGCGGTCAACAGAAGCACGAGCACGAGCATCGTCAGTTAGGGACTCCCCAACAACTTTGCCGGCAAGCGTTAATGCCAATTCACTTACATCGCGACGTAGTGATGCCATGGCTTGACTACGCTCAGCCTCAATTTGGGCTTGGGCGCGCTCGGTTACTGATGCCGCAGCAGCTGCCGCTTCACCACGAGCACTTTCAATCATGGCTGTTTTCTCAGCTTGTGCTTCAGCTCGAATGTTTGCAGCCTCACCACGAGCGTCTGACAACTGAGCGCGATATTCCTCAAGCATGGCAGCTGCCTCTGCTTGAGAATTCTCGGCACGAGCAAGTCCGCCCTCAATTGCATCAGCACGATCTTCAAGTGTCTTACTGATTGCAGGGAATGCAAACTTTGCAAGCGCGAAGAAAACTATGGCAAACGCAAGTGTTCCGATAATCAATTCATCTAGCGGCAAGCGCAGGATGTTGACTTCAGATTCAGCAGCGATGATGTTAAACACGGTAGGTCAAACCTCGATTTGAATTAAGCACCAAAAACGAATGGGACAACGAAGCCGATTAACGCAAGGGCTTCAGTTAGCGCGAAGCCAAGAATCATGTTCTGGCGGATAACGCCATAAGCCTCTGGCTGACGGGCAATAGCCTGCACACCGTTACCGAAGATGATTCCGATACCAACGCCTGGACCGATAGCTGCAAGGCCGTAGCCAATTGAACCGATCGAGCCGGTTACTTCTGCTAGCACTGACATAACTTATTCCTTCTGTCGTGAGTTACTGGCTTGTCCGGTAACTCAGGTTTACTTTCTGTCTTGCAAGTTCTAATCGATTTCTCGACCAGAAAATCTTAATGTTCTGCGTGTAACGATCCACCAATGTAAACAGCGGTCAAAAGCGTGAAAATGAATGCCTGCAATCCTTGAATGAACATTTCAAATCCGGTAAGCACCACGGTGACTCCAAATGAAGTTACTGAGCCAAGTACGCCGATGATGGATGGGGAAAGTAAGTAGTACGCAGCCAAAGTAAATGTTGTTAGCAGCAGGTGACCAGCGAACATGTTTGCAAACAAACGGATTGCTTGAGTAACTGGACGAGTTACGACAAGCTGAAGTAATTCAAGTGGTGCAAGTAGGACATACATAGCCTTTGGCACACCAGGTGGGAACATCGCGCTGGTAAAGAATTTGATTGGGCCTTGATGCTTCATTCCGATGTACATGTACGTCGCATAAACCATGAGAGTTAACGAAACTGGGAATGCCAAACTCGACATGATTGGGAATTGCGCACCCGGGATTACACCCATCAAGTTCGAGATCCAAACAAAGAAGAAAAGTGAACCCAAGAACGGCACAAATCGATCGCCGTCCTTACCAATAACTTCACGAGCAATTTGGTCGCGAACGAATAAGTAAGCCTGCTCGCCTAGTGACTGCAATTTGCCCGGCACCATTTTGCGTGGACGCGAGGCAGCTAAGAAAAAAGTTGCCACGATGATGGCAACTAATGCAGCAAGAATTGAAGTTTTGCCAATTACAAACTCCATGCCTCCAACATTCAAAGTTGTGTAAGGCTCAAGGAAAAAGATTTCAGCATTTGGTGCAGGAAAACCGCAACCTGAATTCAGGTGTGGTGTTACGGGACATGAACTGTCGCCGCTTAACTTAACTACACTCATTGCTGGTCTTTCCTCCGGTCACTCGTAGTGGTGTTTCGATCCATTGCCGAAACGCGTGCGTAGGTGAGGTAGAGCGCTAAAGCAATTCCAAGAATCGATCCAGCGGCAATGAAAACATTTTGGTGTCCGAACTTTTGTCCTAGAAACCAACCAAGGCCGCCATACAGCAATAACCCAGCAGTTAAGTTACTAACTGAACGCCAGGCCATGTCTGATGTTTCTCGACTGTCGTTGCTGTTGGGGAAATCAGCACCGTCTGCCTTCATTGCTCCGCCAGATTATCAGGTATCTGGAAGTCCGCAGAACTGGCCCCTGGCTTTGCGATTAATTTCATAAGGTCACAAATCTTTAGACTCAGAGGTATCGATTGGGCGAATATCAGGACCAGATCCTGGCTCAACGTAAAGCACTTTTGCAGTGGCAAATGCCCAGGTTTCAGCGACCAGCCAAACCACTGTGCAGGTGACAATTGTCGCGGCAAAAACTTTGGTATCAAAGGCTTGCGTGTCTTTGAAGATAAGCAATAAGACAAACAAAACAGCGACTTTGATTAGGTAGAGCAGCAGCGCCATGGACGTAGCAATGCCGGGATTTGTCCGGATGACCTTATCTAGTGCCAGCTGTCCGATTGAGAAGAAAGCCACGACGAGAAATGTGCCAAAAAATCCTGCAATTAATCCTTTTGTTCCACTCGAAATTAACCCGGTAATGGTGGCCAATGCTCCAACAGCAAAAGTTGGGACTGCGGCTCGAAGAATAAGTCGTTGGCTTGTCATGGTTGTAATTCTCTCACTTCGTAGTTGATGATTTTGGCTGGTGCCCGATCGATTAATCTAGGATTCTTTCTTCAGTTCGGATGCGAGGCGGGTTTAGCACCCAACTTGCCAGGGCGACTACCCCTAATCCTGCCCCTAAACCAGTAACCCAAACTGGGACAAAAGCTGTGCTTACTGCGCCAAAGGCTAGCAGGCCAGAAAACGCAGTCATGATCAACACCGCACGCTCCTGGCCGTGACCCAACTTAAGAAGTCGGTGATGCAGATGCTCTTTGTCTGGCGAAAATGGCGAGCGCCCTTTTCGGGTTCTACGGACAACTGCTAAAAACAGATCAAGTAGCGGCACCGCCAAAATTGAAAGCGGCAAAACGATCGGCAAGAAAGCTGGAAGTAAAGTTCCTCCGCTTAGTCCACCCGGATCAACTTGACCAGTAAGCATGATTGAAGATGCGGCCATCAGGAGCCCAATCAACATCGAACCGGTATCTCCCATGAAAACTTTTGCTCGATACCAATTGTGTGGCAGAAATCCGGCGCACATGCCGATCAATGATGCCGAGATTAAAGTTGCCAGGGCAGCGCGCTGGTATCCATTGGCAACCGAGAGGAAATACGAATAGGCAAAGAACGCACCAGCGCCAACTAAAACAATGCTGGCTGCAAGACCATCTAAACCATCGACCATGTTCACTGCGTTGATGCTGACTAATACGACTAGCACTGTAAGCAGTACTGAAGTTGTCGGATCCAGAATGAAGGTGCCGCGAATCGGTAACCAGACCAGTGTGACACCCTGCATAGCCAGAGTTCCGGCTGCCAAAATTTGCCCCACAAGTTTTGTGGGCGCATCTAAGCCAAACTTGTCATCAAGTACCCCCAGGGCAACGATGATTAGGCAACTTACAATTAGGGCATAAATTTGAGTGCGGTCATTAAATATCGTTGACATCAACGGTAAGTGGCTGGCAAGGATTATGGCAACTCCAAGACCTCCCAGCATGGCAAGGCCGCCCCAACGTGGAGTTGGGAAAATGTGAACGTCCCGATCTCTGACGTCGGCCATTGCGCCATAACGAATCGCTAGAGCTCGGGCAGATGGTGTGAGTAAATATGTGACAGCAGCTGCCGCAGCTAAACACAATAAATACTCACGCATAGAGAAAGGTTAACCCCCAAGGGCTAACTAGGGACGTGGGTATGCCGGGAACTTCGCAGTTAGATCGAGGACTTCAGCCTTGATTTCCGCATGTCCTGCAGGGTTATCCGACTTAACGGCCCGACCAATCATGTTGGCAATCGTTGCCATTTCTGGGACACCCATACCTTGAGTGGTAAGTGATGGAGTTCCAACGCGAATACCTGAAGTTACGGCCGCTGGCTTTGGATCGTAAGGAATTGAGTTTTTGTTCAAAACAATTCCAGAAGCCCCAGTACGCTGCTCAGCATCTTTACCTGATACATCGATACCTTGAAGATCCAAAAGCGCCAAGTGCGTATCGGTACCACCCGTGACTGGGCGCATACCTTCCGCAGCTAGTCCTGCCGTTAGTGCCTGAGCATTCACAATTACATCTTTTGCATACTTCTGATATTCCGGAGTTGCACATTCCTTAAGCGCAACTGCCTTGGCTGCAACCACATGCATCATTGGCCCACCTTGCATCATTGGGAAAACGGCCTTATCGATAGCTGCTGCATACTGCTCTTTACACAAAATCATTCCAGAGCGTGGTCCGCGCAAAACCTTGTGAGTTGTGAAGGTAACCACATCTGCATAAGGAACTGGAGATGGAATTGCCTTACCAGCAATTAAACCAATGATGTGAGCTGCGTCGACATGCATGATCGCGCCAACTTCATCTGCAATCTCTCGAACTGCTTTGAAATCAATCAGGCGAGGAATCGCAGAACCACCAGCAATGATCATTTTTGGTTTGTGCTCACGAGCTAAGTCGCGCATCTGATCGTAATCAATGTTCTCGGTGCCTTCGGCAACTCCATAGTGAACTGCGTTGAACCACTTACCAGAATAAGAAACGCCTGCGCCATGTGTTAAGTGACCACCATGTGGCAGTGCCATTGCAAGGTAAGTGTCGCCCGGTTGCAAGAATGCGCCAAAGACTGCAATGTTTGCACTCGCGCCGGAATGCGGTTGCAAGTTTGCATGGTCAGCACCAAACAATGACTTAGCACGCTCAATGCCGATCGTTTCTGCGACGTCAACGACTTCGCAACCACCGTAATAGCGCTTACCTGGGTAACCCTCGGCGTACTTGTTGCTTAGTGTCGAACCAAGTGCGGCCAAAACCGCTGGTGAAGTGTAATTCTCGGATGCAATCAACTGAATACCAGTTCGTAAGCGCTTTAATTCATCCAAAAGAATATTTGCAATTTCTGGATCAGTTGCGTTTGGCTCGTCTGTCTCAGCTCCGAAAAAAGTATTACTCATGATTTTCACCTTTAACGTTATGTCCGCTGGCGCGCGGTCTCTCAATCCTAGGGGTTGGTTTACGAGGACGCAGATGCGTCAATAATCGAAGGTACTACCTCGCGAAGTTGCCCCAAAGTCAGTTGACCGGTTCGAATCAAGCGAAGATTGTCAGTCGTTGCGTCGATAACTGTTGAAATTCTTGGACTTAATGCCCCGCCATCCAAATAGACGTCAACCAGTTCTAAAAGTGCAGCTTGTGCCTGTTCCACAGTTTGGACCGAGACTTGACCAGCCAGTTGGGCGCCGGTCATTACAGTTGGACCAATTCCAGACAGGACTGCCTGCGCCACATCATGATGTGGAACCCGCACGGCTAATGCCGAATCAGCCTGACCAATGTTCCAGGACAAAGAATCCTGC
>Ga0114968_10004354_pt1 | contig 10560 bp, 8 predicted proteins | sample M_130807_EF_Meta_FD_87020 | JGI IMG/M metagenome (GOLD analysis project Ga0114968, IMG submission 87020) | Freshwater microbial communities from Lake Montjoie, Canada to study carbon cycling - M_130807_EF_MetaG | ecosystem: Environmental > Aquatic > Freshwater > Lake | place: Lake Montjoie... | reverse complement strand
TAATTTGCAACTAAGGTTGGGATTCCTATTCCAAGATTTACATACCAACCGTCTTTAAGTTCTTGAGCGATCCGTTTTGCAATTCCTATTTTATCAAGTGCCATTTAATTTTTTCTAAACTTTTTGACGAACAGTTCTTTGCTCGATTCTTTTTTGAAATTTTTCGCCTTGAAAAATCCTTTGAACAAAAATGCCAGGTGTATGAATCTGATTTGGATCAAGCGAACCAGCAGGCACTAATTCTTCCACCTCAGCAATAGTTATTTTTCCAGCCATCGCCATAAGAGGATTAAAATTTCTAGCGGCTGCCTTAAATATTAAATTCCCTTCCGTATCACCCTTCCAAGCTTTTACGATAGCGAAATCTGCTGTTAGTGCAAACTCCAGAATATGAGGTTTACCATTAAAAATTCTTACTTCTTTCCCTTCAGCAATCTCTGTCCCAAATCCCGCTGGTGTAAAAAAAGCGGGGATTCCAGCGCCACCTGCTCTGCATCTCTCTGCTAAGCTTCCTTGAGGAATTAAATCAACTTCTAATTCGCCAGATAACATTTGCCTTTCAAATTCATCATTTTCTCCGACATAACTTGAAATCATTTTTTTTATCTGTTTTGTCTGTAGTAACAAGCCCAATCCAAAATCATCAACTCCAGCATTGTTAGAAATACAGGTTAAATTTTTGACTCCCATTTTTACAAGCTGAGAAATTGAATTTTCAGGAATTCCGCACAAGCCAAAACCACCAAGCATTAGGGTCATATTATCTTCAATTCCATTAAGTGCTATTGCAACATTTCCTACAACTTTATTCATTTTTTTTAATATTCCCAGGGAACTAATGAATCATGAAATTGTGGTTCTTGATATTCTTCTTGCTTTATACGATCCTGCTTCTTTTGCCATATCGTATTTGATACATATTCCTCTGGCGTCACGAAATCATTACAATCATAAGACAAAGAGTCATAATCTGCTGGCCTTATAAAATCTAATCTCGGAAAGATGATTTTTGGATCATGATATACTTTGTCCATATAATACCCATAGATTGGCAATGCCATTTTTGCTCCCTGTCCATAAGTCATCGTTCTAAATCTTATAGCTCTATCTTCAGCTCCAACCCATATACCAGTTACTAAAGTTGGAGTGATCCCAATAAACCAACCATCAGAATTGTTTTGAGTCGTTCCAGTTTTACCTGCTGTAGGGGGGTGAATATTGCCATATTTAGCACTCTTCAAGCCAGTTGCTGTACCTCTTTGAATAACACCCTTAAGCATTTTAATAATTTCAAAAGCAACAGTAGAATTAATAACTTGTTCCCGTTCTTCAAATGCACTATAAATTACTTTTCCATTACGGTCAGTAATCCTTTCAATAGTAGTTGGTCTAGTATAAATCCCATTATTTGGGAATATGCATTGTGCTGCAACTAAGTCATAAAGAGATATATCCATTGACCCAAGACACATAGTCGGGTTAATATCTCTTTGATCTAAAAAAATTCCTGCTTTTCTTAATACTTTATCAACCTGAAAAGGACCTCCAAGTTTCTTTTTTTTATTAAAATAACCCATACTTCCTAAAACGGCAACAGTAGTTGGATTAGATGATTGAGCTAAGCCATTGGTGACATTACCTGCGGCACTTCCTGATGCACAATATTTGCCAATTATTTTATTATTATCATTTACAACCTTCACACAGTATTCACCACTACTAAATCTAGTGCATGGATTTACAGATTTCATAGAGAGAGCTGTTGCGTAAACAAAAGGTTTTATAGTTGATCCGACCTGTCTTTTCCCTAGTCTGACATGATCATATGCAAAATGTTTAAAATTTACTCCACCAACCCAAGCTTTGATAAAACCGGTTGATGGATCAATTGAAACTAAACCTGCATGTAAATATGCCTTATAATAACGAATAGAGTCATTTGGGCTCATAATGGTATCGAACTCTCCTTTCCAAGAAAAAACTTTCATTGGAACTGGAGTTTCAAAATTTTTAATTATTTCAGTCTGACTTGCACCACTAACCTTTAATAATCGATAACGCTCTGTAGATCGTCTTGCGTTTTGCATGATACGATTAATCATATCAGGGCCTATAGAATTTGGAAAGGGATAATTATTTAAACTATTATTATTTCTATCAAATGCTGGTTGTAATTCAGTTTTGATATAGTGCTCTACTGCATATTCAGCATGTCTTTGAAGAGATGTATTAATAGTCGTATAAATCTTTAATCCATCTCTATAAATATCATAGGCCTCGCCATTTTTATTTTGATACACTAAATTTCCACTTTTATTTTTGGACTGAAATAGTTCTTTTACTTCCTTCTTTAGAGATTGCCTAAAATATGGCGCCATCCCTTCTTTATGATCTAAGGCTTTATAAAGAGTTTTTACAGGCATAGCTTTCAATGCTTGAAATTCTTTGTAATTAATTTTATTTTTTATCGCTAGATTTTTAGAAGCACTATTTTTTTGCCATTGAAATAAAACTTGATTTCTTCTTTCTAAAGCAAGAAGAGAATCTCTATTTCTCGCATCACGTATTTGCTCAAGTGTAACATTTTCATTACTAATATTTTCTTTTAAAGCACAATATCTTCTATAATTTTTGATTTGATAAGTATATGGATTAAAACGATTTGGATTTTTACACATTCCAATAAGCATGGCTGCTTCAATTTTAGACAATCTTTTTGCTGTTTTACCAAAGTAAATTTTGGCTGCATTTTCAATTCCTACGGCGTTATATAAAAAATCAAATTGATTCAAATACATCGTAATTATTTCTTCTTTTGTATATCGCTCTTCTAATCTTTTTGCAATAATATTCTCTCTTGCTTTTTCGTTTAATCTAACAAATTTACCCAAGAAAGGCCCTCTAAAGAATTTAAAGCTATTCGATTCATCATTGTTTTTTCGGTCTTCTAAAGTGAATAAAAGTTTAGATAATTGTTGTGTAAGTGTTGACGCTCCGCCAGAGTTACCTAAGCCCGAAATAGATCGAGCAATGGCTCGGAAATCTACTCCAGAATGCTCCATAAAACGCTCATCTTCAGTAGCAATTAAAGCATCTATGACAAATGGTGAAATATCTTTATATCTTACACTTATTCTATTAATCAGCCAAAATCTACCAATTATAGTGTCTTCTTTATTATTGTTTTTTGCAAATACTGTAGAAGCTTGTGCATCTGGGGGATTATCCAACAATGCAACTGTAGGTAAATTACTTTCAGGTTGTAATAATAATAAAGAAGAAACTAAGAGAAAAGGCAATAACATAATAATCCAAAAGGATATAATAAATTTCTTTTGGGTTTCTTTTGAAACTGATACAGTAGATTTTTTCATATTTAATTATTAATTTATTTTAAAATTCTAAATTTTATCTGAAGTCCAGTACGAAATTAAACATTTAACTTAACATATATTTCCGTTGACTATCTAGTTTAAGTAAAATAAACATCATTATTGAGAATGACATGGTAGAAGATCCTCCGTAACTAAAAAACGGTAATGGAATTCCAATTACTGGCGCAAACCCGATACTCATTCCAACATTTATAGCAAAATGATAAAATAAAATCATTCCTACACAATAGGCATAAATTCTATTAAAAGAAGATTTTTGTCGTTCTGCTATGAAAATAATACGAATTAGCATAAAAATATAAAGGATAACAAAGAAAAAAGTACCAATAAATCCCCATTCTTCTGCAAAAGAGCAAAAAATGAAATCTGTATCACTTTCAGGAACGTGATTACTTTCAACACTAGATAGAGAAGCTTTGTTATACCCTTTCCCTAATAATCCTCCAGACCCAACAGCTGTCATGGCTCTATTTCTATTATAATCTTTTCCGTTGGGGTCTTCTTTTAAACCAAGAAATAATTCTATCCTGTCTTTTTGATGTGGGGCAAGGCTTCCAAATCCAAAATCTACCGAAAATGATAAAACACTTGCAAGAACAAAACCCAATAAAATAACGAGCGTCACTTTATACCTATCTCTCTTGCTTCCAAATTGGCGAATAAATGCAATCCCAACTATAGAAAAAATTAATAAAATTGAAATTAAATACAATGAGCCGGAAACCTTAAAAGGCAATATATAAAAATAAGCCTCTACTTGAGTTAAAAGCAAAGTGAACACACTTAAAAATATCACAACTAAAAATATCGGAATAAAGTGACTACCTAGCCATGTATATTTAAACCTAAAACCAGGAAACTTATTAATTACTGAAAGAATAAGAGGGTCAAAAGTAAGGCCTTCCCTGTACATTACAAATAAGAATGAAGTAAAAACAACGAAAGTTCCTGCATCAGGCTGAAGTAAAATTAATGCCATTGGTACAAGTATTATAGAAATTGCTTTAAAAACAGTAGTAATAGTTTGCAGTTTTACACTCAATTCACTAATATATTTTGCCATAAGAAGTGATGAAGCTATTTTAGAAAATTCAGCAGGTTGAATTCCCATGCTACCAATTCCTATCCATGCTCTTGCCCCATTAATCGGAGGCATAAATAAAACTATTAATAATAATAATAAGGTAAATAAATAAATATGTAATGCAAATTGCTTGTAAATATCTGCATCTATTAGAAATACTAATAAACCAATAAATAGAGAAATGGCAATCCACAAGCATTGCTTTCCATATTGTTTATCTAAATCAAATAAAATAGGATCTTGAGGAGTATATGCAACAGAATATAAAGTAGCCAAGCCAATAATTAACATAAGGATATATACTAAAAAAAGAGGCCAATCTAAATTTGATAATAAGGTTTCTTGCTTTCTCATCTTAATTCTTTATTGAGAATTTAATAAATTTGCAGTCAATATTCTTTTCTCTTTGGCTGTATTCTTAATTTTTTTATTTAAATATTTTTCTATCATAAGACTTGCAATGGGCGCTGCCCAAGTACCTCCGGCCCCTGCATTTTCAATAAATACAGCAATCGCAATTTTAGGTTTATTAATTGGGGCAAAAGCTATAAAAACAGAATGGTCCTTTCCATGAGGATTTTGCACTGTTCCTGTCTTTCCACAGATAACAATACTATCTAATCTTGCAGATTGTGCAGTGCCACCTGCAACATTAACAACTCTTCGCATTCCTTCAATTACTATGTCAAAATGCTTAATGCCGACCATTGTTTTTTTTCTTGTCACATATTGAGGTTTTGGCCCTTTTTTACCTATTGATTTTACAAAATGAGGTGTATAATACCAACCTTTATTTGCGATTATTACAGCGATATTTGCCATCTGAAGAGGAGTTATTTTTACCTCGCCTTGTCCAATTGCGTTTGAACAGATAGTTGAAAAAGCCCATTTATGATGTCCATACCACTTATCATAATACTTTGAATTTGGAATAACTCCAGGTCTTTGAGAAGTTACATCCATATCATTTTTTTTACCCAAGCCAAAACTCAACATATATTTATGCCATAAATTCAGTCCAATTTCTGAATCTTCATATATATTTTTCTTTTTATTTTGTTGGACAATTTTTTTCATTACAGCATAGAAATAAGGATTGCAAGATAGCTGAATAGCTTCGGGAATATTTCTGGCATAATGCCCTGCATGACAACCAACAAGTTTTTTATCACACGGAAAACTAGATGTGGGAGATATAACTCCTTCTTGAAGAGCAATTAAAGTTTGAACTAATTTAAAAATTGATCCCGGAGGATACTCAGCTTGTAATGGTCTTGGGAAAAGCGGATTATTTTTATCTAAGGCAAGTTTTGGATAATTCAATTTGATATTTTTTTTTCCTACTAATAGATTTGGATCAAAAGATGGAGAAGAAACCATCGATAAAATTTCGCCTGTTGAAGGCTCAATAGCAACAATACAGCCTTTTTTATTTTTCATGAGAGTTTCTCCATACGATTGAATTAACATATCCATTCCTAATTTTAATGGTGGACTTTGTTTAGCTGTTATATCATACTTTCCGGCAGCATATGATTCAATCGTATTATTTAGAGCTGACTTAACAATATATTTTATGCCTTTTCTTCCGCGTAATTCCTTTTCATAAAATCGTTCAATTCCTGATCGACCAATATTATCGCCCGGCCGATAATAAATATCCTCATCAACCTCATCTTGATTAACTTCTGAAAGATACCCTAAAATATTAGCGCCACTTTGAGAAGGATAATATCTCATACTTGTCACTTCCTCATAAAAACCTGGAAAATTTTCAAGATAAGGTGCTATTTTTGAAACTTCTTCAATTGTTAGTTCTTCAATAAAAGGATATGCACGATTTTTTTTGTAATTTAAAATCTGTTGTCCAGTATTCGGATTTTTATAAACTCCTTCATCTAAAATAATTTCTTTAAACCTAGCTCGGACTTTTTCGATTGGCCAACCAATTAGAGATGCAAAAGCAAGAGTATCCAAATTTTCAATCTTATCCTCAAGCATCATTAAGTTAAAAAAGGTGCGATTTGAAACTATTTTTTGGCCATTCCTATCATAAATAATTGCTCTTGCGGGTACAATCTCCTTTCTTTTTTCTGCTAAATCTTGGGCTCTCAACTTCCATTGGTCATCAATTACCTGCATATAAAAGAGCCGAATTGAATAAAATATACCAACTAATAAAATAAACATAACTAAAACATATCGACGCGCATCATAATTCATAGCCGTTTTACTTTTTTATAAAGAAGTTGTTGGATTACAATAGAAAGACCAAAAGAAAACAGAACACTTAGGCTTGTCTTAATAAGAATGGAGAAGATTTCACTAAAACGAAAAATTTCAATCAAGAAATACCAAAAATGATGGATGAGCAATAAATAAGCGAAAGTAGATAAAAACCAACGGATTCCCATATCAAAAAAAGTTGGCTCTTTTATGGGATCATAACCGTCAATTGGGCTAAACATTTTAAAAATTCTTGGTCGGAAATAAGCCATCATTAACAACGATGAAGCGTGTAATCCATATGTATTTGAAAAAATGTCAACAAGGAAGCCCATAAGAAACGCTAAAGACAATAAGCTAATAATTCCCAATTCAAAAGGAAGTAACATTATAAAAAGAGGATAAATCATAATGTGAATCCCATACCCCAATTCCAATTGATTAAAAACCAAGACTTGAAATAAGGCTAACAATATAAAACGAGCTATATTTTTAAACAATGTGTTCATTAACTAGTTATTTTATTCTTCATTATTAGGGACTTGATTTTCTATTTGCTTTTGCTCCTTCATAAGAAGATTTTTTACCACATAAACCCTCTGTAGAGTGCTGAAATTCTCTGAGAATTTAACAACTACTTCCCATTGAGCCTCACCAGCTATTACATTAATTTTTTCAACGGAACCAATAAGTATACCTCGTGGAAAAATTCCTGAGCCACCTTTGGTTATCACTTTTGATCGTTTTTTAATACTTAAATCATTTGAAATTCCATAAATTGAACCTCTTTTCGGATCTGCCCCATTCCATTTTAGTAAACCAAATAATCCTTTTGGATCGATAGAAACATCAATATTAATATCTTTGGTAAGGACTGTTTTAACAACCGAATAATGTTCACCAGAATTATGAATAATTCCAACCACGCCTTTGTCAGAAAAAACTCCTAGTCCTTTGTATACTCCTTGTTTTCGACCCACATTCAATGTAAAATAATTATTCCTTTTGCTAACCGAAGAATTAATAACAGTTGCTGGCAAATAAGTATATTGTTGTTTAAATAATGTATCGTCGACCTTCAAATATTTACCTTCAACTTGATAGAGACTTTGCTTCAGCTTTCTTCTAAGGCGAATATTTTCTTCCTGAAGAGCTTGGTTGTTTTTCGATAAATTAAAATGCTTTGTTAAATCATTTTCTATTTCAAGTATTTGTCCAGTAAAAGATGAGGCTGTAGTTAAATATTGATTTCTTGGAAATGTAAGGTAATTAATATAAAGAGTAAGAGAAAAGACTTGCAGAAGTGCAAACAATAAAAAAACACGAAAACGCTTGAAAAAAGCGATTAAATTATTCATGTTCAAAGATAGAAAACGATCAAATTAAAACAACAATTTATACTATAATAACATTAACAAATTGCGGATGAGGGGAATTATCTCAACTTCCTATCCTCAGTTTTCGATGGACTTCGGCTCGAACCCTGGGTTCTCATCCCAACTTCCTTCATTTTATTGCGGTCTCCACTGACCTATTTTCGAACCCCTTTTTGGAGGATTTGGAGGAGCTGAGTAAGTTGCATCTTATTGTAAAAACTCTCCTCCTATATTTCTAATTTTCAACCTTGGCCTTGAGATAGTTTTAAGATTTAAATAAAATAGGTGTTTTCTTCTTCATTCTAAAAAAAGCTTACTTTCGATTTTTACAATTTTAAACGATTTTGTTTTTCTAGTTTTGTATCAAGTAAAGAAATTTTCTTTAGTTTTGTATCAAGTAAAGAAATTTTCTTTGCTAAAAAAACTATAGCTACTTCATTTATTGCAGCTATACAAAATACCTTTGTAGTTTGTATGCTAAAAATCATAATGCTGGAAATATAAAGTATGTTATGAGAAAATTTAAATCCAATATGGTCCGCTAATACCAAAGGGCTGACAACCCAAAAGTGACAAAAATAAAAATGTGGAGTTCAAAAACCACTTTAAAAAAAACGAGGCGATACCGAAAAGCCAAAAGAGTAGGATAATTATATATATAAATTATGAAAATAAACAAACTTTTAATTATTGTCGTTGCTTTTACAATGACAACAAAATCTTTTGCACAAGTAAAATATGGAATAAAAGCAGGTTTAAACCTTGCAAATATGTTAGAAAAGGACGATGATGATACTTATAGCGACGATTACTCGATGAAAATAGGTTTTCATTTGGGCGGAACCGCCGAGATTCCAATTTCAGAAAAATTTTCGGTACAACCAGGGCTTTTGTTTTCTACAAAAGGTTTTAAGATGAAGATTGATGGAATAGATGGTTTCTATGAAGCTATGAATATAAATGTCAATTTGAATTATTTGGAAATTCCGATTAATGCTATTTATAAAATTGAGTTAGGTAGTTCAAAACTTTGTATTAATGCTGGTCCTTATTTGGGCTATGCTTTATCAGGGATAGTTTCAGTCGATGATGATTCTGAGTCAATAGATATAGGTAGTAGCGATGATGATGATCTTAAAGCATTAGATTATGGTTTTAATATAGGTGCTGGTATTGAAATCAATGATGCTATAACAATTGGACTTCAATATGGACTTGGTTTAGGTAATTTATCTATAGATACGGATAATGGTTACAAATTAAATAACAGAGTTATCGGAATTTCAGTAGGTTACATGTTTGGTCAGTAAAAGAAAACCATTCCTATAACTAACAAAGTAAAAACATAAAAAAAACAGTAAAGCCAAAACTTTACTGTTTTTTTTTGCGGAGAGAGGGGGATTATCTCAACTTCCTGTCCTCAGTTTTCGATGGTCTTCGGCTCGAACCCTGGGTTCTCATCCCATCTTCCTTCATTTTATTGCGGAGAGAGGGGGATTCGAACCCCCGTTACGTTTCCGTAAACACGCTTTCCAAGCGTGCGCGTTCAACCGCTCTGCCACCTCTCCGAAAATTAAGTTTGCAAAAATAAGCAATTTAGAATGATACCGAAATTTATAGCCCGTAAAGTAACATCCCGATTGTAAAATAAATGAAAAGGCCAGTTACATCATTTAAAGTAGTAATAAATGGTCCAGTTGCAAGAGCTGGATCAATCTTATAATGATTGAGTACCAAAGGAATAAGAGTTCCGATAACAGCCGCAAAAATAATTACAGTAAATAAAGAGATACTTACTACAAATCCAAGTTGGGCATTACCAAAGAAATAAGCTATTACAAAAATGATGCTTGCTAATAAAACACCATTAAACAAACCCACTGCAGCTTCGCGTAAAAGTTTATGAAAGATATTTCCGAAATCTTTTGTGCCTCGTGCTAATGATTGAACAACAATTGCCGAAGATTGAACGCCAACATTTCCTCCCATAGCAGTGATCAATGGGATAAAAAAAGCAAGCGCTGGAATTTGTGTTATACTTCCCTCAAAGCCAGAAATTACTTTCGCTCCTAAAGTTCCTCCCAACAAACCAATTATTAACCACGGTAATCTTGCCCGAGCAACTCTCCAAATACTTGCATCACGCTCAATTGGCTCAGTAATACCTGTTGCTAACTGGAAATCTTTATCCGCTTCTTCTTTAATGTAGTCTACAATGTCATCAAGTGTGATTCTTCCAACTAATTTATTTTGATAGTCAACAACTGGAACAGAAACTAAGTCGTATTTCTCCATAACAGCCGCAACCTCTTCAGCAGAATCTGAGGTGTTAACAGAAATGATGTTTTTGGACTGGTATAAATCAGCAATTTTGGTTTTTACATTTGAAAAAAGTAAGCGCTTTAGCGACAAAACACCAAGTAAGCGGTTTGAATCGTCTACAACAAAAATATTGTACACTTTTTCTACATCTTCTGCT
>Ga0114968_10004353_pt1 | contig 10566 bp, 18 predicted proteins | sample M_130807_EF_Meta_FD_87020 | JGI IMG/M metagenome (GOLD analysis project Ga0114968, IMG submission 87020) | Freshwater microbial communities from Lake Montjoie, Canada to study carbon cycling - M_130807_EF_MetaG | ecosystem: Environmental > Aquatic > Freshwater > Lake | place: Lake Montjoie... | reverse complement strand
TTTAATAAACCTCTTCTGAAGCCCGCATCCACGATGAGCGCGTACAACACCTGCCCGACAAAGATACATAGTGTCAGACCAACGACTAGAGGGAACAACACCAGCGAACCCAGCAGCCTCACCATTCTGTGTGTAAGCGACATACCAGTATCCTTTTGTAATTGGGTAAATTTTATCGTGGGGGAGGCACGCTTTTTGAAGCAGCGTCAACAACTGCACCACCTCTGGCTGACGAGTATCAACAGGGACAATACGGTATTTCATGCCTTTATGATGCCGAAAGATTGTGACAACAAAAATAATTGTTGCAAACCACAAATAACTTTGGTATAAACGCAGTAATCCGGGCTTTCCGGTGCATCAAACAGTCCCGGCTGACGACATACAGATTGATGCACTTAACTTGTATGTAAGGAAATATCATGGGATTTGCATCACACCTTGGCCCTTGGCTGCTCGGTACTGTTAAAAACACAACCGGCACTACTGCTGGCACTATCCGCAATATGGGCTCGACTACCGTTACCCAAACGGGCGCAACTACTGTAGCCGACACAACCGCTACCACACTGTTTGTTTTGCCTGCTGGCGCAATGATTAACAACTTCCTCGTGAACATTACCACTGCCTATGCAGGCACAACCGGTAACACGATCACTGTGAAAATTGGCTCTACAACTCTGGGTACTGTTGGTGGTGCTACCACTACACCTTTGTCTGTTGGCCGCGCAACATTTACCATCACTGACGCAAGCATTGCTACTTACCAAAACGTAGGTTCAACTGACGCAATCGTTACAGTGACTTACGCTTGTGCTGGTACAGCCAGCGGCGGTGCGGCAAGCATTACCTGTTTGTATACTGTCCGCGATAGCGACGGCTCTGCTAACCCAGCTTCTGCTTAATTAATCTATGGGGCTTCGGCCCCTATTTACAAGGAGATTAATTATGATGCAGACAGACGTAAAAGCAGCGCATTTAAGCGCGGCAGGTTCTTTTATAGCGGGGAGAACACGCCTTAGAGGTATTGTAGTAAGCCCTAAAGTAACTACCGCAGCTACATTTGAAATTCGTGATGGCAGCGCCACTGCCGCTGTGCTGTTTACGATGGATATTGCTAGCGTTGCCACCCCAGTAAATTTTAATGTCACAATACCCGGCGAAGGTATTTTGGCAACTACAGGGCTATACCTAACAACCAGTGTAGGAACTGTTGTGGGTATTGAAGTGTTCTATGGCTAAGAAAAAAGGCCCCTCACTAGCTATTGGTCGCGGCGAAAAATTGCCCGTATCCAAAGGCGCGGGGCTGACTGCCAAAGGCCGTGCTAAGTACAACGCTGCTACGGGTAGTAACCTGAAGGCCCCACAGCCACAAGGCGGTAAGCGCAAGGACTCGTTCTGCGCACGCATGTCAGGCATGCCCGGCCCCATGAAAGACGAGAAGGGTAAGCCCACCCGTAAGGCGGCTGCTCTTGCAAGATGGAAATGCTGATATGACTACAAACTCAGACACAGTTAAAAGCACGCTGGATATTGTTTCAGTGTTTGCCACCATCGGATCATTTTTAGAGATGTTTACCCCAATTTTTGGTTTGATTGGCGCAATCTGGACATTGATGCGGATTGCCGAAATGATTGCGGGTAAACCCTTTTCTAAGATTATTCGGAGAAAAAAAGATGCCGAGTAGTTCTAAAAAACAACACAACTTTATGGCGGCAGTGGCTAAAAACCCTGCGTTCGCTAAGAAAGTTGGTATTAAATCTAGTGTTGGTGAAGACTTTATCAAAGCAGATAAAGGCAGGAAGTTTGGTTCTGGCGGCACAACACGTCCAGATGTACAGAGTATTAACAAGCCAAAAACCCAACACGGGAAAATGGCACTTTTCAATAAAGGTGGCGATATGAAACCAGTAGATATGAAAAAGAACCCAGGTGTAGCCAAGTTACCTACAGCCGTACGTAACAAAATGGGTTTTATGAAAAAAGGCGGCATGGCTGAAGGCGGTATGTCTGATACAGCGCAAGACAAAGCCATGATTAAAAAAGCTTTTAAGCAGCACGATATGCAAGAGCATAAAGGTGGCAAAGGTACATCCTTGAAGCTAGCTAAGGGTGGTTCATTCCGCTCATCTGCTAACGGCGTTGCTACCAAGGGTAAAACCAAGGGCACAATGATTTCTATGAAAAAGGGCGGCAAAGCCTGCTAAGGAAATATCATGGCACTCCGTGAAAAATTCAATGAAATGATGGACATGATGCCATCTAGAAAAGCCGCACGTGAAGCTAGCGCTGAAATGAAACGCGAGTCTCGCGGTATTCCAAAACCCGTTAACTTTGACGCTATTGAAGAATCTAAGCAAGACGCTAAAGATGCCGCTGATCGTAAAAAAATTAGCGACATGGGCTACAAAAAAGGTGGCTCAGTAGGATCCGCATCTAAACGTGCTGATGGTTGCTGTATCAAAGGCAAGACTCGCGGAAAAATGGTGTAACCATGAGAGCAAGCCGTGGAATGGGGGATATCGCCCCCTCTAAGATGCCTAACGGGGCTAAGAAAGCTCGTCGGGATAACACGGACTTTACGCAGTATGCTAAGGGTGGTTTAGCGCAGCAAGCTGCAACTGCTATTGCCATGAAGGAAAAAGGTGTTAAACCTAAAAACATGGCGGCTGGTGGTGGGGTAAACGCCGCTGGTAACTATACAAAGCCTAGCTTACGTAAGCGTATTGTGGCTCAAGTAAAAGCCGCAGCAACGCAAGGCACTGGCGCAGGTCAGTGGTCAGCACGTAAAGCACAGCTTGTTGCCAAGAAGTACAAGGCGGCGGGCGGGGGTTACCGAGATTGAAAGCGCCTCAAAAATCATTGAAAGACTGGGGCGACCAAAAATGGAGAACCAAAAGTGGAAAACCGTCTAGTAAAACAGGTGAAAGATACCTTCCAGAAGCTGCGATTAAAAGTCTCAGCCCTGCTGAGTACGCTGCAACAACGCGTGCGAAACGTGTTGGCAAAAAAGCCAACAAACAATTCGTAGCACAACCAAAATCAATTGCAAAGAAAACAGCAGGGTTTAGATAATGGCCAAGACTACCGGAACCACGGCTTTTAATTTGGACATTAATGACCTTATTGAAGAGGCGTTTGAGCGCTGCGGCCAGGAACTTCGTACTGGTTATAACTTTCGCACAGCCCGTAGATCGTTAAATCTTTTGACAATTGAGTGGGCCAATCGTGGTTTAAACTTTTGGACTGTTGAGCAGGGTCAGATTCCGCTGGTTACAGGACAGGCTATATATCCCATGCCTGCTGATACGATCAACCTGTTAGACACTGTTATCCGTCAAAATAACAGCACAACAAACCAAACCGATATCAATATCAGTAGCATTTCTGAGTCTACCTATATGAGCCTGCCTAACAAGCTGGCACAAGGTCGCCCTATTCAGTACTGGTTTAACCGCCAGTCTGCGCAAGAAAACTTGTCAACAATAACGCTAAGCAGCACTATTACCAGCACGGCTACAACCATTACTGTATCTTCAGTTGCTAATTTGGCTACGGCTGGGTTTATTAAGATTGATAACGAAACAATTAGCTATCCCAACATTGTTGGTAATCAATTGGTTAATTGCGCTCGTGGGCAAAACAATACGACTGCCGCCAGCCATACATCAGGTGCAGTGTTAACAATTCAGAACATACCTGCTGTTAATATTTGGCCAACGCCCAATGCACCTGGCGATCAATATACATTTGTGTACTACAGGATGCGCCGCATTCAAGATGCTGGCACAGGTACATCTGTCCAAGATATTCCTTTCCGCTTTATTCCCTGCATGGTGGCCGGTCTAGCGCTTCAATTAAGCATGAAGCTACCTGACGTAGACCCGCAAAGAATAATGGCTCTAAAGGCCGATTACGAGCAGCAGTGGGACATGGCATCTGCGGAGGACCGTGATACATCACCATTAAGATTCGTGCCTAGGAATTTGTTCTATGCCTAATCGGTTTGCATCTGGTAAGTTTGCGATTGCGGAATGTGATCGGTGCTCTGGGCGTTATAAGCTTAAGGAATTGCGTACTCAAACGGTTAAGACCAAGCCTTTTAAGATTAAAGTTTGCCATGAATGCTGGGACCCAGATCATCCGCAATTGCAATTGGGTATGTACCCAGTTAATGATCCCCAGGCGGTGCGTGAACCAAGGCCAGATGTAAGCTACTTAGTATCCGGTCAAAGCGGGCTTCAGATTAATGATACCAACGGTACAAGTGTGGATCAGTTTGGTTACCCTGAAGCTGGTAGTCGAGTGTTTCAGTGGGGATGGAACCCAGTGGGTGGATCACAAATTTTTGATGCAGTATTAACACCAAATAACTTGGTTTTAAGCATAGAACTTGGTACAGTTACGGTTACAACGACATAAGGAGTCGAACATGGCATACACAAAAGCGGCAGACGGCATTACTTCTAAAGGCAAAACTAAAGGTAAAAACCTTGGTAATGATGGCCCAACAATGGCTACTATAAAGAGCGGCAAACAAAGTCTTGGCGTAACAGGTCAAGCTATGCGCGCTGTTGGCCGCAATATGGCTCGCGCAAACAACCAGAAAAAGGGTTAATCATGGCTACATTTAGCAAAAAAATGATGGGCAAAGAAGTTGGTGATGGTGCTGTTTATGCGCCACCCCACACCATGACTGGTAAAGCAATGGCTATTTCTAGTAATCCTGGTGTAGAACCAAACCATAGCAAATTAGATACACTTGATCTTAGCGTTGGAAATCGCAGTAAAGATGGTGGTGAGAAGCCCACTAAAACATCCGGCATTAAGATGCGCGGTACAGGCGCAGCTACCAAAGGTGTAATGTCACGCGGCCCAATGTGCTGAAATATACATGAATTACGCCGCACTCAGCGCTAACATTCAAGCGTACACGGAGAACACGGAGACAAACTTCGTGGCGGAGATTCCTGTCTTTGTTCAGCAAGCTGAGCAGCGCATTTACAACACGGTACAGTTTCCGTCTATTCGCAAGAACGTGACGGGCGTGATGTCCACCAACAATAAATATCTTGCATGCCCTAATGATTTTTTAGCCGTGTATTCCATGGCGGTTATAAATACCGATGGCACGTATGAATACTTGTTGAACAAAGACGTTAACTACATCCGTCAAGCATACCCATTGCCAACTGACACTGCGGTGCCTAAGTACTATGCATTGTTTGGCCCTCAGTCTACTAATGCGGCTGAGCTGTCATTTATTCTTGGCCCAACGCCAGATGCCAACTACAACGTTGAGTTGCATTACTATTTCTACCCAGAGTCTATTGTGACTGCAAGTACGACTTGGCTTGGTGATAACTTTGATTCTGTACTTTTGTATGGCTCATTGGTTGAGGCTTATACCTACATGAAGGGTGAGGCTGACATGATGGCGTTGTACAACACCAAATATCAGGAAGCTCTTGGTCTTGCAAAACGTTTGGGCGATGGCATGGAGCGTCAGGATGCTTATCGATCTGGCCAGTACCGTCAGAAGGTAACCTAATGGCTTTTACTGGTAACTTTTCTTGCAATACGCTTCGTGTGGCCATGACCACAGGTACGATTAACTTTGCAACTGATTCTTTCAAGCTTGCGCTGTATACCAATTCAGCTACGCTGGATGAGACTACATCAACGTACACCTCAGTGGGTGAAACGTCAGGTGGTAATTATGTTGCTACTGGGCAGGCTGTTACTGCTACTGTAAATTACGCAACAACTACGACAGGCAGTATTGCTTACGTAACGTTTTCATCCCCTGCATGGACGGGTGCAATTACTGCTCGTGGAGCGTTAATCTACAAAGTTGGTGGAACCTCGCCAGCTATTTGTGTTCTTGATTTTGGTAATGATAAAACTTCCAAAAGCACGTTCACTGTAACAATGCCAACGGATACTAGTACATCCGCGCTGATTAGACTTTCTTAAGGAGCTTCCATGACTATCGACAAAATGACCGCCACCGACATGGTGCAAGCCACAACTAAATACAACACAATGCCTGAAGACACGATGGCTATCCACGGTACATACCATGCCGTCTGCTATAGCGTAGACGGTTTTGTTAAGTGGGCCGATGACATCGAGAACTTGGTCACTACAGTGGGCAAGAACTTTACGCTGGACACCACGCTGGGTAACACCGCTGGCGGGGCAGTTGTGATGGGTCTTAAAGGCACAGGTACAGCAGTTGTAGCCGATACGCAAGCCTCACACGCCACATGGTTGGAAGTGGGTCTGGCTAACGCTCCAACTTACTCAGGCAATCGTCCTACGCCATCATTCAGCGCGGCTTCTTCTGGTAGCAAGGCTACATCTTCTGCGGTGTCTTTTTCTATTACTAGCACTGGCACAGTCGCAGGATGTTTTATTAACATTGGTGGTAGCGCAACTAAAGACAATACGACAGGAACATTGTTCTCTGCTGGAGACTTTTCTAGTTCTAAGTCTGTTGTTTCGGGCGATACAATCGCGGTCACGTACACTGCTACATTGACATAACATGGCCGGAGCCGCTTGGGGTAATAATGCTTGGGGCGACTTAGGTTGGGGTGGAGTTACCACCTACGATGTAAGCGTTACTGAGTATTTGACCCCAGCTACGGCTTGGGGGGATAGCACTTGGGGAACTGATCCTTGGGGCGGCACAGTCCCTATGTTTGAAACTCAGACTGTTGCGTTTACTGCGAATGCGTCAGTTACTGAGACTGCGGCTATAGCTGATAGCCAGACGGCAATTACATCTTTTTTGGGGTCAGTCACCGAAACTGCGGCTATATCTGAAACAAATGCGGCGGCAACGACTTACACAAACATCGTTACAGACAGCCTAGTTACTTCCACTACAGAATCAGCTTCAGCTAATTTCCCAGTTTCTATTACGGAAACAAGTGCAACAAGTACATCTGAGGTGGTAGCGGCAACATTTGCCAAGTCAATTACTGAGACTGCGGCGACTTCTACAACAGAAGCTGTAGCGGCTACGTTTGCCAAAGATATTACTGAAACAGCGGCTTTAACGGATTCTAATACAGCGACTACGGCCTATACAACCATTGTTGCTGACTCTGTGGTCACAAGTACAGCAGAATCCGCAGCAGTTACGTACACGGCTTCAGTTACAGAAACCAACCCAATTGTTACGGTAGAAGAGGCTGTAGCCACGTTCTTGGGCAGTATTACCGAGTCAATGGCTATCTCAGAACAGCAGTTGTTTACATGGCTGGCCTCAATCATTGAGACAATGGCTACGTCTGACGCTACGACAGTTGGCACTTATTACACAGAATTTATTGCAGAGCTTGCGGCTATCGCGGATAATCCACAAGCGGCAACGGCATACAATGTGAGCAGGGCTGAATCAGCGGTTATTACATCCACAGAATCAGGACGAAATTTGTGGGAAGTAATAGATGACACAGAGACTGCAAACTGGCAGAATATCAGCAATCCACAAACACCGGGCTGGGCTGATGTGAGTAATACCGAAACGCCCGGTTGGACAGTAATTTCTACTCAGTAGGAGCAATAAATGGCAAAGACATCCCTTATAGGTCTAACCCTCCCGGCAACAGGTACGTTGTCCGGTCAATGGGGCGATACTGTTAACAACGCCATCTCGCAGATTGTTGACGTTGCGGTGGCTGGTACACAGACCATCTCCACTGATGCAGACATTACGCTGACTGTTACAGAAGGTACTTACGCAAGTACAGGTCTGACGGCTAATAGCTCTCAGTATGCGGTTCTTTTGTGGACGGCTGCTGGCACGGTCACTCGCACGATTACAGTCCCTGCCCAGTCTAAAACCTACGTGGTGATTAACAAAAGCAGCACCCAGTCAATTACCGTCCAAGGTGTAACTGGAACAGGCGTTACTGTGGTAGCTGGTACACGGGCTATCGTGGCGTGGGACGGCACTAACTTTGTTAATGTAGGCGGCGGTTCTGCTGCTGGCTCAAACACGCAGGTTCAGTTCAACAGTTCTGGTGCTTTTGGCGCTTCTTCTGCCCTGACATGGGATGGCACAATCCTATCGGCAACTAGATTTGCAGGTGCTTTAAACGGTACTGTAGGCGCAACCACCCCTTCAACTGGTGCTTTTACAACGGTTACAGCCTCGACTCCTATTACCTATAACAACGGCGGTACAGGCCAGTCAAGTTTGTTTAATCAGTGGGGCGTAACATACGCATCTACTACGGGCGTATTAGCTACTACGGCGGCTGGTACAACAGGTCAAGTTTTAACGGCTACAACAGGTGGAGCGCCCACTTGGGCAGCGGCGGCATCTTCTGGCGTGTCACAAGCCAAAGCCACAATGATTAACTTTATTTTTAGCATCTAAGGAGCTAACATGGCAAACCCCAATTTACTAGCCGCGACCACAGCCGCTGGCACAACAACATACCTAACACCCGGCGGTACAACTGCGGTGGTGTTGGTTCCTAATGCCGCGTCTAGCGGTCAGGTCTTCAAAATTAACCAAATTGTTGCGGCTAACGTCAGTGGCTCGGCAGCAGTGAATGCAACCGTAAGTATTTATACTAATGGCGCAGTAGCTCAAGGCTCTGCCCCTAGCAGCGGTACAGCTTACCCAATTGCATCAGCAGTTTCAGTACCTGCCGGAGCTTCACTGATTGTTGTTGATAAAACCTCTGCCATTTATCTGATGGAAGGTTCATCAATTACGGTGACATCAGGTACGGCAAGCGGTATCACTTACACGATCAGCTACGAAGTTATCAGTTAAACGGAGGCAATCATGTCTCTTAAATGGACTGGTGGAGTTCTTTCGCCGACCTATAACGGCCTTAACTACCCTGTCACAACGGTGGAATACCTTGTCGTGGCTGGCGGGGGTGGTGGTAATCAAGGCTCTAGTGGTGGCCCCGGTGCTGGGGGCGGTGCGGGTGGTCTTTTAACTGCTACTGGATATTCCATTACTGTAGGCTCAAGCATCACTGTAACTGTTGGTGCTGGTGGCGCTGGAAACGCACAAGGTAGTGCGGCGGCGGCTACAAATGGTTCTAGTTCTGTTTTTGGAAGCATCACGACTACTGGTGGTGGAGGTGCTGGCGCTACTGCTGGGCAATCTGGTGGCTCTGGTGGCGGTGGTAATTCCCTTGGTGGTGGCGCAGGTGCTGGAATTGTTGGTCAAGGTAATGCTGGCGGTGCTGGCGGCTCTTCTGCGCCAAAGTATGGTGGTGGTGGAGGTGGTGGTGCGGGTTCTTTTGGTACTGTGGGTAGTGGAAGTGGTGCTGGTAATGGTGGCTCTGGATTAGTTTCTTCTATTAGCGGCTCTGCAATTCAATATGCTGGTGGCGGTGGCGGTGGATATTACGCTACAGGCGCAACACAAGCAGGTCTTGGGGCCGCAGGCGGTGGCAATGGTAGTGCAGGTGATGTAGGTACTCTAAACGCATTTTCTGCGCTTGCAAATACAGGATCGGGTGGCGGTGGAGTTGCTGGTGCTGGAGCAGGTAGCGCTGGAGCAGGCGGTTCAGGCGGCTCTGGCATAGTCATCATTCGTTATCCTTCATACTTACTGCCAGCGGCATCAACAACTGGATCACCAGAAACATACATTGCTGGTCAGTATCGGGTTTATAAATTCGTTGCTAGCGGCACAATAACTTTTTGAGGTCATATGGCATCAGGTCTATTCAATCTAAAGCAAGTTAACCAAGCCATCAGCCAAGGCGCATGGTCGGGTTACATCGCCCCTAGATGGGTTGAGTATCTTGTTGTTGCTGGTGGTGGTGGCTCTGGTAATGGGGGCGCTTCCGGAGGCGGAGGAGGTGCTGGCGGTTTGTTGACAGGTATCGTAACTGTTGCGGCAGGCGCTTCTTACACTGTAACTATTGGCGCTGGTGGTGCTGGAACTGCGGGTAATTCAACTGCCAGTGGCACTAGTTCTGTGTTTGGAAACATTTCTACAACAGGCGGTGGCGGCGGTGGTGAATATCTAACTTTTGACGGAAAAGCTGGTGGATCAGGAGGTGGCGGAACACCTTGGGTAGGAAAAGATTTTCCACCCGGAGGGCAAGGCGTATCTGGTCAAGGCAACAGGGGTGGTAAAGGTACAGCACAAAGCTCTTCCGCTACAGATGGCGGCGGAGGCGGTGCTGGAACTGTTGGTTTAGATGCTACTTCGGGGTATGGCGGAAATGGCGGTGCAGGTATAGCATCATCCATTACAGGTTCAGTTGTCACATACGCAGGTGGCGGTGGCGGTGGCACATACGCCAATAGCATAGTTGCTGGTGGTGTAGGCGGCGTGGGCGGCGGCGGAAGCGGCGCTATCCCAAACAATAATGGTACATCTGGCGGCGGTAACACTGGCGGCGGAGGTGGTGGAGGGGGTAATACTGGTGCAGGCGGTTCTGGCGGTTCAGGCATCGTAGTAGTCAGATACCCCGGCAACGTGCAGTTCTACACTGGCGGTACAGTAACCTATAGCAATGGATACATTGTCCACAACTTTACAGCTTCAGGCACATTGGCTCCAACAACGC
>Ga0114968_10004352_pt1 | contig 10569 bp, 7 predicted proteins | sample M_130807_EF_Meta_FD_87020 | JGI IMG/M metagenome (GOLD analysis project Ga0114968, IMG submission 87020) | Freshwater microbial communities from Lake Montjoie, Canada to study carbon cycling - M_130807_EF_MetaG | ecosystem: Environmental > Aquatic > Freshwater > Lake | place: Lake Montjoie... | reverse complement strand
TCGCTCCACGCATCACCACGATCAAGATCAATCCGGAGAAGATCCGCGACATCATTGGTAAGGGTGGCGCGGTCATCCGCAAGTTGCAGGATGACTTCCAGGTTAACATCAACGTGCAGGATGACGGCACCGTGCAGATCGCTTCGGCTGACCCAGAGCGCACCAAGGGCGTCCTTGATGCAATCAACGGGATCACCAAAGAGGTTGAGCTCGGCGCGCTCTACATGGGCAAGGTTACCCGCATCATGGGCTTCGGCTGCTTCGTCGAGATCCTTCCAGGCAAGGAAGGCCTCGTGCGCATCGGCGAGCTTGCCGACTATCGTGTGAACACGGTTGAGGATGAGGTCGCCGTTGGCGACGAGATCATGGTTGTGGTCACCGAAGTTGACCGCCAGGGTCGCGTCAACCTGTCGCGCCGCGCCGCCATGCAGCGTCACAAGGCCACGCCTCAGGAGTAAGCGTGCCCTTTCACTCTAGAAACACCACTGAGGACTTGCGGTTAATCCGCAGGTCCTCAGTCGTATACTGGGCAGCATGAGCAGCGCATCAAACCCAGAGGGCTACGTGGTCGCCGTCCTTGGCGCCACCGGTCTTGTTGGGCAAACGATGATCACCGTGCTTGAAGAGCGCCAATTCCCCGTGCGTACACTTATTCCACTTGCTGCGACGAGTGGTGGCCGCACCGTGCGCTTCCGCGGTGCAGATGTTCCGGTGCAGCAGGTTCAACCTGGCTCATTTACCGGCGTAGATATCGCGCTCTTTAGCGCAGGTGGAGCCGCCAGCCTGCTGTACGCGCCAGAAGCGGCAGCCCGAGGCTGTGTTGTCGTTGATAACTCCAGTGCATGGCGCATGGATCCGAACGTGCCACTAGTTGTCTCCCAGGTAAATCCGGACGCACTGAAGGCCCACAACGGAATCATTGCGAACCCGAACTGCTCAACGATGCAACTTGCACCACTCCTCAAGGCGCTCTCTGAGGCAGCCGGATTGGAGCGCGTCGTCGTTGCAACCTACCAGGCGGTTTCTGGTGCGGGCGGGAAATCCGTAGACGATCTCATTCAGCAGCGCGCTGCGGTCGTGAGCGGCGGTAACCCTACGTCAACAATCTACCCGCACGCTGTCGTATCGAGCCCAATCCCTGCCATTGATGTCTTCCTCCCTGATGGTTCCACCAAAGAAGAGACGAAGGTCGTCAACGAGAGCCGAAAGATTCTCGACCTACCAAATCTCCGCATCTCGGCAACGGCAGTACGTGTTCCGGTTGAGCGCAGTCACTCTGAGGCTGTGCACGTGGAGCTCTCCCGTGCGTTGAGTCCCGATCTAGCTCGTGCGGCTTTTGCCGCGATGCAAGGGGTCACGGTTGTTGATGATCCTGCGAACCACTCCTATCCACTGGCGGCAGATGCGGCCGGGAGCGACGAGATCTTCGTTGGCCGAGTGCGCACCGATGCCAGCGTCGAGCATGGGCTCGCCTTCTGGGTGGTGAGCGATAACGTGCGGAAGGGTGCCGCGACGAACGCCGTCGAGATTGCTGAGCTCCTGGCCAGCATGAACCTGGTGCATGGAGCAGACCACGACGCCTAACAGGGTTGCGCTCGAGCTCGCCTCGGTAGCCCGCGACGCCTCCACCTGTACGGCGTGCGGCCTCTCAGAGACGCGAACGCAGGCGGTCGCGGGCGAGGGGAGCCCGACCGCAGCGCTCGTCTTTGTCGGGGAAGCTCCTGGGGCACGAGAGGACCTGGCTGGCCGACCATTTGTTGGAGCCTCTGGTCGCATCCTGGATGACCTCCTGGCTTCGATCGGCCTTCGGCGCGAGGAGGTCTTCATCTTGAACACCGTCAAGTGTCGGCCCCCAGAGAACCGCAACCCTCAACGCTCTGAGACCGCCGCGTGCGCGCCGTTCCTTACGCGACAGCTGCAAGCACTCCAGCCACGGGTAATCGCCACCCTCGGCAAGTATGCGCTTGCTGTCTTTGCGCCAACCGCAAAGATTGCCGAGGTACACGGGCGTCCGTACGCACAGACAGCGCTCGACCAGCACGGAAGCGCCGTGCTCTTCCCGCTCTACCACCCCGCAGCGGCACTCCACAACGGGAGCCTGCGGCCCACTTTGGAGCGCGACATGGTGGCCTTGCGGGAGTATCTCAACGCGAATGCTCGCGAAGGGGCGGGGGAGGCTACCCTACGCGAGGTGGATTCGGTGCCGACTCGGCCCCGTTCCAGGACGCAAGGGGAGGCTGAATGACCCAACGCCCGCAACCGGCACGTCGACCTGCTGAGGCGAGGCGTCCCCAGGAGACCCGTCGCCCTCATAAGGCGGCCGCGGGTGGGCCAGCACTTCGCCTGATCCCGCTCGGCGGCATGGGCGAGATCGGGAAGAACCTCTACCTCTACGAGTACCAAGACACGATCATCCTCGTCGACTGTGGCCTCGCCTTCCCCGATGAGACCACCCTTGGCGTCGACATCATCATTCCGGACATCAGCTACCTCCGCGCACGACGCAGTGCCGTGAAGGCGGTCCTCATCACCCACGGGCACGAGGATCACGTTGGCGCGCTTCCGCACATCCTTCCCGAGCTTCCTGGTGTGCCCGTCTACGCCAGCACCCTTGCGCGAGGGCTCCTCGCCAACAAGCTGAAAGAGTTCAAGGTCACCGCCAATCCGCTGCGCCCACTCGATCCAGGCGGTCGACTCGAGGTTGGTCCCTTCACGATTGAACCCTTCCGTGTCGGTCACTCCATCCCGGATGCCATGGGCTACGCAATTCATTCACCGGTTGGAACCGTGATCCATACGGGTGACTTCAAGTTTGACCAGACACCGGCTGATGGAAAGACCGCGGACTTCGCCATGTTGGCAAAGTTCGGCGCACAGGGCGTACTTGCACTGGTTTCCGACAGCACGCGCGCTGAAGCCCCCGGCTACACGCCAAGCGAGCAGGTTGTTGGTCAGGCCTTCAAGGGGATCATCAGCAGCGCACCTGGCCGCGTCATCATTGCAACGTTCGCCTCGAACATTGCACGTATTCAGCAAGTACTTGATGCGGCAGGGGAGTTCCACCGCAAGGTCGCCGTCGTTGGTCGCTCTATGGAGCAGAACGTCAAGATCGCTCGCGACCTTGGCTATCTGAAGTTCCCGACCCCACTCCTTGCCAAAGAGGAGATCGCACGCCGCACAAAGGAGCCGCTCGTGATCGCCACCACCGGCGCACAGGGCGAGCCGATGGCGGGACTCGCAAAGATGGCGAATGGAGAGCATCGCAACGTGGAAATTCAGAACGGCGACACCGTCATCGTCTCGGCATCGCCGATCCCAGGAAACGAAGAGGCGGTCGGCCGAACAATTGACAATCTCTTCAAGTCTGGCGCGAACGTGATCTATCACTCGATTGCACAGGTGCATGTCTCAGGTCACGCCTCGCAAGAGGAGCTGAAGATGATGCTCGCACTGACTAAGCCGAAGTACTTCGTGCCGATGCACGGAGAGATGCGCATGCAGGTTGCCCACGGTCGACTTGCGACACAAATGGGAGTCCCCCCATCCGCCGTGTTCATCATTGATAACGGCACGCCGGTTGAGTTCTCTGCAGACGGCAGCGCGCGACGCGGTAAGCCAGTCGAGCATGGTTCAGTTTTTGTCGATGGTTCGTCGGTTGGCGAGATCAGCGAAATCGTCCTCCGAGATCGACGCACCCTTGCCGACGACGGCATCGTCGTCGTGATCGCCACCGTCGATGCACGCACCGGTAAGCCGGTCGGCCGCCCAGCACTCGTTACGCGTGGATTCCTCAACGGCGATGAAGACAACAAACTCGTCGAAGAGGCAATCACCATCGCCCTAAAGGCGATCCAGCACAAGGGCGAGCGCGGTGCAGAGGTGGGACTGATCAAGGCGCAGTTGAGCGAATCGGTATCGCGATTCCTCGGCAAGGAGACGCGACGTCGCCCACTCGTGGTCCCTGTGGTGGTGGAGGTTTAAGCGATGGCAAAACGGGGAGGGGAGAGCACCGGTCGCCAGGCGCGACGTGGTCCACTGGCATCACGTTCGGCGCTCCGCACGCTGCTCTCGCTCGCCTTTGCCGTCACGGGTGTCATCTTTGCTGTCGGCCTGATACTCCCGGGTCGCGGAGCCCTCGCCGACGTGCTGCGCGACGTGCTAGCGCCATGGTTCGGTGCAGGTCGCTGGCTCGTTCCAGTACTGCTCATCAGCTTCGCCATTTGGATCGAACGGAGATCCGCCTCAGCTTCACGGGTCCCTCTGCGCATCGCCTTATCACTGCTCGCACTTGTCGGCCTGCTTGCGCTCATTGAGATCGTCTTCCCGACCCACGGCGGCCGCATTGGAAGCATTGCTGGTGGCGGCGCTGCGAACCTGCTCACTGGCATTGGCGCGTTCGCAGCATGGACGAGCATCTTGATCGGCATCGGATTGATCCTTGCTGAATCCGCTGTCCGGAAACTCTTCGCCACCCTCTTTGCTGGGGCGAAAGTGGGGGCGGAAGTTGTCAGCAGCGGGATTGAGAAGGTTGCCGATGTACGCGAGCAAGCGATGATTGCTCGAGAGGCTGCACGCGTCGCCGAAGAGGCTCGAATTCAGGCTGAAGCTGCGCGGCAGCCAATGATCTCCGTCGCGCCTCCAACAATCGCGCCTGAGCCCCTCGTTACGACAGAGCCCGTTGCCGAAGCGGACGCCGCGAGCGTGCGTGCCGGAGCACCCGCACGAGGATCAGGGGTTAACCCCGTAAACGGAGGAGCAGCCCCTGCGACTAGGACCAGAGCTGATGGCGCAGTTTCGTGGTCACTACCGTCTACGAGTTTGCTCGATGCCCCGGGCAAGTCCGTCAGCCCAAACGCCAGCATCCATCAGGCAAACGCCGCGATCATCGTGCAAAAGTTGCGCGATCTCGGTATTGAGATCACCTCAGTCACGGCGAACCCAGGACCGGTTGTTACGCAGTACGAGCTAACACCCGCACCAAATGTTCGGATTAGCCGCATCGAGGGCCTCGGCGATGACCTGGCGATGGCGCTCAGCGCTCGTTCAATCCGTATTGAAGCACCGATCCCAGGCAAGGCCGTCGTCGGTATCGAGATCCCAAACCACGAGGCTGAAGCGATTCGCTTTAAGCCACTGCTCACGCCAATTGATAAAGCAGGCGCCTGGGCACCAAACCAGGCGATTCCGTTTGCCCTCGGTAAGGATGTGGGTGGAGCACCGCAGGTTCGTGATCTCGCCAGCATGCCGCACCTACTGATTGCAGGGGCAACGGGATCAGGGAAGAGCGTCATGGTCAACGCCATCATCGCCTCGTTCCTCTTTGCCCGAACTCCTCAGGAGCTACGCATGATCTTGGTCGACCCGAAGCGCGTTGAACTATCTGGCTACAACGGTCTGCCGCACCTCCTCGTTCCGGTGATTACCGAATCCGATAAGGCTGCCTCCGCCCTGAAGTGGGCGGTTCTGGAGATGGAGAATCGCTATCGCATGTTTGCGAGCGCCGGCGCACGAAATCTTGAGGGCTACAACTCCAGCCGCGAAGATGTCAACGATCGTATGTATTCCATTGTCATCATCATCGATGAGCTCGCCGACCTAATGATGCAAGATGGCCGAGAGACAGAAGAGTCAATCGTGCGGATTGCGCAAAAGGCTCGCGCCACTGGGATCCATTTGATCCTCGCCACCCAACGACCGTCCGTCAATGTTGTGACTGGGTTGATCAAGGCAAATATTCCGAGTCGAATCGCGTTCTCCATGGCGAGCCAGATTGATTCGCGAACGGTGCTGGACGCGCCGGGGGCCGAAGACCTGATCGGTCGTGGCGATATGCTCTTCCAGCCTTCCGATGCGCCAAAGCCCACGCGCATGCAGGGAGTCTTCGTCTCAGATCGTGAGATCAACGCCGTGGTAACTCACTGGCGTGATCAAGGGCTGCCAGATTATCAACTGGGGATCGTCGCCTCCGCTGAGCGCAGCGGCGGTGGTGGGGGAGCAGATCGCGGGCGCGACGATGAGCCGGCAGACCGACTCTTCGATGAAGCTGTCCAAGTTGTTGCCGAGCATGACCGCGCCTCTGCATCGCTCCTGCAGCGCCGCCTCCGCATTGGCTATGCGCGAGCCGCCCGAATCATTGACCAGCTAGAAGAGAAGGGCTACATCGGATCGTTTGATGGCTCAACCGCACGCGTGGTGAATCGCGACAAGATTGCCGCTGACGCAACCGGCGGCACTGGTGGCAGCGTGGGTGGAATAAATACGGCGGGGGAGACAGGGGAGGACGCTTAATCATGAGCGATCAGCTACCCCTCGCTCCCCAGCAAGCAGGATTAATCGAAGAGGCTGCACCGCAGGCCCCGAGCATTGGCGACCGACTACGCCAGGCTCGTGAACGGCATGGCGTAAGCATCGCCGACGCCTCTGCCACGCTAAGGATTCGCGCTGCGATCCTGGATGCATTTGAACGCGAGGACCATAGCCAGCTTCCGCCACGCGTCTACGCACTTGGGCAACTCCGGTCCTACGCTGCCTATCTCGGACTGGATCCGGCTACAGTCGCAGCAGGGTGGCAGGGGCCCCCAACTTCGGAAGGGGTGCCCGTCCCGACGCCGTCGCAACGAACAACTTCAGCGCTGGATCGCCTCGTCGCACTGCGCCCAGGGGTCATTCGTTCTACGCGAGGGGTGCTAGCAATGGGTGGACTAGGGCTCGCGGTACTGGCGATCAGCGGTTTTATGGTGCTCCAGCTCCTCCGCTTCATTTTGCCGCCCTCTATTGCTATTACCTATCCGACTGAAGCAATTAGTAATCTTGAGGCAGGGACGCTCTCTTACGAAGTCAAGGGGACCGCCGATGCGCGCGCCAGCGTCGTGATTGATACAAGCGCCGGGGCGCAGCTAACAACGGAAGCTGATGATAGTGGGCTTTGGAGCCTCCTGATTCCACTCGGCACTGGCCGCACGGAGGTCGTGGCGCACGCGGTTAAGCCGGGCACTGGCGGCGAGTCGAGCACCAGCGCAGAGCGGGTGTTCGTCGTGGCCCTCCCCGATAAGGTGGCCCCTGAAATCACCGTGACACAGCCCTCGACCAACCTCGCTGTACAGAACGGTGACGTGCCGATCTCACTCGTCACCGCCCCGAACTCCGAGGTCGGGATAACGGCTACGGATACTGGAGGAGGGCTAATCACCTCCACGATTACGAGCGATGTGACTGGGGCAGCCACTGGGGGGATCGCCCTCCCAGCGGGGCGCTGGACCTTGAGCTTTAGCGTTACCACTCCTGACGGCGCGCTTAGCCAGGCTACCCGCACTGTGGAGGTCTCCTTCACTGGAGTTACGGTGAGCATCACAGGCGGCGCCTCTGCAACGTGGATCCGTGTTTGGGTAGACGGCCTGCTCGACCCGACGATTGGCGTTTCGGGCAAAACCATGGCCCCTGCCACGCAACTCTCCTTTACGGGTGCAAAGCGTATCGAAATCCGTAGCGGCGATCCCTCTGTGCTTCTGTTCACGCTCAACGGGCGTACCATAAGCGGGATTGGAAGCGGCACCGGAGCCGAAACCTATGCTTTCCTCAGCACGGGGAAGGTGCAGAAATCATCAAGGAGGTAGTGCATGGCAGCCGACAATTCGTTTGATGTCGTCTCGGAGTATGACGAGCAGGAGCTCAAGAACGCCCTCGACCAGACCCGACGGGAGATCGGCACGCGATACGATTTTCGCGACGCGACCGCCGAAATCAAAGAGGAGAAGGGCGAGCTGATCATCCGCGTCGACGGCGATCTACGCCTGAAAGCCCTGCGCGATATTCTTGAATCTAAGTCGGTGAAACGTGGCATTGACCTGCGAACCTACGACTGGGGGAAGGCCGAGGCGGCCGGCGGAGACACCCTCCGCATTCACGTCAAGCTACGCAAAGGCCTTGACGATGCTGCTGCGAAGAAGATTGCCAAGTTTATTCGCGACAGCTTTCCGAAGGTGAAAACCCAGATCCAGGGCGAGGCGGTGCGTGTGACTGGCAAGTCGCGCGACGAACTACAAGAGGTAATGACGAGCCTGAAGGATCTTGACGTTGAGCGACCGCTGCAGTTTGAGAACTACCGGTAGCTTGTGACCCGATCAATTAGTGAGATCGCTGCTGGATTAGAGCCATCCCGTGCAGGGATTCCGCTCCTGCCAGGGTCGCGTCTGCATATCATTGGGGTTGGCGGAACGGCCGCACTCGCGGCGGCACTGCATGCCAAAGCACTCGGGGTGAGCGTCTCGGGCTACGACCAGGCCTTGGCGGGGGAGTCGGCGGCGATCCTTTTGAACGCGGGGATTCCAGTCGGCCCTGCAGCGAGCACTGAGGTTCTACAGAGCTGTACGGCACTCAACGCCGAGAGCACGGTCGCGATCTCGAAGGCGATTACCAGCACACAGCCGAATCATCCTGAGGTGCTTTTAGCGCGTGAAGCAGGTGCTCACGCCGTTTCCGTGCAGCAGGTGATCGCTGATGCTGCAGCGACGCGTGGCGGTCTGCTCATTGGCGTTGGCGGTACACACGGCAAAACTACCTCCACCGGATGGGCACTTGATGGGCTCATGCACTCTGGCATCAACCCATCTGCTTTTGTTGGCGGCCCACTCGGTAGGGATCTGGGCACACCTGCCGGTGCACCAGTGCACATCAGCAGCGAACCTGGCTTTCTCGTTGAGGCTGACGAGTATGGTGGCAACTTCGACACCTACCACGCTGACCGTGCCCTCATTCTTAATGTGGACTGGGATCATCCCGATATCTTTGCCGACCGCCAAGCTGCCGTAGAAACCTTTGCGCGCTGGGCAACCTATCCGGCGACGAACGGTGCAATCTTTATCAATAGCGGGGATCAGGGCGGCGCTGAACTCGCAATGCTCCTCGCTGCAGGAGAGCATCAAAGCGTCTACACCTTCGAAACCTCAGCGGCGCCTGGCGCGAAATCGGCTGATATCGTTGCAACGGTGACGTCGCGCGGTGCCGGATCCTTTTCGATCACCATAAGCCACCTCTCTGACCGCGCCGCTGTCGCAGCTCCAGCACTTCGCGGTCTTCTCAATCGTGAGTTGCCGATCGGGCTCCTTGGCGCGCACAACGCGTCGAATGGCCTTGGTGTTGCCGCGCTCGTGGCCAGCGCGGGTGGTAGCGTCGATGGGATTGCGCGCTCACTCGCCACCTTTGGGGGCGTAGGTCGCCGCATGGAGGTGCGATACGATCACGGCTCCATCACCGTCCTCGACGACTACGGCCACCATCCGACCGCAATCGATGCAACGATGGAAACTGTTCGGCAGCGATATCCGGGTCGCACCCTCATCCTCGCCATTGAGCCGCTCACCTATCACCGTACCGCGGCACTCCTTGAGGGTCTCGCGAAGTCGTGCAGTGCTGCAGACCGGGTTGTGGTCGCAGAGATCTTCGCCGTGCGTGACCTCGACACGACAAGCGTGTCGGCCGCTGATCTTGCCGAACGGATCACGGCCATGGGCACGACCGCAACCGCGCCAGGAACCGTCCTAGAAACGGCGGCAGCCCTCCTCCCGACCATCACCTCAGAGACGGTGGTTCTGGTGATGGGCGGCGGGCGGTCGACCGAGCTCGCCGTGGCGCTGGCTCGAGGACTCGCGGCCACCTCGTAAGGAACCCGTCGCGGAGCAGGGGAGGGGTTTAGGCGCCTTCCGGTGAGCCGGCGGCGGCATCAGGTCCGGGTGGCGGCTGCGTTGCGGCCGTAGCAGCGAGCGCCTTCGCCTCCTCGCTCTCGGGTCGCGAGAAGAGGGGATGGCCGTCGGAGGTTAAACAGCGACCCGTCGCCAGATCCCACTGCCACCCATGGATGCTGCAGGTCAGCGTCTCGCCGTCGGTAGTGCCAAAGCGCGTCAAGTCGGCCTTCATGTGCGGGCAACGCCGCTGGATCTGCCAGCCGGTCAGGTCGAACGTTCCCTCGGTCGGGCCATTCTCGGCATAGAAGCCTTCGGCGTACTGGATCCGTGCCACCGAGAGGCACTTGAACCAGGTGTAGACGTAGTCGTTGTAGGCCCCTTTGCGCCACGCTGAGAAGCGCAGCGAGAGGAAGAGGCTGTTGACCCAGTCATCCGTGCGAGTGCGCACCAGGTGGTCCAAGAGGTAGCGGGGGATCGTGAATCGGAAATCCACCTCACGGCCATCATCAGCAACGACGGACCGCTCTGGGAAGTCGAGGATGATCGCCTCGTCATCTGTCTGAATCTTGATCGCGGTGCCGATCCCATCGCAAACACGAGGCCCAAGTGCCATAAGCGGCTCGAGCCAGGCCTTTAGCTCAGGGACAAGGTTGCTCCGAGGTCTGGCCCACGACGCTTTCTCCGCTGCAATGACAGGGGCCATGTCGGCGGCGTATCTGCGCAAATACACCTCTTTGTTCGCAAAGACATCCTGCACAGACAGATCACCCTGCAAGTGTTCGACGTTGAACACACCGTCCGCGTTGAACTCTCCAACGCTCCCCGGGAGCATCAGAACGGCCGCTTGACCCTCAGCCTGCAGGCGCTCAACCATGAAGCGCTGGTCGGG
>Ga0114968_10004346_pt1 | contig 10574 bp, 9 predicted proteins | sample M_130807_EF_Meta_FD_87020 | JGI IMG/M metagenome (GOLD analysis project Ga0114968, IMG submission 87020) | Freshwater microbial communities from Lake Montjoie, Canada to study carbon cycling - M_130807_EF_MetaG | ecosystem: Environmental > Aquatic > Freshwater > Lake | place: Lake Montjoie... | reverse complement strand
TGGCACTTGCTTTTTTGGCTTTAAATGGGGATCAATATCTAATTGCAGCACTTGCTACGGTAACGGCAGGAGCAACCCTTGGCTTTTTAGTATGGAATAAGAGTCCGGCAAAGATATATATGGGTGATGCCGGAGCGCTATTTCTTGGGGTATTGCTAGCTACCTTAACTATTAGATTGAAGCCAAACTCTGAAACTCAAATAGGTGCTTATTTCACGCCAGTTTTTTTATTAGCTATTCCAATTCTGGATACAACAGTTGCAGTTTTATCTCGTCTTCGCCGCCACATATCCCCATTTCAAGGCGGGCAGGATCACCTCTCACATAGATTAATCAGAGCAGGGTTATCTAGAAAACAGGCAGCAGCCTCACTTTGGAGTTTATCTGGATTATATGGGGCGGTTGCGATATTTATATCCAGGCCAAACTCATCTATAGAGAATTACTTAGTTGGTAGCGCTGGATTACTTTGGGTAGTTTTGTTCATCTTATTCTTTAGAACAAAGGATGCTTAGTTTTTTCTTTTAAAAACAATAAAGTTTAAAACAAAGTAATTAATTGGAACAATTAAAACTAGCGGAGCTAGTTTGGCTATCTTAGGATCAATATCTAACTCAACTAGTACTTTAATTACTGAAGTTGATACTAGCCACCAAAATATTAAATTCAGTAAGTACTTTGCCCCTGATTTAGAGTGATTCTGGTCTGTTTTAAAGGTCCACCTGTGGTGAGTAAAGTAATTTATTGAGGTTGCGATTGAGGCAGAGATTAAGTTTGCTATAAATACTGAGTTTATCGGGCCATATAAATTAACAAAGAGTAGGTAATCAAGTGCGGTTGTTAAAATTCCAACTGTGCCCCAACGAAGCATTGAGTAATCAAAGTATTTCTCTTTTAAAACTTCAAACTTTGATTTCATCTATTCCTAACTGAGAGAAATAAGTGTTGGTGGCTGAGGCCGGGATCGAACCGGCGACCTAACGATTTTCAGTCGTTCGCTCATACCAACTGAGCTACTCAGCCAATTAAAGTGCGGTGAAGCACCTTGCGACCCAGACGGGACTTGAACCCGCGACCTCCGCCGTGACAGGGCGGCGCGCTAACCAACTGCGCTACTGGGTCTTACCTTTTCGAAGCTGAAATCACTTTCAACTTCGTTGCGTCCCCAACGGGATTTGAACCCGTGTTAACGCCGTGAAAGGGCGACGTCCTAGGCCACTAGACGATGGGGACTAGAAGGAGAAGGGTATCGGGGATAAGGAGTAGTTCAAAACCAGTTCAATGGGATGATTTACGCATGGAATTCATTTCAAAATGTGCCACTGATACTATTTCAAACGCAGCACAAACATTGAAAGATGGACATCTGGTCGCATTTCCAACCGAGACTGTTTATGGACTTGGAGCAGATGCAACAAATGAAAAAGCTGTATCTAGAATTTATTCTGTAAAGGGTAGACCCGTAGGACATCCATTGATCGTCCATATTTCTTCAATTAATAAAATAGATCAATGGGCAACAGATATTCCAGATTATGCAATAAAATTGGCAAGAGATTTTTGGCCAGGGCCTATGACATTAATACTTCCAAGAACCAATCTAGCAAAAGATTACATAACGGGTGGGCAAGACAATGTTGGGTTAAGAGTGCCTGCGCAACCCATAGCACTTGCTCTATTAAAGAAATTTGAAGATTTGGGTGGTCAAGGAATTGCTGCACCAAGTGCTAATAGATTTGGAGCCGTATCACCAACAACAGCTGAATCAGTTACTGAAGAATTAGGTGCATATTTGGAAAACGAAGATCTTGTCTTAGATGGAGGGCAATGTATGGTTGGAATTGAGTCCACGATCATAGACACTACAGGAAAAGCACCTAGAATATTGAGGCCAGGTGCAGTTACAAGTGAACTTATCAAAAAATGCTTAAATGGATTAAAGGTAAATTTAGATCAAGATAGTAAAATTAAGCATTCTGGACAATTTAGTTCTCATTATTCTCCAAAAGCTAAAGTAATATTAAACATAAAACCAAAATATGGTGATGGTTTTATAGCGTTGAAGTCTATCTTAACTCCAGAAGGAGTGATCAGAATTGCGTCTCCTGAAAACTTAGATGAGTATGCAAGAATCCTATATAAATCATTACGGGAAGGCGATCACTTAAAATTAGAGAGAATAATTGTGCACCTGTCAGAATCACAAGGGTTAGGAGCGGCGGTTATAGATAGGTTAAATAAAGCAGCAAATAATTAATTTTAAGTATATTTAAATTCATTTCATAAAAATATGCTCAGTAAATAAAACTCCCCAGGAACATTTCTCTACTTGTATCGTTTGGGAAATCTAATTTTGTCGGAAAAACTTTAACTTTATCCTCAATTAATGTTGCGTATTTTAAATTTAAGTAAGTTACCTCTAAAACGCTTGGTAAAGCAAAACCATTCAAGACTGACCAAGGTTCAAAATTATTAGGATGCAGATGTACAACGAAAAAATTTTCTGAAATATCTTTTAAAATTTTATTTAATTCGCCACTTAACATTGCATAGTCAGTCAAATCATGGAACTCAAAAATTATTTGATCAAAATTTTCATATTCTATGGAGCTACAAACAGATAGGCAAGAGTATTCGGATCCATCAATATCAATTTTTAAAATATTTTTTGTGCCTGGAACTATATAAAGATTTATAATTTCGGACAACATTAGTATGTTGCTAAATTCATCAGTTTTTGGGCCAAGGCCTTGAGAATGGAAGTGGAAATTATTTGGCAATTTTCGAAGCGGTTGATCTGTATGATCAAATAAATGAATATTGGGTTTCCCAAAAGTCAGAGTACTGAAATGCTCTTCAAATGATGTATCTTTTGCAACCCCAATAGATATGATCGTATCGATTTCTTGAATGTTGTTATATATTACGTAACCACCTTCAGAATTTGGACCAATTCTAACTAACCTATTATCGTCAATGAATCTGGCTCTAAGAAGTCGTAAATTATCTAGAATTTTGTTTTGCTCTTCAACATATAATTTTGTTGAGATTGTCTTACTCTGTTCCAATAAATATTCTTTATAGTATAAATTGACGTTTGCAGAGGGTGCATAAAGTTGAACTTGAATATAAATTGAACGAAGTAGGTGAACCAATAAATCAAACTTGACTACAAATTTTGCTAAAAATCTTAATTTAGACAAAACAACCTCCAATCGCATCAAACCTATTAATCCCCAAGTTTATATGGGTTAGAATATATCTATGCTTAATTCGACTCTGCGTTCTGTGCAATTGCTCAGAGGTATTGCAGTTCTGAGTGTCGTTTTCTATCATTTAGGCTTTTTTGCTAATGGATATATTGGCGTAGATCTATTCTTTGCTATATCTGGATTTGTAATATTTAATTCAATTTCCAAGAGAAATCTTTTTGAATCGCACTTAAACGCAAAAAAAGACTTTTTAATTTTTCTAAAAAAAAGATTTTAGCGAATCTATCCAGCTCTGCTTTGTGTGGTGTCGTTTACGCTTTTTTATTCTATCTTTCAAATTACGTGGTTGAATAATTCGCAAAAAGATATTTCTAAATATGGTTTAAGTTCAATCTTGAGTTATGCAAATTTATTCAGCTACAAAAATGCAACAAATTATTTTGAAGCAGGTAATACCTCAAAACCTTTATTGCATCTATGGTCTGTCTCGGTAGAAATTCAATTATATCTATTTTTCGGGATAATTATGTTATTAATTTCCTGGCTAAAGATTAGTAAAATAAATCGAAATTATATTTTAGTCTTAATTTTTTTAATTACATTAACTTTTTCAGCATTTTATGCGACTAGTTTTTATACTAAATTTGGATTGAGTTATCCAGAACAGTTAGGTTTCTACTCTCCAATCAATCGAAGTTGGGAATTTATGTTTGGATGTTTGATTTACCTTATGTATTCAAGTAACGGAAATAGAAGGCAACAAATGATTTATCGCGTACTTACAATTTCTTGCACTATATACATGTTATACGTGGTTGATTCCAACATCCTGAAACTCACTTTTATTGGATTTGTTGTTTTTATTCATTTTGCTAGAAATTTAGAGTTTAACTCAATTTTTACCCCACTTATAAATATTGGCGATAGGTCTTATTCAATTTACTTGTGGCACATGCCAATAATTTATTTTTTCTTTAATTCAAGGAACTCAACTTTGAATTTAGTAATCACTCTTATATTGATTTATTCGAGCAGTCATTTCACATTCCGATTTGTTGAACAGAAATATAGAAATGGTATTAAAAGAGCAATCTATAAAAAATTAATTATTTCAGGCGCCATCCCCACTTTATTGATCTTTTTCTTATATTTTGGTTTATCAGAGAAAATTACAGAAATAAACTTAAAGAATACAAATATTACAAGTGAACATTTATCTGTAGGGGGCTGGGAATTACCTTTTGGTAACTGTTCTGACAAAAATATTTTTGACAATCATTGCATTCGAAAAGAAAATTTTCTAGGTAATATGATTATAGGTGATTCTCATGCAGGTAGTTTTACGCAAGTAATAAATAATAGTTTACCAAATAAACCATTTCAATTTAAGGAAAGCTATATTCATCCTGGTTGTTCATTGGTACTTCCTAGTTTAAGTGAAAATGCAGAATGTACAACTGCTTCAGATAATCTCTCGGAACTTTTGATAGAAGTACCCAGGTTAAAAATATATTATTCAGAAGATTACCAACTGTACGGTTCATTATTCGAACAACAACTAGGGAATGTAGGTTGTACGGCTTATATGGAATGTGCATTTAATGGGTATATAGAATCAGGTTACGGTGAAATATTATTACAAAATTTAAAAAACTTGGGTGATCTTACCAATCAAGAAGTTACTCTGATTGGTGCTGCCCCAAGACTTGTGGGTTGGCCGAATCAATTCAATGTATGGAACTTAGTCCTAAAGAGGCAAAATTATATTTATAGCGCGTTCTCAAATAATGTTGCAACAAAAATTAATAACGATCTTAACCAAAAGGTCATAAACATGAATAACCAAGGTCAAAAAATAAAGTTTATAGATCCGACAAAATTCATTTGCTTGGAAAATAGTAGTAAGTGCAAGGTTTTTTCACATGGGTTACAATCCTTGTATTGGGATGCAGATCACCTAAGTGTTTCTGGCGCCCAGACAGTTTTCAATAGAGTGTTGTCTTGATGAAATACAACTTTTTCACTAATTACGTTACTCGTTTTACATATTTAAATTTAAAACCGACCAAGGTATCTAAACTAGTTTTTTGGATTAGATTTAAGTTGGACAAAAAATGGCGGTCCAGTTTCGATATCAATCGGTATGTAAGAGTAAATAGTTTGCCCAACGAGTATTTGGAATTTTCAGAAAATTTACCCGAAATAGATCTACTTTTGGTCACAAAATCTGGTGATACAGAACTTTTAACAAAAGTTATTCCATTAGCTATTCAAAATTCTGAAAATAGAATTTCTAGAATTACCATAATTGTTCCAGAAAATTCTATTTTGCCCGTGCAAGAATTATTAAAAACCAAAGAATATTTTGGAATTGTAAAAGTTAGAAACGAGAATGAGATAGTTCCTGACCATATTAGAATGACTATTAAAAAGGAATTTAATTCGCTCTATGGTTGGGTGTTAGCACAGTTTTTAAAGATTTGGTATGTGGCACAAAGCGATGCTAAGGGAGTATTGGTACTGGATGCAGATACTCTTTTACTCAAGAAGCGCAAATTTTTATTTAATTCGGGCAACCAAATACTGACGCCGACACTCGAATACAATTTACCTTATTACGAATTCTTAAAAAAGTTTGATAATTTTTTTGGATTATGTACTGATTCATTCATTTCACATCACATGCTTATGCAACCAGATTTTGCAAGAGAGGCTTTAAAATATTGGGGAAATTCTATGGATAACATGTTGCGTGATGTTCTAGAAAATTATGATAAAAACGCCAGTAGCCCATTTTGTTTATGTTTCGAAGTATATTCACAATATATGGTTACGCACCAACCGAGCAAGATTAAACTTGTAAAATGGAGTAACATGAGTGTCCAGAGAGAAAAATTGATAAATTCCAACTACATACCCAATATTAACGCTTACAAAAGAAAGTTTAATTCAATAAGTTTGCACAGTTGGCTTTAACCTTTTTAGATTAATTTAAGCAAAGAATTTGAAATTAATTTAATTTGGTTTGATTTTAAGTCAACAAATGTTGGTAAATTAATTCCGTATTTCGAAAGCTCGTAACTTACTCCATTATCTATTTCAGAGTTAAAATTAAACTGTGGAAGTCTATTCAATGGATGAAAGAACGGCCGCGTTTCTATACCTAATCGATTCAAGCTTTTTATAACTTCATTTCGACTTAACTTTGCTCCAACATTTAATTTAATCGGGAATAACCATGGAGCGATATCTACGGATGTTTCTTTAGATTGTAAAGTTATAATCTCACAATTTTCTAATTCACTGATGTACGTTTCATAGATTTCAATGCGTTTGCTCTGCAACCTCCTCCGCCTTATTATTTGTGCATGCAGGATGGCAGCTGATAAGTTGTTTAGTCTGTAATTAAAGCCCACGTTTGGAAAATAAAAATAATTTTCATTGTTTGGTTTTAAAGCCTGATTTTTTAAATAGTTAACCTTCAATATATATTCTTCATTATCAGAACATACAGCACCACCTTCTCCTGCAGTAATTATTTTATTAGCGAAGAATGAGAATGTAGATATATCACCAAAAGATCCAGAAACTTTACCGTTTATTTTTGCCATATGCGATTGCGACGCATCCTCAATTATTTTTATGTCTTCTCTGTGTATACCTTTTAAAATATGTCTTATTTCTACAAAATCTGCGATACGTCCAAATGTATTTACGACAATGATTGCTTTTGTCTTCACCGAGATTAAATCTTTTAATTTTTTTGTATCTAAGTTCCAACTCACGGGATCCACTTCACAAAACTGGGGAATTGCACCACAGTATTTTACTGAATTCGCTACAGCGACATATGTGAAATTTGGGACAATCACTTCATCGCCTTCAGTAATTCCTAAAGCTAGTAAAGCAAGGTGTATCGCAACAGTCCCATTACTCACTAAAGAAACGTGCTTTGTTCCACATACCTCACTAAAAGCTTCAGTTGCTGCTTCTAAGTAAAAACCTTTTGATCCAACCCAACTACTTTTTACGGCCTTTCTAACAAACTTATTTTCAAGTCTAGTGATGCTGGGTTTTGCTACTGGAATCACTCAACTATTATTGCTTATAAAATAAACTTTATCGAGCAATTTAAGGGCAAAAGTAGGAAAAATCTTGATAACTCGGTTCTATATTTAAAGCTTTTGTAAAATTATTCATTATTTGAGAACTTTGGTAAATGAAATAGTAATTAGGATAAAACTTAATAGGTTTGAGGCTAATTTCCCAAAGATCCGATTAAATTGAGTTTTAAGAACAAAAAAAGATATAATCATCCAGATAGCTTTTTCGGGCCTTTAGCTCAGTCGGTAGAGCAACGGACTTTTAATCCGTGGGTCGTCGGTTCGATCCCGACAGGGCCCACTTATCATTTTGACTCTTCTTCCGAGTTAATATTAATGTTGAATTATTCAAGTTAATGTATGCCTATGGTTACCATTAGATTTAGAGACTTTCCTAAAGATATTGCAAGAAATTGGTTAATTGAAATCATCGAATTAGCTACTGAAAATCCAGTGATTGCCGTTAAGGATTCCGACACTGAAGCAAAAGTTGATCTAGAAATCACCGGCCCTTACGGTGGAAACTCAGATGACTACAAAACCCCTTTCCTAAAGAAACTACTTCGATTCGGCTATATAAAAATAACTAATGGGCATCACCTTTCAAAACGTTTTCTATCGGCTGGTAAGCAACCAAGTAAAACCGCAACTAAGAATATTTGGTTTAGTGGAGAGAATGAAAGACCACCACAAGGAATGTGGGATGGCTACTTGTCTTTTGAAACCAAGATACCAGCTGATCGTTCGATTTACCTCCCTCTCTGGATGCTGACCTGTACTGACATGCTGAAAACTAATAATCGAACTTATTGGAACCAACAAGTTCCAACAGTCAAATCCTTATTACAGCCAAGAAAGTTTAAACCTAAGAGAAAAAATTTTTGTTGTTCATTTATTGGTAAAACTTACCCGATGAGATTGCACGCATTAGAATTTCTAAGCCAAATAAAAGAAGTTGATGTTTTTGGAACAAGCGTGAGAAATCCAAAACAATATCCCGGTGAGGTAGCTTCAAACTACAATTTTTGTTTATGTTTTGAAAATGATATTTATCCAGGTTATGTAACTGAAAAACCGTTTGAAGCATATATTGCCGGAACTATTCCACTTTACTTTGGATACGACGTAGAAAATTATCTGAATCCAAAAGCTATAATTAATTTACTAGATTTCAAAAATTTTAATGACTGGACATCTTATATAATAAATGTTAATAAAAACGATGATTTGTATGAAGAAATTTTTACGCAACCACTTCTAATTCGGGAACCAAATCTAAATGATGCAATTACATTAGTTAAAAGCATATTGTCGGAAATCTAATCAAATGAAAGAGGATATTGTTATAGCTATAAGTCAAAGCGATATTTCTCCTTGGAGAGAAATTAGAAAAACTCAACAAGACACATGGATTAAAAAGTTTGATAACGACGCAGTAATAATTCATTATTTATCTAAAAACCCATCATTAATTTTAAAAATAGTGGATAGTTTTATTGAAAACTATAGATTCAGTAAGAAATTAGGAAAAATCATTTCAGTTTTAAATAGATTAATTGCAATTTTCATTTCTTCAAAAATACCCAAATATATTTTTGATAAAAATAAAAATGAACTTTTAGTCGATTCAAATTCGACGTATTTTTTATTTGGCCGAAGGAATTTGGCACTCTATGAATGGTTTGTAGAAAACACAAACTCTAAATTTCTTTTTCAAACTAACACATCAAGTTATATAAATGTTGCTAAATTAAAATCAATTACAAAGAAATTAGATGATCGCAGTTTAATTTTTGCAGGTATGATTATTAACCCCAATTCTCAAAGTTTCAAGATTGTAAGTGGAGCAGGACGGCTTCTTTCGAGGGACTTAGTTATTGAAATCCTAAAACACAGAAATCATTTGGAGTTTAATAACCTAGAGGATATTTGTGTTTCTGAATTAATATCAAAGATGCCAGTAAGAATTATACCTTTAGAGAGATATGATCTTTTAACTATAAATAAGTTAAATCATTTACCGGATGAAGTTTTGAGTAAATATTTCCACTTTAGATGCAAAAGTCAGAGTATACCCAGAACTGACAGTAATATAATGTTTGCATTGCATCAACGATTATCAAACTTTTAGTAATTATTCGGGATGGAGGTCTGCTGATTTTATGAGCGATTCGTTAAAACAAATTTTCGTTTGGACAGAGGCTTTCAATTGTGGCGAACTTTTGGACCCTTTTCTAAGCTCCTACCTAAAACATAACTCCTACCCCATATTTGTGTATGGCTTTGAAGATGATTTAAAAAAAATTACTTTAAAAAATTCTCTAATTAACCCAGTTGATTTAAGTAAAATAAAATTTCATAATAAATTTATTGAAGGTAAAATTAAAGATAGATATAGGTATGGCCATTTTGGAACTGCAACCTTATGGGCATTTCTGATAAAAACCAGAGAGGAAAGATATTTTGTTCACCTCGATGCTGATAATATTTTTTTGGAAAATGTTATATCTGATTTCGAAAAAGCGATTGAAGAAGGATTTGATTTAGCTGGGAGTAGAAGAACATATAAGAAGCGCGGCTATAGGACAAAAGGTATCGATGGTTTGATGCTAAATTGGAGGCCAGATACTATTAATACAGATTGTTTCTACTTTAACAAATCAAGAATAAATAAGTTTTCATTTAAATGGCTCACTCGTAAAATTAGAGGTAGAAGGACAAGCTTCCTTCCGGTTGTGGATTTTTTTGATCCAATTATTTTTGAAATGTTGTTGAAAAGATGCAAAATTAAATATTTTGAAGTTGAAAATACAGAAGGACCTCAATCCAACAACCTAGATTTCATGAGTAAGCGAATCAGTTTTGCGGCGGTTGGGTCCGGTATTAACTTTTATAAAAATCCGGAAGTGATAACTTCTGACGGGTATAGAAATTTTGCTCTTGCAAGTTATTCACTTTATTCAAAATATCTATTGGGTGAAACTTTGCCCATATCCCCACTTGAAGCTCCTGATTTGGTAATTAAGCTTGAAAATTTAGATTTAAACTCTTGGTCACTTCTCAAATAGCTATAAAAAGTATAAATCGGACATTTATTTTAGATTTAATCTGTTCCTAAGGGCAACATTCACCCCCCTTTGGTGTCTTACTAAGTAGAGGGGTCAAGACGTTGGCTCAACTGAAAGCGGGAAATCAAAGTGTCACTTCGTAAGAAGGCTCAGGCCCCAGCGACTGTTGCTGCGTGGTCTGTTTCTGATTT
>Ga0114968_10004343_pt1 | contig 10587 bp, 14 predicted proteins | sample M_130807_EF_Meta_FD_87020 | JGI IMG/M metagenome (GOLD analysis project Ga0114968, IMG submission 87020) | Freshwater microbial communities from Lake Montjoie, Canada to study carbon cycling - M_130807_EF_MetaG | ecosystem: Environmental > Aquatic > Freshwater > Lake | place: Lake Montjoie... | reverse complement strand
CGATTTCAACATCATCATCCGCGCCTTCGCCGTTGTCATCAACATCATTGATGAATGAATCCATCATTCCGCTTTCTATCATGTCTTCCATGGTATCCATGTGAATCTTGGCTTGTGTGTAGTCTGCGATGATGTCCCTGTTGGGTTTCATGATGCACATGACCGATGTCTTGGGAACCATGTAGTAATCGTCTGTACTGAACTCCATCCAATTACGAAGCATCACGCTCACATCCTGTGGCTGATTTACCTTCTGATTGGGATGTGGTACTGCAACCAAAATCATCGGTCGCTCAAGGACATATGTGTTCTTTCCGCCATCCGAGATTCCCGTCATAAGCAACTCACCCGTCATCAACCGAACCAGTCGTATGGGGTAAAACTGCGTCATTTGGTTTCCTCCTTGGGACGGACGATCTTGAGATCGATTGGCATTTTCACCAACTTGTAGCGGAACTGTTCTGACTCGTAGATCTTCACCCTCTTCAGGAAGTGCTGTAGGGTATAGTTCAGGTTCTCTCCATGATGGAGATCATCTGCAATGTCATACAACTTGGCGATGTGCTTTCCTTCGCACTTGCGTAGTTGGCGACCGATGCTCTGTAGGATTCGGATGCGACTCTTGGAGGGACTTGCAAAGATGACATTCTTGAGGCTTCGGATGTTGATGCCTGTGGAGAATGTCCCATAGGAAGCAACGATGATTGCGTTGTCTTCTTTTTCCACGATGTTTCGAATGCCCTCGCGCTGCTCCAACTCCGTCTCGCCAGCCACGAAGAACACCTTTCGATCCTCTATCACGGTCATGGCAGTCTTCTTGATCAATTCAAACAGGGGCTTTCCATGCTTCTCGACATAGTTGAACAGCACAAGCGTGTTTCCACGGGTAGCCGATGCAAGGAATGCGATGAACTCGTTTCGCTTCTCACAGTTCACCAACCAATCGATCTCGCTGTGATAGTCAAGACCGCACACCGTCTTTCGTACTTCGGGTGGGTATCGTAGCAACAGGCATTCAATCCTGAGATTTGCCAGCAGATTCCTGTCCATCAACTCGCGTGTCGTGATGACTCGATGCACAGGGCCAAACAGACCTTCGATTGCCAACTTGTGAATCTTGCTCCCGTCAAGCGTACCTGTGAGCGCGATTCGATATGGACACTCTGTCAATTTGTTCATGATGCTGTTCAGGCTCTGTGCCTTGAACAGGTGAGCCTCGTCACCGATGACCACTTCGAAGTTATCGAACCATGCACGGGGCAATTTGTAGATGCTCTGCCATGTCGATATAACGATCTGCTTGTCGGTCAATTTGGATTCACCACCCACGATGCGATGGCAGTTCTCGTTTGCATCCCATGAGACTGTGGATGAATAGTCCTTGAAGTCTGCATACAACTGCGCCACCAAGGATATGGTCGGGACAACGATCAGTATCTTGCGATTTGGTGCGATGGCATTCTGGTAGTACCGCACCATGGAATAGATGGCAAGGCTCTTGCCGCTTGCTGTGGGAGACAGAAGTACGCAGCGAGACTGATTGAGTGCATGACATACTGCATCGACTTGGTGATCATGCGGTTCAAGTGGCTGACCATTTGCAGTCGGCTTCAATGCTTTGATAAACTCTCGTACCTTGTCGCAATCGAACTTGATCTCGGGTTGTGCGACCGTGGAATCGATGCAAACTTCGTAGCCCCGATCCTTTGCGAATGTGGCGAGATAGTCCATCAGTCCTGCGGGAAGCAGACCTGAGTATGCGTTGAACAGTCGTATTTTTCCGTCCCACACGCGCCGCTTGTATGCGGGTGTGTACTTGGCACCAGGCACTTCAAATGTGAAGTAGTCCTGCAATTCGTAGGCAATTGCGTTCTCCGTGATCACACGAAGATTGGCTGCATTCATGCTACGAACTTCAATTACTGCCATAGCACTATTTAGGTCACCCCGCTCATAAACTTCCTCCACTCAATTGCGTTGCGGATGACCCATTGACGATTGTTTATGCCCTTGATTATGGAGTCGAGATACTCGACCTTGGCCTTTTGCAAGTCGTACTTCGAATTCATCTTGACCAGATCGGGGTCGGCATCCATGTATGTGTCAATGTCCTGTCGAAGTATGCGGTGTCCGAATGGCTCCCAACCCAATGCGGCAAGATCCTGTTGAGACAGTTTGCCGTTGTAGTACTCCCACTTCTGCTTTCGGAGTACCTTCCAATCAGCCTCCAACTTTCGGAGGATGAGGCTCTCATCGTGGTAGATGTTCAGGTACTTGCCGTGCAACTTGGGGATGCGGATGGACTCATCGCCCAACTCCGTACCATCAATCTTCAAGTCTGTTTCGACCATTTCTTTGATGCGTTCGATGTTCATTGCGTGGATTCTAGCACAGAATTCGATATGTGCAATACATACCTTTGTGAAAGTGCTTGGTATTGACTACTCGATGACCTCACCCGCCGTGACTCTGATCGATGGCGACAAAGCCACTTGTTGGTTTCTGACATCCGTCAAGCGAAACCAACTCACACATACCTTTGGCTTTCTGACTTGCATCGGTGATCCGTATCCCGACTTCTTGTCCCCCGAGCAAAGATACGATTTGATTTCGGATTGGGCTGTCTCCAAGTGCAAGATCCAACCTGACGCTCTCGTCATAGAGGACTACGCTATGGGGGCTAAGGGGAAGGTCTTTCATATTGGTGAGAACTGTGGCTTGCTAAAGCACAAGTTGTGGAAGGAGGGGGTAAAGTTTCAAACAGTCGCCCCCACGGCTCTGAAGAAGTTCGCATCGGGAAAAGGCAACGCCGACAAGTGTGCAATGCATTCTGCCTTTGTACAGCAGACAGGCATCGACCTGATGAAGGGCATGGACAAGGAAAGCAAGGACTGTGGCAGTCCTGTGTCCGACATAGTTGACTCGTACTTCCTCGCTCGGTATGCTATCAGGAAGCAACAACCGAACTGACGATATCGGGGAACGCCTCTTGTACAACAGACTTGTTCAATCCGTAGCCATATCCGAAGGTTCCCATCAGGAGTTCCTGAAGCAACTTCGCCTCATCGGGGTGAACCGACTCAAGGATTTGAATGAGCAGGATGTCCTTGCGCTCCCTTGGAAGGTTATAGGACTCTTTGAAGATGTACAGACGCTTGCTCTCTTGGAAAAGGCTCGACATCGTCAGACCTTCAGGAGCCTGATCGGGAGTGTAAGCGGGCAAATCGTTGCGATACCATTTCGCGGTATCAAAGAAAGCGTACCGCAAGATTTGCTTGAGGGTCATGTTTCCGTTCTCGCGCAGCAGTCGAACCGTGTCTTCGCGGCTCTTGGAATTCTGCGAGATCTTCTTCAGTACTTCGGGAATTGTCAGGGTAGTTGGCATAATGTACCTCCAACCTATTTAGCAGCCACTTGACACGGTCTGTATTCGGTGATATACTTCATTCAATCGCAACCCATACAGGGGTAACAACTATGGAAAGCAACGACACCGTCCGTAAGACACCACAGCAAAAGGTTTGGCTCCGTGAAGAGCGAAAGACCGCCGTTGTTCGGCGGGTAGAGACGCACCCAAATTGGGGCAAGCAGTATCTTGTCACCACCCACAGCAGCGAGTGGGGGCCCGAGACCTTTTGGGTCAAGGAAGACAATGTAGAGCAGATGGGAGCGCACCGCAATGGCTAAGAAGACGATACGCAAGCGCGTGAGCAAGCCCAAGAAGGTGGAGCGGAAGTTTGAACTTGCTGCTTTGCCTGATGCAATCCCAATCGAATTCCCCAAGGCACCCAAGGAGCCACCGCCCATGTATAGAATGACTTGTTGGGCGGGTGAGTACGAGGCTGACTCTTGGATTGGTCTTGGTTGGGAAATCTTCAAGCATCGTCTCTGGCATCTGTGGAATCACGGCTCTTTCATGGACTAACATGAACATCTTTGTACTCAATCCAACTCCCGAAGGCGCAGCCCGCGACATGTGTGACAAGCATGTCGTAAAGATGATCGTTGAGACGGCACAGATGCTGTCCACAGTCCATCGTGTGTTGGACGGTACTCCTGCAATTCGCATTAGCAAAAGCGGACGCAAGATCAAGCATTGGCACCATCCCAACCCCGAATGGGATATGCGTTTGTGTCTGCCAGTAATGGTCAACCATCCATGTACCAAGTGGGCAATGCGCTCGTCGGAAAACTACGAGTGGTTGTCCGATCATGGAATCAGTCTACTCAAGCAGTACAGACTACGGTACGATAAGGTGCATTCCATGCAAAATCTGATGACCGACTGTTTGTTCGATCTCCCCAAAAATATTGAGATCGGTGCGCTCACACCATTTGCACAGGCAATGCCCGAACAATATCGATCCGATGATGCAGTCGCGGCGTATCGCAACTACTACATTGGGGAGAAAAAGCGGTTTGCAAAGTGGTGCAAAACTCCTGTCCCTTCGTGGTTTGGCAGTCAGGTCGTATAAATAGTTGACTCGTTATGCCAAACTATGATTACATGTGCAAGGCTTGCAACCACATCTTTGAGGAATTCCTCAAGATCAAGGATCACGACAAGCCATGCAAGCAGCCCTGCCCAAAGTGCGGGGAAAAAAAGGTGGAGCAGTTCATTCCTTCTGCACCGCCCGTTATCGATCCAGTTCGTTTGGGCATTCGTCGCCCCGATAGCGGTTTCAAGGAAGTGATCTCCAAGATCAAACAAGCGCACCCACGGCACGGACTGCGGGACTATTAAAATGAACACAAATGAAGTGAAGTTAGTTTCCGTCGAAGGCGAGGGTGCGGGTCGCTATTACCAATCCCCCACAAGCGGTAAGTGGTATCCATCGGTCACGACCGTAGTCAACCACGAAGATGCCGAAAAGTGGAAGAAGTGGAGAGAAGATCCCGAGAATGCCAAGGCTTCGCAGATGGCAATCAATCGGGGCAATAAACTGCACTCCTTGGTTGAGGACTACCTGAAAAAGGGTACTGTCCCCACGGACATTAGCGAGAGGTGGCATTTCGATCCGCTGTTCCCGCTGTTGCAGAACATCGGTGAGATCTATGCCATCGAAACACCAATGTGGTCAGACAACCTCCGTCTTGCGGGGCGAACAGACTGCATCGGTGAATACAAGGGAGAACCTTCGATCATCGATTTCAAGACCGCCTCTAAGGAGAAGCGAAGGGCTTGGATCAAGAACTACTTTCATCAGGCTACGGCTTACTCCTATATGTGGGAGGAGCGTACAGGTCAACGCATCGAAAAACTCGTTGTCCTGATTGCCACCGATGAAGGCACCTCACAAGAATTCATCGAGGATCGCGGTGACTACAAGGAAAGTCTTGGCTCCGTAATCAAGTCATATTGGAGCAAGTACAACTTCAAGCAAATTCAGGAGATTGCAAATGGGATGGCTCAAAAGGCTCTTTGAGAAGTTTGGTTGGACATTCACGCGAGTGAGTAGTGAAGTGCCTCCTATTGTTTACCCTGAGCAGATGCATTGCATCCGTTTCATGACGGAAAAGGGCGAACAGATTGGCATTCTACTGACAACAGAAGAGTTTGAGAGGGGTATCAATCGTTGGGTGGATACCATTGATCAAATGCCGATTGAGACAGAAGACCCCAACATCGAAGAAAGGATTCCATGATGGGATCGATCATCAACATTGAAGAGACATTCAGCAAAGAAATCGAAGAACTGTGTAAAAACAGGAAGGATGGCAAGTACATCGATGCCATCCTTGAACTATGTGAAAAGCACGGAATCGAACCTGAATCGGTTGCCAAGTTGGTGACCAAGCCGATTCGGGAGAAACTCAAGGCAGAGTTTGAGGACAAGAACATGATGCGGGGCGCAAAGAAATCGTCTAAGTTGCCCCTTGACTGAATCACCAACACACGCTAGAATCACACAAATCGTTCACACACTACACACAAGGAGATACAACACATGTCAGGCTTTTCAAGTTTGAAGAAGAACTCGCAGTCCGCAATCGACCGTCTCTCTAAGGAGATGACCAAGGTCAGCGACAAGAAGAACTACGATGATGACCGCTTCTGGTCGCTTGAGCGCGACAAGGCGGGTAACGGCTATGCGGTCGTTCGCTTCCTTCCTCCCGTTGATGGCGAGGACATTCCTTGGGTGCGTGTGTTTTCGCACGGCTTTCAGGGCAAGGGCGGTTGGATGATTGAGAACTGCCCGACTACGGTAGGCAAGAAGTGCCCCGTGTGCGAGGCAAACAATGAACTGTGGAACAGCGGGCTTGAGTCGAACAAGGGTATTGCCCGCGACCGCAAGCGCAAGTTGTCCTACATCGCCAACATCCTTGTGGTCAATGATCCCGCAAACCGCGACAACGAGGGCAAGGTGTTCCTCTACAAGTTCGGCAAGAAGATCTTCGACAAGTTGCAGGAGGCAATGAACCCCACTTCTCCTGACGAGACGAAGTTCAATCCGTTTGACCTTTGGCAGGGTGCTAACTTCAAGTTGAAGGCGCATCTTGAGTCGGGCTATGTCTCCTACGAGAAGAGCGGCTTTCAGACACCATCAGAAGTGTTCGATGGTGATGACAAGCGGCTTGAGGCTCTTTGGAAGTCGGAGCATGCTCTTCAGCCGTTCGTTGCTGCCGATCAGTTCAAGTCGTATGAGGAACTCAAGGGTCGAATGGATCAGGTTCTCAAGGGCGGTGCAGTGGAAGGTGCGGCTACTCGCGCAGAGGAGGCTGAACCCGATGACTTCCGCTCCAAGATGAAGTCTAAGCCTGCGCCTGTGGCTGAAGAGACCCCCGCGAAGAAGGCACCCGCCAAGGCGGCGAAGACTGATGATGACGAAGGCGAAGATGCCTTTGCTTACTTCAAGAAGTTGGCTGATGACGATGAGTGATTGACTCTGTCCATGCCATGGAGGCAACCGACCGCCACTCAGAAATGGGTGGCGGTTGTGTTATAGGGCAGGGCACTCTTGAAACAGCAGGGCACGGAAAGTTGGCTCCGTGTTCCTGTTGTTCGTTGGACTCATCATTATGGGCATTTCCCCGCCACCCCCCGCCATGTTGTTGGTGGGTGCATTGATAGCCACGGTTCCGCTACTCTGATTCGAAGCATTCATCGTGGCTGTGGATGCACTTGTGGTTGCCTTGTTTACGGAGGATGCGCTGTACGATGGTGCAGAGGACGCAAACTCAGTCGCCCGTCCACCCGTGGGAACAATTACAACAGATGAAGTGTTGCTTGAGGACAACGCACTTGTTGCCTTGGTAACTGAATTCTGCTGCGTTTGAGCAAGAGCCATCGATGCATCTTCGGCATCCTCTATGACTTCGCCCGTCTTTTCTACTGCGTCTTTTAGGGGATCCTCTTTAGTTCCCCCACCCAAGGCACTCTTGATATAACTGCCAACGATGGGCAACTCTCCCAATGCATCTGCAAGGCTGTCGAGTATGTAGTTGAAGAACTCCATGAACTTGTTGTTAAGCCACTCACCGAAATTAGCAAGATCACTTAGCCAATCGCCACTAGTGATCCAATTCCACAGCCACATGATGCTATCTACAAGCATCTTCGGAATGTCATAGTAGAAGAACTTCAAGTAATAGAAGATGGCTTTCATGATGTACACGGGAATTTTGACGAACTGAAAGATCAACATCCCGACCATATACTTCAATCCTGCAAATACCATCTCATAGATTGACTTGAATATCTTGGTGAAGATCCCCTCACCGCCTCGGAATATCTTCACAATGTTCCCGATGGCGGTGACAAATGGTTTGATTGCTAGATTGTAGAATCCCTTCACCAAGTCAACAGTTGCATCGACAAACCCCTTGACTGTTGTCCCGAATGTATTGTTGAGGAAGTCAAAGATCGATTCGAAATCGAGCAACCCGAATGTCAATCCGCTGATGATCTGTGCAACAGCACCGATGATCATGCCACGGATATCGCCCAACTTCTGGAACCCCTTGTATGCGCCCATGATCGCATCGATTGCAAGAGACAGGTAGAAGAACACCTTACCGACGATACGGAAGCCAAATGAGAACGCTTTGCCGAACTGACCAAGTACGCCAGATATGGATGGGAACAGTTCTCCAATTGCCTTGAGTCCTCTTGTGAATGGGCCCATCGCTTCTCCGACCTTGCCGAAGATTCCGCCAACTCCCCCTACCGCACTCCTAAAGATGTTGCCGATAGCCCTGCCGATTCCGAATGGCAGATGGGTAAGAAGCGTGACAATGAACTGTATCTTTGTCCAAATGTAGCCAAGCACCGCACCGACAGCGACCGTCAAGAAGAGAAGGATTGTCTTGAACCAGCCATCATCCTTCTTGAACCAGCCGCCTAGACCTTCCCTGAACTCTTGAAATCCGTCGATGAATTTCTGTGCCCATGCAGGCACCATGTTTTGCTGCTCAATCGCCTTCTCTGCATCCTTGATCTGCTGCTCTTCCATGCGATTAATCATGACAAGTTGACCTTGGTTCATGTTTCGCAATGCATCAAGGGTTTCCTGATGCCGCTTCATGGTCAGGGCATCTTCTTTTTGGAAGTCCTTGTTGCCACCCGCCAATCTCTTGGCCGATTCAGCAGATACTCCCTTCTCCTTCATGATTTGAGCGATGCGCTCTTTCTGTATCTTCTCAAGTTCCTTCTTCTGCCTGATCTCGACCATGGTGGTCAGAGTGTCCTTCTGCTTGATTAGGAACTCTTCCCTGTTTGCCTTGATCTGTGCCTCGGTTGCCTTGGGATTCATTGCCTTGAATCGCTCATCCTCCAAGCCAACCATGTCTTCCATTTCCTTCTTGATGTCGCCCAAGCCGACAATGCCGCCACTACCCTGTAGTTGATCGGTAAATTTCTGAGTAGACTTCCTATCCCTCAATTCACTCAGTTTGTCTTGTACTTGTTGCTCTTCTTCAGCAGCCTGCTTGAGTTCTTCTGCATTTTTCTTTGCAGTCTCGGTCATTTTCTCAAAGGCTGCTGCTGCTCTATCTGCGGCATCTTGGAGATTTGCTTCTTTGAGACCCTTTGCCATCTCACCAAATGCCTCTTTCGACTCTTTGCTGATTTGCTGAGAGGATTCAGCCTGTTGCTTATTGGCATCCGTCACCATTTGAATGGCGGCAAAGTGATCCTGCCCCATTCCTGCCGCCATTTCCGCATCGACTTCTTTAACCGTCTGTCTGAAATCGCGCAACGCAATCAAGGAAGTCATTCGCTCGTCGCGCTCATCTCCCATAGCCTTGATATTTGCATCCAAGGCTTCTGTTGCTTTCATGAACTCTTCGTCTGCGGTCTTCACGCATTCGGACAGATTTGCCAAGTCGGATTCATACTTGGTCTGAATTGCCTCGGTGCCCTTCGCCCACTTGCCCTCTGCATCACGGTATTTCTCTGTATCTTTCTTGAGATCATCCTGTTGCTTGGCTGTTTCCAATACAGCCTTCTGCTGCTTGGCATAAGCATCATTGACCTTTGCCTGAAGTGCCTTCTGCGTCTCAAGTGTCTTTGTGGTCTTCTCGATGCTCTTCTTGATGGCTTCCATCTCGACGAAGAATTTGTCGAGTGCGTCATTTGCATTTTTTGTATCGAGGCTACTTGGTGGTGTTGGAGCAGGATTGGGCAATGCAATACCATCCGAGTTCATCGGTGGCTGAGGCGTTCCGCTTGGTTGATTGAGTCCTTCTGCTGCCATCTAACTTCGCCCTTCCTTATCTCCTGTCGTTCTTCATTGCCTCCATTCGTTCTTTCTCCTCCTTCAGGTGCTGCATCAGCAAATCAATGTAGACCCTCCGTTCCCACGGCATCATGTTCTCAAGGTCGGCAAGCGTATACTGAAAATTCTGCATCATGGCGAAGTTGACCGAGAGCATATTCATGAGGTTGTCATGGGTGGAGGCTAGGAGAAAAAACTAGTGAGTCCTTTCAATACGATATCGTTGTCTTGACCGCACGACTTGCACTTGAACTTGATGTGCTTTTCTAGCCGTGGCATGGTTTCGATGAAATTGAAGATGCGCTTGAACTGATCTTGCGTCATCTGTTCGATGAAGTCCTTGACTTCCTTTTCGTCCATCTCCGATGCGTTGTAGACCGTCTCGCCCTGATATACCTTGTCGATGGACTTGGTCAGTAGAACGAGTGCCTTTTCCACATCGGTAATATTGTCATCAATCGCCCGCATGTCATCCACGGTTGGATATCGCATTACTACGCTGATATCACCGATCAACGGAATCACCTTCTTGTGATTTGGGTCGTTGATTGGCTGAATCTCCTTGATGCTCACCTCACACTCGTTGGGTATCTCACACTTACTGCATTTGATGTTTGGCTTGACCGTCTCGCCTACCGAGTGACTGCGGAGTTGCAGGAACAGGTATTCCATGTCTACGATGGGTAACTTGAATACATCTACGGTTCCCAATGTGCATGCAGAAACCACCTCGCGCACCGCGCTGGTGATTGTCTTCTCATCCTTGGTCTCGGAAGCCATGAGGAGGATCTTCTCCTCTTTGACCACAAATGGGCGGTAATCGACCTTCTTACCGCTGACGGGCAGGACTACCTGATGCTTGGGTACTGAT
>Ga0114968_10004336_pt1 | contig 10593 bp, 6 predicted proteins | sample M_130807_EF_Meta_FD_87020 | JGI IMG/M metagenome (GOLD analysis project Ga0114968, IMG submission 87020) | Freshwater microbial communities from Lake Montjoie, Canada to study carbon cycling - M_130807_EF_MetaG | ecosystem: Environmental > Aquatic > Freshwater > Lake | place: Lake Montjoie... | reverse complement strand
GCGACATGGCAGCCATTGGGATAGGCCGAGGGGGCTTCCTTGTGGATGTGGTCGACATCCAGCGTGGCAGGCACATCGGCGGGCAGGGCAATCAGCCCGTCCTGCAGGCGGCGGTTGAGATCCATGATGCCGATACCGCGATCGGTGCCGGCAATGCTGAAACGGCCCGCAGCGAATTCGATATCGCCGACGCCTGCTTCCAGCGCATAGGAGGCGATGAGTTTGCCGCGCTCGATCACCAGATCACCCGCTTCCGAAAACGCCGCGCCGCTCGCCATGATGGATTTGGAACCACCGGTGCCGCCGCCCGCAATCAGCCTGTCGCTGTCGCCCTGTACCAGCCGGATGGCCTCGAACGGCACGCCGAGCTTTTGCACCACGACTTGCCCGAAAGCGGTGGAATGGCCCTGCCCGAAATCGAGAGAGCCGGTCAGGAGCGTGATGGTCCCGTCTTTTTCAAAATGGATGCCGCCCATTTCATTCATCGGCGGGGCGGTGACTTCGAGATACTGGCCGATCCCCAGACCGCGCAACAGGCCCTTCTTACGGCTCTCGAGCTTGCGTTTCTTGAAGCCCGTGACATCGGCCTGTTCGAGGGCCTGATCCAGCAGGGCGGTAAATTCGCCTGAATCATACAAAGTGCCCGCAGGGGTTTTGAACGGCATTTGCGAAGGTTTTACATGGTTGCGCTTGCGCAAAACCGTGGAGGAAATCCCCGTTTCCAGCGCGGCCTGTTCGATCAGACGTTCCATATAGTAATTGCCTTCGGGCCGTCCTGCCCCGCGATAGGCGGCGATGGGCACGGTATTGGTGAAGGCGCAACGGATACGGGCGGCAATCAGCGGGGTTTTATAGACGCTGAGCATGTTTTTGACGACATTGAGCGTCGGCATCATCGGCCCGAACGGCGACATATAGCCGCCCAGATTGCCATAGCCCTCGATGCGGATCGCCAGAAAATGGCCCTTGCTGTCCAGTGCCAGTTCCGCCTCGACCGCGCTGTCGCGCCCGTGGAAATCCGACAGGAAGCTGTCCGAGCGGCGATCGGCGCTTTTGACCGGCCTGCCCAGCTCGCGCGCCGCATGCAGCAGGCAGACATATTCGGGGAAAACCGAGATCTTCATGCCGAACGAGCCGCCGACATGGCCGGTCAGCACATGCACCTTGTCGGGTGTGACACCCAGCACCAGACTCAAATTGTTGCGCATGCCGAACACGCCTTGCGAATTGGCGTGAATGGTAAAGCGGCCCGACTTTTTGTCATAATCGGCTACGGCGGCGCGCGGCTCCATTGCCGCCACCACAATACGGTTGTTGATCAGGTTCAGGCGCGTCACATGCGCCGCCTTGTCGAACACCTCATTGACGGCCTTCATATCGCCAAAACCGAAATCGAGCGCGACATTGCCTGGTACATCGTCATACAATTGCGGCGCACCGGCTTGGACGGCTTCTCGCACATCAGTGACGGTGGGCAGGGCCTCCAGATCAAGCCGGACGGCTTCGGCAGCATCGACCGCCGCGCCGTGGCTTTTGGCCACCACCATCGCCACCGGATCACCGACATAGCGCACCTTGTCATCGGTGAGGGCCAGACGCTGCGTGCGCAGCATCGGCGAGCCATCGGCATTGGTAAACGGCAGGATGCAGCGGATCGGGCCATAGCCGCGCTCTGCAAGATCTTTGGCGGTGTAAATCGCCACCACGCCCGGAATCTTTAGCGCACCCGCAGTTTCGATCCCCTTGATCACGCCATGGGCAATCGGCGAGCGTACCATCACGCCATAGAGCTGGCCGGGCAGGTTGACATCATCCGAATAGCGGCCTTCCCCGCGCAGCAGAACGGGATCCTCGCTGCGTCTGACCGGTTGGCCGATACCGAATTTCTGGATGCCAAGGGCGGCTGGATCAAGCTGGATGGTCATGATGGGCTATTCCTGCTGGCGAAAAATGAGAAAGGCATGTTCCGAAAGCATTGTCGGACACGATATAGTGTATTGATCATACGGGATTTGCAAAGCATGGATTGCCCCGATCCCGCGATTGGGCCGCATAGCCGCTATGTTTTTTGATGTTTATGCCCTGCTTTTGCGGTTGCGGGCGGCAAATGTGCAAAGATCACCGTTTGGGGCTTGTCAAACAGCCCCTGTTTCGCTAATGAGCGGCCTCTAGATGTTTTCACCAACATCACGGAGCCGGTACATGCTCCTGTTGGGGGATAGTTCAACGGTAGAACTACGGACTCTGACTCCGTCAATCTTGGTTCGAATCCAGGTCCCCCAGCCACATTTTTGTCCCAGTCAAATTTATGCCCCAGCCAAATTTGGCTTTTCGATAAAATTTAAACGCCCATTCATCAACGCCCCGTCTCCCGCTGACACCACACCTTGTTAGTCCCCGTGCAGGATCGCACATATTTTATCTATAATAATTGCATTGATTGCATTGATTGCATTGCAATCTTTGCTTTTGGTGTTTGAGCATCGGGTGTGTTTCGGAGCGCAAGTCATGGCCAGCATTACGATCCGCCATCTGGACGACGACATCAAACAGCATTTGCGGGTGCAGGCGGCCGAGCACGGTCGGTCGATGGAAGAAGAAGTGCGCCATATTCTGCGGCGTGAAATGGGCAAGCGAACTCCTGCAGGCAATCTGGCAGCCTCTCTTCGGGCTCGTTTCGCTCCGCTTGGCGGTGTTGCGCTTGATTTGTCTGTGCGCGAAGCAATTCACGCCCCGCCAGCCTTGGAAGAGTGATCACAATGATCATTCTCGATACCAATGTTATTTCGGAGTTTTTGCGCGCCGCTCCGTCCGTGCAGGTCGAAGAATGGTTGGCAGCTCAAGACAGCGCGACAATTTATCTTACGGTTGTGAGCGAGGCTGAATTGCGGCTTGGGGTGGCTGTTTTGCCAGAGGGGCGCAGACGCAGCCAGTTGGCTCAAGCCATCGAAGCCATGCTTGACGATGACTTCAGGGGGCGGGTTTTGCCGTTCGACCGCCTTGCAGCTTTGCATTATGCCGCCATTGCCGCAGAGCGTCGCGCCGCAGGCCGTCCGATCAGACAATTCGATTGCCAGATTGCGGCCATTGCACGGGTACTTCACGGTATGCTTGCCACGCGCAACATCGCCGATTTCGAGGGTTGCGGTATTGCTTTGATCAATCCGTGGATCAATCCGCTCAATCGTTGAGCACAACCCTGTTGTCGCTGTAAAAGGACTGTTTGTTCTGCTCAAGGATTGCTGTCGACAGCCCCTTGCCGGTTCTGGTATATCAGATGCGTTCGCGGTGAACTTTAGTATCTTGGACGGGTTGAATGCATAAGCAGTCGGTGATTGTTGCGGCCTTGTTGGGGGCAGGTATTGCTGTGGGGGTGCCTTTGATGGCGCCGGTGCTGGCGCAGAATGCGCCTCCGGCCCAGAGTTCGGGTGCCGCGCCACGCACATTTCCGGTGGCTTTGGGCAAGGCCGAGCGGCGCGCCATGCCGGTGCGGTTCGATACGATTGGCACGGTGCAGGCCCTGTCGACGGTGACATTGCGCTCGCGGGTGGAAAGCCAGATCATCGAGGTGGCCTTTGCCGATGGTGCGCTGGTCAAGAAAAACGATGTGCTGTTCCGCCTCGACTCGCGCGGCATCGAAGCACAGATCAAACAGGCCGAAGGCAATCTGGCGCGCTCTGCCGCCCAATACGAGCAGACCCAGCGCGATGTGAAACGCTACGAGCAGTTGATTGCCAGCGATTCCGGTTCGCGACTCAATCTGGAAAACAGCAAGACGCAGGTTGCCGCCTTTGCCGCGCAAATCCAGGCCGATCAGGCAGCCCTGGACAATTTGCGCGTTTCGCTGAGCTATTACACAATCCGTGCCGCCATTGACGGCCGCATGAGCGTGGCTGCTCTGAAAGAGGGCAATATTGCCAAAACCGGCGATGCCAGCGTGCCTTTGGCGACTTTGAACCAGACTTCGCCGATCTATGTGGCCTTTGCGGTGCCGCAACGCTACATCGTGTCACTCAAAGAGGCGGGCAAAGAGGCGACGGCTTCGGTGATGGTGACCCCGCAAGGCTCCAAGCGCAGTTTCGAAGGCCGGATTTCGGTCCTTGACAATGCGGTGGATGCGGCTACCGGCACACTGACCGTGCGGGCCGAATTCACCAATGCCGATGAAGGCCTCTGGCCCGGTCTGTTGTGCAATGTGCGGGTGATCTTCAAGGTTGAAAACAATGCTGTCGTCGTGCCGCGCGCCGCTGTGCAGACCGGCCAGAAGGGCACATTTGTATTCGTGGTCGACCAGGGCATTGCCAAAGTGCGCATGGTGACGGTGGACCGGACGATTGACCAGCTCGCGGTGATCTCCGAAGGACTCTCTGGCGAAGAAACCGTAGTCACCGACGGCCAATTGCTGATTACCGATGGCGTGAAGGTCGAGCAGCGCGGTGGTGGCGGCGGCGGCGGCAATGCGCCTGCCGGTTCAGAACCCAAAAAGGGAGCCTCCTGATGTCGCTACCAGAGGCCTGTATCCGTCGTCCGGTGATGACGACGCTGGTTACCCTGAGTTTTATCGTGTTCGGGATGTTCGCCTATCGGCAATTGCCGGTGGCGGCCTTGCCGCGTGTCGACTTCCCCACCATCAATGTGCAGGCGCAATTGCCCGGTGCCAGCCCTGAAACCATGGCAGCCTCGGTGGCTGCCCCGCTGGAACGCCAGTTTTCGACGATTTCGGGCATTACGGCAATGACCTCGACCTCGACGGTCGGCAGCACCTCCATCACCTTGCAATTCGATCTGGACCGCAACATCGACGGGGCGGCGCTGGATGTACAGGCCGCGATCAGCTCCGCCGCGCGCCGTCTGCCGGCCGATTTGCCCAATCCGCCCAGCTTCCGCAAGGTCAATCCGGCCGATCAGCCGATCCTGTTTCTGGTCGTGACCTCGCAGACCCTGCCTTTGTCGCGGGTGCAGGACTATTCCGAAACGATTTTGCAGCAGCAGGTCTCGCAAATCCCCGGTGTGGCGCAGGTCAATATTTACGGCGGGCAGAAATATGCGGTCCGCATCATGGCCAATCCCGAGGAAGTCTCGGCGCGCGGCCTGTCTTTTGCCGATATCCGTGCGGCGATTGCCGCGGCCAATTCCAACCAGCCGACCGGCTCTTTGCTGGGTCAAAACCAGCGCGTGACCATCGAAGCCTCGGGGCAGTTGACGGCGGCTGCCGATTATCGGCCGCTGATCGTCTCCTCCAAAAACGGCGTGCCTGTCCGGCTCGAAGACATTGCGACAGTGAGGGATTCGGTTGAAAACGACCAGACAGCCAGCTGGTACAACAATGACCGCTCGCTGATTCTGGCGGTGTTCCGCCAGTCCGATGCCAATACGGTGGAAGTGGTGGATGCGATCCGCTCGCGGATTCCGCTCTATCGCGACCAGTTGCCCGCCTCCATCAATCTGCATGTGCTCAACGACCGCTCGATCCCGATCCGCGAGGCCGTGCATGATGTGAAGCTGACTTTGGCGCTGTCGGTCGTGCTGGTGATCGCGGTGATTTTCATCTTCCTGAAGTCGTTCACCGCCACCATCATTCCGACGCTGGCTCTGCCTGTGTCGCTGGTCGGCACCTTTGCGGCGATGTATCTGTTCGGCTATTCCATCGACAATATTTCGCTGCTGGCACTGACACTTTCGGTCGGCTTCGTGGTCGATGACGCCATCGTGATGCTCGAAAATATCGTGCGCCATATCGAATTGGGCGAACGCCCGTTCAAGGCCTCGTTGATCGGCTCGCGGGAAATCTCCTTCACCATCGTGTCGATTACTTTGTCGCTGGTGGCGGTGTTCATTCCGGTGTTTTTCATGAGCGGCGTTGTCGGCCGCGTGTTCCGTGAATTTGCGGTGTGTATTTCGGTTGCCATTCTGGTGTCGGGCTTCGTTTCGCTGACACTGACCCCGATGCTGTGCGCGCGTATTCTGACCAGCCATGACCACAAGAAAGAAACCGCCTTTGGCCGCATCGTCGATCGCGGCTTTGAGGGTATGCTCACAGCCTATCGGGTGTCGCTCGATTTTCTGTTGGTCCGTCGGTTGTGGGTTGTCGCTTTCACGCTGGCCTCGATCGTCGCCAGTGGTTACCTCTATAGCAACATCCCGAAAGGCTTTTTCCCGCAAGAGGATACCGGCCTGCTGCGTGCGGCAACTTTGGGCCCGCCCGACACCTCGATTGATGCCTTTGCCGCCCGCCAGACCGCGCTGATGGAGATCATCCGCAAGGATCCGGCGGTGGAATATCTCAACGGCAATGTCGGTGCGTTCGGCACCACCAATCAGGGCTTCATGTTCATCCAGCTCAAGCCGATCGAGCAGCGTGATCCTGCCCCTGTGGTGATCGGCCGGTTGCGCCGCGCCACGGCGGGGATACCCAATGTGTCGATCGTGTTCCAGTCGGTCCAGAACATCAATCTGAATGCCGGACGGCAATCGCGTGCCCAATATCAGTACACGCTGCAAAGCCCCGATATCAATGCGCTTTACCAAGCTGCGCCGACCATGCAGGCCACTTTGTCGAAATTGCCCGAATTGCGCGATGTGGTGAGCGATCTCGAAATCGCCAATCCGCAGGTTTTTGTCGATATCGACCGCGAACGGGCGGCGAGTTTCGGGATTACCGCCGATCAGATCCGCCAGCAGCTCTATAGTGCGTTCGGATCGCGCCAAATTTCGACGATCTATACGCCATCCAACGATTATCAGGTAATTCTGGAGGCTGATCGCGGCTTCCAGAATGATCCGACTGCCTTGTCGCGGATGTTCATCAAAGGCGCCAACGGCCAGAATGTGCCGCTGGATGCGGTGGCGACACTGAGTCGCAAGATCGGGCCCTTGTCGGTCAACCGCCAGTCACAACAGCCGGCGGTGACGATTGCCTTCAACGTGCCGCCCGGCACATCGCTGGGCGAAGCGGTTGATTCGATCCGTCGGGCCGAGCGCGATGTCGGTTTGCCCGCCTCGATTACCACCGGCTTTACCGGTTCGGCGCAGTTGTTCCAGGATGCGCTGAAAGGGCAGGGCTTGCTGGTTCTGGCGGCGGTGCTGGTGATCTATATCGTGCTGGGCGTGCTCTACGAGAGCTTCATCCACCCCATCACGATTCTGTCGGGCCTGCCTTCGGCGGGGCTCGGGGCACTGATTGCCTTGCAGATCTACGGCATGGATCTGTCGGTGATCGCCATTATCGGGATTTTGATGCTGATCGGGATTGTGAAGAAAAACGCCATCATGATGGTGGATTTCGCACAGGAACGACGGCGCGAGGGGGCCGATGCCGCTACCGCTATCCGCGATGCGGCTTTGCTGCGTTTCCGCCCGATCATGATGACCACATTTGCCGCTCTGTTCGGCACACTGCCGATTGCCATGGGGGCAGGGGCGGGGGCGGAACTCCGCCAGCCTTTGGGCATTGCGGTGGTCGGCGGGTTGATCTTCTCGCAAGTGCTGACGCTCTACATCACGCCTGTGGTTTATTATTATCTCGATAAAGTCGAGGCGTGGTTGAAGCGCGGCGAGGTCAAACGCGCCCGTGAGGAGGCCGAAGCCGAGCGCGATCCTGCGGATGCTGCTGTGCCTGCAACCGCCAGAGTTCCGGCTTCCACATCGCAGCACTAAGCCATATTCCGCCATTTGCGGGAGGAAAAGAGGGCGTTTCGCCCTCTTTTTTGTGTGTCTAGGGCCGGAGCTGCAAGCCCTTGAAAGAAATATTGCCCGTCAACCTGCTTGGCGGGTTTTTCTTGGGCGTCTTCGTGCTACACTGGGACCATGAATAGGTTTGGGACTAAAACAGGATCAACAAAACAGGCGGATCACGGAACACAGACCAGCACTTTGCCAAGGGCCGTTGAGTCGGCACTTCCTGCCGCCAACCAGCATGATGCCGGGCGTGGCGCGGCCTTGGCTTCATCTGAACCGCATGATGATCTGCCTTACGAGGAGTGCCGCAAGCGTCCGGTCTATGCCGCGCTTGATCTGGGCACCAATAATTGCCGCCTGCTGTTTGCGCGGCCCTCCAGCCATGGCATCAGGGTTGTCGAGGCTTTTTCGCGGATTGTGCGGCTGGGCGAGGGGATTACCCGTTCCAACCGGTTGAGCGAACAGGCGATCCGCCGGACCATCGAAGCCTTGAAGATCTGTGCGGAGCGTATGGCGTCGCGCACCGTCGAACGCTCGCGCCTGATTGCCACCGAGGCCTGCCGGACGGCGGTCAACGGCGTCGAATTTCTGGATCGGGTTGAACGCGAAACCGGTCTGGCGCTGGAAATTGTCACCCGAGAGACCGAGGCGCAGCTTGCCGCAGCCGGTTGTCTCGAACTGGCCGACCCGCGCGATGACGGCGTTGTATTGTTCGATATCGGCGGCGGCTCGTCGGAAGTTGTCTGGCTGGAATCGGATGCCAGCGGAGAGCGGGATGTCGCGTCGCGCATCCGTGCATGGATTTCGATTCCGTGGGGAGTTGTTACGCTGTCCGAGCGCCATGGCGGGATCGAGGTGTCGCGCGCCGTTTATGACAAGATGGTGGCCGAGGTCACCGGGCATTTGAGCGGATTTGCACAAGGGCTGGCCTCGCAGCGGGCCGAGGGCCGTTTCCATCTGCTGGGTACCTCGGGCACGGTGACCACGCTGGGTGGTGTGCATCTGGGCCTGCGCCGCTATGACCGCCGCCGGATCGACGGCTTGTGGCTGTCGGACGAAGCCATCAGCGCCACCATCAATTCGCTGGTCGATATGACCTATCGCCAGCGCGCCGCCAATCCCTGCATCGGCCACCAGCGGGCCGATCTGGTTTTGGCGGGCTGTGCCATTCTGGATGCCATTCGCGGCCTTTTCCCGTCTGAGCGCTTGCGGATTGCCGATCGTGGCTTGAGAGAAGGCCTGCTGATCGGCATGATGATGGCCGACGGGGTGTGGCCGAAACAGAGGACGAGCGCGTGAGCACTGAAGGTTCGGGACGCGAGGGTGGGCGGTCGCTCAAGCAGCGCGTCAAATCGTCAAGAAAGCGCACGACATCGCAGACCCGTTGGCTGGAACGCCAGCTGAATGATCCCTATGTGGCGCGTGCCAAGCGCGAGGGCTTCCGCTCGCGCGCCGCTTTCAAAATTCTGGAGATCGACGACCGATATCACCTGTTCAAACCGGGTGGGCGGATAGTCGATCTGGGGGCGGCACCGGGCGGTTGGGCGCAGGTTGCGGCCAAACGCGTCAAGTCCGAAGAGGGACAGGGCAAAGTCATCGGCATTGATCTGCTCGATATCGACACAATCCCCGGTGTGCAGTTTCAGGTGATGGACTTCAACGATCTCGATGCGCCCGAACGGTTGATGGCCATGCTGGGCGGCGAGGCCGATGTGGTCATGTCCGACATGGCTGCCAATACCACAGGGCATAAGAAGACCGATCATCTGCGCATCATCGGTCTGGCCGAACTGGCGGTGGAATTTGCCCGTCAGGTTCTGGCTCCCAAGGGGTCTTTTGTCGCCAAAGTGTTTCAGGGCGGCATGGAAACCGCGCTTTTGAACGATTTGAAGCGCGATTTCGCCACTGTCCGCCATGTCAAACCCTCGGCCAGCCGTGCCGATTCCTCCGAGCTTTACGTTCTGGCGACCGGTTTTCGCGGCCGTTCGCTCAATGATCCGGTGCCCGAGCCTGTGGAAAGACAGAGCTGAACAGGCAGGTTTCTCCCGGTTTTTGGCCTGATCATTTCCGAATCCGCCAAGAACGTGCTAACAGCACGCGCCAACCCCACATGCTGTGTTTGTGACAGCGTGCCTCTCTCTTAACGCAGGAGTTGGTCATGCCAGCCTATCGCTCTCCCATCCGTGAAGCCCTGACTTTTGACGATGTGCTGTTGCAGCCCGGCCATTCCGAAGTGATGCCGAGCGAGGTGACTGTCCGCACCCGCCTGACGCGCTCGCTCTACCTCAATCTCCCGATCATTTCCGCCGCGATGGATACGGTGACCGAATCACGGCTGGCGATTGCCATGGCGCAATTGGGCGGGATCGGGGTGATTCACCGCAATCTGGAACCGCACGAGCAGGCTGCCGAAGTGCGCCGCGTCAAAAAATACGAAAGCGGCATGGTGATCAATCCCGTCACCATCGGACCGGATGCCACGCTGGCCGATGCGTTTGAACTGATGAAAAATCACGGAATTTCGGGCATTCCGGTGGTGGGCGAGGCCGCACCGGGTGCGCCGGGCAAATTGCTTGGCATTTTGACCAATCGCGATGTGCGTTTTGCCACCAATCCACAGCAAAAAATATCGGAATTGATGACAAGGGAACGTCTGATCACTGTGCGTGACGGCGTATCGCAGGAAGAAGCCAAGAAGCTGCTTCACCAATACCGCATCGAAAAGCTGCTGGTGGTCGATGATGACTATCGCTGTATCGGTCTGATCACCGTCAAGGATATGGAAAATCAGGTCACCCATCCGATGGCTTCCAAAGACGAGCAAGGCCGCTTGCGGGTGGCTGCGGCCACGACAGTCGGCGATCTGGGCTTTGCCCGCGCCGAAGCGCTGATGGATGCAGGCGTGGATGTGCTGGT
>Ga0114968_10004333_pt1 | contig 10595 bp, 13 predicted proteins | sample M_130807_EF_Meta_FD_87020 | JGI IMG/M metagenome (GOLD analysis project Ga0114968, IMG submission 87020) | Freshwater microbial communities from Lake Montjoie, Canada to study carbon cycling - M_130807_EF_MetaG | ecosystem: Environmental > Aquatic > Freshwater > Lake | place: Lake Montjoie... | reverse complement strand
ACTATTGTGATAAGTTCTGGGATAACTCAGGATTCACATTAGACAAGCAGTTTAGAGAATACGAAAAACCAGTAGCATCACTACCAAAAGAAGAAAAAGAATGATACATATCGAAGATTATGAGATGGAAAATCTCAAGGATTTAGTATATTTGCAAGAGGAGAAAGAGCTATTTTATCGCTCACTAAATGACCCAGGTATCGCTCAAATTGAAGCTTTTCTGAACGATAAAGAAGAAGTTATTGATCTAAACGCATTCAAAAGTCTTCAAGAGAGAGCTAAACTAAATACAGCAATTCCTGCTAGCATTATTGTTGAAGGGGACAAACGACTATTAAAATATTATGAACGTAAAACTGACACTCTTCCATTTTAAGGAACTACAAAGGTTGGGATTTACTCTTGACATGATATTTCTCTTAAAACTATCAGAAGAAGAGGCTGATTTACATTCTATATGTTCAGGTAATGCTAAGTTGGAAATCATTTTACAAGGCATACTCAGAAAAGGTCTTATCACACCACAGAACAAGATAACACTTATGGGCAACAACCTTATTAATTTTCTCAAGGAGGAAGCTCCTGAAGAGAAGATTGTTAAGTTGAAGACCAATGCTGATGATTTTGAGAGGTGGTGGAAAGCTTATCCAGGCACTGATACATTTACACACAATGGTGTAAAGTTTAATGGCACTCGTGCATTCAGAGCTAAGAAAGATGAGTGTCAAGTAAAGTTTAATTCTATCCTTAATGAAGGTGATTATACAGCTGATGATATGATATCAGCAATAGAGTTTGATGTTCTACAGAAGAAAGAGAATTCGTTCAAGACAAAGACGAATAGACTGACTTTTCTGCAGAATACTCTTACATATCTGAATCAGCGTACGTTTGAGCCATTCATTGAACTCATTAAAGAGGGACATAAGATAGAGTTATCTAAACCAATAAGTAAAGGAACTGACATATGAGTTTTCAAGATTTAGCAAGAGAGGTCCAATTGGGCCTAGATGGTAGGAATAGTGGTATACCTATGGGATTTGATAGACTCAATAGATACATTGGTATCAGAAAGTCTATATATACATTAGTGGGTGGTTTAACAGGTTCTGGTAAGACATCACTTATTGATGATGCATATGTCCTAAATCCACTAGATTGGTACATGTCAAAGAAGAATAACACTGACATGAAGCTACGCATCATCTATAGATCTATGGAGCGTAGCGGTACGTACAAGATGGCTAAGTGGATATCACGTAAGATATTCATGGATCATGGGACTATCATCCCTGTTCCTAAGCTGTTAGGTTGGACAGATAAGATGACTAAAGATCAACATGATTTGTTTCTAACATATGAGGACTATATTGGTGAGATGAATGAAATCGTTACAATCATCAGTGGTCCAGAGAACGCCATAGGTATTGCTAAGCAAGTTAGCAAACATGCTTTAGCTAATGGTGTAATAGAAGAAATAGATGAATTCAACAAGATGTACATTCCCAATCATGAGAATGAGATAACACTAATTGTTGTTGATCATATTGGTTTAACCAAGACTACCAAGGACCAGACAACTAAGAAACAAGCTATCGACAAGCTCTCTGATGAGATGCGATATGCTCGTGACTTCTTTGGATATAGTCCAGTGTTGGTGAGTCAGTTCAATCGTGACATCTCTAATCCTATCAGGATAAAGAATGGAGATGTAGAACCTCAACTAGAGGATTTTGCAGAGAGTTCCAGCACACAGAATGATGCAGACGTAGTGTTAGCATTGTTTGATCCTATGCGCTACAAAGTTAGTGACCCTAGCGGTTATGATGTAGACAAGTTAAAGGATGAGTTTGGTGCTAAGTATTTCAGGAGCTTGAGATTAATTAAGAATAGCTATGGTGAAGACGATGTGCGCATAGGACTAGCATTCTTAGGTCAGATAGGTATGTTCAAGGAACTACCAAGACTTAAAGATATGGGTGACTATGAGTATCAATCTGTAGTTAATAAAACATTCTTTTTAGAAAAATGAGTATAAGAGACGAACGACAAAGAGAGTTTGCTGATGTGTGGTTACAGAAGAGATGGGGCATCCTAAATCTATGTCCAAGATTTGGTAAGATATATACAACAATTAACATTTTGGAAAAAATGAATTCAAATATATCTATCATAATCGCCTATCCTGACGTTAAAATCAAGGATAGTTGGGAACAGGATTTCAAAGCACGTGGATACAACAATTCAAACATCACCTATACAACACACCTATCTTTACATAAACATAAGGATGAGGAGTTTGATATCATCATCATAGATGAGATACATTTGTTAAGTGATGCGCAGCTAGATGTTTGTGAAGAGATGTTTGAAACTAACAAACAAGTGTTAGGACTAACAGGCACTTTGTCTACATGGACAGAGTCTGAGATATGGGAACGTTTACATCTTCCTGTTATAGCTAATTATTCTATTAAAGAAGCAATAGATGAAGGAGTTATTGTAGATTATCAAATAACTGTTTTACAGATACCTCTAGATAATAGTCAGCTAATGATGGTTAAGGGTAAGAATAGAACAGAGAAGAAGCATTATGATGCGTGTAGTTGGGTGATTGATCAGCTTAGCTCTATGGGTAAAGACACAATGATGTTGCGCCTAAAGAGAATGAGAATCATCCAAGGAAGTATTGCTAAGTTGAAAATGACTAAGGCAATATTAAACAAGTATAAGCAAGAGCGTATACTTGTGTTTTGTGGTACTACTGATACAGCAGACAGTTTAGGCATCCCTTCACACCATAGCAAATCGCCCGACAAAGAGGGCTTTAAGAAGTTTGCAGAAGGAGAAGGAAACCATATGGCTGTTGTTAAAATTGGTAATACAGGTGTTACATATAAACCCTTAAACAAGGTGATACTAAACTACTTCGACAGTAATGCAGAGAATCTAGCTCAGAAAGTAAACAGATGTATGGCTATGGAATATAATAATCCAGATAAGAAAGCCATGATTTATATCATTTCTACTAATGAACCGATAGAGCAAAAATGGTTGAATAATGCCTTGGAGTTCTTCGATAAAGACAAGATAAACTTTGTAAATATTGACAAAATTCCGTAAATTAGTATAACAAAAACAACATAAATAACTACATATGTCAAGTAAACTCATCGGAATTGTGGGCTTTACAGGAACTGGTAAATCCACTTCCATAAAGTACTTAGACCCAGCTACCACGTATATTATTAACGTGGCTAAGAAAGAGCTTCCTTTCAAAGGGTCTGAGAAACTGTACAACACAGAAAAAAAGAACTACAAAGAGATTGATGATGCGTTTGAGATCACACGTTTATTACATGTGATTTCTGAGAAAGCACCGCACATCAAAAACATCGTAATCGAAGATTCTAACTACATCATGGGATTCAACATGGTAGCTAAAGCAATGGAGAAAGGATTTGAAAAATTCTCTATAATGGCAAGAGACATGGTGGAATTATTCAGGGAAGCACGTAAACTACGTGACGACTTAAAAGTATTCTATTTCACCCATCCTGAGTCAGTAGAAGATGCTGGAGAGGTAGTGGTCTATAAGATCAAGACGGCTGGTAAGTTATTAGACAACCAAATCAATCTAGAAGGATTGTTCACTGTGGTTCTCTATACTTATGTCGAGGATTCTAAAGACGGTAAATCTAAATACCATTTTCTAACTAATAGATATCGTAAGTTTCCAGCAAAGAGCCCTGACGGGATGTTTGATGAACTAATGATCCCTAACAATTTACAACTAGTATCAGATACAATAAACAACTATTATAATTAAACCAACAAAAACATGGCAGTATTCGCAGAACAAAGAGAAAAACCAGCTAACTCAGGAAGCTATCCAAAGTACATGGGGTATTTTGAGGGAGAAGTATTAGGAATCAATCCTACAGCAGAAGAGTATTTTGATATCTATCAAAGAGAAGCAGGGGAGAATGGCTTAAACTATCTATCAACAGATACAGATGGTGCAGCTAAGTGTATGGTGGTTGTACATATTAGAGATGTTAAAACTAAGCATATATTACAAATGCGTTTCTGGTTAAAAGACAGAAAGCAGTTAACTCAAGATGGTAACAAGAAATGGTTTATCAATACTGTGGGAGATACAGCATGTGCTACTAGTGAAGATACTATTCAAGAGTGGTTCTTAAAGAAAGGAAGAGACTATCGTCAAGCTTACGAAGGTGAGATTGATTTTATAGGATTCTTAAAAACTTGGTTAGGTAACTTAGATTTCTTTAAGCCAGAAGCTGTGTTACAACTTGATTGGAAAAAGGTCATCTCAGGAAACTTGAAAGAGTGGAAGGAGTTAATTGGTCATGAGTGGACTATTAACGTAGGAGCTCTAGCCACTGTAAAGATTACAGAAAATGCAGAAGGCAGTAAGTCTAATCAAAGTATGTATACTAAGATGTTCTTCCCAGGGTACTATGTTAAAACAATGCGTATGCTTGATTTAACTAACGCTTCTGTATTGAGAGGAATCATGCTTAAAGATAAAGGTAAGCCGTGGGAACGTTTTATCAAACAGATCGCAGGTGAGTATGGATGTAAAGAGATTTATGTTCTTCAAGAACTTGTTGAATATGATCCAGCTAAGAGTCCAGAGAATGGAAAGGTTATTTCCACAGATGGAGCTGATTTTTAATTTTAGGTTGAATTAGTATTTAGAAGCCTCTCCAATATGGAGAGGTTTTCTTTTCTCTAAGCTATGGTAAATGGAATGAAAAAACAGCTACCTCTTAGACCAGAGAGGTTGCTTGAAAAAGTTAGCGAGTATGATATATTTCGCTATTATATGCCAAGAAGTGATTGGCAGATTAATGTAGTTACATTCTCTCCGTTCAGAAATGAGCGCAATCCATCATTCATTATAGGTAATAAGCATGGTAGGCTTACGTTCATAGACTTTGGTGACACTAGTAAACGTGGTAGCTGTTTTGATTTTGTACGTACGATGTTCAATGTAAACTTGGACGAAGCGCTCAATATGATAGACAGAGACATGGGACTTGGTATGACCAGATCTACTAACACTCAAGAGTATAAACGTATTATCTCTGAGTACAAGCAACCTATTAAGGTTGATAAAACCTATACTAGTGTACAAGCTGTAGTTAGACGTTTTACAAAGGACGAACTGGCGTATTGGGCTCAATATCATATATCTGAAGATGAGCTCAAGGCTAACAATGTCTATAGCTTATCTAAAGTCTATCTAAATAAGCAACTTGTTACATCTTCTTTAGAAGAACTCAGGTTTGGTTATTTGTATGATGACAGATGGAAGATATATCGTCCCTTTGCTAAAGAGAAACGCTATAAATGGGTGCCTAATAATGTGCCTATTACAGCCATGGATGGTAAGGAAGATATCAAACAGTGTAATGTAGCATTTATCAATAAGAGTAAGAAGGACTATATGGTGATGAAGAAACTCTTTCCATGCAGCTGTGCTGTACAGAATGAGGGACTAGGTTGTTTCTCTCCTGAGAACGTTGAGTATATCAAGAGTAATTCTGCTAGTCAGATTCTCAGTTTTGATTCAGATGTAACAGGCGTAGAAAATTCACAACAAATCACACAGATGTTCGACTTTGGTTATTGTAATGTACCCAGGAAGTATTTATCTCAGGGTATTAAGGATTGGGCTGATTTAGCAAAAGCCCATGGTATGCAAGCAATAGAAAATTATCTAAAAGAAAAAGAACTGATATGATCGTATTACAAAGAGAAAAAGAAGTACAGAAGCTAGTTGATCATTTTGATTCAATACTGATGAATGAAATTAGTGATGAATTTGCAAGAAAGTATACATCTAGAGATTGTGCAATGGTTGCAATAAATCTAACATTAGATGCTTTAGAGGTTAAAATTCGTCCAAAAATTTTGGATATACACGTACAGTTAAATAAAGATTATTTTAATGAGTTAAAACAAGCATTGATAAACTTATGAACGTAGAAGAATTAGCAGCAGCTGTTGAAGATCTTGTGTATGAGATACAACAAGAAACAGAATACTTAGAGACTACAGAAGGAGACTCTATAGAATGCATAGGTATAGAAAACCTAGAAGGAATATTATCAAAATTTGTTGGATTTAAACTTAGAATATCACAATCATGAAAAGAACAGATTACACAAGCTTGAAGCATTTGGTAACAGCAGTGCCTGTACCAGCACAAACAGCAACTTACAAACCTGTAAGCAATGCACAGTTAATTGATCTTACACTAGCAGCTATTGATGGTGCAGGCTTTACATTAGGTAAAGAAGCATATACGCTTGCAGCTGATGGACAAGTGTCTACGGGTAAGTTCACATTATCTAATATTATGGATAGCGAGATGCAGATCCAGATTGGATGGCAGAATAGTTACAATCGTCAGGTGAGCTTGAAGTTTGCTATTGGTGTAAACATTATGATATGTTCTAATGGACTAGTGTCTGGTGACATGGGTACATTCAAGAAAGCTCATAAAGGTGCTATTCAAGAGTTCACGCCTTCAGCCATCACTGAATACATCAAGAGCGCAGGTGATGCGTTTAGAGAGATGCAGATTCAACGTGAGATGATGAAACGTGTAGATCTTACAAGACGTCAACAAGGTGAGTTATTAGGTCGTATGGTGTATGAAGAAGATATCATCTCCACTATGCAACTTAATATCATTCGTAAGGAGTTAATTAGACCATCTTATGATTATGGTGTAGAGAATACATTGTGGGACTTGTATCAGCATACAACACATTCAATGAAAGAACTACATCCAGCAACATGGATGAATGATCACATGAGTGCACATAGTTTCTTTGTTAATGCTCAAGGTGAGCTTGTTACAAAGAAGACAACAGCAATTATCAGTGCTCCACAATTAGCATATAAACAGTTAGAATTGTCATTATGATTTGGGAAAAGTTCAAGGACATGTTCCACGAGAGCTGGCATGATAAAATGCAACCATTCATTGAGAGTAAAGCATGTGATGACATTTATGCGTATTTAAAGAGTGAAAGTGGGAGGGGCAAACAAATTGCTCCTCTCTCTGACAATGTCTTTAGATGCTTTAAAGAAACTCCATTCACTGATCTCAAGGTAGTATTCATAGGATTATGTCCATATCATACAGCATACAACGGTATACCAGTGGCTGATGGATTGATGATGGGTTGTTCTATAACAAATAGATTACAACCATCACTAGAACAGCTTTATGGTGGTATAGAGAAAGATCTTTACAATGGGTTAGCACTTGGTTATACTAAGGCAACTGATGTAAAGTATCTTGCTCATCAGGGCATACTAATGTGCAATGCAGCACTCACTACAGAGATTAATAAAGCAGGTTCTCATCTACATATATGGGAACCATTTATGGAATATCTGTTAGGAGAGGTGTTAGCATTTCATAATGCTCCAGTGATATTCTTTGGCAAAGAAGCAGGGAAGTTGAAGCGATACATGAGTCCTATGACTTATAGTTATACTGTTTCACATCCAGCATCTGCAGCTTATAAGAACGGAGAGTGGGACCCAGAGGGTTTATTTAATAAAATCAACATTCATACGGAAGTTCCTATTGAATGGTTACAATTTCCAACAACATGATTTACAAAGAAGCAAAGTACAACAATGAGTTAGAACCAGGTGATTTTGTAGTGTACACCACTCAAAACAACTTATATTATGGGTTCTATAAAGGAACGGGCAATGGCACTATTCAAGTGTTAGATGTTCATAGTATAATCTGGGCTAATAAAAACAAACAAAAGCCTAAAGTGGAGGTTGTATTTGGACGATCTAAGAACTGGAGAGTGATGAGAAGTCATCCAGATTTTATAACAAGAGACAGAGAAAAGTTAGAAGAAGCATTAGAAATCATAAGAGAAACAAAAATCTTACCAGTTAAATACTAAAGATCATGATCTTAGAAAAACAAACACAATCATTAATTTATCAAGACGGTGCATCGCAAGGTACTGTGGAGATGTCCTTAGATTTGGACAGTGCGCAGGTACTTATGCAGATGTTGAGTAAAAGTTTATATTCAGACGCTATCGGTTCTACCGTTAGGGAATGTGCTAGTAATGCTCTTGACAGTCACCGTAGAGCAGGGATATCAGATCCCATCATTGTAGGGTTACAGCAAAGCGGAGGATCTAGTTCTTGGGAATTCACTGTAGAGGATTTCGGAACAGGCTTAGATTCAGCCGATGTTGAAAACATTATCAGTAAGTATGGTAAGTCAACCAAGAGAAACTCTACAACAGAGCTTGGTATGATGGGCTTAGGTTTCAAGGCACCTCTTGCGTATTCTTCCAGTTTCTATTTCACCTGTCGTAAGGATGGTATGGAACGTAAGTATATGATGTATGAGGGCGAAGAAACCAACTCAATAGATTTGCTATATGAAAAGGCAACTTCTGAACGCAATGGTGTAAAGATCATGATCCCTGTTAAATACGGTGACCGTCTTGACTTTATTACAAAGATTAAAGAGCAGCTAGCATACTTTGAGAGCGTGTATTTTAATGTAGATGGTATTGATAACAATTTCAAGATACATCGTTCTGAACATTATCAGGTATCAGAGCTTTGTAATGATGGTTATATACATGTTTGTCTAGACAACGTGTATTATCCATTGGATCTTACAAAACTTGATCTAGTTGATAAGAAAGGTAATAAGCTTAGTCGTTTATCTAGTAATATAGGTTTACGCTTCAGTCTTACAGATGGTTTGTTTCCTACACCTAATCGTGAGTCTTTACGATATACACAGGAAGCCAAGCAAATCATTAAGAAGAAAGTAGAACTTATTGCTGATGAGTTGATGGTTAAGTATAATGAAACTATTGTAGATACAGACAATGTCCGTGCTGTGATTGATTACTATTCTAATAGTAATAGACACATCAAAGATTACAAAGGTGATGAGTGGGAGATTGGTGGATTATTGGGTTTTTCTAATATACCACAGAATACACCTACACTTCTTAACTGTAAGTTCTTCACAGCAGAACAAATCTATAAGCTTAGGGACTATTTACTTAATGAGTATGAAGGTAAGTATGAACTAAGTAGCTGGAGAAGTAGACTGTCTGAGTGTAAGAGTCATTGGGATCAAGATATTAGATTATCTAATCTACGTCGTGATACTAAACTAGCAGTCTATGAAGGGGCATTTCCTGATCGTAAGCGTCGTTACATCAAAGAGCTATGGGCAAAACAAAGCGTAAAGTTTATTAGAAAGAGCAAACCTTTTACATTGTTCTCTAAAAGCAAAGACTGGACAACTAGTAGTGCTTTTAGTAATCCAGACATGCGTTGTTATCATGACTTGCTGAAGCTGTATCGCCATCCTAAAGCACAATGGAGAGCTATCATTACAGAATTCCAAGCATTACAAGCTGGTCTCACTAACTCATTTATAGACTTAGATGCTATTGATGTTCCTGAAGCATGGATTGTTGCAGACAAACTTAAGAACTACAAACCTAAACCTAAAGCTGCCAAGAATGGTAAGGTGAAAGAGAAGGGTGATGTTAACGTTAAGCAAGCCACAACTCCAGAAAGAGAGACAGGATCTAATGCTAAGTTTGTTCCTATGGTATTTGATGGTAAGACTCTTCATAAGAGAAAGCTACTTACTGTTTACGCTAAGGAAGAAGATCGTACTACTCTTGACTATCTATTTGGTTTGTTCAAGAAAGTAGAGAATGAGATAGCATTTGTCATTATGTCTGATAGAGAGATTAAAGTGTTGGAGATATATGGTCTTCATAACTTTATGCCTCTAGATACATTCTTAAAGGGTCATAACAAACCATTCAAGAGAATGATGACAGCTAAGTTAATTAATAGGTTTAGAGTGTTATATATTAAAGTATTTGATACTCGTAATGCATTAGATGAGGTTAACTCAGGTTTAAAGAAAGATCTTGATGAGCTATATGATTATCAAGAGAAGATGATTTATACATGGGCTAAAGAAACTAATACTACTCTTAAACTTGAAGAATATGCTTGTAAGCATAATCTATATGACTTAGAAATGTTTACTAAACTCACTCGTACAGATAAGTTATTTTCTAAACATACATTCATTAAGAAGTTATGTAATAAAATGACTGGTAGTTATGGAAATGCTTTTGATTACAAAGGTTTAATAGATGTAATGAAAGACATGTGTCGTTACAAGAAAATGCGTATGAATTCATCTAACTATCGCCTTGTTGAAAAACAAGAGGTGATTCAGTTGGAAGATGCCGCATGAAGTTGAGTATCAATTAGTTAAAGTAATATTTTCACGTAGAGTTTGTTACAAATATATCGTATATTTGTAACAGATTCTACACTAAAACAATCACAAAAATGAACACAAGTTTAGAGTTTTTCAAGTCTCTTATTGAAAGAGACACAAAGGTTATGGAGATGTTGTTGAAAGATTCAACACAAGCTCCTGGATACAATCTTACTACTACATCTAGTAACACTAGTAGTACAATTCTTATTAAGCCGTATTCAAACATCAAGTT
>Ga0114968_10004325_pt1 | contig 10603 bp, 10 predicted proteins | sample M_130807_EF_Meta_FD_87020 | JGI IMG/M metagenome (GOLD analysis project Ga0114968, IMG submission 87020) | Freshwater microbial communities from Lake Montjoie, Canada to study carbon cycling - M_130807_EF_MetaG | ecosystem: Environmental > Aquatic > Freshwater > Lake | place: Lake Montjoie... | reverse complement strand
TACAGCCGGCACCTGACGGGGCGTGTGCCGGGGGCGACGCCGGGGACGCTGCTGGATTTCTTCAAGGAGCCGCCGCTGATGTTCATCGACGAGAGCCATGTGACGATCCCGCAGATTGGCGGGATGTATGAGGGTGACAAGTCGCGCAAGACGGTGCTGGTGGAGCATGGCTTCCGGCTGCCGAGTGCGCTGGACAACCGGCCGCTGCGGTTTGAGGAGTTCATGGGGAAGGTGGGGCAACTGGTGTATGTGAGCGCGACGCCGGCGCGGTTTGAGATCGAGAACAGTGTGGTGGGAAATACCAGCTACATCGCGAAGATTGCGGATGCGCTGCCGATGACGCGAACGGTGCGGATCAGCGGGAGTGCGGAGGCGGTGCAGAATTTTGATGTGACGACGAAGGGGAAGTCGCTGGTGGTGGAGCAGATCATCCGGCCGACGGGGCTGCTGGATCCGGTGATCACGATCAAGCCGCTGAAGGGGCAGATTGATGAAACGATTGAGCTGTGCCGACAGCGGATTGAGAAGGGGGAGCGGGTGCTGGTGACGACGCTGACGAAGCGGACGGCGGAGGATTTGACGGACTACCTGCGCAATCTTGATTTCAAGGTGAGGTATCTGCACAGCGACATTGATGCGATTGAGCGGGTGGAGATTTTACGGAGTCTGAGATCGGGGGACTGCGATGTGCTGGTGGGGATCAATCTGCTGCGTGAAGGGCTGGATTTGCCGGAGGTGAGTCTGGTGGTCATTCTGGATGCGGACAAAGAGGGGTTCTTGCGCAGCGAGTCGTCGCTGATCCAGACTTCAGGGCGTGCGGCACGACACATCAATGGGGAGGTGGTGCTGTTTGCGGACATTGAGACGAAGAGCATCCGAGCGCTGCTGAGCATCAGCGGGTATCGGCGGCAGGTGCAGACGGAGCACAACGAGAAGCATGGGATCACGCCGCAGACGGTGCAGCGTGCGGTGCAGGAGAGTCTGCAAATTTTGGGCAAGGCGCGGGAGATTGAAGAGAGCGTGGTGCGCGAAGGGGGCGGTGATTTTGCGATCACGGAGACGATCCGTGAACTGGAGCAGGAGATGGCGGATGCGGCGAGCAAGCTGGAGTATGAGCGCGCTGCGCTGCTGCGGGATCAGATTCGTGAGCTGAAGAAACGTGCGGGGCTGAATGCGGATGACACGGGGGCGCTGCCGCAGCGGAAGAATGTGGTGTATGCGAAGCCGAAGCGGGGTGGGCGCAAGGGGAAGTAGAGGCGCGGTGGGTTGGGATGGTGCTAGAATGCCGAGTGTCAGAGAAATGAGCCAGGATTGAATGGCACTCAGTCAAGGATGGCGTCGGTGGGTATGGGGATTGTAAACTGCGAACTGAAAACTGAGAATTGCAAATTGACCAGAGCCAGCAAGGGCGCGGCGGAAGTGGTGTTGACGCTGCTGGTGCAACTGCCTGTTATTGTAGCGATGAAGCTTTCCGAGTGAGGAATGTTGGTTTGGCGTCGTTTGACAGTGATCATGATGAAACGACGCGCTTTCCTTCTTGCTTGTGGGTCCACTGCTTTTGCCGCTGGCGGTGGTGCAAGATTGCGCATAGGGCAGATCGGGACGGAGCATGCGCATGCGGCGGGGAAGATGGAGGCGATGCGGGCTTTGAGGGAGCTTTGGGAGGTGGTGGGGGTCGCGGGGGAGAAGGGGTATGAGGGAGTGCCGACGCTGACGGAGGCGCAACTGCTGGGCACGCCGGATTTGAAGGCGGTGGCAGTGGAGACGCGGATGGAGGACTCTTGTGCGACGGCGCTGCGGTGCATCGAGGCGGGGAAGCATGTGCATCTGGACAAACCCGGGGCGTTGCAGCATGAGGAGTTCAAAGCGATGCGGCTGGAGGCGGAGAGGCGCGGGCTGACGGTGCAGATGGGGTATATGCTGCGGTACAATCCGGCGTTTGTACTGCTGTTTCAGGCGGTGCGTGAAGGGTGGCTGGGGGAGATCACGGAGATCGATGCGGCGATGGGGAAGCTGGGGGATGCGAAGCAGCGTGGGATCATTGGCGCGCTGCCAGGGGGCGGGTTGTTTGAGCTGGGCTGCCATGTGATCGATGCGGTGACGACGATCTTGGGCAAGCCGCAGTCGGTGTCGGCTTTTTCAACGCCGACGCAGAGCGATGGGGTGAAGGACAACCAGGTGGCGGTGCTGCAGTATGCGAAAGCCACGGCGGTGGTGCGGGTCAATCATGCGGACCCGTTTGGCGGGCCGCGTAGGCGCTTTAATGTGACGGGGACCGAGGGGACGTTTGAGATTCTGCCGATGGAGAGCGGGAAGGTGACTCTGTCGCTGACGAAGGCGCGAGGGAGCTACAAGAAGGGGGCGCAGTCATTGCAACTGGAGGTGCCGAAAGACCGGTATGCGGGGGAGTTTACAGATCTGGCGAAGGTGGTGCGCGGGGAGAAGAAGCTGGACTGGGATGCGGCGCATGACATCAGCGTGCATGAGACGGTGATGAGGGCGGCGGGGGTGTGGACTAAGTGAGGGGCGTGGCTGATGGCGGCAAATGCGCGGCGGGGCGGCTTGCAGACACTGCTGGTGAGCGGTGGCTGCGAAGGAGTGCTGGGTCTGCTTTCCTGGGTGTTGCCTGGTACCCAGGGAAGCACTCGCTAAGGCTCGGCATCCCTGGGCTCAACTACGGAAGGCCGTCGGCCTGCAAGATTCCGATCGCGCTGAAATGCCGAGGGTTTGGTGTGCATCAAGAGGCCGGATAGAGTCGGGGTCAGGAGACCCCGACGCCTTGGCTTTGGGCTCGATTCTACTGTGTGGCGAACTTGGTGAGGAGGCCGCGTTTGCGGGTGAGATTGAGGACCCAGACGAAGAGCCAGCCGGCGAGGCTGAGGTAGATGACGTTGAGGCCTGCGGCGAGCCAGAGATAGTCCCAGCTCATGGAGCCGCTTTTCATGACCTCGCGCATGCCTTCAAAGATGGGTGTGGCGGGGAAGAGCCAGGCGATGGGGCGTGACCAAGCGGGCATGTCCTCGACACGGTAGAACACGCAGACGACGGGCTGGATGAAGAAGGGGACGGCCCAGGCAAGGGATTCAGCGGCCTGGCCCCAGCGCAGGATGAGGGCAGTGGAGATCATGCCGAGGGCCCAGCCGAAGACCATGAGATTGAGGAAGAAGGGTACCAGCCACCAATGGAGCTGGAAGATGTTGAAAGAGTAGCCGATCCACGACACGAGACTCATGACGACGCAGGTGATGAGGATGCGCAGGAAGCCGACGAAGAAGGTGGAGCTGAGGTATTCTGCGGTGCGCACTGGGGCGACGAAGATGTTGAGCAGATTGCGCGTCCAGACGTCCTCAAGGAATGAGATAGCCACACCCTGCTGTGCGCGGAAGAGGATGTCCCACAGGATCATCGCACCGAGGAAGAAGAGAATGAACTCGCCGAATTTGGCGTCGCTGTTCTTCTGGATAAGAACGGTGACGTTGCCCCAGACCACGAGATCGACCAGCGGCCAGAAAACGAGCTCCACGAGGCGCATGGGCGTGCGGGAGTAAAGAAACAGATGGCGCATCACGAGCGCGCTGATGATGCGGAAATTCATACGGAGGAGTCTTTTTTCGGTTCGTCGAGGATTTCGCCGTCGCGGGCGATCTTGATGAAGACATCCTCAAGGTTGTCGCTGCTGGATTGGGCGACGATGTCGGCCGGGGTGCCTTCGCGGACGATTTTGCCTTTATGCAGGAAGATGACGCGGTCGCAGACTTCCTCGATGTCGCGCATGTTGTGGGAGGTGTAGAGGATGGCGATGCTGCGCTCGCGCTGGACCTTGCGTACGACTTTGCGGACCTTGTCGGCGATGTCGGGGTCGAGGCTGGCGGTGGGCTCGTCGAGCATCAGGAGCTCGGGGTCATTGAGGAAGGCTTTGACGAGGTTCACGCGGGTGGACTCGCCGGCGGAGAGCTGGCCAGTGACGCGCTTGCTGAGGTGGGATATTTCGAGGAGCTCCATGAGCTCGGCGATTTTCTTCTTCGGATTTGGCACACCATAGATGCGGGCGAAGACGCTGAGGTTTTGCCAGACGAGGAGATTGCCGGGCAGGGCGGTGTAGGCGGAGGAGAAATTGGAGCGCTGGAGGATGCTGATGCGGTTGGCCTGCAAGGGAAGGCCGAAGGCGTTGAGCTCTCCGGAAGTCGGCAGCGTGAGGCCGAGGAGGCAATTCATGGCAGTGGTTTTGCCAGCACCGTTGGCACCGAGCAGGCCGAGGACCTCACCGCGATGGAGCTTGAAGCTGAAGCGGTCGAGCGCCTTGACGCCGTCGAACTCACGGGTGAGATCGCGGGCTTCGAGGATGACTTCGCGGGTGTCGGGGACGGCGGACATGTGCTGTTAGTTCGCAGGGGGTGAGCAAATTGTCATGCTGGAAAAGATGAAACCTTGAGAGCGGGATCAGCTTGGGAGGCAGGGCGGAGCATCTCTCGAATACGGAGCCAATACGTGGCGGAACTTTTTGCAGACGCTGCTGGTGGCCGCTGTGTGTGGCAAAGGTGTGGGTTTGCTTCCGGGTCGGGTTCTGGATTACCCAGGGTCGCCTCGCTTAGGCTCGGCGGACCCTGGGCTATAATACGCAGCCCCTTTGGGGCTGGAGTGTGGCGGAGCGAAGTAAGCGTCTGGATGAAAATCAAACGTCATGCTAAGCGGCGCTCGGCGAGCGACTGCTGAATTTCTGTGAAGACCTGCTCGCCAGGAATGGTGCTGACACGACCAGTGCGGACGTCATCGATGCGACGCCGCACTTCTTGAATCTGTACGGCTTCCAGATCGGAGGTGATCTGGAAGGTGGGGATTAAGCTGTCCGTGAGCAAGGAGTCCATGGTGGGTGTCATTTGGTGAGGACGGTCCCTGGCTGGCGGAAAAACAAGGTGCGATGGTCAAAGGTACTCCTCGATGGGCAGCTTGCCGTTCGAGGCGCAGATGAACATGGTGCCGGGCTTGGTGGTGCTGGGCTTGAGCGTCACTTTGCCGCCACCCATTTCGACCATGAGCTGGCCGGCGGCGATGTCCCAGAGGCTGATTTGTTCTTCGACGTAGGCATCAAGACGGCCGGTGGCGATGTAGGCCATGGCGAGGGCGGCGCTGCCGAGCATGCGGGTCTTGCGGACTTCGTAGGCGATGCGCTTGTAGCGCTCAAAGCCGAGATCGAGCGCTTCTTTGCTCTTGGAGAAGCCGACGGTGACGACGGCTTCGGACATAGCGGCACGGTCACTGACTGCGATGGGTTTGCCGTTGAGCTGGGCTTTTTCGCCGCGAATGACGGTCCAGGTTTCGTTCTGCATGGGGTCAAAGATGACGCCGATGAGGAGCTCTTTGGATTCGCGTTTGCGGGCGGCGATGGAGACGCAGAAGTGGGGGATGCTGAAGAAGTAATTTACGGTGCCGTCGATGGGATCGACGATCCACTCGACATCGCCATTGCCGCCGGTTTCGCCGCCTTCTTCGCCGAGGATGGCGTGGTCGGGGAAGCGGGCAAGGATCATGTCGGTGATGAGCTGCTGGCTACGGACATCGAGCTCGAGCTTGATGTCGTGGCGCTGCATCTCGTTCACCGTGAGGTCGGAGCCGAAGTGTTCTTTGATCATTTTGCCGGCGGCGTGGGCGGCTTCGGTGGCGGTGGCGAGGAGTTCGTTCACTGGGGGCTTGATGCTAGATGCTGGATGCCCATTCTTCGCTGAAGCTACGAAGGGCAAGCTGGATGAAATGAACTGGATCAATTCATGAGCGAGGGAGGTTTTCGACTGCCTGGGGAGGGGCATCGTTTGACCACCGGGGAGGCAGAGGGTGACTTCGTTTTCCAGACTGTCAAACCCGATGCCCGATTGAGATACGTCGTTTGCGATGATGAGGTCGCAGCCTTTGCGCTGGAGCTTGTCCTGGGCGTGGGCGATGAGGTTTTCGGTTTCTGCAGCGAAGCCGACGAGGAAGCCGGTGAAGGCGAACTGGGAGCGGACGGAGCCGAGGATGTCGTCGGTGCGTTCGAGCTGGAGCGTGAGGGTGTCGGCGGACTTTTTGATTTTTTGGGCGATGACCTGTGCAGGGCGGTAGTCGGCGACGGCGGCGCTGAAGATGGCGGCGTGGCAGCCGGGGAGGTGGGTGCGGACGGCGTCGAACATTTCGCGGGCGGTTTCGACGCTGATGAGTTGCACGCCGGAGGGGGCGGGAATTGTCACGGGGCCGGAGATGAGGAGGACTTCGTGGCCGGCGATGTGGGCGGCCTCGGCGAGGGCGTAGCCCATGCGGCCGGAGGAGCGGTTGGAGAGGAAACGCACGGGGTCGATGGGTTCGCGCGTGGGGCCGGCGGTGATGAGGAGGCGCATGGGGAGAGCGGAGATTTGAGGCTATGACCGGACCGGCTAAAGCCGGTACTACATAACGTGCGCTGGGACAAAACAAGCGCTGGGTTAACCGCCTGGGACGGTGAGGGGCTTGCCGTTGTCTCTGGGGGCGAGTTTGATGAAGTAGGGGACGGCGCGGCGGGCCCAGTCTTCGGCATCGGGGAAACCACCGGCACCGGTGCCGAAGGTGCTGCGGAGCATGTCCGTGTCGATGATGCCGGGGTTCATGGGGATGATGGCGACTTTGCCGCCGGTGTCCTGGGCGGTGGCCATGGAGAGGCCTTCGATGGCGTATTTGGTGGCACAGTAAGGGGCTACGTCTGCGGCGGTGACGCGGCCCCAGCCGGAGGAGAAGTTGACGATGACGCCGCTGCCGCGTTTCAGCATGGCGGGTAGCAGATGGCGCATCATGGCGGCGGGGCCTTTGATGTTGATGTCCACGATGCGGCTGAAGTCTTCGGCGCTGGTTTCCCAGAGGGGGGCGTTCGGGTTGATGATGGCGGCGTTGTTGAGGACGAGATCCGGGGCACCGAATTTTTCGAGGATGGTGGCGCAGAAGGCGGCGATGTCGGATTCGCGGGAGACATCGCAGGTCTGGAAATGGTGCGGAGCCGGGAACTCGTGGGAGAGTTCGGCGATTTGAGCGGCGTTGCGGCCACAGCCTGCGATGTGCCAGCCTGCCTTGGCGAAGAGTGGAAGCATGGCACGGCCGAGGCCGCGGGTGCAGCCGGTGATGACGACGGTTTTGGGTTTCATCGTCCCCAGCGTTACTTCTCGTCCGCCGAAGGGTCAAAGGGCTTGTTGAAGGGAGGGCCGCGCTCGCCGCCGTAGGTTTCGCGGAGGTATTCGTCGCCTTCGCTCTTTTTGCGGCGGATGTTTTTGGGGGCTACGAGATTACCAATTCGCCGACGCTCGGCGCGGCCTGCCTGCCACTGCTCCCAAGTGAAGCGGCGTTCCGGCTTGATGATGAGTTTCGTGGGGGTCACAAGGCAAAATTATAGCTCAGGATCCGGGGGTTTCCAGTTCGGCTTCGACTTCAGCCCTTACCGCGTTGAATTCGGTCACACAGTTGTATTTTGAACATGCGGCCACTTTATAGGCTTCATCCCAGTCGATGGGGAGCTGTCCAGAAAGGACGGCTGACATCAGCTTTTTGGCACAGTCATCGTCCTTTTCGTCATAGCCGTTGCAATACTTTCTGGCCGCGTAAACACGTCCGACCAGAGCATCTTCCACAGGTATCAACGTCACTTCACCTACTTGAGTCTCCAAGACGACAAAATCCTTGTTCGACCGATAATCGATCTCGCCCAGCAGATCGATCCAGAGACCTTCGATGCCCCAGCTCTTGCTGCCGCCGTGGGATTTGATGCCGGGGAGCTGGCGCATGATTTCGGCTCGTTCTTCGTTGGTTGGCTGCGGCCAGCCGGTCCAGCAGATGTCGGTGTCGCCGGACATGTAGGCACCGTCGGTGTAGAACTCGATGGCCGAGCCGCCGACGACCACGGGTTCGAAGCCGCGCTCGCGAAACAACTCGGAGACAAGTCCTGCGAGGAGGAGGGACTTGGAGTTTAAGTCGGTTTCTTCGCGGACAAGGGTGAGCGCGGCGGCGATTTCATCGGCGGTCATGCGGGGAGCATGGCGGATGAAGGCGCGGTGGGGCAACTCAAATTAGAGCTTCGCCTTCTCCACCTCTTCCCAGGGGATCTCGGACAGTTCTGCGTTGGGGTTGCGGCGTTCGAAGTAGTTGATGGCCCATTGGTCGCTGAAGAAGACGACCCAGCGTTCGTCGCTGTCCTGGGCGGTGGTGACGCCGCCGGGGATGTCGAAGTCTTCGATGGAGCCGCCGTCTTTGGTGCGGACCCAGCGGAGGACGGTGTAGGGGGCGTTTTCGATGCGGCTCTGGGCGTTGTATTCGCTTTCGAGACGGAACTGAACGACTTCGAACTGGAGGGGGCCGACGGCGCCGAGGAGGGGGACGCGTTGGCCGGCGTGGGGCTGGATGAACTGCTGCACGACGCCTTCGCTGAGGAGCTGCTCGAGGCCGTCGCGGAAGCGCTTGTAGTGGGCGGTGCTGGGGTTGTGCAGGTAAGCGAACACTTCGGGGGCGAAGCGGGGGATTTCGTCGAACTTGAGCTTGGGATCGATGGCGAGGGTGTCGCCGATGCCGAAGCCGTGATTGCCGACGATGCCGACGACATCGCCCGCGTAGGCTTCGTTCACGGTCTCGCGATCCTGGGCGAAAAGCTTCTGCGAGTTGGCGAGGCGGACGATTTTGCCGGTGCGGGTGTGGGTGACCTGCATGTCGCGTTCGAACTTGCCGCTGACGATGCGCAGGAAGCTCATGCGGTCGCGGTGGCGTGGGTCCATGTTGGCCTGGATCTTGAAGACGAAACCGGAGAAGCCTTCGTCGGTGGGCTCGATGACGCGGCCGTCGGCGGCCATGCGGGGCTCGGGCGGAGGGGCGAGTTCGAGGAATCCGTCGAGAAGCATCTGGACGCCGAAGTTGTTGCTGGCGCTGCCGAAGAAGACGGGGGTGAGCTCGCCGCGATCAATCTTGGTGCGGTCGTAGGCGTGGCCCGCGCCGTCGAGCATTTCGAGCTCCATCTTGGCCTGTTCGAGAGCTTCGGGGACGGTGTGCTTGGCGACGAATTCATCGTCGAGGCCGCCGACTTTTTCGGGGGCGCGGTAGGCACCGTGGACGGTGCGCTCGAAGAGGTGGACGTCGTTCTTGCGGCGGTCATAGACGCCGCGAAACTGCTGGCCGAGGCCGAGGGGCCAGTTGATGGCGCAGGCACCGATGCCGAGGACGGTTTCGAGTTCGTCGAGGAGGGTGAGGGGCTCGCGCGCAGGGCGGTCGAGCTTGTTCATGAAGGTGAAGATGGGCACGCCACGGCGGCGGCAGACTTCGAAGAGCTTGCGGGTCTGGGCCTCGATGCCTTTACCGGCATCGACGACCATGATGGCGGCATCGACGGCGGTGAGCACGCGGTAGGTGTCTTCGGAGAAGTCTTTGTGACCCGGGGTGTCGAGGAGGTTTACCACGCTGCCTTTGTACTCGAACTGCAGGACGGTGGAACTGACGGAAATGCCGCGCTGTTTTTCGAGCTCCATCCAGTCGGAGGTGGTGGCGCGCTGGTTTTTGCGAGCGGTCACGGAACCCGCGAGTGCGACGGCACCGCCGTAGAGCAGGAGCTTTTCGGTGAGCGTCGTTTTACCGGCGTCGGGGTGCGAAATGATCGCGAAGGAACGACGGCGGGCGATTTGGGCTTCGTAGGGCATGAGGGGCGCTTGAGGGCGCGAGACATCGTCCAAGCGGGGGGGGCTTTCAAATGACGAATGACGAAATCCGAATGACGAATGGGGGGCTTGGGCGGCGAGCGGAGAGGATGGACAGGATTAACAAGATTCCGGGATTAACAGGATTAGATGAGGTGGCGGGATTGTGGCAGGGAGGTTTTTTTGCCTGCGGTGCGTGATTTGACCCGGATGGACCGGGGGTGGGTTTAGAACCAGTGGGGGATGAAGCGGCTGGTGTTGGCGGTGATGCGGGAGGTGTCTTCGCGAATGCCGATGCCGGCGGGTTCGCCGCCGATGATCCAGGAGCCAATCACGGGATGGTTGCCGGAGAAGGAGACTTCGGGGTGCAGCTCTTGATAGACTTTGGGCTGGGCATGCCAGGGGCCGTCGCTGTCTTCCAGGAGACTGTTGTTTTGGATGAGGCGGACATTGGTGCCTTCGCGGCCGAAGAAGGGTTTTTCGACGTGGCTGGGCATGCCGTCTGGTTTGAAGGAGGCGCGCAAGAGGTTGGGGTGGCCTTCAAACATTTCCCAGAGGAGGACGAGGAAGGCTTTGTTGCTCCAGAGCATTTTCCACACGGGCTCCATGAAGTGCTGGCATCTGCCGGGAAGATGGCAGGCGAAGTCTTCCAGCCACATCCATTCCCAGGGGTAAAGCTTGAAGAGGCGAGTCACGGGGCGGTCTGCGTGATCGACGAACTGCCGCATGCGTTCGTGCCAGCCGAGATCTTCGATGGCGAGGTCAATGGTGCTTTTGCCTGACTGGCGGCAGGTGTCGATGCGGTATAGCAGGGTGCGCCAGTCTTCCTCCGAATCACGCTGGGCGCTGAAGTGAATCAGCGGCTCCGGCCAGGCGGGCCAGGAGGCGAGGAGCTTTTCATGGATGGAGTTGAACTGGTCGCCGTGGGGGCGGGTTTGCTG